>ENA-UENT01000026-UENT01000026.1-marine-metagenome-genome-assembly--contig:-NODE-26-length-121176-cov-3.296253_pt1 | contig 121176 bp, 100 predicted proteins | sample MGYA00237879_ERZ529330 | MGnify/ENA primary metagenome ERZ529330 (study PRJEB26372, sample SAMN05368345) | marine metagenome | biome: cultured habitat; feature: ocean water; material: water; isolation... | reverse complement strand
TATCGTGGTTACTCCATCCTTGGTAATTTTATCTGGTTGTTGACCACCCGTTCCACCTGCATTCATGATTAGGGCATCTATTGGTTCCGCTAGCGCACTTACTGCCGTTCGGACCGATTCAGAATCTGAAACGTCCATGATGATGATTTCAAAGATGGACCTTCCCGTCACCTCTTCTAACTCTTGCTGGGCCTTTTTGGCTTTGCTTGGATTTCTACAGGCGAGATAGATTTTTTCTGTTTCTTTTTTCAACGCTAATTGTCTAGCGGTATCCTTGCCGATGCCTGCATTGGCACCGGTAATCATTACAATTTTATTCATGACTTTATATTTAGAAGGAAAGTTCTGCTTGCTTTTTATCTTGAAATAGGACATAAAGGGCAACCCCGGTAATGCCCAGCACAAATTCCAGCGCCGTTGCTCCTAGTAGCCCTTCGACTGGCTTACCATCTTGAAGCAGACTGATCACTCTACCTAGCCCCATGGAGAGGAATACTAGAAATGAGACTAAGGAAGCTGTTGAAGTCAGTTTCTTTACAAAAGCCCCGGAAAGGATCAGCAGGGCCATGCTGAGTAGGAGTGCATTGGCAGCTCTGATATCATTGATAACGCTGATCTGGCCCGCGATATCAATTCCGGAACCGGCCTTCATCGCCACTGGGAATAATAACTGGGCTCCACCAATAAATGAAAGGAGTAAGCCCGAAAGAATCAGATATGATCTTAAAACTTTAGAATTCTTCATGATTTTGTTCTTTTGAATTGTCTAGAACAAATATCATGGGAAGTGAGGAATCAGATTTATCGTTTTAGGTCAAAGACCTCTCATTTCAGTTCAGACGGTAAGCTGTGGGAGATTTTCCATAGGTTTTGATGAAATTTCGGCTGAAAGTTGAGAAGGAATCAAAGCCAACTTCATAAGCAATATCTGATACCCGTCCGGCATTACTTTGCAGTAATTCTGCCGCTTTTTCTATTTTCTTGCGGGTCAGGTATTTTTTTGGACTTTCGTCAAATGTTTCTTTGAATTTGCGCTTAAATGAGGACACGCTGAGATGACAAAGTGATGCCAACTGTTCCAAGGTGAGATCCGCATAGAGGTTTTGCCGAATGACAGTTTTAAATTCCACTTCATTGGCTTTGAAGAGTCCAGCGAGAAAATCCAGTTCGGAAGGTGCTTCTTCAGATTTGGAGATGAGCAGGACAAACTCCTTTAGTTTGGTCTTAATGATCTGTTCATCTGCTAATTCTGGATTATCGAGCAAGATGCTAATACTCTCCTTATAATTCTCTAGAAGTCGATCCACCTGAACCTGTTTCATATTATAGTTCAGTCGGTGATTGGATTGAGCAACATCAAAGGCAAAAAGATCTTTAACGAGAGAGGGATAGAGAAAAATGCCTACGGACTCAATGCCCTCTTTGCACACTTCTTTATTTGGAGAAGGCTCAAAGAAGTAATTCAAGCACTTAGCCAGCATTGCGGTGCTTTTGTTCAACATGAAGTAGTCCTCTGGAGCACGGATGCCAACTTCTCCCTTATTTACAAACATAAAGCAGGCCTCCTCTTCGACATAATCCTTGATGGTACGATTGAAAAACGGCATGGAAAGCCTGATGAACACAATTCTGCCTTTGTATTTTATTGTTTGTTCTTGAAATTCCATCTATCTGCAATAAAGCTTGAGCTAACAAAAAAGTTTTTGCTGAATAAGCATATAAGTCAGAATACTAAAAAGTTGCATTCAAAACACCTGTATTACCGGGACTCGGATCAGAAAATTGAAATTCTTTGTTATACCAACGGGCGAATACAATGTACAGCTTAATTTGTTACAGATCCTTTTTATCCAAGGCCAACAAAGTATGTAGGAGCACATTTACCCCATTGGCCATATCCTCAGGCCGCGTGTACTCCTTTGGGGAATGACTAATTCCACCGACACTTGGTACAAAGATCATCCCCGTGGGAGTGATCTTGGCCAAATCCTGCGCATCGTGCCCCGCGCCACTAGGCATTCTTTTGTATGACAATTTGAGCTTTTCGGCAGATTGGACAATGAACTTCTTGATTCTTTCATCTGTAATGGCAGGAACTGCGCTGACATCTAACAATTCAAAGGAAATCTTCGTATCCGTCTCTTTCGCGATGACTTTGGCTTTCTCCTCGATATCTGCGAAAAGTTTAAAGATCTTTTCCTGGGACAGGTCCCTGATCTCTAAGCTCATCAGTACCTTTCCAGGGATGACATTTGGTGCACTCGGCTGCACATCCATTCTCCCAACCGTCCCCACCTGACTCCCTTCATAACTGTTGACCACCTCATTGATGGCTACCGTTAGCTTAGCGCCCGCTAGCAAGGCATCTTGGCGCATATGCATGGGCGTAGTGCCGGCATGATTAGCAAAGCCCTCAATCGTAATGCCCCACCATTCAATTCCGACAATTCCTTCCACAACACCAATCTGAATTCCTTCCGTATCTAAGATTCCGCCCTGCTCGATATGCAGTTCCAGAAAGGCCTTGTAATCATCAGAGCTAAGTTCCACCTCTGGAAGTCTTGCAGGGTCACCGCCAATGTAGCGAATGCCTGCTTCAATCGTTTTGCCGCTGTGGCTCATTAGGTCTAGCGCATCCAGCTTCAATGTGCCTATTAAGGCACGGCTGCCGACCAGCCCGCCTTCCTCATCCGAGAAGATGATCATTTCGAAAGGATGATCAGTTTCTACTTTATTTTCTTTTAGAATTTCCATGATTTCCAAGGCTCCGATAGAACCTACGCAGCCGTCGTAATTGCCTCCGTCTGGGACAGTATCAATGTGTGAGCCAAAAAGAATAGGTTTGCGTTGGTTGAATTTTCCAGGGCGCCGCCCGATGATATTTCCGGCGAAATCAATTCTTACCTCAAGCCCCGCCTCCTGCATCTTCTTGATCATAAAATTCCGTCCTTCTACATCTGCTGCACTGAAAGCTACCCGGCTAGTTCCACCAGTTTTGTTTTTGCCGTACTTGGCCAAGGCCAGGATCCGATTTTCTACTCTCTGTTGATTGGCTCGTAAATGATCATTAGAATCGACAGGAAAGCTAGCCAAGGATATGGTATGAGATGGATGGAAACATAAGGCCAGGCAGATTAGGCAAATCTGTAACATAAGTGTTTTTCTTTCGAAAATAGGATTTTCCTTGGATACGACAGCATGAGGACCTGGCCTAAGACTGGCAAACTTAGGGGGGCTATAGTGGCGCTATGATACCAAATGTCAGAAGGTAGAAAGAATTAATTGAGGTAAGGTTTATGATGAGGCTAAAGTTGGAGATGAGAAAGGCGGAAAGGAGTGACCCTTTCCGCCTTCTTACTTTTCCTTTAACTATCCTCTTGAGGAGGAATATTAAACATGTAACGAGCAATTTTCCAATCTCCATCGATTTTTTCGAATACCCAGAGTTCCCGATTAATCTCTGGTACGATTTCTCCGGACTCCCGGATTAGTCGAGTGCCGGTCGAAGTGGTTGTAGCGTAGGCGGAGTTACCTGCTACTACAATTTGGTCCATATCTATATCAAATTCGAGCTTGAGTTGCAACATGGAAAAGGCATAGGTATAAAAGGTATGGATAGCCGGCTTACCTGTTGCCTGAGGAAAGTTGGCTGGAATCAGAATAGAATCTTCTTTATATAAACTGGCAGCCAAATTGGCGTCGCCGGTATTGGTCGCTGTTTGATAGTTATGCAGGATTTCTGCGATCTTCTGTTTTTCAGCTAGCATTATAGATGCATTTTTATGTTTTACAATTGTGTTAATCCTCCGTCCACAGCTAAATCTATTCCTGCGATGTAGGCAGAGTCGTCCGAAGCTAGAAACAAGGCGGCTTTGGCAATTTCGTCAGCGCTGCCAATCCGCTTCATGGGGTTTTCTGCAGCAAAACCTGCCTTGGCTGCTGGTATGGCTTCTGCAGGGATCCCCACTTTTTCCATGATCGGTGTGTCAATAGGGCCAGGAGAAATGCCATTGACGCGAATGCCTTTAGGGAGTAGATCACCCGATAGCGTTCTTGCCAGGCTTCTTGCGGCGGCTTTGGTCGCACCATACACACTCATATTAGGCGACCCAATCTGGCCAGCAGCTGAGGTGGTGATGATAATGGAACCGCCTTCTCCCATTAACGAGGCAGCATGTTGGACATTAAAAAATAGGCCCTTGAAATTGGTGTTGGATAGCTCATCAAAGCGCGCTTCAGTGACGACTTCCATGGGCTCAAATTTCGCGATGCCGGCGTTTAGAAATAAGATATCGATCCTCCCATACCGATCCTTTATAGCTGAATATAGCTGATTAATGTCTGCTAGATTTGAGGTATCGGAGGTAATGCCAATGGCATTTTCCCCAATTTCAACAGCAGCGCTTTCTACCACTTCCTTTCGTCTTCCAGTAATAATAACTTTGGCTCCTTCCTTATGAAAAAGTTTGGCGGTGGCGAGTCCAATGCCACTGTTTCCGCCGGTAATGACTGCGATTTTGTTTTCGAGTTTCATCTAAAGTTTCTTTGATAATTTATTCGATATCACAAATCTATCGCGTATGTTTATACCAGTCAAAAATTGGGGTACGCACAAAAAAGTTCGTTAATGAGAAAATCAAATTCTACCAATCTTGAAAACGAGAAACGCTTAGAAGATACTTGTGGGTTAACCTATGCTATGATCTTGATGAAAGGCCGATGGACCATCAACGTAATGTGGCGGATTCACAACGGGGCCAATCGTTATGGCCTGCTCAAAAAGGAAATTGAGGGCATCTCGGAGAAGATGCTGACTCAGCGCCTAAGAGATTTGGAAGAGATGGGCTTAGTGATCCGGAAAGATTTTCAAACTGTCCCTCCACATGTGGAATATCATTTGTCGTCAGCCGGAGAAGCCTTCGTGCCAGTCATTATTGCCTTGTGTGAATGGGGAGACAAGGTCCGTCCAGTCACTAAAACTCTGATTGCCAGATGATGGAAGACAAGTTTATCGCATATAGATAGGGTATCTTTAGTTCTACCTTAACGGCTATCTTGGGTTTCCTTCTTTTCCATAATGACGTAATCAATTTCCCCTCTAGCAAAATAGCGACCTGTCTTTTCTAGTCCAAATCGTTCGTAGTAAGCGGCTTTGTTGATCCTGGCATTGCACCAAATCTTCTTGATCTTCATTGATTTGAGTGCTTCGATGAGAAAGGAGAGGAGGTGGCTCCCATAGCCCTTCCCTTGCTCTGTCTGAAGAGTGGCGAATTTTCTAAACTGAGCGGAATCTCCACTTACGAAAGCCGAAACAATCGAGACCAATTGACCTTTGACAAATAGACCATAATGCAACCCTTGCTCATCCTGGTCTATTTTGACGTAGTCGATGGGTTTATCGGGCCACATTACGGCTTGTCGCAATGGCCAAGTCGATTCGGCTGGAATCTCCCGAATCTGTACACTATTATCTTTCATTCGAGTAACCTTACTTCATCTTGATAACCTTACCTTTCTTGGCACTCTTTTTCGCAGCATCCAAGATTTCCACCACTATCAAGTTATTTTCTAGAGAGGAAAGGGCGAAAGGAGGAGGTTGAATCCTACCTTGAATGACAGCAGCGAGGTAGGCAAACGGATCATTGACGGGGTCTTTTCGCTCTTCCAATGATTCGCGAGTCTCCTTGGCTTTTTCGGTGGGGCGAGATCGCATCTGGCTACGATTCTCTGCAATGATATAGCCCTCCTTGCCATATATTTCGGTATCCTTACGCGAATAAGGCCAATTCCAAGATGCCTGGATAATGCCTTGGGCCTCTGGGTAAGTCAACACGATTGTCGCTTCGTCGTCTACCTTGGGGTAGACGTTAGGTTTGATGGTCTGGAGGGTAGCCGAGACACTCGAAGGTCTCTGTCCTTTCATCAACCAGGTCATGAGATTGGCGCCATAGCAGCCGAAGTCAGTGACGGCCCCACCGCCATTCAAGACTGGATCCGTGAGCCAATCAAGGAATTCTTGGTTTACCCCGATCTCTTTAGGGCCTTGATGCCCATCGTGGATCACCATCTTGCGAATCGGGCCAATGTGTTGTTTTTCATGCACTAGCTCATAGGCTTTATGGTTAGTGGCATACCAGGTAGTTTCGTAATTGGTGAGTAGTTGCACCTGGTGTTGTCTAGCCAGAGCGGCCATTTTTTTGGCATGTTTGCTATTGACTGCTAAAGGCTTCTCCACCATGATATGGATACCACGCGGGGCGCAGATTTCTACAGTTTCCAAGTGTTCGAAAGTGCTGTTAAAAGCGGTGACCGCTTCTGGCTTTGTTTTGTCCAACATTTCTTCCATAGATGGGAAGACGATGTCCATTGAAAAACCATGCTGTTTAGCGAAGCGTTCGGCCAGGTCTCGATTGGGTTCGGCGATGCCGACGATCTCTATATCTCCTCGATCCTCCCGGCCAAGTATCCAATGTACATGGGTATGTGTAAGACCAGCTACTCCGATTCTGAGGGGCGGTTGATTGGTTTTACTTTGACCATATCCAAATAAGGTCATCAGGCCGCTTATGACACTAAGCAGGAGAGTTTTAGGTTTCAACATTTATAACAGGTTTGAGTGATAGGTTGCCAAGGTTTATTCCTTCCGATGGTAACCTTTTATTTTATAATATTCTTTCCGTTGAAGGAGGCCCATGAAACTAGGTTCTATCATCCCATTCAACCAGATTTCCTGTCTCTTGCTGGATTTTTTGATTAGTTTCTTCTTTCGATCCGCCAGGTTGTTTTCCTCACTAATATCCTCATTCAGGTCATAAACATGGTGACCTTCCTTTGGCTCGGTGATGACCTTTAGACCAGAATTGCCTTCATGAGCAATATACCAATTTTGATCAAACTTCCGCCAGAACAAATATTCATGTGGAGCAGCTTTGTTTAGGCCCTTTAAGAAAGGAATTAAATTGACTCCGTCATATGGATGACTATCTCTAATTGGAGCATTTGCTTCTGAGACTGCCGTTGCGAAGATGTCCAGAGAAATAACTGCTTTGTCATAGCTCTGACCAGCTGGGATTTGCCCCGGCCATTGTACTGCAAATGGTACTCTTACGCCCCCTTCAAATAGACTGCCTTTTCCTTCCCTTAGTGGCCCATTGTCTGAACCATTTTTCTTTTCCGGCCCACCATTATCAGAGAGGAAAAATACTATCGTATTATCTGCAATGCCCAATGCTTCTAAGGCATCTAGTAACTGCCCTACTCCATCATCTACGGCACTCACCATGGCAGCATAGGTCCGCCTTTTCTTATTTTTTATGTGTTGGAAACGATCCAGGTATTTTTGCGTGGCCTGCAAGGGGCCATGTGGGGCATTGTAAGCCAGATAGAGGAAGAACGGATTGTCCGGATTACGTTGAACAAATTTAACAGCTTCACGAGAGAGGGCATCCGTGAGGTAAGCTTTTTCATCAACCCGCGTATAGTCGCTCATTAATTTGGTGCGATAACCGTCATTCTGTTTTTCAATATCATTGATATCCCAGAGGACCCATTCTTCCGGAAAGTACCGATGTCCACCACTTAGGAAGCCATAGAATTCATCAAAACCCCGCTTGAGCGGGTGCAGGGTCGGGTGGGCGCCCAGGTGCCATTTGCCAATGGCCATACTTTGATAATCCACCTTTCCCAGAACCTTAGCTAGCGTTTGTTCGGATAATGGTAGCCCCATAGTACTATCTTCGGGCGCTAAAACTGGGTTTCGGCCAAAACCAAAACGATCTTGGTATCTGCCAGTGATCAAACCTGCTCGACTCGGACCGCAGACCGGATAGCTGACATATCCTTTAGTGAATATCGTTCCATTTTTGGCAATTCGATCAAGGTTGGGCGTGGGAATATCTTTACAGCCGTTGAAGCCAACATCCCCATAGCCCTGATCATCGGTAAGGATGATGATGACGTTAGGTTTCTGTTGTGGTTGAGCTGATAGAATGCTACTGAGCGATAAGCAAAGGATTAGAAAGGGTAAACGCATAAAATTCTTTTGGAGGCAAGCTAACATAATCCACAGGGGGATGCGGACCAGTTCTCGTCATATTGCTGGTGTAAATTCTGCTTTTCATCAACACCAGCTATTTCCACTCAACAAAAAGATGCTTGCTGTTTTAGGTCCCTAAGAGACTAGCTTTACCTTCGAAATAGTCTCTCTTTACGTTTGAGTTCAAGCCGTTCTGATGTGTCAGTTGATGTCTCTGAGCCCTCCTGTCCTGCTGAGCTGTGTTCGAATAACTCGGTGAGAAATCGGCGAACCTTCTTAGTACTAGTTTTTATCTGATAGCGCAATACGAAGAATAGAATTCCAAAAATCAAGAAGAAATGCCCTACAATTAGCAAAGGCATCCAAACTGGAGTCTCTCCCAAATCGACGGTAAGCACTACGCCTAGCACCACCGTATAAACCAACAACATGAGCCCACTGATCGCCTTTAAGGTGAATTCTGGATAGCCAATGTGGGTAGTCACTTCTGTATGTCGAAGATCCGACTTGAGTGTCCCCGTAATTCTAGCCATCTCGTTGTTTGATTCGAAAGCTCTTCTCCTTCGTTTGAGTTTGAAGCCACTGGTGGTGATGGATCCCTTGTAGGGTTTTAATCTCGGATTGAGGCTTTCAAAGAATTGAGGCCCCGTATCCTCATCGATGTTGTCTTTCAGAAGGCTCAAGAAGGCAGTCTTATCCAAATCTGTGGTTAGGGAAAACTCATTCTCGAGTTTTAACCGTTTGATAATGCGTTGATACGTGGTTGGGGCACTTGGTCTCATTGGTTGAAGTATGGGTTTGTCTATGGATGTATGTTTAAAGATATAAATGTCCTTGGAATCGGTCGAATTTCTTCGAGAAATGAGGCTTTGTACTTGACGAAGGAGTGTAGAGGTGGTAGTACTGCGACAGAATAAAGCGAAAGATATTGTCGATACTAGGGAATTTTATCAACTTTGCGCCCGCAAAAACGTAATGAATTAAAACCCTTAAGAATAAAACCTGTCAATCGTTTATGGACAAGAATTCATTGAAAGAGGAAGCCCTATTTTACCACGCTACTGGGCGACCCGGAAAGATCGAAGTTATTCCTACTACCCAGACGGCAAATCAACGAGATTTATCGTTAGCCTACTCTCCAGGTGTTGCAGAGCCTTGTCTGGCTATTGCCAAAGAAACCAGTGATGTATATCGCTATACCGCCAAGGGTAATTTGGTGGCCGTCATTAGCAATGGAACGGCAGTGCTGGGATTAGGAGACATCGGTGCTGAAGCGAGTAAACCGGTGATGGAAGGGAAGGGACTTCTCTTCAAAATCTATGCAGATATTGACTGTTTTGATTTGGAATTGGGTACCAAAAATGTTGAAGATTTCATCAAGACGGTGAAGATTTTGGAGCCCACCTTCGGTGGCGTAAACTTAGAGGATATTTCCGCTCCAGATTGCTTTGAAATTGAGGAGCGCTTGAAGGAGGAGTTGAACATCCCGGTAATGCATGATGATCAGCATGGCACGGCCATCATTAGTGGTGCTGCCTTATTGAATGCATTGGAACTGGTGGATAAGGAGATCGATAAGGTCAAGATTATTGTAAATGGTGCGGGCGCATCGGCGATATCCTGCACAAGGATCTATGTTTCTCTTGGGGCGAAAAAGGAAAACATTTACATGTACGATAGTAAAGGTTTGATTCACCCCGATAGAGACAACCTGACGGGTAAGAAGCCGGAATTCGTTAATGGAAATGTTCCTGCTGATACGAGCTTGGCTCAAAGCCTAGAAGGAGCAGATGTGTTCATCGGCTTGTCTAGAGGAAATGTTTTAAGCAAGGAGATGGTGAGCAAAATGGCAAAAGATTGTATCATTTTTGCCATGGCCAACCCTACGCCAGAAATCAGCTATGAAGATGCAAAAGAGGCACGACCTGATTGCATTATGGCCACGGGGCGCTCCGATTATCCTAACCAAGTAAATAATGTACTCGGTTTTCCTTTCATCTTCCGGGGCGCATTAGATGTACGAGCTTCAGAAATCAATGAGGAGATGAAATTGGGGGCTATTTATGCACTGGCCGAGTTGGCGAAAAAACCGGTTCCTGATATTGTGAATATGGCTTACAATACGGAGAATCTAAGATTCGGACGAGACTATATCATCCCTAAGCCAGTGGATCCTCGACTAATTACCACCGTAGCACCTGCCGTAGCTAAAGCTGCCATGGATAGTGGCGTGGCAAAGGCGCCGATTCAGGATTGGGACAAGTACATCTTGGAACTCTCCATGCGTTTGGGCAAGGATCGAACGCTGACCAATGTTATTGAAACCAAGGCGCGCCAATCGCTGCAACGTGTCGTGTTTGCAGATGCTGAAAATAGCTCTGTACTGAAAGCTGCGCAGGTAGTGGTGGAAGAAAAGATTGCACATCCCATTTTGCTAGGTACCAGAGAAAAAGTGGAAGATATGATGGCTCAACTAGACATTCGTTTAGATGGGGTGCGAATCATTGATCCCAAAAAGCCTTTGGATGAAGACGAAAAAGCTACCATGCAAGACTACGTGAATCGCTTTTACGAAAAACGCAAACGTAAAGGTATTACCGCGGTGGATGCGGCCAATGCGATGCGTGGCCGAAGTCACTATGGTGCCATGATGGTGGAGACGGGAGCAGCTGATGCTATGATTGGCGGATTGACGAATAAATATCCAAGTACGATTCGTCCGGCCTTACAGATTATCGGTTCTAGGGAAGGCGTGAACAAGGTGGCGAGCATTCACATCTTCATGACGCGATTTGGTCCTTTGTTTATTGCTGATACGACGATCAATCACCACTTGAGTTCGGAGGATATAGCAGATATTACTGAGTTAGTGGTGGAGCAGGTGAAGACATTCAATATTGAGCCTAAGGTGGCGCTGGTTACTTACTCCAACTTTGGTTCTGTTCCCAATGGAGAGTCTGCTTTGCTAATGCGAAAAGCGACACAGATTCTTCATGACCGTCACCCAGATCTAATCGTGGATGGAGAGATGCAGGCGCACATGGCCTTCAATGAAGATTTGTTGAAAGAGTTATATCCTTTTTCCAAACTGGCTGGCCATAGAGCCAATACCCTGATCTTCCCCAATCTATCTTCTGCTAACATAGCCTACAACCTATTAGGTAATGTTTCGGAGATGGATATGATTGGGCCGATCTTATTGGGATTGAAAAAACCAGTACACATCTTACAGCTGGGAGCTTCCGTTCGCCAGATTGTGGATATGGTAGGTATTGCTGCGGTACATGCGCAAGAAAGTAAGAAGTAGAAGAGAATATATTAGAAGACAGAAGTTAGAGGGCAGATTGACAAGGTCCTCTGGCTTCTGGACTCTGGTATCTGCCATCAAATCACACTACATAAAAGTCAAATAGCTCACCAAGTAAGCGCTCCGGGTTATCACATAGACCGGGATGAGGCCGGGAACTTTGCACGATGGTACTCCGATTGGCCGTCAGCCAACGAAATCGATAGGCTTGATCTTGCTGTCCAATAGTGCCCCCTTTCGGATGTCCCGCACACACTTCCTCCCACGCTTTTAGATAAGCCTTTAGTTGATCAAGGTCCACTTCCTTAGAAAAGGCAGTGATCCTGGCATCATCAATTTTGTACTTCATGCCCAGATACCGCTTCCGTTTGGAGAATAAGATAACTCCGATATTGAGGAACTCTTCCCGTTCTACCTTGGGGACTACCCGAATGACCGCATATTCGTAGGTTACTTTATCTGGCATCGGCGGCTTCTTTAGCGAGTAATTCAATACGAGATAACTTGGTCGTAAGGAAGGTGGTATAGGCTGCTCTCTTTTCTTCAGGAGACAAAGCACTGCCTTCTTCCATTAACCAATCTTCAGGGATGCTATCAATGATTTCTCTAATCACCCCTTCATTCAAACGGGTCTTTACCTCTGCTGCTGCTTTTTCTAATTCACTAGCTCTTGATAAGAGGACATGATCTTTAATATTGGGAAAGGATCGAGATAGATGAGATTCCCAATTCTTCCAGTTGTGATGAAAATAAAGACTCGCACCATGGTCAATCAACCACAGTTCTCGGTTCCAAATGAGCAAATTGGTATTCTTTGCTGTTCGATCAATATTGATGATCATGCTATCCAAAAGAACAACCTTGGAGGCGGAGAGCGCGTCTGTTTCAGATACCAGTGGGTCATAGGTAATAGCGCCGGAAAGAAAATGCAATCCGAGATTTAGACCAACACTAAATTGCAAGAGATCCTGGATTTCTTGATCCGGTTCTGTTCTCCCAAAAGATTCATCCAGTTCCATGAATACTAATTCCGGGACCTTCAAGCCAATGGCTCTTGCCAGTTCCCCGCCAATCAACTCCGCAATCAAGGCCTTCTTCCCCTGGCCCGCTCCTCGAAATTTGATCACATAGAAGAAATCATCGTCCGCTTTTACGATCGCTGGCAAAGATCCTCCTTCGCGCAGGGGCTGCAAATATTGTACGGTATTCACCGTCCGAATATCTATTTGACTCATGAGGCAAAAGTAGGGAAATAATGGCAGTGTAAGGAGGGCGGATAGAAGAAGTCAGATGCTAGATGACAGATCACTGCATTGTCAGATAGAAGATACCAGATTTCTGACTACTGTCACCTGTGCTCTGTCTTCTACCCTATAGCCTAGGGTTCTGTCAGTGAAGCGATCTACCTTCTGCCTTATATCCTCTGAAAACGTAATCCCCTAAAAACTATATACCACATCCTCCAAGGGCATCTCTGGTTGTAATTCCAACTTTTTACGTAGTCGTTGTCGTGCCTTTTTCACGCCTTCCTGGGAGATATTGAGCAGGGTAGCAATTTCCTTAGAGCTCAGGTTCATCTTAAGGAGGGCCATGTGTCGCAATTCATTGGGCGTGATTCTGGGGTAAGCCTGTTTGATGTTTTTGTTGAAATCCTTATGTACCTCTTCAAATCTTCTTTTAAAATTTTCCCAATTGGTATCATCCTTAATGTTGATATCAATGGCGTTGATCAGGCGATTGTATTGGCGGGTATCAGGAACATTCGCCTTTAAGGCTTTAATCTTGTCCTTGAGGTCTTCTAGGATTTCATTTTTGTGGGAAAGTTGGAGGGTAAAAGAAGTGAGTTCCTTGCGTTTGAATTCAAGTTCGGCATCAAGCTTCTCCTTTTCCAACCTTTGCCGTTGAATCTTTTGACGCTGTAGGTAGTAAAGCGCCCCAAAGATGATTCCAAGCAGGAGGATCCCTGCGATCAAGCCAAAGCGTTGAAGTCGAACGGTTGCTGCTTCACTTTTCAATATCGCAATCTGTTTGTCCTGTAAGGCGAGTTCTTTTTCCTTTTTTTCCGTTTGGTATTTGATCTCTAGTTCATTGAGTTTTTCCATGTTTTCCTCGGACCAGACAACGCTTTTGAGACTGTCGTACGTCATGAATTCGTCCAAAGCCAGATTGAGGCGTCCTTGAGCTTGATAGACTTGCGCCAAGGATTTGTAGTCATTGATCATCGTTTTGCGGGTCTGCGTGCCCTGGGCTATTTCTAAGGCGTCTTTGATATTGGTCTCGGCCTGGCTTAATTTGCCTTGTTCTAGGTAAACCAATCCCAGCTTTCGTTTGGTCAAGCCGATGAGACTTTTTTCCCCATTCACTTCGCTAATTTGCAAGGAACGCTCTAGCACAGATTGCGCTTTGTCATAGCGGCCTTGATCGTAGTAGATTTCCCCGATATTGTCCAGTCCACCTGCTAGATCATTGTAGAAGTTATTAGCTTCATAGTAATCCATTGCCATTTCAAAAAGAGGGAGGGCTTGATCAAGGCTATCCATTTCCTTTAAATTCAGCCCGATATTGTATCGTACTCTAGCCAGATCATATTCAAAATCTACGGAATCATAATAGGCTTCGGCTTTTCGATACCAGACATTGGATTCTTCATAGTTTCCTATATCTCCAGTGATGTTGCCAATGTTCCAATAGCTGGCAGAAAGCTTATCCATGTCAACATTCAACTCTTCCTTAATTTTTAGGGACTGCATTTGTAATTCAAGGGCTTCAGGGTATCGTCCCATTCTTCGCTCACAGTTACTCATATTATTGAGCAATGCACTAACCCGCTCCTGATTTCCCAGCTCCTGGTACAGGTCTCTAGCCTCCATAAAGGTGGCCAAGGCGGTCTCATTCTCCGAGATCACGGAATAGTATACACCCTCTTCATTCTTAAATCGAGCTAGCAAGTCGGGGCGATCGAGTTTAGAAAGAAGCTCTCGTTCTTCATCCAGGTAAGCTTTTGCTTTTTGATAATCTACATAGATGTATTCGATGAAAAGTTCCCTCAGAATTTCAAGCCTGGCTGTATCCTTGGCATTAACCAATAATTTTTGAAGGCTATCTACCTTGGCTTGGTCCTCCTGGGCGTGGCCGAGCGAGTAGAATAGGAAACATAGAACAAGAATGACGAAGTTCTTCACTTTCATGCTGCAAGGCTTATAGAAATGACAAAAGCAGAGACTCAGCCAAATTGGCTAAATCAAGAAGTGGGTAATTTACGAGAAGTCAAAGCGGGGAATAGACAAACAAATTTAACATAGAATATCTAATTCAGGCAGCTAGAGCCCACTTTTTGATGAAGCTGTTCAATTCATTACATATTGCCGGTTTCTAAGTTTGGGTGTTCATTTGCGAACATGCTTGTTCAGCATTGAACGTTTTTTAGTTGGTATAGAGCACTTGGATTAGGTCTAATAAGCTTACTATCATTAGTTTGTGCATCGTGGCATGAAGCTTGGGTATAAAATGTGGAATCTATTAATCAGTCTATATGTGGTATCAAATCATTCAAATTCATCTACGTAGACTAGGGCGAGACAAAGGATATACGGCAATCAACTTGCTTGGTCTAAGTCTCGGTATCTTGACCTTTCTTTTTATCACACTCTGGGTAAAGGATGAGTTGACTTATGACCGTTTTCATGAAAATGCAGATGATGTAGTCCGTGTTCTGTGCGAATCTAGATCCGAGGATGGTACCTTGAACTGGGTAATGCCGAGTACCCCCTGGTTGCTAGCCCCAGCAGCAAAGACGGAAATACCAGGGATTAAAGAAGCCGCAAGAATCTGGACTGGTGGTCAAATGAAACTGGCGAATACGAAGGGGGAGACACAATTCGAAAGGCCTACGGTGGTTGATCCAGCATTTTTTGAATTGTTTGATTTCCCGGCACTCGATGGGGGTCTAAAAGCATGGTTAGATGAACCAAACGAGGTGGTGCTAAGCCGGACGCTGGCTGATAAACTGTTTTCTAATGGCCATGCGATAGGACAAGAATTATTCTTGCAGGATACTATGGTTTTGACTGTATCAGGAGTGATCGAAGATATGCCCTCTAATAGCTCTTTCCATTATGATCTACTGCTTTCCTCAAAAACGGTACAGTGGTTTAAGCCTGAGGATATGCAGAATTGGGAAAACTGGAACTTCACCACTTTTCTCCATTTGGAGCCGGGAGTAGATAGGAGAGGTTTAGGTGATCAACTGACGCAACTGTACATGACTAAGGCGGGTAGTGATGACTCCTTTCACTGGTTTGTACAGGATCTGGTAGACATGCACTTGTACAGTGACTTTACTCGTCAAGACGGCAGGAGTGCACAGGTTCTCTCCATTTACTATCTGATGGGAATTGCCTTTTTGGTATTGATGTTAGCCTGCATCAATTACACCAACCTCGCTACGGCTAGAGCCAGCAAGCAGACTAAAGCGGTGAGTATAAGGAAAGTGGTGGGAGCAAGTCGTAAGAATCTATTTTCGTTCTTGTTGGGAGAAACGGTCTTACTAACCCTGATGGCTCTAGTGTTGTCTTTGACCTTGTTGCAACTACTTTTTCCATTTTTTAATGCCATGATGGGAAAGAGTATGATATTTGCTTGGTGGGAACCCAGTGTCATTGGAGTCTTGCTATTAGCCATTGGGCTTACCATTGCTTTGTCTGGCATTTATCCGGCCTTGATGCTGTCCTCCTTTTCTCCTATTAAGTATCTGAAAGGGGATGCTAAAGTTGGGAATGCCAAAGGTCGATTGAGTCGCCTGTTGCTCATTGGCCAATTTGCGATTACTGCTATTTTGATCACTTCCACATTGGTTATCTTTCAGCAACTAGATTTTTTGCGCGCCGCTGATCTGGGCTATGCCAAGGACAACATTTTTACTTTCAGGTTGAGTGAAGGCATGCAAGATAGACCCGATCTGATTCGACAACGTTTTCGACAACACCCAGATATTGGAGCCTTCAGCCTAACCAATCAGCCGATTTATCGTATTGGGAGTTGGACTGACGGCATTGCTTGGCCAGGGCATGTCGACCAGGGGGAGATAAAGGTTAGAAGACTTAGTGTAGATCCCAATTTTTTCGATTTCTTTGATATCCAACTCGCCTCAGGCCATCCCTTTAGCGCCACCACGGAGCAAGGAAACTATATGCTCAATGAAACGGCACGTAAGATGCTGGGGATGGATGCTGCTGAAGGAGAATTGATCTCCCTAAATCGACGAGAAGGTCGAGTAGTAGGCGTGGTGGAAGATTTTCACATCCGCTCCTTACGAGAAAAAATTGAACCCTTAATTCTTTACCAGAACACCTCTTATGCCGGACAAGCTTACATCAAGGTTGGCCGAGAAGATACCCCCAAAGCTTTGGCTGCCGCGCAAACCATCTGGGAAAGCTTCGGTTCCTCCTCACCTTTTGACTATACCTTTCTAGACGAAGCTTATGCAGATCTATACCGGCAAGAGGAGCGAACCGGAAAATTGCTGAATATTTCGGCTAGCATTTGTATTCTGATCGCTTTGATCGGGCTACTGGGGCTGGTAGCCTTTGCGCTAGTGCAACGTACGAAGGAAATCGGAATTCGTAAGGTACTAGGCGCGCAGTTGATGGACATCATTCAGCTCATTGCCAAGGATTATTTGCAACTGATTGGCATTGGAATAGGGATAGCGATTCCTGTGGCTTGGTATCTCCTACAGCAATGGCTAGCTGAATTTGCTTACAGTATAGAATTGCGAATTGCACCCTTTGTGTTGGCGGGAAGCCTGGTGCTGATATTAGCTTTAGCAGTTCTATGCGGCCATATTCTTCGGACCACTAGGACTAATCCTGTGGAGGCCTTGCGACAAGAGTAGAGCTGGTCAGAATATCGAATTGGAAACCATTAGGTCAGTACACCAAAAGTATACTGACCTAATTTGATGCTGGTAGAATATTACTGGATCAGAATCTTTTCACTAAAGGCTTGCCCATTCAGCTCAAATTGAAGGATATAAAGACCCTTTTTTAAACCTGCTGGGAGGAATACACGATCTGTCTGACTATCCAACCTAATTTCTTGCCCGAGTTGATTAAGGAGTCGTAGGCCAGCCGGAGTATCTCCTGTAGCAGTTTGGATTACAAAATTACTACTTGCTGGATTAGGGAATAAAGTGTACTGGGCTTTGGGGGCATTGACGTTGATCGAAATAATCTCAGAATATTCAAATTGGCCATCATAGTCCACCTGCTTAAGGCGGTAGTAGTTCAAACCACCCACCACCTGCCGGTACTCATAGCTGTAGTCCTGCCTAACTTGAGTAGTGCCTGCTCCTTTTACTTCCTTAATCTTTTTAAAGTCTTTGCCGTTAAGGCTGTGTTGTACCTCGAAGTGACTGTTATTGGACTCGGTAGCTGTGGCCCATTGGAGATGAACTCGGCCTTTGTCAGCTTTACCTTGGAAGGAAATGAACTCCACTGGCAGAAGAGCCAGCAGCTCTGAAAGAGAAAGAGTGCCTGTGATGGTCGCCAAAGCCGCATTCAATTCAGCAATAGTGAGATCACCTGTGGTCGAAACCTCAATAGGGCCAAAGAAAATGGCATAACTGGCATTGTTGGAAGAGAAGGTAGTCGTATTATCAACCGTAATATCCCCGGTAAATCGAAGATCAACATCGTTCTTCAGATTGAAGGACTTTCCTGTAAGGTCATAGTCACAATTAGAAGTAATGTCATCCTTGACTTCAATAGAATTACCTGCTGCAATACAATCTGTTAGTTCCTGATTTGTATCTGCTCCCTGTGGAGGACAGCTAGGGCCGCCGCTGGGAGTACAATCTTGAGCCTTTATCTGGGCTATGGAGATAAGGCATGCCAATAGAAAGGTGAATTTCAAATTCATGTCGTTCGTTTTTAGTGTTTGTTGAAAATTGGGCAATAAGGATTAGCCTAAGATGGAGGGACTTAGTGTGCTATGAACGACAAAAAATTACGGGACGGCGGGTAGAAATAGGTTACTGCGAAAGATTGGTCATATATACTCGTAAGTCTATACGGATAATAATTCTACAAGGTTGCCTCAGTGAGAAACCTTGTAGAATTAATGTTCTCTAGAAGGAGAAAGACTCATGAATGACGGTTCCTAGAACTTGTCACTTTTCGTTTCCGTCTTTCCCACCCTATTATCAGACCACCTAGAAGTAAGACGGTAAAAAAGCCTGGCTCTGACATCCGCGCCGAATCCTCTCCGGCATCTAATGAAGATTTACCCTTCAGAACTTCCGACTGCTTCTTCATCAGCGCCGCCTTTTGTGCCTCATTTTCTACCACGATAAAGGCCGTTAGTGGACTTAGGATATGACCATCAAAACTCGCCTTGACCGATGGATTCCAAATTTCATCTGAACGCTCCGGGTGTAGCTGCTGCCAACGCCAGTTTGCAGCTAAGGTTAGGGCTGCTGGCCAGCTTTTTTCGGCTAAGGCCGGATCATATCCTGGTGAATACTCCTCCGTAATTCCCCATGCCGATGGCTGTACCAGCGGAAAGAAGTGCGTAGGTGCTTGGCGATTGGGATAGGCAAGCGTCGGTTTTTGTTTGATGGCAGAAATATCCAGGATTTCTTCAATGTCGTGAGGGTTGGAAGAAAGGCTGTGCTTCGTCCATCTATTATTCGGCATTAGAAAATAAAAGTCCTCACTTTCAGGATAGGTAAAGGCTAGGTCCCCAAAATCCTTTTCGATTAGGTTTTGAAAAGGCCTGGGACTCATGACCAGGAAGATCGGATAGTCATTGCTTCTTCGTTGGTAGTGATTGACTAATTCCTTTCGTATGGCCCTATCCAAGTTAAAACCCTGTTCAGGAGTGTTCGGGTCCCAAGCTTTTGTCCAATCATCCGTAATAGTAAAGGTTTGAGACGCCGTTCCGACCAAACTAATCTTAGCTTCGACTTGGTCCGGACCATTTTCCTGCAGGATCAACTGCATTTCTTCCTGGTATCTGAGGAAATCTGATGAATTGATATTTGAGACATCCAACATGAAATGATAATAGGGCTTCCTAAAAACTGTATCGAGTTCTTCCAATCTCCTTTTGTCTAGGTATACTACACCTTCTGGAACAATAGTAGTACTGTTCCCTTGCGCTGCCGTTCCTCCCAATGAAATCACTCTACTATCCAACTTGATGTCCACAGGTGATTGATGAATAAACTCTATCCCTGTTTTGCGTACTTCTTTGTTTGCGAAAGGAAAAACTCGGAAGGCTACCCGATTCCCGGAGAGGTAATGCAGTAAACCTGGATCTCGGTTTTCATTTCTAATCTGAGAGAACACCCACATGGCCGATTTCCTTTCCGCTAACATGCCCATCTCTTTTCGATCTCCTACGTATAAATAATAATCGCTAATCCAGCAGGCCTCTGGGAGCTCAATCTGGGTGGCAAACTCGGCCATCCAACTGTCCTCCTGATTATTTGTAATTTCTAAATCTATCCAGCTTCTCCATACTTGCTGAATTTCATCCCATTCGCTTCTTGTTTTGAGGTCGGTAATCTCCACTTGTTCATTATTGATAAACTCGGAAGCTATCGCAAAGGAACCGTTCCCAAAAAAAACTTTTTCCAGCTGCTGGATCTTGGAATTGGAGAGCATTAGATTATCCAGAACCAACCAATTGTAGTAGGAAGAGAGAAATGGTGTCTTGATCCCAAGGTCAAAGCCACGCCCACGATCCTTATGTTCATTGATGGCCTTCAAGGTATTTGCTAGGGCCCGCCTATTTATATGCTCGTCCTTTTGCTCATAATCAGGATGATAAACAAAGTCCAACGCTCGATGCAAATGCCGGCGGTGATTCAAATAGTTGAAAGTCACCATTAAGGGCAGTATCAGTAAGGCTGAAATGGCAATGGTGCGCAGTAAGGGTCTAGATAATCGAGCTTGTAAGTATTTGTAGTCAGCATTCAACTCAGCTATATGCAGGACGAATAATGCTAAAGGAGTCAGCATGAGGAACCCCAATCCCACCGCTAAAATCGCAACTACGGCCAATGGTAAAAAAGGTAGGAAAACTAAGAAGAAATACAAAGTATAGGCAAAGGTACCCATCCGAGTGATAAACAGTCCCAAACGGTAGGGTTCCTTGTCCAGGTTCGGAAGGCATAGTACAATACCGTTCAGCACGGCTAAACCATAAAAAGCGAAGTGATTAAAGTTTCCAAAGACATTAGTACCTAAAAAAGAGTTTGATGAAAGATGACCATTGTTTAAGGCCAAGCCTAGGAGTGGGAAAATTAGGGTAATCGGAATCTTCCAAAACAATTGATATTTCCGAAAAAGCTCAATGCGTTTAAGCGATAGAATGTAAATCAGTCGAATTAGGAAAAAGAGGAAAAGAACGGTTCCGGCGATGATAAAAATTATAACAGCATGTTCTGTAAAACGTCTATCTACAGGTTTCCAAAGTGGAAGGATCGTAGTCAAAAATAGGTACCAAGAAAAAGGAACGAGTAAGGCAAGAATAAAATTTACGCCAGCCTTATGATCTTCTCCTTTGGGTGTGGAGTGATGAACTAGAATGAAGAGGGAATAAGCCAGTGTGGGCATCAGGAAGGTGCCAACATAGAAGTACCCCTCTGAACCAAGCATCCAATTAGGGATACGCCAAGGTATGATGTATTCGAAATGATAACTAAGCAAGTACAAGTACGGAATGTAGGTCAATAGAGCAATCAGACCATAGTAGGGAGATACTTCTTGCTTACGAAGCCATAATAGCCCGGTATACAATAGGTTCATTATGGCTAATCCAAATAAAGCAAAGCCGAATCCGTACCAGTACCTCATTTCATGCTCCTCCAGCAAGCTATTAATCACTCGAAATTTGCTGATCATTAAAGAAAACAAGATGACGATTGGTAAGGTGTTGACGATCAGTAACCACCTGGGGTGAAGTAGGTTTTTCATAGTGTCATTGTTTTTTGGGTTTGGAAATAATCAATGCTGAGGTAGGCAATGATCAAATAGGAGAGATAGATGAATACGCCCTCTGCTTGATGGGACCAAGGAGCGTCAACTGTAAGCCTTGGGGAATTGACAGCATGCAAAAAGATGGAAAAGAGGATCCGAGTACTATTCACCAGAATAGTGAAAAGATAAGTGGCACCTAAGACCACGGGAAGCAGGAATATATTCCGAAGCCTAGGATTATTGGGTTTTGCCAGTAGGCAGTAACTCATCAAGAAGCAGATACTCCAAAAGTTGAAGCCAGAACACGACTTATTGATCAAGATGTTCAATGATTCATTGAAGTAGCCTTGCTCAGGGATAAAGGTGCTGTCCGTTCCGGTAAAGGTCGCTACGACCTCACTGCTGGGAGCTAAGAGGAAGGTCAAGTGTTGCACCTCGGCCATGGAGTAGACAGCTTTCATCAGTAAAAAAAGAAAGAAAGCCAGCACGGGGAAATGCCAAGCACGGGGAAAATAAATGTTTGTTTTCATGGTTTAATTGTCTGTGCAAATGCTATCGATTTGCAAGATGTACACAAATACTAACTAGCCCGAAAAGCAAGGACAAGCTTATCTTTTCTTGAGTCAGTAGATCCTTAATAATGTAGATGCTTGTGTAGCGAATGGTCAGACAAGAGGTTGCGGTACTGCTGATTAAAGTGGATATCAGCTATTCTTTATTTGCCTGCAATTTACCCTTTTCCAGAGAAAGAGTCAATGCCACCAAAGCTAGGTACGGATAGGTACCGGGCAATTTCGATCCACTTTTTTTCTGCTCCTATTTCTTCCTGGTAAGATCTTCCGACAATTATGATGACAAAAATCACCATTCCTATTGATGCTTCTAGACCTAGCTGAGCTCCGGCTTTTGGTACTTTTGAAATGCCTTGTTAATGGAGAGGTGATTTGATAAATACCTTTCGCATCTGAAGATATATAAACTGCACTTATGAAAAAGATCCTAGAGGATCAAGAAGTTGATAAGATCAGCGTCGATCTGAACTTTGTCATGACTTGCTTCCAAGAAGTTCTAGTCTCTCTCGGAGAAGAAAAGCTTGCCCAATGGCTCCCTTGGATTAATAAACAAGCGTCTCCTATCCACACGACTTTGGATAACGAACAGGAATCCAAGTTGATTCAAGCACTTAGCATCTCTTTTCAGTTGCTCAATATGGTAGAGCAGAATGTGGCTGTCCAGTACAAAAGACAGCTAGAAAATGCAAGCGGCCCTGAAGCCATCAGAGGTTCTTGGGGAGAGACCTTTGCCAAATGGAAGGAGAAAGGGTACACTGCCAAAGAAATGGCAACTGTTTTTCCTCAGATTCATGTTCGTCCTGTATTGACGGCTCACCCAACCGAAGCCAAACGAGTGACGGTACTTGAACTGCATCGAGAGCTGTATCTGCTCTTGGTGAAAAATGAGAATACTACTTGGTCCCATACGGAGCGCGATCAAATTAGGGAATCACTGAAGTCATTGCTGGAGCGGCTATGGCGTACCGGTGAAGTATATTTGGAAAAACCTTCACTGCTGGATGAACGTAAGCATGTTTTGCATTACTATACCCATGTATTTCCCTTAGCCCTCCGAGAAAGTGATTGGCGTTTGCGGAGTGTTTGGAAGGCGATGGGGTTTGATTCCCAGTATCTGAGTGAGCCTGAGCAATTTCCAATGCTGACTTTTGGGAGTTGGGTGGGAGGTGATCGCGATGGACATCCCTATGTCACTGCTGATTTTACGGAAAGTACGCTACAGCAACACCGAGCCGCAGCCTTGGAGCTGCTGCTGGAGGAATTGCAAAAGCTGGCGGCAAGCCTAAGCATGTCTGATCTTCATCAAGAGACACCTTCTAGTTTTAGAGCGATTATTCAGGAGCGGGCGAATTATCTAGGCGAAGAAGGAGCCAAAGCCCTTGCTCGCAACCCGAGAAGCCCGTATCGACAGTTCGTCAATTTGATGCTTGTCGTGTTAAGCAATACACTGAGCGGAGAGAATACAGAGGCAGGTTGCTATTACGCTAGTGCAGAAGAGCTTCAGGGGGATCTTAAAGTGCTGAGACAAACCCTAAATGAAATCGGTGCCGAGCGAATTGCACAAGAGAAACTATTTGATATTGAGCGTCAAGTACTTTGTTTTGGTTTCCACTTGGTTAAACTTGACATACGTCAGAACAGCGCCTATCACGAGAAGGCATTGAGTCAAATCATGGAAGCCGCTGGCTTTGATGACGCAGATTTCGGTAGCTGGAACATGGAAAAGCGGTTAGCTTTTCTAAACCAGGAGTTGAAGTCTAAGCGCCCCTTTCTGGTCTTGGGCGAATCCTGTGGGCCGGAAGCGGATAAATTATTGGCTTATTACCGTGTATTACGTCGACACATTCGAGAATATGGCACCGCGGGCATAGGCTCGATTATTGTCAGTATGACTCGAGATGTTACGGACCTTCTAGTAGTATACCTCTTCCTCAGAGAAGTTGGTTTGCTAGAAACCTCCATTCCAGTTGTACCCCTGTTAGAAACGATAGATGACTTGCAAGCCGGGGATCAAATTCTCCATGATTTCCTTTCCCATCCTGTAACACAAGGTCGACGTAGCAGCGATATCCAAGAGGTCATGTTGGGGTATAGTGATAGCAACAAGGATGGGGGTATTTTGGCTAGTCGTTGGAATATTTACCAGGCTGAAGATAAACTCACCAAAGCTGCAGCAACGTACGGCATGCAACTGCGATTCTTCCACGGTCGCGGAGGAACGATTAGCCGTGGGGGAGGGAAGTACCACCGATTTTTGGATAGCATGCCTACCGGCTCCGTCAGTGGTGAGATTAAGATTACAGTGCAAGGAGAAACCATCGCCCAGCAATTTGCCAACCTTAAGAACGCCACCTACAATCTAGAAATGATGTTGGCTGGTACTGCCCGGCAAGTTATGAAAAAGCAAGATGCTACTTCCCTTCCATCGGAGCTGTTCGACGCTATGGATCAGTTGACTAATCTTTCGCAGAAGGTCTATCCGTCTTTGATCGATCATCCAGGTTTTATACCCTTCTACACCCAAGCCACGCCGATAGATGTGCTTGAGCAAAGTAAAATTGGCTCTCGACCAGCCCGTCGTACAGGGACGCAGAGTCTATCGGATTTAAGGGCTATTCCATGGGTGTTTAGCTGGAACCAAGCTCGCTTTAATCTAACGGGCTGGTTTGGGGTAGGTTCTGCCTTACAACAGCTAAAAGAGGAGTTTCCAAGCTCCTGGTCAGTTTTACAGAATACGGCAACGGACTGGCCACTCCTGTATTATACCTTGATAGAAGTTGAAACCAGTCTGTTAAACGCGGATAAATCCATTATGCGGGCTTTTGCAGAACTGGTACAAGCAGCCGAACATCGCGATGCGCTCATGAAATTGCTGCTGGCGGACCATGAATGGGGATTGGAGCAGATCACCGAATTATTCGGAAGAACGGTACAAGAGCGCCGAACGAACCAGCTGAGAAATATTGCGCTCAGAAGTGATATGCTAGCTCACTTGCACCAGTTGCAATTGCAATACCTAAGAAACTGGCGAAGTCTTAAAGAAAAGTCGCCAGGTGAAGCCGAACCTCTATTAAAGAAACTACTGATGATCACCAATGGTATTGCCGGGGGATTGAAAAGCACTGGCTAATATCATTGTAAACAGACCAACATGAAGTCGAACCGATTATTCTTTCGGAAAAACATGATTGCTCTCACGGGCTTGTTCCTCTGTTTATTTCTGATTGTCCATTTGTCTGCCAATTGCCTATTGCTTTTACCTCAGCATACGGCAAGAGGGCTTTACAATGCCTATTCCACATTCCTGCGCGAGAACCCGCTGATTATGGTGGTAGCTTACGCATTGTATGCATCGATACTGGTACATGTGATCTATGCGGTATTGGTTCTGATCCGTAACCGGAAAGCCAAACCCGTGAAGTATGCGGTTAACCTACATCGAGAGAATAGCAGCTGGGCTTCGCAAAATATGGGAGCCTTGGGTGCATTGATCCTGATCTTCATTATCGTGCACTTAGTCAATTTCTGGGCTCGGATCAAATTGGGGATTGGAGCGGAAGTAGCCTATGACGAGGCTGGGAATAAGGACATTTACGAAGTTACCTATACACTATTCCAAAATGTCTACTACGTAGCCTTTTACACACTGCTAGCTATTCCATTGGGATTCCATTTACATCATGGTCTCCAGGCTGCCTTTAAGACCCTTGGTTTCTATCATCAACCAGGTCTGCAATGGCTGGCCCGAGTCTCGCTCATCTATGCAGTCGTAATTTCAACAGGCTTCGGTATTATTCCTATCGTTGTTTATTTCCAATAATCACGCTTATGAAACTTGACGCAAAAATCCCGGAAGGAAGATTGGAAGACAAATGGCGCAATTATCAGTTGAAAAGTCAGTTGATCAATCCTGCCAATAAGAAGAAACTAAAAGTAATCGTGGTCGGCTCCGGGCTCAGTGGGGCAGGAGCTGCTGCTACCTTAGCAGAGCTGGGGTATGATATACAGTGCTTTTTTTATCAAGATTCAGCTCGCCGGGCGCATTCCGTGGCAGCCCAGGGTGGGATTAACGCTGCTAAGAACTATCAGCACGATGGAGATAGTATTTGGCGGATGTTTTATGATACACTCAAAGGAGGAGACTTCAGGTCCAGGGAAGCCAATACGTATCGCTTAGCGGAACTATCCGCTCCACTAATCGATCACTTCACGCAGCAAGGCGTTCCCTTCGCCAGGGAATATGGTGGGGTACTGGTGAACCGAAGCTTCGGGGGCGTGCAGGTGCAACGCACCTTTTATGCCAGAGGCCAAACGGGACAGCAATTGCTATTGGCGGCTTATTCGCAATTGAATAAGATGGTGAGACAACAAAAGATTACCCTTTTTCCCAGGCATGAAATGATGGATCTGGTATTGGTGGATGGAATAGCTAAGGGAATTATTGCCAGGGACCTGGTCACGGGAGAATTGAAGCGATTTGCTGCCGATGCCGTCGTTTTGGCTACTGGAGGCTACTCTCGCGTCTACCGTCTGTCAACTTTGGCCATCGGTTGTAACGGTAGCGCCATTTGGAAAGCACACAAGCGAGGTGCCTTCTTTGCGGCTCCCAGTTTCACACAAATCCACCCTACAGCCTTACCTCAGTCTAGCGAATCCCAATCCAAGCTGACCTTGATGTCAGAATCCTTGCGGAACGATGGTCGGATATGGGTACCCTTGCAAAAGGATGATCCTCGAAAACCCAATGATATTCCCGAAGCGGAAAGAGACTATTATTTAGAAAGACGATACCCCAGCTTTGGTAATCTAGCACCCAGAGACATCGCCTCCCGCGCCGCCAAGGAACGGATTGACGCCGGTTTCGGCGTGGGACGACTGAAGAATGCAGTGTATTTAGATTTTAGGAAAGCCATTGCAGATTACGGTCAGCAGGTCGTGCAGGATCGTTATGGCAATCTCTTTAAGATGTATAAGAAGATCACGGGGATTAATGCCTATGAGGAGCCTATGTTGATCTCTCCAGCTGCTCACTTCTCCATGGGGGGGCTTTGGGTCGATTATGAATTGATGACAACCATTCCCGGCTTGTATGCAGTCGGCGAGTGCAATTTCTCGGATCATGGTGCTAACCGCCTAGGTGCTAATTCTTTGTTGCAGGCAAGCGTAGATGGCTACTTCATTTTGCCGAATACCATCAATAATTATCTAGCTGCCAGTCTTTCTAGGGATGCCGTTGATGTTGATAATCCGGCTTTTGAAGAGGTCGAAAAGGAAGTGAAAGGCCAGATTGATCGCGTACTAGCAGTGAATGGAAATAGGACAGTAGATGATTTTCATCGGGCCTTAGGCAAGATCATGTGGCAAGAATGCGCTATGAGCAGAAATAAGGCCGGTTTAGAGAAGGCAATCGAAGATATTAAAGCTTTGAGAATTTCCTTTTGGTCCGATGTGAAGGTGACGGGAGTAGCTACAGGGCTTAATACCGAATTAGAAAAGGCCTTACGATTGGCAGACTTTATCGAGCTTGGTATCCTTATGTGTACGGATGCCTTGCAACGGGAGGAATCCTGCGGAGCACATTTCCGCGAAGAATATCAAACCGAAGAAGGGGAGGCCCAGCGCCGGGATGCCGACTTTACCTATGTATCTGCCTGGGAATACGGCCCCGGAGCATTCAAATTGCACCGAGAAGAGCTAACTTTTGAGTATGTGCAACCCTCGGTAAGAAGTTACAAATAAGCAGGTCCACCTTTAAATCTCAACTTATGCAAATCACATTCCGCATCTGGAGACAAGAACAATTTCAAGATCAAGGAGCCTTCAAAGCGTACCAAGTTGATCATCTCACCGAGGACATGTCATTTTTAGAGGCTTTGGATCATTTAAATGAAATCCTAGTCCTAAAAGGAGAACGGGTCATTGCCTTCGAATACGATTGTAGAGAAGGGATCTGCGGACAGTGTGGCATCTTTATTAATGGTCGAGCCCATGGACCTCATGACCACGTCACCACGTGTCAGCTGCATCTGCGGAGTTTCCAGGATGGGGATACCGTTACCGTAGAACCATGGAGAGCCAAGGCTTTCCCCATCGTGCAGGATTTGATCGTGGATCGTTCTGCTTTTGACCGAATTATCGCTCAAGGAGGATACATCAGTGCCAAAACGGGTACGGCTCCGGAAGCCAATGCCATCTTAATTGGTAAGGAAACAGCAGACAAAGCTATGGATGCTGCAGCTTGTATTGGTTGTGGTGCTTGCGTCGCAACCTGCAAAAATGGATCTGCCGCCTTGTTTACTTCAGCCAAGATTAATCATCTCAATACTCTTCCACAAGGCAAGCTAGAAGCTAATCAACGAGTGAAGGATATGACAGCGCAAATGGAAGAAGAAGGCTTTGGACATTGCTCATTTACAGGAGCTTGTGAAGTGGAGTGCCCAGAAGGAATTTCCATTGCAAACATCGCTGAAATGAATGCTCGGTACTTAAAAGCTAGGCTTTTTGGATGAGATGTAACCACTACTACAGACTACCCACTCTTTTGCTATTTTGACATAATTTGACAATCTTCGAACGGCTTAAAGCGGTATTTTTGTACTTATAATACCATTAGGCATGGAGAATGATTTTCAGTTTCTAGAATACGAGGGCATACAGATTGCTGCTTTTATAGAAGCGCGGAAAGAAAACGAGCATTCCGGCTACTACCCAGCCAATGTACTATTCTATGTACAACAGGGTCAGCTAAATATTCGCTACAAGAACAAGCTTATTATTATCTCAAAAGGTAATTTCTGTATTGTCCGAAAATTCACGGAACTTTCTTACTTCAAAACCTGGGACGAGGAGGAAGATTGTGCTTTGATTGACGCCATGGTATTGCAGGATGATTTCATTAAAAGTGCCATCAAAGAGTTGGGATACAAAATCCCTAACAAACCAGTGAAAAGCCCTGTTGTTAACCTAGAGCAAAATGCAATCCTACTGGGTTTGTATCGGAGCTTGAAACTCTATTTGTCTGAAAATCAGTCTCCTGATAAACACTTGATGTATCTAAAGACAAAGGAGGCACTCCTGGGAATTATTCAATCCAACCCTGAACATTTAGCCATCTTTCATGAGTTTTCGAAGTCGGTAAAAGCTGAACTGAGAGAGTTCATGACCCATCACATTATCTCTCCATTACCACTGGTAGAACTAGCGAAATTATCAGGACGCAGCCTCTCTACTTTCCATCGGGACTTCAGGAAGATATTTAATGCTTCTCCTCATAGCTGGATACTAAAGCAAAGACTTGGGAAGGCAAGGGAGCTTCTACTTACCACCTCACAAACCGCTTCTGAAATCTACCTGGATTTGGGATTCAAAGACCTGGCTCACTTCAGTCGAACCTTTAAAAAAGAATTTGGGATTTCGCCTTCTAAGATTAGTCCATAATCCCGCTGAACTAATTTGACAAGTAGGTTTTGACACGAATTGGCAAATGGAGGTGCCTTCCTTCTTAGTATCTTCACTATCAATTATCACATCATCTCCTTATACAGACTAAAAACAAGTAGGATGAGAAGTCAAAAACTGCTGTATGTTATTCCCGTTCTCCTCTGCGCCACAATTCTCTTTGCTGGTGGCTTTGCCAATTCGGAGCCAGACGGTGCTGCTGAGTCCAGTTCAGAAGAGCTGTCTTCAAGTAGCGAAGAGAACTTTGACAAGATGATGGCAGTCCTCATGCACAAACGCTGTGTGAACTGTCACCCCAACGATAATATTCCAAAGCAAGGCGAGGACAGTCACCCTCATTACTTTGGTATGGCGCGTGGGGAAGGAAATCTTGGCTACCAAGCTACCACCTGTAATACTTGTCACCAATCAGAAAATAATGACTACTCCGGTGTACCAGGGGCACCAGAATGGAGCTTAGCCCCTGAAAGTATGAAGTGGGAAGGCTTGACCCGGACAGAAATTGCCGAATCTATGCTGGATCCGAAAAGAAATGGTGGCAGGACTCATCATGAAGTGATGGAGCATCTTACCGAACACGAACTGGTATTGTGGGCATGGGAACCAGGAATCGACGCTGCTGGCAATCCTAGAGAGCTCCCCCCAGTGCCTGTAGACGAATACATCGAAGCTGTGAAAGCCTGGTTTGAGGAAGGAGCCGTTATCCCAGCTGAATAGTTTAGATCCACCATAAATACAACAACAATGAAAATTTCATTCACCATAAATGGACAAGCCCAATCCATCGAAATCGAAGATGGGAATACCCCTTTGCTTTGGGTAGTTCGAGATATGCTAGACCTAAAGGGCACAAAATTCGGTTGCGGGAAAGCAGCCTGTGGAGCCTGTACGCTTCATGTAGATGGAGAAGCTATACGCTCCTGCTCTTATGCCGTAAAGTTTGCGGAAGGTAAAAACGTCACCACCATCGAAGGTTTGGGGACTAGAGAGAATCCACATCCCGTACAACAAGCTTGGGTAGAGCATGTGGTACCACAGTGTGGATACTGCCAACCGGGCTTCATGATGGCCACCGCCGCATTACTGGAAAAGAACCCGAATCCAACCGATGAGGATATTGACAACAATATCATCAACGTCTGCCGGTGTGCAACCTATGTGCGTATGCGCAAAGCTATTCATAGGGCTGCTGAATTAACCCAATCTGCTAACCAAACAAGCTAAAAGATCATGACTGAAAAGAAAAAAGTATCCCGCCGGAAGTTTCTGATCCGTGGTGGTCTTGGCACCATTGGCGTCTTGGCTGTGGGAACCTACGTATTTAGAAATCCTTTGCGCCGAATGGGATTGGAAATGGCGGAAACCATGATTCCCCCTTATTCAGGAAGTGGAACAGAAGCCAATCTATGGTTTGAAATAACAAAGGAAAACAAAGTAGTCTTGCATTCTCCCAAAGTGGAGATGGGACAAGGATCCTTTACCAGTTTTGCCCAAATGGTAGCAGACGAACTGGATGTGAACTTAGATCAGGTGCAGGTGATTGGCGCGGCGACGGCCACTGGAATTGTAGATGCTTTAAGTACGGGAGGAAGCTTATCTGTGGCTTCTCTTTGGTTACCATTGCGAGAGATGGCGGCCACTGTGCGTGAAATGCTAAAGGGAGAAGCAGCCAAGCAAATGGGGGTTGATGCGAGTAGCCTAAGCACTAAAGATGGTACGATTGAAGGCGGCGGCAAAAGCATGACTTATGCCGAAGTTGCAGCAGGTGTCACGGAATGGAAGCTACCGAAAACCCCAGAATTACGACCTGTCAAAGACTACAAATATATTGGCCAGCCCATCAAACGGGTGGACCTGGAGGCTAAGGTGTTTGGTGATCCCATTTTTGGAATGGATGCAGAAATGCCAGATATGTTACACGCCTGCGTCATTCGGCCAGAGCACGTCGGTGCTACCTTCAAAAGTGCGGATACCTCCAAGGCAGAGAGTATGCCCGGAGTAGTGAAGATCGTTCAGAAGGAGGATTGGGTCGGAGTAGTAGCTGAGACCTATGCACAAGCACAGGCAGCTAAGATGACGATCAAAGTAGACTGGGACGTACCCAAGCAATGGACAGAAGAGGATATCAGGGGGCTACTACAGGTAGGGAAGGGGAACAAGATGGTAACGCAAAAGAAAGGTGGAGCTGTAGATCCTGCGGATGAGGATGTGGTATCGATGGAGTTCAAGAGCCCGATCGGTGCCCATGCTCAAATCGAACCCAATGGAGCAGTAGCCCTAGTTAAGGACGGTTCTGCTACCATTATCCTATCTACGCAGGTGATCGGGGTGACGCAGAAGCAAGTATCAGAGGCCTTAGGTCTGCCACTGGATAAGGTGAATGTGATTCCCACTTATTTGGGAGGGGGATTTGGTAGGCGCTTAAATACAGTGCATGCGGTACAAGCTGCACAGATGTCTCAGGAGGTTGGCAAACCTGTAAAGTACTTCTTTACCCGTAAGGAAGAATTTCAGCATGATACCTTTAGACCTCCTACCCATCATATTATGCGAGGTAAACTTGGTGCAGATGGCTATCTCGATAGTCTAGAGCATCATTATGCAAGTGGAGATGTAGCCATCAATTCCGTGATCATGCCAGCTGCCTTGCACTCGATCCTAGGTACGGACGTGGGGGCCATGAGAGGTGGTAATATTATGTATCGTGGAACCCCTAAATATCGCGCCGTTCAATGGCACACTACTTTGCCTTTTGCTACGAGCTGGTGGAGAAGTCTTGGCCTTTTGGCGAATACCTTTGCCATCGAAAGCTTTGTGGACGAAATGGCCATTAAAGCCGGTAAGAATCCGGTGGAGTTTAGATTGGCTAGCATCGGCGACGAAGGGGCTGATAAACGCTTGAAAGCTGTCATTGAAAAGGCTGGGGAAAGCTATCGAGATGAGGCTTCCAATGGTCGAGCCATGGGCTTTGCAGCGTCTGTTGATGCTGGGGCTCCCTGTGCTCATGTGGCGGAGGTGTCCATCGAAAATAAGGAGATCAAGGTGCATAAGGTACTATGTGTCTTTGATTGTGGGATTGCGGTCAATCCAGATCAGGTGAGAGCTCAATGTGAGGGTTCCATTGTAATGGGCATGAGTGGAGCCATGCATGAAAAAATGACCTTGAAAGATGGACAATTGTACCCGACCATTTATGGTCCTTACAATATGACGCTGCTTAGGCATGCCCCCAAGGATGTCGAAGTGATACTCATTCAAGGAGACGATAAGCCCTATCCGGTGGGAGAACCCCCAATGGGACCCATAGGTGCAGCGATTGCTAATGCAGTCCGACGCCTTACCGGCGAGCGCTTGACGGATTTGCCGCTTCGTCTGTCTTAGCGATATATTATTTGAAAAATAGCTACTTTGGGAGTTTTGCCGCTTATTGTCGGCAAAACTCCTGGTTTGTTTTGGGTGGGCCTCAGATTTATATGTTGTACCTGACGGCATAAAGGGGCATGGCGAGATCATGGCTATGTATATTGGATCCCTAGCGAGATGGTCTGGCAAAAGACCTAGTCCTGTAGGGTTAGCATATACCTAGTCCTGATTATTGAGCGCATGGTATGCGCGTGCTGATAAATGTGCTTTGCTTTCAGAATTATTGGGAACGGTGCTTCGGATTGCTGGGAGCAATTTACCCCGCCTGTCCCGTAGGGACAAAATATACCTAGCCAAGACAGATGGCAGGATTTTCGTGCTGTTAAGTACGATACATCAAGGGCAGATTACTGGCTAGAAATCGCAGAGCAAGAGCAGCAGATGAGTTGCCTTAAGGACAGGATTCCCATGAAAGAGTTTCTGCCATCCCCTCTAGATACTTAGCCCCATTCGACATGGCATCTTCAAGATTTATTGCACGCTCGGCAATGGAAAGAATAGAGGTGATCTTTAGGCTTGCGGCCTCTGATTCTGGTAGGTCATTTTTCCCAACCAATAGTGTCAATCGTTTGTTGTGTTTCTTGCAAAGTTTAGCCACCCCTTCAATTACCTTCCCCTGTAGCGACTGATCATCCAATCTGCCTTCTCCGCTGATCACCTCATCCACTTGTTCAATGTGACTTTCCAAGTTGGTTAATCTGGCGATTGCGTCAAAGCCCTTTTCCACCTTGGCCCCGAAAAGTGCTACTAGTCCAGCTCCAATCCCTCCTGCTGCACCACTCCCTGACAAGTTGCTTACATCTGTTCCCGACAGTTGGTACAAAACCTGGCCAAAATTCCTCAGGCCCTCATCTAGATATTCAATCTGTTCCAAGGTCGCCCCCTTTTGGGCAGCATATACGGAAGCGGCTCCATTCTTCCCGAAAAGTGGATTGATGACATCACAAAGCAAGGTTAAATTGATATGCTTAAAGTCGAAATGGGGGCGAGTTTCAATCGATTTTACCTGAGATAGGTTTCCCCCAATGGGTTTTACTATTTCTTTCTGTTCATCCAAGAAGTGGCAACCCAAGGCTGATGCTATTCCCATGCCCGCATCATTGGTGGCACTGCCACCCAGGAAAAGATAAATCTGTCGGAAGCCTTTAGCGATGGCATCTGCTATCATGATTCCTGTGCCAAAGGTGGAGGTTTTCATCGGATCTCGTTCTTCCTGCTCTAAGAGAACCAAACCGCTTGCACTGGCTACTTCAATAAAGGCAGCTTTCGCAGAAGTAAAGTATGGGGCGGAGATTTCCCTACCAAGGGGATCGACTGTCAGAACTTCTTGTCTGGAAAGGTTCAGATAATCGGTGAGGACCAGCAATGAACCATCCCCGCCGTCCGCCATCGGGTGCATGAGCACTTCAATATCTCTTTCGGTTTTTTTAATACCGTTCTTAATAGCTTGGCAGACTTCCAAAGCCGATAGAGAACCTTTAAACTTATCCGGGGCGATGAGAATTTTCATGAAATAGTAGCTTTGGAAGTGCTTTTGGAAAGTGCAATGGCAGCCCCTAAACATATGCCCATTTCATCCAATTCCGATCGTAAAATGTCGACGCTATATTTTGCGAATTTTGATTGTAAGGGCCCTGAAAAATAAGACCAAGCTTTAGAAATGTTACCACCAAATAATATAGCTTCAGCTCCAAATTTCAAGGCGATAGGTACTAAAAACGCTACTAGGTTTTCAGCAAATTCAAGAAATATGGCTTCAGTGGAGCAAGTAGGAGAGAGGAGCGTCAATTCCTTTACTCCTGTAATTTTAAGACCATATTGCTCTGCTGTACGTTTGACAAACCAGCGCGTTGAGAAAAAGTCATCAGCAGTGGCGTTTTTATACGGCAAATGAAAGATCTCTCCACCTGGAGGGACCGTATGTCCTTCCTTTATCACGATTCTATTTTCCAAAAAGGAACAACCAATGCCAGTTCCCAAAGTAATGGCCATGCTTTTAGTGTATTCTCTGGCCTGTCCAAAATAACATTCACCCAACCCAAAACAAGCGGCATCATTTTCAAAATGAATAGAGAGTTCTTGTTGAAAATGTGATTGGAGTAACTCGCGGATATTCGCCTTGCTCAATGCCGCAAATTTTCCAGTATTCGTATACTGCCCAATGCCATCTTTCCAATCAAACGGACCTGGGATGGCTATGGCAATCTTGTTGGCAAATTGAGCAGGTGCCTTTTCGATGGTGGTAGAGATGTTTTGATGCCAAGCAGCAATAATTGAATTACGACTGCCCAAGCTATCGATTTTAGTCTTCTGAAAGGAGGTGGCAAAATCACCCGTTTCCAAATTCTCTATCATCACTGAGGTGATGTGGCTCCCACCAATATCAATTGCTACTATTCCGCTTCGCATTAGAAAATATCAGGAATAATTACACTGAGCAAGACAATGAGTACAAAGAACACGATTAAAATGATTGCCTTTGTTCGATCGATATCCCAGGCCTTTGCCAAAGTGTGAGCTTCTTTATCAGCTTGATTTTTTCCAAATACGGTGCTTGCAAGTAAGCCAACGACCAAAGTCACAACAGCCCCCACAGCATTCCACCAGAACCAGAATACTTCAGGCACAAAGAGCCACAAGTAAATATTGACTACAACACCAGACAACAGACCAATATTTGCCCCGATCGCATTGACTCGCTTCAAGGCAATCGCTGCAATAAATGTCGCCAGGATCGGGCCGTAGAAGACTGATCCTACTTTATTTATGGCTTCAATCACTGTTTTCGCAATATCTCCAGTAAAGAATGCTAAAATGATGCAAACGACGCCCCAAAACAACGCGGCATATTTGGAGTAAGCCATGTATTTATCATTGGGCAGGTCTTTATCTCTGTTGAAAAAGTCTTCTACCGTGGCAGCGCTCAATGAATTGATGGCAGAGCTCAAGGAGGACATAGCAGCCGAAAAAATGGCTACCATTAGAATTCCAATCACCCCATGTGGCAAGTAATCCCTGATGAAAATCGGAATCATCAGATCAGGTTTATCACTGGGGATGGCGCTTAGGAAATCGGCTTGCGTCAGTGCTAAGGTTCCTATTACTAGCCCCATAATACAATATACCATGGTGATGGGGAATCGCAGTAATCCGTTGAACAACAGTGTTTTTTTAACCGTTCCCATATCTTGGGCAGAGAAGAGCCTTTGCACTTGACTTTGGTCAGTACCGTAATAAGAGGTGTAGAGGAAAAAGCCACCAATCAACATGGGCCAGAAACCAAATTCATCCCCTTTTTCCAAGCCCATTGAGGTGAAGTTCACTGCCTCCAGGCGAGGACGGTCGATATTGGCAATGAAGGTATCCCAGCCCCCTATGTAATAGACTCCAGCCACCAGGCAGATAATGATACCCAGGAAAAGAATGATCATTTGAATCATATCCCCATAGACCACCGCTTTCATACCTCCTTGATAGGAATAGATTAAAGTTACTACACCAATAATCAGGATGGTTTGCCACATCGGAAAGTCCATCACGCTCGTCAAGATCAAGGCGACCGTATACACCATTACACTGGTAGCAAATGCTCTACTAATCTGGAAAACTGCACTGAGCAAGACCCGGGTGGAAGTACTGAAGCGTTTTTCCAAATAGGCATACACGCTCACAATTCCTGCTTTGTACATCGGAGGAATCAGAAATACCATCAAGAATAACATCGCCAGCGGAACAGCAAATTCATAGGTCAACCACATCATCCCACCTCCCTCTTTCAAGCCAACAAAGGCTGGGGCCGAAATAAAACTGATGGCAGATAATTGCGTGGCTATCGTACTCAAAGACAGGGGAAACCAACCAAAACTTTTACCCCCCAAGAAATAGTCTTTGCTATCTTTGTTGTCCTTAAAGAGCCTGCCTAAAAATAGAAATCCAATGATGTAACTGACGATGACGAGGTAATCTATGTAGTTCATTGTCGCGGTTTTAGTATTTTATTTTTAAGGCAAGTTCTTCCTTGATCGTTTCTTGCCACTCCTTTTTCAAGATACTAAGCAAGATAAGATCAGTTCTATCCTGGCCGTCTACCTTCCATAAGAAATCTCGCAGAACGCCTTCTTTTTTGCACCCTACACTTGCCAAAGCCCTTAAACTCCTGACATTTTCTCCGTGCACTCCAAACCCGATTCGGAAAGCTTCTAACTGTTCGAATGCAAATTCAAAAAGGAGATACTTACAATGCTTGTTCAGACCGGTACCCTGGAAGTCTTTTCCATACCAGGTATGTCCCAGTTTTACCGTCCTTAGATCTTCGTTCCACTCATACAATCTGGTCAGCCCCGCGTACCTATTTCTTCTTTTATCATAGACAACAAAGGGATATTCGCGTCCCTGTTTTCGATTTTCGACAGCTGTATGGATATACGGAGTGAGATTCCCTATCCCTTGTCCATTCTCCAGAAAGTAAGTCCAAATACTGCTTTCGTCTGATATGGATTGGAGATCTGTAATATGATCTAGCTCTAAGGGGCCGAGTCTAGCTGTATCGTTTTCAAGTATATAGTCCTTGTTGAAATCAAATGTGACCATTGCTTTTCAATAAATCTAAGGTACAAGCGGCCGTCCAAGAAAAATCACCACCACCATAGCCAGTTTCCAGTTTCTCGGCTACTGATTTCTGGGATTCAAAATACTCGTAGAAGCCTAATTTGGAAACCAATTCGATCAAATCTGATTTTACAATGTCTGCGGTATCCGTAAAGTTGTAGTTCTTTAAGCCATGGTAGATCATCCAGTTCATTTGGGGCCAGATCGGGCCCCGCCAATACCTTTTTGAATCAAATAAAGGACTATCCACATCAAAACTTGGGCAGATATAGTATCCGCGTTGATGCAAGGATTGTAAATAGTCGTTTAGAGCCTTGGCCTGGTCTTCTGTCGGGATGTTGGCGTATAAAGCAGCAATACCACCTATTTCCTTATGCTCGATATGCTGTTGCCCTCGGAGATCGTAAGCGGCAAAGGTTTGTAAACCGGCATGCCAGAGCTTCTCCTGAAATTTAGGGATAGATTGTTGCTGCCATTCTTCCAGCTCTCCCACATCAAATCCAAAGCGCTTTCCAATCTTGATCAAGCTTTCGTTTGATTTTATCAGTACAGCATTCATCAAAGTGTCCTGGACCAAATAAGGACTTTCTTCAAATATCCCCAATTCGTCATAACGGTTGTTTTTGCCCAATTGTAGGAGGTAAACATAGCGGTCGTACTGATAAGTAGTAGGACGTTCATCCTTTGGCGCTAAACTGGTGTCTCGGCGCTCATAAGGTGGTAACTCTTCCTTTTTTACTTCGATACGATCAAGCGACTCATCCCATAGTGGTGAATTATCCCGACCCGATTCCCATGGATGAAAAATAAACATTAAGCCTTCCCTTTCAGGATCACGATAGGTGTAAAGAAAGCGATGACTCTTGACCACTTTTGGGAAAATACCCTTAACAAAGGCGATCAACTTTTCGTTGTCGGGAAACCGTTCCAGTAAACTTTCCAGCACGAATCCGTGCACGGCCGGTTGGGTAATGCCTGAGGTTTTTGGCTTATGTGGTGCACCAGCATTGACATTGGCATCCCAGAAGTCATAGTTTGGAAAATAGGTTTTTTCTTTTTCACTGTGGAAAATGATGTGTGGCAACATCCCATTATCCCACTGTCCGGAGAACAAAGACGCTAATTCCTGAATGGCAAAATCCAAATTAAAATGGCTATGTCCAATACTGGTAAATCCCGAATCCCAGTTCCATTGAAAAGGATACAACTTACCAGTGGGTATGGTAAATCCTTCCTTCCAATTGAGATCCAAAATTCTTTTTGCATTGTCGAAAATGTAGTTCACTTGCTTTGATTAACGTGAGTAGATATTGCACAAGCGAGGCAGAGAATCGAATGATACTTCTCTGCCTCGTGAAATTATATGAAACTTTAAAAACTTAGTGGCCTCATTAAACAAGACAAATGTGACCTGCCTGTGCTGGACTTTTAGAAGTCAAAGGTCGCTCTGATGAAAATTCTTCTAGGAAGAATGGGTCTACCTACAAAGAAGTTTCCACCTGATACTTGACTATTGCCTTGTCTTGGAGAACCTTCTGTTACTCCATCTGCATCCAAAAGGTTAAATATAGCTAATCCTAATCTTAGGCTTTCCTCTCCTTCGCCGAGTGGAATAGTGTACCCGGCATCTAGTCGTACGATATTGAATCCATCTAACTCTACAGAGTTGCTGTTGTTCGCAAACTTGCTTCCCAAAAAGTTGGAGCTCAAATTTGCATCCCACTCCCCATCATCATAATCGAATCCTACCATACCCATCACATTGGGTATCCTAGCGATGCTATTACCTTCTTGTTCAGGATTGCCTTGTACTTCGGTGAACTCATGATCTTGAAGCGTCAAGTTTCCGTAGGCATTAAAGCCTTTAGAAATATTGTAGTTTAGACTGGCCTCCAGACCAACCGTACGCGTACTTTGCAGCTGGATAGACTCTGTAATACCCCCTTTGCCATCATTGATGATATCCACATTTCTTCTATCACTCAGTGCATTAAAGAATAGCGCTGCTGTACCGGAAAACTTACTGGCACTAACCTTGGCTCCAATCTCACCCTGGATTACCGTCTCTGTCTCATAGGACTGTGGCGCCCCACCAGCAAACTTTAGGGAGCGAAGTTGTGGGAAGAAGTAGCCACGACTACCATTTGCATAGATATTTAGTTTTTCATTCACCCGATACAAACCTCCAATCACAAAGGCAACATCTGATGCATCCACGATACCCTTATTAAAATTATTGGAGCCCACCCCGTTTTCTAGACTTACATTACCGATCGCTTTTTCCCATCTAAGTCCAATGTCCAGATCAAATCTGTCCCATTTGATCTCATCTGCGATGTACCCCGCAATTTTGGTGCTTTGCAGCGTCTTATTGGCGGTCTGTCTTCCGGAGCCCTCAACGTATCCACTAGAGGAATGGGAAACATCGTTGCCTGTGCCATCATCATAAGCCACGGATACGGCTCTGGGGGAATTTGAAAAGTCGCCTAATACATTGTGAATCCAGTTGTTATCTAGTGCTTTTGTATTGGACATGAAGGTACCAATGGTCAAGTTGTGATTGCCCACGGTTTTGGTCAAATTTACTTCTCCCACTACTTCTTCCATGTCTCGCTGTCTGTCTAGTACTCTATTTTCAAACAATAAATCACCAGCTGCCAGGGGCGCACCATTGTCAGCATAAATGAAGGTCGCATCAGCTGGCAGGTTTCGGTCAGAAAGATAGCTGGCCTGTGGCTCAGGTGTATTGTGTGTTCCATCCCCATCTAGGAAAAGATTAAACCAATGATCATAGGAAGCTGCCTTAGTCTTGGCTGACAACCGCCAGGCGTTGCCAAATTGATGATTGAGTTCCGCCATGATGAATTGTCCATTGGTTGTCACACCATCTCCAATGGGCGACTTAAATCTTCCGAAGGGTGTATCAAAAGAATAGTCCTTCAATTGACTGGATAACATCGTGAAAATTTCTTCTCCATCATTACCAATCGGTCTTTCTCTAGCATCATTGGAGTTATCCAGCGGATAGGGAAGGTAGAATTGCACATTATCATCTATTTTCTGCATGCTTAGGACAAAAGTACTTTTGCCATCATTGAACAGCTTTTTGATGTTACCGCGCAATTGATATCCGCGGGTAGGTAATCCTGTTTCCAAAGGTCCTTCGTCATATCGATAGAATCCGGAAAAGGCATAGTACAATCCATCAGCAATGGGCCCTGCAGTCAGGAAATCAGTCTTTACGCGACCTCCCTCTGCCCATTCTAACTGAATTTTGTTGACCGGATTATCAGAGCCTCGAATACTTTGATAGTTAACTATACCCGCGACACTTCCGGCACCTTGTAGGGTGGCTGATCCCCCTCTTACAAATTCAAGACTGCGTAGGCCGATATCATTTCTAAAATATACATCGTGTGCAGAAGAGTTAAGTCCGAATGTGCTGAGCACCGGGATTCCATCAATATTTAGGGGAGTAAAGGCGTACTGCCCACCCGAAGGGAAACCCCTCACAAACAGGTTGGTTGCAACTTCACCACCACCGCCTTCAGCTGTGATTCCAGGTACGGTACGAAGTATATCTGCCTGAGAGTTGGAGGATAGTCTTGCTAATTGCTTGGCATTTAATACGGTCAGTGACATGGGAGAATTCTTCTGAGATCTTCCGGTAAACGTACCCGTGACCACAATCTCGTCCAGCGCCATATTGTCGAAGCCCAAAGTCACATCTTGAGTATAATTGGTTCCGTTCTCTACGGTAATCGTCATCTCATAAGTTCGGTATCCTGTATAGGAAAATACCACTGTTTGTTCACCTGCAGGAAGTTCCAAGCTATAGCTTCCATCAATATCTGAAATAGTCCCTGTGGAAGTTCCTTTTACGGCAACATTGGCGCCTATCAAGGTCGTTCCTGTATCGTCTGAAATGACTCCAGAAAGCGTTCCTTGTGCAAGCGTAATTCCGCTAAAAAGGCAGAAAATCAAAGCACATATATAGTGCCTAAATTGTTGAGTTATTATACGTTCCATAATTAATGATTGTAAGCATAACTAGTTCGGAAGAAAGATTTTGAATAAACTATCATTGGCAAAATTAGATTGGGTTTTCCTTCTTTTTTTACAGCAAACTATCCATTGATGACACTATTCTATAATTCTTGATCCCCATTTCGATGAAATGAAGTATTATTGTGTATATGAAGCCAGAGTACGAAAAGATAGTTGAACCACCTGCGCGATCATTTACGGCCAAAGTAGTGAATCGAAAAAATCGTCCGTTGTTAAGTCAAGCATGGCATTTTCATCCTGAGATTGAGATTTGCTTTACGCGGAAAAGTACAGGTAGAAGGTTTGTCGGCAATCAGATATCTGATTATCAGGAAATGGATTTGGTGATGTTTGGAGCTAACCTGCCACATGGATTTACTACTGATATGTACTGTAGCCAAGTAGTAATCCAAATGACCCATGACTTTATGGGCCAGGTTTTTATTAATAAGCCGGAACTGCGTTCCATTAAAATGCTTTTTAAGCGTGCGAAGCAGGGGTTGGAATTCAAAAAAGGTGTAAAAAGAAAGGCCTCTAAAGTGATCAATAAACTGCTGAAAAGAGGTGGTGGCATTTCTCAATTCTTACTCCTGCTTGAACTCTTGCAGATATTGGCTGATACCAATGAGGTGGAAGCGATTTGTTCCGAAGAATTCGCCTTGGATCTGAATGAGACACAGTTGGGAAGGATAAAGATCGTATATGATCATGTCATGGAAAACTTCAAAAAGGAAGTGAGTATCAAGGAAGTCGCGGATAAGTTAAATATCTCTGAAGCGGCCTTCTACAAGTTTATCAAGAAGCAAACCAAAAAGACCTATACCCAGATCATTAACGAATTCCGCATTAATCACGCCAGTAAGTTATTGATGACTTCTGAGAAACCCATTTCTCAGGTCTGCTTTGAAAGTGGTTACAATAACATCTCTTACTTCAATCGGAAGTTTAAAGAAGTTATGGGGCAAACACCTCATAGCTTTAAAAATAATTATATAGGTCGTAGGGTGTGAATTAAAGACCTACAGCTTACGTACAAGTTGGCCTTATCCCTTTTCACAAAGCTATTTCTGCTTCGTAGGCACCTCAAAGTGTCATCTCCTTGTCATCCCAATAGGGAAATACTGTTGGCTCACGGACACTTGAGAACAGCGAGCATTATTGTGAGCGTTCTGTGATAATTCTGTGATAAACTGCTCTTACTTTTGCAGCATAATTCGGTTACAAAACAACATTCGTTAAGACTTACAATTGCCCCCTTAGTCAGCAATACTGCATTACGGCAAGAAAGCTTCTGAGCTTCATCTTGCACTTACCTCTCGGATAACTACTAAAATTGACAGCCATAGGTTGGGATACATATTATCCCTTAGCTGTGGTTTGATCATCACATTATTTCAAGTTCCTATAGAATCTATTTGTTTTTGGAGCAAAAGACTTGGGCTCCTTTCTCGTCGACATGGGAAGGGCTGGCTCTCATTTGCTCTAACTAATCCTTTTAAACTCAATCTTATGCAACCTTTTGGTACAATGCAAGATTCGGGAGGGGGCCTTCTCCCGAAACAATTCTCATGGAAGCTTCAGCTGGATGTTTTTAATCCAGTGGGTCGATTCCTAGCTTCCTTACTATTAGTATTTCTTACGGTAGGTGTGACGAAAGTACAATCACAAGTTGTCATTAACGAAGTTTTGGCAAACACTAGCGTTGAGCTGAAAAACGTTGGAAATTCTACCGTTAATGTCAGTAATTACTGGCTCTGTAACTTCCCTGATTATGCTCAGCTATCTCAGTTGAACATCGTATGCGGTGATCTAGACTTGGCTCCAGGTGAATTCCTAACTGTTGAAGTTGATGGTAGCGTCGGGGGGGTAGAAGTCCCGGGGAATGATGGAGAGCTAGGACTGTACATCAATTCTTCCTTTGGTTCCCCAAACTCCATTCGCGATTATGTAGAATGGGGATCAAGTGGACATGGTCGTTCATCTGTAGCAGTAGCAGCAGGGATCTGGAGTTCAGGCAATTTTGTCTCTGCCTTCGGTGCTAATGAATCTATAGAATACACAGGTACGGGAGATGAGGCGGCTTCTTGGGCCTCGACAGCAAGTCCGACTATCAATTGCATGGAAAACAGTAATGCTGGGAATGATTGCGATGTCTTTGTCAATGATATTAACCTACCCGGTGGAGCGACTAGTACCTCCATCTGCGTAGATGGAGTAGGCGATCCACTAGACGTAGAAACCAATGGCGGTACGGCTGATGCGAGTAGAGGCTGGATCATCACGGATGATGTAGGGAATATACTAGCCCTTCCTGCAGCACCGCCCTTTGACCTTGATGGCGCGGGAGTTGGCGTTTGTGAAATCTGGTACATCCGCTACGAAGACAATGGAGAGTTTGGTGGCAATACCGTGGGCAATAATTTAACGGATCTTACCGGTTGCTATGCACTATCCAATCCTGTGACGGTCATCCGCGAAGCGCCTGATGGTGGCATGGTAAGCCTTACCAATGGTGAAACGACCTATACCGGTACAGCTGGAGATATTGTAGTACAAGTACAGCATACGACGGCTGCTCCTAATCTGTCTTACTGGTACATCATCACGGACGACAATGATAACATCCTGGCCTTCATGAATTCAGCCAATGGCAATAGCCTAGACCTAAGTGGAGCTCCTCCAGGCGAATGCCACATCTGGGGCTGGAGTTACCGTGGCCTAGCTGATCCAGTAGTGAGGGATAATATTTCAACCTTGACGGATGATGCCTGTGAAGCTATCTCTGATAATTTCATCCGAGTGATTCGCGAAGCCGATGATTGTGATGTCTTTGTCAATGACATTAACCTACCCGGTGGAGCGACTAGCACCTCTATCTGTGTAGATGGAGTAGGCGATCCGCTAGAAGTAGAAACCAATGGAGGTACGGCTGATGCGAGTAGAGGCTGGATCATCACGGATGATGTAGGGAATATACTAGCCCTTCCTGCAGCACCGCCCTTTGACCTTGATGGCGCGGGAGTTGGCGTTTGTGAAATCTGGTACATCCGCTACGAAGACAATGGAGAGTTTGGTGGCAATACCGTGGGCAATAATTTAACGGATCTTACCGGTTGCTATGCACTATCCAATCCTGTGACGGTCATCCGCGAAGCGCCTGATGGTGGCATGGTAAGCCTTACCAATGGTGAAACGACCTATACCGGTACAGCTGGAGATATTGTAGTACAAGTACAGCATACGACGGCTGCTCCTAATCTGTCTTACTGGTACATCATCACGGACGACAATGATAACATCTTGGCTTTCATGAATTCAGCCAACGGCAATAGCCTAGACCTAAGTGGAGCGCCTCCGGGTGAATGCCACATCTGGGGATGGAGCTACCGTGGCTTGGCCGATCCGGTAGTAGGAGATCATATTTCTACTTTGACGGACGATGCCTGTGAAGCAATCTCCGACAATTTCATTCGAGTAATTCGTGAGCCGGAAGTGTGTGATATTTATGTTGGTCGGATTAAGCTGAAGTATGGAGGAACGAGAAGAACAATCTGTGTCGATGACACTCCAGACCCCTTATACGTCCGCACTTCTGGAGGTACGCCAAATACTTCTAGAGCTTGGATTATCACGGATGATGCAGGAAATATCCTTGCGACCCCAGCAGCTCCTCCCTTTGATCTTAATGGAGCTGGAGTCGGAGTCTGCCAAATCTGGTACTTACGCTACTACGATACGGAAGAATTTGGTGGAAATGAGGTAGGAAATAATCTTTCTGATCTGACTGGCTGCTACGCCATTTCCAACCCCATCACGGTAGTCAGAAAGATGTGCGAAGCCAGTTGTGATGCTCCTTCCTTTGTCAGGGTAACAAGAGTAACTCGAAATACAGCCACTATAGATTGGAATGATGTGTCCTCTGCCGTGACGTATCATGTTCGGTATCGAAGGGCTTTCTCCAACAGATGGAGATACAGAGTTACTTCTCGATCCAATACCACCTTAAGAAGGTTGAGAAGAAATACGAAGTATTTTGTTCAAGTACGCACCTATTGTGCCGGGCCAGAACGGTCAGAATGGACGAATGTAAAGACTTTCCGCACATCAAGAGGCGGCTACTATCTGCAAGATAACACTGAGCAAGAAGCTGCCGAAGCGAACAATCAGGTTACAGAGTTTGCAAATCCAGATGTTACGCCGAGCAATGAAGGTTCTGCCTTGGATTCACAAGTATTACCATTGAAGGGTATCGAGCAAGGTAGATCTGAATTTGAGCAGGCGGAAATAAGACTATTCCCCAATCCTGTTCAGTCTACCTTAAACATTGAAACAAACATGCAAGGAGAGCAGGTAATCGCCCGCATCTTCTCTACTACAGGACAATTGGTGAAACAACTACAGTTAGCAGGTGATCAGTTACAATCTGTTGATCTTACTGAACTGCAAGCAGGTATGTACATCTTGAATATCCAGAATGGGGAGCAACAGCTTTCTAGGACCTTTATCAAGCAATAAGGAGGTACAGTATCTCACTTAAGATCTGTTCATAATGGTAAATAAGGAGCAATCAGGATTTTTTCTGATTGCTCTTTTTTATATAGAATGGAATTAGATACTAGATTATCCACGCTGTCGGCATCGAATAAGAAGCTGATGGCATGAGGAGTTGTATTTCGGGGAATAGATACGGATATTGGGGAGGATAGCGTGCTGGCACGAGACTGCCTTGGAGCGTGAGTTAACTTGAAGAAACAGATGCTAATACAAGCTTACCAAAGAAGCTGGGAGCATGACTTCCAGCAAATAAAAGAGATACTCGAAGAGAATATTCCGATAGATGATCTTACTATTGAACATGTTGGAAGCACATCCATACAGGGTTTAGCTGCGAAGCCCATTATTGATATGGATATCGTGTACGAAAAACCAGAATCCTTTCAAGAGATAAAGCGGGGCTTGGAAGCACTTGATTATTACCACAACGGAGATCAGGGAATAGTTGGAAGGGAAGTGTTTAAGCGAAAGAAAAAAGACGGGAATCATGCCATATTGGATGCCATCAAACATCATTTATATGTTTGTCATATCGGTAGTGAGGAACTCCGTAAGCATTTAATTTTTAGGGATTACCTAAGAGAAAATCAGCCAGCGAGAGAAGCATACGAAAGGTTTAAATATGAGATTGCGGAAATAGCCAATCAGGATAGAAAAGCATATGCCAAACTGAAGGAAATCAAGGCAAGATCATTTGTAGAATCAGTCATCACAAAAGGAGGTCGATAATGGTGAAGTTTGTAAAAGAAGTCTTCCATCATTTCTTGAGTAGCAACACTTTTCAGCAAGGGGCTTCTTTAGCCTATTATGCGGTGTTTTCTTTGTTGCCCATGATCATGATCATTATTTCAGTTTTAGGGTTGTTCTTCGGAAAACAAGCGGTTTCTGGAGAAGTATATCTTCAATTGAGAGACACCTTGGGAAATGAGGCAGCCATGCAAATTCAGGATATCATCAAGAATCATCATGCCAATCATGACAGCCTATGGACAGCAGTCATAGGGTTTGTTACATTAGCTCTTAGTGCTTCAGGAATGTTTAGTCAAGTACATAATTCCTTGAATAGCATTTGGAATATTAAAGCGAAGCCCAAAAGCAGCATTCTAAAGTACCTTGCCAATCACTTTTTTGCTTTTTTTGTATTAATATTTTTGTTCTTCACCATTCTAATCAGTACCTCAATACACAGTTTTCTAATAAAGCAATCGGATAGTATAGAAGGCAATTTTCGGCTATTCTATGTATCCGAGCACGTTTTATCCTTCCTAATAACAGGTATAGGTTTTGCGGTGATGTTTAGGCTCTTAGGAGATGCTATAGTAAATTGGAAGGTAGCGCTATTGGGAGGATTGATCACCTCCATACTGTTCCTTTTCGGTAAAGTAGCCATCGGAATGTATATAGGGCATAGCCATATTTCTACAACTTTTGGCTCTGCGAGCGTCTTAGCTCTATTAATGCTGTGGGTTTATTATACCTCACAGATTATCTTTTTGGGGGCATCATTCGTTGAAATTATTAGCAATAGGCTTGGGTATGAGTTACTTCCAAACGATGATGCCATCAAGATTCAAAATGTCGAAGTAAAGAAATAAGTGATTGTTAATAGGCAAAACCCTGAAGTTCCTTACAAAACAACAATTAATTCAATCCATACGCGCCTATGAAATACTTACTTACCTACATAATCCTCGGGCTGGTGCTTTTACCCTCTTGCCTACAGCGAGATGAGCTAGCCGTAAATCTTCCCTGCATTGACAACTGCATCACAATTTATGGTACGATAAAAACAGACCAAAATTCTACTACCCCCCTGACAAATGCGAGCATCGAATTGGGATGGGAGAATCCCGGCATTCCGATAGGAAACCCCGGCCGATTGATAGCCACAGGCCTAAGCGATAGGAATGGAAACTATAGTTTTACGTTCCGACCAGAGTTGGAGGAGCTAAGTAGTGGAAAATTCTACCTACGCGTTTCTAAGGAACAGTTTCATGAAGTTACTAATGGGTATTACGATATAGAAACCATTGATACCTCGTACAATTTCGATATCCACCTACCCAGCAAGGCCCAGCTGACCATAAGATTCAAGAATTTTACCCCGACCTCCGAAAAAGATTACTTCTCAGCAGTGCCAGGCTTTAATACCTACGATTCAAATGCCCCAGGCGTAAGTATGCGTGATCTAGCAGGAGTGCAGAAAAACACTTGGTTTGATTTGCAAGATGGTTCGTTCGATGAAGTTGTGCTAACAGGTGAGACGGCTGGCAATCAATACACCTACCTTAATATCCTGATCAAGAAAAACGGGGTACGGGTAGACCTCTTAGATAGTATATATATTGAAAGAAATGCGACGGGTGTTTTTGAGATTGAGTATTAAGTGGAGAGCTTTCTCAAATCACGCTTTGTGTTGAAACCAGGAATTGCCCGATCCTTACCTTTTTTATCCAAGATATTATAGTAAGAGTCAGTTTTGTACTTTTAGATTAGCTTGCTTGGACAGGCCTAAAATCTAAAGTTGAACATGAACGTGAAGCCATACTGGTTGTTAGAGATGCGAAATAGATGCCTTAGCTATTGCTTATGCTTACTTTTCTTCGGCTGTATTCATCAGACAGGAGCTCAAACCAATATCTTGTCTACCTTGGAAACTCCGATTGTTTTTCAAGGAAATGACACTACAGCCTACCGCGACCCTGCGGTCTTGTACCATCAGGATAGGTTTTACTTGTTTTATACGTTGGTGAAGACCGAAAATGGAAAAATCTATTCCTACACGGCGGAGCGTCATTCGACAGATTTACAGCATTGGAGTAAGGAGAAAGTGCTTACGCCTCAAGATCAAACCTTGAATTTTTGCAGTCCCGGAAATATTATCAAGTACCAAGATGAATGGATTTTGTGTCTGCAAACTTACCCCCGCCCTAATCATACCTCGGATCAGCAAGTGAGGTATGGAAACAGTGATGCCAGAATATACATCATGCGTAGTAAGGATCTAGAAAATTGGAGCTCCCCGGAAATCATGAAAGTGAAAGGACCTACTGTGGAAATTGCGGAAATGGGAAGAATGATTGACCCTTACCTTTTGGAAGATAAAGATGAAAAAGGAAAATGGTGGTGCTTTTACAAACAGAACGGTGTAAGCATATCGTACAGTTACGACCTGCAGACCTGGAACTTTTTTGGTTATACCAAATCGGGTGAAAATGTGTGCGTGTTGAATGAGAAGGATGGGTATATATTATTTCACTCACCGCACAATGGAATAGCTATTAAACGCTCATCAGACTTAAGTAAATGGACGGATTGGGGAGACCTGATCACTTTGGGGCAGCAGGAGTGGAGTTGGGCAAAAGGAAGAATTACGGCAGGAGCAGTAGTGAACCTAAAGGAGAAAAAAGAACTAGGAAAGTACCTCATGTTCTTTCATGGTTCAGGCCCTAAATCTGAAAAGGAGGGAGATTTTGATAAAAATGCCTCGATTGGAATTGCTTGGAGTGATGATCTTGTGCATTGGGATTGGCCGGGAAAAAAATAAATTGAAATACCTAATAAGGGAAAACAGTCAACGGCAATCGGTTAGAAACTCTATTGGAAACCGTCCATGGCAATCGAAAAGGGCCGCTTCGAGAACCTATTAGCCTGAATCAGTTTAAAGAAATTGCACCTCGAGTGAGAGAAAGTAAAGAGGACATCAAGACCATCCTTGAAGAACGATACCCCATTACCGTATCAGAGGTACAACTGTTACAGAATATCGATGACCAAGTATTCTTAATCACTAGCAAAAAGGGGGAAAAGTACAAGTTCAAACTCATTCATGCACCCTCTGAAAAAAGAGAAAATCAACTAGAAGAAATAGCTAAGTGGATGGGGTATCTTAATGAGCGTGTAGCAGTTCCTCTACCAAGTGTACATCCCACCATCACAGGTGGACTTACTTTCCAACTAAGCAAAGAACAGGACAGCAAAACGGGGATACTATACCATTGGATAGACTGGACCATTTTAAAGCAGTACCAGACCGAAAATATGCGGAAATTAGGGCAGCTACTTGGTCAAATTCATCGCTTGACGAAATCATACCACCATCAAGAAACTAGCCTCCCAATTATCGACAGCCAGTGGGTACTCAAGAAGGCATTACCAGGAATCATTCAGGTCCGAGAACAATTAAGCCTGTCCGAAAGAGCATTGGCCCAATTGCCACATAAGATGAACGTCCTAGCAGAGTATTTAGAAAGACAGGAATCAATTAGTTCCCAATTCGGTCCCATACATTCAGACATACATCGGAACAATCTGATAGAGAAAGATGGTCAGCTCAGTCTTATTGATTTTGATGACGCCGTCTTTGGCCCTTATCTGCTGGACCTTGGAGTAATCCTAAATGAATTAGCAGATCATCCCCATTCTTATCAAGCTTGGACACAAGGTCTGTTGCAGGGCTACTGCACTGCAATAGGAGAGGGAGTCTCGGAAGAGGATCTGCATAGACATAGGGAACTAGCTAATTTGATCTATGCCGATTGGATAGCGAATCTCTTGCGACAAGAGCGACCTGTGAATCAGAAGAAACTCAATTTTGGTCGACAAGCCCTCATTAATATAATTAAGATACAATAACGATCCCTTCCATAAAGCTCCAACACTTTCTTGCTGAGGAATAAAATCTTAGTGTAACAGAAAACGGATTTGTAGTTAAGTAGTAGTACTCTATATCGTATCCATCAAAGACTTGAAAATGGCTACTTCCCAAATAACACTACTAATCTCTCTTCTATGGATCATGAAGCCAGACCATAGTGGAGAATTTGTATCGCCTTCCACCATTGTGTATACATCCAAGGATCTTCCTTTACTACAGCGTGTGTCTACCATGGATGAACCAGGAAACAAACTACCCATACCTGACTTTGAAGATTTTCGACCCTTTTTGGAGACAAGTGGAGTAGTTGCGCAGTCAGAATGGTACAAGTATCCCATCGAATCAGAGACTGGACTTTATGGATTCTATACCTTATTTACACCCGAAAAAAAGTACTTGGGAGAGCTGATTGTCTACTTCCCAAAATCCATCAACCATTGGCGGATGGATGACCCCAATCAAAGCTTTATCAGGATAGTGGTTGAGGGAGAGGGAATTGAAGTGATTCCTGGTTTGACAATAGGAATGAATAGAGAACAACTCTATACACTACTGGGTGAACCATTGTATCAATCGGAAAATTGTGCGATGTATATGGATCAAAGTGGTACCTGCATTAGCGTAAATTTGAATGAAGAGCAAGTGACCAACATAGACTGCGGCTTATTTAGTCCAACTTATTTAGATTCAATTAAGAGCAGGACAGCTGGATGCGATTGAAAAGCCAGCTGCCATTACGCTGATATAGACTGTCTATATAAATTTAATAGGTCCTAATTCCCCTGAAGTTCACTCATATCCAGCCATCACTCATGCCGCAGGAATTGACCTGGATGCATTCTCGCCGCTCGGATCGTTTGAGAACTGACTGTCAACCAAGCTACTAACAAAGCAATTAGGGCTGCCATGAAGAAAAACCACCATTCCAATTCAATATGGTAGGCAAAGTTTTGCAGCCATTGGGTGGATATCATAAAACTGATCGGGATGGCTATCCCAATCCCGATGACTACCAGCTTGACAAATTCTGAAGTTAGCAGGTGGACGATACCCCAAACACTGGAACCCAAAATCTTACGAATGCCAATTTCCTTCACTCGTCTTTCCGTAGTGTAAGAAGCGAGCCCCAACAATCCGAGGCATGAAATGATGATGGCAATTATAGCTGCATACTTAGATAGACTGGAGACTCTTTGCTCCGAGATATAAAGCGCCTGGTAATCTTCGTCAAGAAATTGGTATTCGAAATCCAAGCCCGGATAATGTTTCGAATAGCGTTTTTCCAGGGCTTCGATCGCCGCTTTTTCATTGCCGGGCTCAATTTTTGCTACCACGTTCTCCGCTCCTGGCCACACCTGCATGACACAAGGTTTGACTGATTCATACAGTGATTCAAAATGGAAGCTCTTTGCCACTCCAATTATTTTTCGATCCGCTCCCCAAAATCGGACAGTCTTGCCAATCGGTTCGTCAAAGCCCATCACCTTGGCTGCTTCCTCATTAATGATGATGGCATTCAATTCACTTTCGCCACGATCCCTTGAAAAAGCTCTACCTTCTAGCATTTCGATACCTAAGGTTTCCAAAAAGCCGAATCCAATCTCTAGATTTCTAAACCCTATCTTGCTGTCCTCTTTGCCTTCCTTCCAATCCAACCCTCTAAATGAACCGTGATCCCCCATCAAATCATGGGAGAAGTTACCAACGGAGGAAATGCTCGGAATTCTGCTTAACTCATCAATAAAGACTTGAACTTTTTCGTCACTTTCTTCATCATCTGTGACCTGGACGGGAAAATGGACAATATTATCTCGTTTATATCCGAGGTTTTTCGTTTGAACATAGGAAATCTGCTGAAAGATAACGAACACGAAAACTAGAAAAACAGTTGATAACACAAATTGAAATACCACCAAGCCTTTACGGGTCCATTGTTCTCCAAAGCCCCCTAGCAATTTGCCAGAATTCCCGCCTCCTTTCAATATCGAAATAGGTTGAAAGCCAGAGAGATAAATGGCAGGATAACTACCTGCAAAAAGCCCGGTCAAAGCCGTAATGGCTAAGGTGCTCAGGATCAACTTAAGGTTGAACGCCAAGGCGATTTCTTTTCCTGTGATCATATTGAATTGTGGAAGCAGCACCAAGACGAGTAGATAAGCAGTAAGCATGGCGAACAGGGCCATTAACAAAGATTCGCTTAGATATTGAATCGCTAGCATCCGGCGGTTAGCGCCAAAAGTTTTTTTAACTCCAATTTCCTTCAACCGCCTGGAAGCCCTGGCAGTGGACAAGTTCATAAAATTGATGCAAGCTATCAATAAGATGAAAAAAGCGATAACGGAGAACAAACGTACATACTCGATTCTTCCACCCGCCTGCACACCATTTTCGAAGCGATTGTACAGATAGCGATCTGAAAATTTTCTAACAAATAGACTGTGCTTAGTATCTGGCACTTTATCCTGCAGTAGGCCCGTAATTTTAGCATTGAAATCCTCGATATTCACACCTTCCCTCAAGGTTAGGTAGGTACTTGGATCACTGTTTCCCCAATCCTTCAGGAATTGCCGCTTTTCAAAAAATAGCTCATAGTGGAAAAGTAAATCGAATGGATCTGTCAAGTGATCAGGTAGGGCTACGAAGGTGGCTACCACCTCGAATTCCCCACTTAGATTGCCCAGATCCCAATTAAAGGATTTACCAATCGCATTCTCCTTTGATTTAAACAGCTTTTGAGCCATATCGTCAGAGATAGCAACAGCTTGTTTTTTACTTAGGAAGTCCGTTTTAGTACCAGCGGAAAAATGGCAGGTGAACACTTCAAAGTAGTTTTCACCGACGTACTGGCCCCGGGCTTTTAGTCGCTCATCTTCATTAGAAAGAATGCCCGCACTACTAAACCAAGAAGGAGCAACAACTGAAACAGCATGCTCTACTTCAGGTATTTCTTCGGCCAAAACTTCCGCCAATAAACCTTGAGTAGTCTCTGACGTTTGGATACCATCCTGAGTCGGAATATTGTGCATGACCTGATACAGACGCTGATCCTTTTCATGAAACTTATCGATGCGGAGCTCATCGGTTACCCATAGATAAATCAACAAGACGCAAGCCAGTCCGGTGGAAAGTCCGATTAGATTAATTAGAAAAGAGCTTTTATAACGTTTAAAGCTCCTAAAAGTAATGAGCATATTATGTTTGAACATGTCGGCGTGATTTTTTCGAGTTCGTCTAACATAAAAGAAGCCTAGTAACAGATGCATCGCATCTACCCAATACAGCAGCCTAGCCCTAGTTCTACCTTGCAGGGAAACCCGATCCTGGTAGATCTCCTGTAAGTCACCTAAGAATTCTTCATGGTATTGACTTTTGACTAGTCTACAGAGTAACCAAGTAGCTACCCTTGGTACATTATCATCTTTATGCATGCTCATGATCCGCTCAAGTTTAGGAATGGAATCAGCTCCCACATCTTTTGCCGGACCTGCTGTGATTCTTGTAACTGTCGAACCCCTATGTCAGTAATGGTGAACAAGCGTTTTCTTCGATCGCCTCTTTTGGCCGTATTACCACCCATCTCTGAGCTTAACAAGCCCTTATCCTGCAACCGGTAAAGCGTAATATGCACTGCACCTAGAAGAATGGAGCGGCCAGAATGCTTTTCTACCTCCTCTTTCACAGAAACGCCGTAGGCTTGTCCTTCCAGGATACATACCGCTAGGAGTACCAGTTCTTCAAACTCACCCAGACCTCTTTTTTTCATTAGTTACAATTTTGTATATATACAAAGTTATAACTAATTGCCAAAATATCTAATGAGCTTAGAAGAATTGTGAATTATTTGTTCACCTGGTGCAAAAAAAGAGAAGTCAGGAGAACCTAAGAAAAGTGATCGGAGAGCCGGAGAGGCAAAATCCACGAAGACACATACCCGAAGTATGGCTGCCAGATTGCAAGAATAGTTCACACCCTTTCCTGCCAATCTCAAAAGTTGTATCTTAATAGGAAGCTATGAAGTGGAAATTGGAAGTACAATCTTAAGCAATCACTAAAATTACGCGCATGAAAAACCAACACCTATTATTCCTAGCGATACTGCCCCTACTGACAAGTTGCCAATTAGAAGAACCTTTGTCTCCCGGGGAGTTCTCCTCCCTTCAAGACACTTTGGTATTATCCACTATGAAGCATCGAGGCCCTGGTCTCTTTATGATCGGTGCAGGAAGTTTCAGGTTCAGAGATACAACTCATGAGTTTGCAAAGGAGTGGCTGACCTATCCGATTCAGTATCCAGATGGGATGGATAGCCTTAAGGTGGGATTTAGGGTCATTGCCTTTGACCCTTTCCGGTTTTGGGGCGAACCAGAACCCGAGCCGGACACCAGCGGCTTGAGTAAAGACAAGTCCAATACCATACTTGCCCTATCAGGCATCAGGGGAGGGGAAGAGATTTATATCTTTGATCAAAACCACAACCAGGATTTTCGAGACGATGCTGTCCGAACCATGGGTACAATGGATTGGAAGCCCACTGAGGATTTGATTCCTTGTTACTACACCATAGAAAAAGGCAATGGCGAAATGCTGCAAGATACCAGCTGGTTTAGAATCGGAGAATTCAACGGCAGGTTATTATCTCAAAGTAACAATCATGTAACTTCGACCTTTTCTATCGATGATTACGAATACCAGATTGGGGTATATGATTACAACTCAAGCAGCTTCGATTGGGTAAGGCCCCAAATTTCAGTACTATCGGAAGGGAAGCTAAAAAGAGACACCTTATTGCTGAGGGATTACCTTGATCTAGGAGAACATCTAAAATTAGGTGAGTACTACTACAAGTTTGCTGATTTCTACTCAGGCGATGGCACGGTGGTATTGGTAAGAGATCCCGACTTTGATAAGAAGGAGGCCGTACAAATCGATGCCCTGGCTCCTGATTTTGAGTTTGTATCCCTAAATGGAGACACCCTAAACAAGGATGGTGTTAAAGAGGATTTCCTATTAATTACCAACTTCTCAGGTTGTACACCAAGATCTTATGATGTGTATCAAGACATTCTGGATGCGGATCTCAAGAACTTCTTCGTGGTTGGCTTAGAATCTGGCTTAAGTGTAGACTTAGGAGGGGTTACCTTGGATGTAGAAAATCCATTCAATGAAGATATGTATGAGAAGTATAGAAGTTGGTACAGTTCCTATGATTCTTACCTAATAGACAAAGATGGACGCATCGTCGATAAGTTTGCCATTTTTGACTGGGAGGACCATTTAAAGGATTTTCTGGATCCAGAAGTATTTAAGAATTAGGGCTGGAGTTTACTCCTTTACCGTCTTGACCTTTTCACCCTCTAACCTTTCAGAAATTCGCCTGGCCTCGGTAATGATCGAGCTAGGATAACCGGCTATTTCTAGAATAGATATAGCATTCCTTTTGCTCAGTGCACCGGGCCGAAGCTTATAGTCGAAGGAGAGTTGTTGGTCCTCGATCTGCTCCTGGAAGCAATGCAATTGGAAACCGCTTTCCAGCAATTGGGTAAGTTCTATATCATGCGTGGAGACCAAGACTAAATGTTGTCCCTGGTTGAGATGCTCCAGGATGGCTTTGGCGGCACTGACGCGTTCGATGGTATTGGTACCTTTAAATACTTCATCAATGGTGAATAGGGTAGGGCGGGCACTCTTTTCGGCCTTTTCAAGAAGTTCGCCAATAGAGTTCACCTCCTCCATATAGTAGCTTTTTTCATCCAGCAGATTATCACTAATCCGGATGGAGCTAGCGATGGCAAATTTTGGGGCAGAATAGCTTTGGGCAAAAACGGTGTTTAAGGTTTGAGCACCAATGACATTAAGATTGAGGGCGCGAATGAAGGTGGATTTGCCAGACATGTTAGAGCCCGTCAGTAGCAAACTGTTGTCCTGGAGAGTGAGGTCGTTTGGGACGCAGTTCTTGACAAGCGGGTGGATCAGCTTTTTAACTTCGAGTTGCTTGCCGGGGGAGACAAACTTAGGTTGGCAATGGTAGGGCAAGCCCGCAAAGCGGCGATAGATAAGGCCACATCTACTTCCGCGACGTACAGGTAAACTGTTTCAATTTCAGGCCGGATTCGGGCAATATCATCAATGACTTGGTAGAAAGTGAGTACTTCCGATAAAGTCGCAATTTTGATCAACTCGAGCGCATACCAGCCCACCGCAGCTACCTCATTGTCCTGTAGTTGATCTGTATTCAGGAAACTAATTTTCTTAACCACTTGGTCGATGGTTCTCATTTTTTTCCTCAACGCTTTTTCGTCCCCTTTCACTATCGGAGAATAGGGAATAAGCTTATTGGCCAGGCTATTTAGGCGACCAAGGCGGGCAAAGACCCTGGATAAGACGCCTATCTGGGCTTTTTCTCGATAGTGTAGCATGAGATTAATGGCGAAGATTAGCACCAACCCCAATACATAAATTCTATTAATGAAAGCGGCAAATAGCCCCAAGAAGAAGAGAACTTGTAGAACTCGAAATAAGGCGTAGTATTTTGGTCGATCGGGTAACTTCCCAAAAAGCATGTATGGAAAGTAGTAATCATCAGGGTCGGCTAGCTTGCCTAATAGCAGTTGGGATTGCCAGCGAGCCTTCTCTTTTTGGGTAAAATGCTGAACCCAGTTTTCCTGCTTGTCCAGATCGACTCTGCTTGGTGATAGCTGTCGGATATTGTGATACAAAACCTGTTGACCTGGAGCGGAACGAGTTCGGTCAAGAAATTCAAAAAAGGGATGGATATCTAGATCATTTACCGAACGATCATTCAGTTGCGCTTGAATTTTGGTGATGGGGTTTAAGTCAAAATATTCCCGAATCAAACCCCAGTTGAAACCGAACCTCTTGATTTTACCCCACTGTGTCTGTAAAGCATCTAGTTGCTTCTTTTTCGTTTTTAAGATCATCTGGTGGGAGTTTTGGCGGTGATCAGATATCTACGTACAATTATAGACTAGGTTTTCTATTTGTTTTGGACCATGTACTAAACTACCTACCGCAGAATTCTAGCTACACTTTCCTTCAATTGCTTGGCATCTCGGCGAGTTGCTAGATAAGGATCAATTCTTGTCTCTCCCATATTTTGGACGCGATAATCTGGCAACCACTTCCTACAGTAAACAACCACCAGTTGATCCACAATTCTCTCTTTAAAGGCATGTGGAACCTCAAGCGCTTGAATAATGGATTGCTCAATACCAATGTGTACCATTTCGTGTATGATAACATGCGCGGCATTGTCAGAGGTCTTAAATCGACCGTCGGGAGTCGTGAAAACGAGAATCCGGCCGGTATCTGGATCATAACTTCCCCCTGGACCATATAGGGTCAGTACAATGGGATAGGTATCGTAGACTTTAAAGGACCAATAGCGCTTGTGGCGTTTGATACGCCGCGTCATCTTGTTGAGAAGATCTAACTGTTCGGCAATTTTCTGGTAGCCAGCTTGGTAATCCTCTTTCTGGTAAACTTTGCTAGCGACGAAAGTTCTTAAGCGTTCCTGGTCTTCATCTGAAAGTTGTTTGTTTCGGCTTTTAGTTTTGAGTTCCTCGATTAAGGGACCGCACGGTAGACTTAGCTGGTAGTTGTACTCCTCAAAAAAGGCAATATCGATGATGGTTCGCCAGATATAATCTGCTTCTTGCTCAGCAGTAGGGATCTGAATATCGTAGTATTTTTGACTAATAAGTGGAGAGCTTAGTAAAACAAAAACTAGGAGTAAAGAAGGGCGCATATTGTTTAGATTAGATTTGATCGCCTGTAAATTAATGGATTATAGAAGGTGAGGCAATGTGTAAGGCGCTTATTTAGACCAGCAACCTAGGCTAGTCTTTGAAAGTGTTGATTACTTAGATTAGAGAGAATACCTGCTGCGATGATAAATTTCTGCACAATTTCTGTCACACTGGCCCTCCTGGAACAGTCCAAATAGTAGACACCCAAAAGGGCAAGTATATATTTTAGCAAATCAAGTGGAGAGTCTATGGTAAACCAGCAATTGGAGGATTGGGTGAAGAAGGCTAAAGAGGGAGATCGCGAAGCCCTAGAGCAAATAGTCTTACGTGTGAAAGATCGGGTATACCATCTTTCGCTAAAAATGTTATTGTATCCAGAAGAGGCGAAAGATGCGACCCAGGATATTCTCATCAAGATCATCACGCATTTAGGGACGTTCAGAGGAGACAGCCAGTTTACCACTTGGGTTTATCGTGTGGCCACCAATATGCTGCTGAGTAGGAAAGGTAAAAAGACCCAAGCTTTTCGCTTATCCTTTGACGAATATGCAGACCTGATTGATCGTGGACAGAGCGAACTAGTGCACTACACGCAAAATGAAGGGGAACTCTCACTCCTAGAGGAAGAAGTGAAAATGAGCTGTACTCAAGGCTTATTACTTTGCTTAGAGGATCAGGCACGCCTAGTGTATATTCTGGGAGAATTATTGGAACTAACTAGCCAACAAGGGGCAGAAATCCTTGATCTAAGTCCGGCTAACTTCCGAAAAATTCTTTCTCGATCCCGCGTGAAGATTAGAGGTTTTCTACAGCAGAAATGTGGCTTGGTTGAGCCATCGCATAGCTGCCGTTGCAAAAAGAAGATTGATTATTTGATTTCGGATAAGGTAATTGATCCTGAACAGCTGCGTTTTGCTCCACATTCTCACCGGAGTATCGATTTAGTCAAGCAGTTGGCCGAATTAGAGAAAGTGGTTGCCATTTATCAGACGCCTCCCAGTCAGTTGGCACCCCCAGAGTTAGTAGAAAAGATCAAAGAAACCTTAAGCTTAGTACGATGAAGTCAAGCCTTTCTTGGCGGTCCTTTTTGTGGATCGTCCTATTGACTAGTCTTTGGATTAATCTCTCCGAAGTACTGAGGTACTTCCTTTGGGTTCGTCCAAATACCCAGGCCTATTTTGCGGATCGGCTTGGGATAGCAGAAATGAATGTTTTGATCTTCTCCATTTGGGGAATCTGGGATATGCTGTTGACGGCCAGCTTGGTATTTACGCTTTGGTTATGCGCGAGGCAGTTTGGTAACAATGGTATAGCTATTTGGATCGCGGCCACACAAACCTGGATTACGCTCTTTGTTCTCTTTTGGGTCGCCACGGCCAATATGGGCTTAGCCTCCTGGTCTTCCATTTGGATGACACTAGCCTGGGCATGGCTAGAGATGGTGGTCGGCGCCTGGATCGCTGCACGCTTATTGATACATGATCAAACCAATAAAAGCTTGAACTATGAAATATAAGATCGTGGATATTCCACCCAAGATGGAGCGTTATTATGGGGTAGGGAAAATGCTACACCCGCATCGCGAAATGATTATTGAGCTTTTAGAAGCAATTCCTCCTGGGCAAATTATGACCATGGATCAATTTTGTCAGCAATTAGCTGATCAAGCCGGGACGGAGGCTGCCTGCCCCATGCGCACCAGTCATCAGCTCAAGAAAATGGCTGAAGCTGTCGAGCTTGCAGTAGAAGAACAGCAGATCCCCTTTTGGAGAGTGGTGAGAAAAAATCGCAGTTTGCTCAATATCTCTAACAAGGTTTTTGCGGCCGCCAAGTTGGAAGATGAAGGGATAAAACTCCGCTATGGACCAAAGGGAGATATCTTCTGCGAGTAGCACTAGGATTGGGCTTAGAATAGATTAGCTGGTACTATCTTCTCTAAAAAATGGAGGTACTTTCAGACGGTATCATTCTACCGCGAAAGTACCTCGCTCTCCCAAATTATTCTTAACCCTATTTTTTTACTACTTCATCATCTTTGCGTTTGTTCGCCACAACTTTTGGGGCATCCTTCTGTTGGGTTTTTTTCTTCTTGTCTTCCATTTTGGAAGCGAGGTTCTGACCCTTGCCTTTTGTTGTTAGATGATTGGGTTTAATCTTCTCTCGCAGATGATGATTTCTGCTTTTTTCCATCTTCTTCAGGTACTTTTGTGCAACGGAGGTAAGCTTGTTGGCTGGTTTGGATTGTGCTTGTGTTTTTACCTCTTGTTTGGGTACTGAAGCTTGTTGACTTTGACGCTGACCAAAGGCTGATGAATAGCCAAAAATGAAAAAGGCCAGCAAATGAACGATCACAATGTTTTTTTTCATCCTGTAATGATTTGCTGTAGGTGCTGTAGAAAAAGACTATGAATGTTGGTCTTTTGGGGTAATACACAGCAAATCTAGATCATTCGTTCTTTTTGGACTTTCGATATTGCAGCAAAGACCTTCGTTATTGTTGCAACAGGCCTGAATCCTTTGCTATTCTTGCCTTTGATATCATCTTTTGAATAGCTATGGCTAACTTGAATAGCTAGTTGGCCATCCCGAATACACCTTGGTTTTAGACTTTATCACACTATTTTTTCTTCATCTTCTGGGTAGCTTTTTGTGCACAGTCGAGTCCCCCGCCTTCCAGGATGCAACCGCACATGACGAGGCAAATTGCAGCACTATTCTTATATCCCTTTCCCGATATTTGATCCAGACAACCATCTGTACAGGTATTCAAATCATCCTTGATTTGAAGTTTTTCATTCTTCACTTTGTTGTTCGGAGACTGGCTTGGCTTTTTGATTTTATCGTTATTGATGGGCATGGCCTTTGCAGATGCCTGCTTATTGCTCGTGCTGCTCTTCTGCTGTTTTTTTTCATATTTTTCAGCAAACGCCCTAAGGTCCTTTTCTAAGGCTGCCCTAGTGGGGGAGCTCTTGCTGGAACTTTGGGAAGAGGTACGAGATTGAGTATGGCCTTGCGTCGGGATGAGTGCGATCGCAAACATGGCCATAAGGCTAATAAGGATACTTGAGTTTTTCATTGTAGAGGAATTTAGAGGTTACTACTATAAAGGTGTAATTAGTGTGATAACAGCAATTGGGATTTTCCGGATTGGCGTCTTTTGGCGTTATACATAGGCAAATCTAGGACCAAGCTGCTTTTAGCGCTTTAGTTATTTTAGCATCTTCTTTATGTATTGTTGCATATCACTGAAATTTGAGGTTGATTGCTTGGTGTTGATCTTGATTATGTGATAGGTAGTAGGGAAATAGGGGATTTCTAAACTAAGTGAAAGAACGCTTTCCTGTTGCGTACAATAATCAGCTATCGCGAACATTAGGAATGCATTGCAATTATGAATTAGGGTATGTCCGCTCAACTGATGAACTTAACCGGTCAACAGTTTCCCAGCCCCGCTGATTGAATATCTGAGTTTTGGAACCTTCAAGGCCCTAATTTTGAGGTGTAGAATTGACCAAATAGAATGATGCTCATGTTCTCAACCACCTTGAACGATTTCAATTCCATCCAATAAAACGTTTTCGAGAAGTTTAAGACTTGACTATGACCAGAAAGGAGTTTTTAAAGACCTGTGGACTTTTAGGAATAAGCTTACCCTTCCAAGCAAGTTTTAGTTCTTGTGAAAAAGAAGGAGTCACCCCTAATTTTGATGGCAAAGTGATCATCATTGGTGCAGGCGCGGCGGGCTTAGCTGCTGCTTACCTACTCAATCAACGTGGGATCGAATTCGAAGTATTAGAAGCTTCAGCGGTGTATGGCGGGCGGATGAAGAGAACTACCGACTTCGCGGATTTTCCCATACCCTTGGGAGCAGAGTGGCTGCATGTAAAGAAAGGAGTTTTGGCAGAAATTGTCAATGATGATTCAACCACAATTGATATAAAGACTACTTTCTACGATCCAGATAAGGATTTTGGCTTATTGGACGGCGTACAACTGTCCTTACAGGATATCGATTTTACGGAAGATCAGAAGTTCATTAATTCCACTTGGTTTGATTTTTTTGAACAATACATTGTTCCTAGTATCCAAGATCAGATTCGCTACAATACGATGGTGGAGGCCATTGACTATTCCGGGGATCAAATACGAATTAGTACGGGAGGGGAAGAGCTTTCGGCAACAAAGGTCATTGTGACCGTTCCCTTGAAGATGCTACAGAACCAGGCCATAAGCTTTCTACCTGAATTGCCTGCCGACAAACGGACTGCCATTGATGAAATCACGGTTTGGGACGGATGTAAGGCTTTCATTGAGTTCTCCGAAAAGTTCTATCCGGCTTTTACCGCCTACGAAACTGTACCCGAAACTGCCGGACAAAAGCTATACTACGATGCTGCCTATGGACAAGATTCTAATCAGAATATCCTGGGATTGTTTGCCGTAGGAGTAGAAGCCAAGCGCTATAATGAAATGACTGAAGGTGAACGCATAAGTTTTATGCTAGCCGAATTGGATGAGGCTTACGATGGCAAGGCTTCCACATCGTACCTTAAACATACCTTCCAAAATTGGAATGCAGAACCCTTCATTAATGGGGCCTATTTGACGGATCACGAAGATTGGAGGAAGGTAAGAACGCTAGGTGAATCAGTCGGTGATAAGTTGTTTTTTGCTGGAGCTGCCTATTCGGATGGCACAGATTGGGGAAGTGTGCATAGTTCTGCTCGTGCCGCTAAAAGGGCAGTCGAAGAATTGGTTGGTTGATACAACTAGGCCTCGAATCCTTTATTGTAAGCTGTGCTGAATGGTAAAATGCAGCGGTCTTCCAGCTGCTTTACAAGTTCTTTACATTCTTTTACAGGCAAAGAGCATGGGAACAGCAACTTCATCCTACTTTTAGGGAAAACAGTTAATATATGAAGTTCCTAAATCCTCATTTTCATCTTGTCTGTCTGCTATTGTTGGTCTTTGCCTGCACAGGTCAAACCGTCCCAAAGGTAGAGAGGCAAGTCGATCCCGTTGCAACACTGACGACCCATGCAAACCCACAAATTGGCAATTATATAGTAGAAATATTTGAGGATTCAAAGGGCCATCTTTGGTTTGGAACGATGTCTAAAGGTGTGGCTAAGTATGATGGTCAAGCCTTATCGTATCTCACGACCCAAGATGGCCTATCCGCTAATGCAGTAGTGAGTCTTGTGGAGGATGAAGCAGGAAATATCTGGCTGGGGACGCAGGCTGGCCTTAGCAAATACGATGGAGAATCAGTTACCCGCTATACTGTCAAGAATGACCTGGACCATAATAGAATTTCCAAACTTCTAATTGATAGTAAGGGCAACTTCTGGGTAGGAACCTGGGGAGGCGTGTATCGTTTTGATGGCATTTTATTCACAAAATTTGATCTCCCAAAGCCGGACCTTAGCTTGCATTGGTACCAGAAGACAATGAATTGGGTGACGGATATCAAGGAGGACAGCAAAGGTAATATTTGGTTTTCCCGAGATGGTTACGGTGCTTGCCGTTACGATGGAAATACATTTACACACTTTACGAAAAAGGAGGGACTACCCTCTAACAATGTGACGGCTATCCAAGAAGATGCGCAAGGCAATATATGGTTTACCTCTAGGGTAGTTGAAAAGGATGCGCCTGTGACTGACTCGCATATCGGAGAGGGGGGGCTTAGTAAGTTCGACGGTGTATCCATAAGGCAATTTCCTGAGGTTAAGGGCTTGAGTAAAAATGACAGCTATTTTATCTACCTGGACCGAGCACACAATCTCTGGGTCGGAGCAAACGGTTTAGGCGTGTATCGATATGATGGAGAAACTTTTCACTTGTATGAGGGGACGGATCGAATGGATTTAACCACTGGTATGGGGGTGCAGAGTATCTTGGAAGATCAGAAGGGGCAAATGTGGTTTGGGCTGTCTGGGGGGCTTTTTCGGCTAGCGGGCGAGCGGATCACCAATGTTAGCCAAGTGGGGCCTTGGGAGTAGTTTAAGCTCAATTGAGCAGGATTTGCCACACGAAAGGTTTGTGCAACGGTGGAGGAAGGATTACTTTGGGGATAAATCGATAATGATCCTCATGAGAAAGTGTATTCCCGTCTTTGCCGTACTGCTTTTCCTTGCTCCATTCTTCGCTTCTGGTCAAACGGTAAACGACCGAGGAATGAGGATCTTCTGGGCCAGCATGAAGAAATTGGAGAGAAAAGGGGCCTTGTCAGCGCAGGAGTGGCAGCAACTCTGGCATGCCCCTGGCTTTAACAAGTGGATGAGTGGGGAAAGGTCCCAATCGATTTTTAAGAATTACTTTACGCTGGTTTATAATAAAACGCTCAAGGATTCCCTGGATGCCAAGATAGCTAACAGCGCGGGCTATCGTAAGGTCATGTATGAACATCAGGTGGCAGCAAGAAACAAGCGGAAGCAAGTAAAACGATTCCTCAAAAAGTTTAAGCGATCCGATATAGTACAGCGGGCTAAAACAATAGTAAAAGATTATCTCCCTGCAGACTTTAGCGTTGAAAATGAACCCACCGAAATTGCTTTTCTCCTATTTCAGCCAGATGGATTTGCCATTGATGACACGATTATAATTGATGCACTGTTCGCTTACAACTACGGAGATGGTTTCGAAAGGTTTGTGGCACATGAATTGCACCATGTGTATGTATCAAACTACATTTCCAAGTTGCAAAAAGTAGATCAGAGCGATCCTCATTTTCAGTTGATTCAACGGTTTAAATATCTTAGGATGGAGGGTACTGCTGATCTGATCGACAAAAAAGATCTTATGGAAAGACCTAACAAAAGCGACTATGAAACGAACTATGCAAACCACTATCATAAATCGAAGTCTTACCTACAGGCCATAGATTCTCTCTTACAAAAGATCGCGGATGACGAAAATCTGTTGCGATCGGCCAGCAATGAAATTCGAAAACAGATGCCGTTTAATGGCCATCCACTTGGCTTGTATATTGCTCATTTGATCGAAGCAGAGCATGGGCGTGCGGGGATCTTGAATTGTCTGGAGAACCCCTTCACTTTTATCAAGATGTACAATGCTATTGCTAGAACTTCGAATGGACAGCACCATGTATTCTCAGAAAAATCGGTTCGTTATCTGGAGCAGCTGGAGCAGCAATATGTTCAATTGGATTAGCTTAAGTCAATCTTTTCTAACATTTACAAAGCCTTTACATTGTTTTACAGTCCATTCTGATTTGCCTGCGGATCATAACTTTTCTTTGGGCAAAACAATAATAATAATGGACAGAATACAGAAAATCACTACGGGCTTGGCCTGGGCCAGCTTACTTCTACTTTTCTTTTGCTTTTACCCCACCTCAACCAATGGTCAGAGCAAAGCACAAAAAATCGAGCAACTCCTTCGTACCTATCACGACTATGGTCGTTTCAATGGAAGTGTCTTGGTCGCTGACGAAAATGGCGTTCTTTTTCAAGACGGCCTTGGTTGGGCGAATGTCGAGTGGGATATGCCCAACCAGGCAGATACGAAATTCCGTTTGGCTTCTATCAGTAAGCAATTTACGGCGATGCTCATCATGCAGTTGGTAGAGGCAGGAAAACTCTCCTTGGAAGCCCCTATCTCTACTTACTTGCCTGATTTTCCAAAGGATAAGGCGGAACGAATCACCATTCACCATCTACTAACCCACACCTCTGGCATCCCAAATTATACCTCCTTCCCGAACTACAGGGAGGTGATGCGGAAGCCCAATTCACCGGAGGATCTCGTGCGCCTTTTTGCGGACTCCTCCCTGGTCTTCACTCCCGGAGAAAGACATGCCTATAGTAATTCAGCCTATGTCTTGCTAGGCCAGATTATTGAAAAATCTACAGGAAAGTCCTACGAACAGGTGTTGCAAGATCGAATCTTTACGCCCCTTAAAATGGAAAATACAGGTTATGATCACAATGATCAGATCATTAAAAAGAGAGCCTCTGGATACTATGTGAATGGGCGGACCTTTGTCAATGCCAACTACATTCATATGTCAACTCCATATGCAGCTGGAGGAATCTACTCCACGGTGGAAGATCTCTATCGCTGGGATCGCGCCCTCTATACTGAGGAACTTGTATCTCAACAGTATCGAGATCTGCTATTTGAGAAACATTCTCAATTGGGCAGAATGCACTATGGATACGGTTGGGAACTAGGGCAAATGCCCATAGGCAACTCAGGAGAACGGTTGCCCGCTACCAGTCACAGTGGAGGCATCAATGGCTTTAATACCTTTATTACCCGAATTCCGAGTACAAAGTCCCTAATCGTGCTATTAAGTAATACAGGTACTGCTCCCTTGTTTGAAATGATGGCCAGTATCAACGGTATTTTAAACGATAAGGGCCATGACTTGCCGCAAAAGTCCCTGGCCTATGATCTTCTAGAGTGGATCAATAAGGAAGGAATAACAGAAGCCACGAGAAAATTCAATGCGAGTAAAGGGGGAGCCAACTATTACCTCAATGAGCATGAGATGAATATGGCGGGCTACGAATTATTACAAGCCAAGCAGGCAAAGGAGGCAGCCACTATTTTTTTGCTAAATATTGAGTCCTACCCTAGATCATCTAATGCCTATGACAGCTATGGAGAGGCCTTACTTGCTTTAGGTGAGAAGGAGGGAGCCATTGCCAATTACAAGAAATCAATCCAACTCAATCCAAAAAACGAGAATGGCCTGCAAGTACTGAAAGGCCTTGGCGTGTCCACGGAATCCTTGGTGTACAAAGTACCAGTGGATCATATGCAGATGCTGGCCGGGGAGTACTTGGCCATTCGCCCCCCGGGTTCTGCCGGGCAGGAATGGAAAATCGTGATCAAAGAAGAACAAGGACGCTTATTTGCCAACGATCGTGGCTATCGATATGAGTTAGTCCCTGTTGGTGAGGACCAATTCATCAACCCTAATGACGGAGCCTCCATCGACTTTGATAGCAGCGATAAAAAGGCTATCACTTTTACCTTGTTTGGGAAATATAATTTCAAAAAGCTCGAATAGGGAAGTGTTAATAATTTTTTTACAAAAAAATAATCATAAGAAGCATAAAAAATTTTGTTAGGCTGGATTGCCAATTTCGTTTCTTAATCGTTCTTCCTTTCAAATATAATTTGGGGTAGTTTGGGAAACACTACATTAAATTGGTAGTTAAGTCAGGGTATATGAAAACCCTTTGCTTTTATAAGTTCCGCCTGAGGCTTGCCTTTGTTCCTTTGGCTTTTTTGAGTCGAAAAAAAACTTACATTTGCCACCTTTTTAAAGGAAATAATCATGGCAGAGTTTATAAGAAAGAGAGCAAAGAATGATATTCTAAGTGGATTGACAGTAGCCTTGGCCTTAGTGCCTGAGGCAGTAGCCTTTGCTTTTGTGGCGGGGGTAGATCCATTGGTAGGCTTGTATGCGGCTTTTATGATCGGTCTGATCACGGCTGTATTTGGGGGCCGTCCAGGAATGATTAGTGGAGCGACCGGTGCCTTGGCAGTAGTGATGGTGAGCTTGGTAGCCACGGGAAATGATATGGGTGCGGAAGGGGAGAATCTCGGTCTCTACTATCTTTTTGCCACGGTCATATTGATGGGCTTCATTCAAATGGGTGTTGGTTTATTGAAACTGGGGAAATTTGTGCGTTTGATCCCCCATCCGGTAATGATGGGATTTGTAAATGGCTTGGCCATCGTCATATTTCTTTCTCAGGTGGGCATGTTTAAGGGAGTGGTAAATGGCGAATCTCAATGGCTACAAGGAATGCAGCTGTATACCATGCTGGGCTTGGTTGCCTTGACGATGGGCATTATGTACTTTCTACCTATGTTGAATAAGAAACTACCGGAGGCCTTGATAGCGATCGGTGTGGTTTCTGCCATTGTTATCCTAGGAGGCTTTGATGTAGCGACGGTAGGTAGCTTTATCCGCGATGGTGGGGGAGAAGGACTAAAAGGTGGTTTACCGCAGTTTCAAATGGCCATCTTTTCGAAGGTACCTCTGACTTGGGAAACCTTAGCCTTTATCGGTCCTTATGCATTGATTCTAGCCGCTATCGGTTTGATCGAATCCCTGATGACATTGAATTTGGTAGACGAATTGACCGAAACCAGAGGGAATTCCAATCAGGAGTGTATTGCGCAAGGTGGTGCAAATATCATAACTGGTTTGTTTGGTGGAATGGGCGGATGCGCCATGATTGGTCAGTCCATCATCAATATTAAAGCAGGCGGTCGCACGAGGCTCTCAGGGATCGTAGCTGCGGTTACCTTGTTGTTCTTCATCCTATTTGCTTCATCTTTAATTGAACGAGTACCAATCGCTGCATTAGTTGGTGTAATGTTTATGGTAGTCATCGGGACTTTTGCCTGGAGTAGCTTTAGAATCCTCAATAAGATTCCCATGAGTGACGCATTGGTGCTTATTTCCGTATCGGTGCTGACCGTGATTTTTGACTTGGCCATTGCCGTGATAGCAGGGATCATCATGAGTGCCTTGGTCTTTGCTTGGGAAAACGCCAAACGCATTCGTGCACGGAAGCGCTTTTTGGAAGATGGGACGAAAGTGTATGAAATCTGGGGCCCACTCTTTTTTGGCAGTATTCAAACCTTCAAGAGTAAATTTGACGTAAATGGAGATCCAGATGAAATCATCATTGATTTTATGGAGTCTCGCGTTTGCGATCACTCTGCTCTAGAGGCCTTATTCCAGATCGTGGAGAAGTATGAGGCGGCAGGCAAGAAGGTTCATGTGCGACATCTCAGCGAAGAATGCCAGTACTTGATGGTGAAAGCTTCACCTACTTTAGCCAATGTGATTGAGCAAGATGTCGATGACCCTCGTTATCATGTAATGGCTATGGTTAATCAACTAGCCTAACTAAGAGATCCAGTAGTCTTTAGATAAAAAGACCCTTTCCCCAACAATTTCGGCAAATGGGGAAAGGGTTTCTTGATATAATACTCTGTTGTTAGTCCTTTTCTAATGTTGTATCAGTTGTACATTAAGTACCAGTCGTACCTCATCGCTGACCACAACACCACCGGCCTCGGTCAGCGCGCTCCACTTTAATCCGAAATCTTTGCGGTTGATTCGTCCTGTAATTTCGAATCCGGCCTTGGTCTGACCATAGGGGTCAACAGCTGTTCCATTGTATTCTACGGCCAACTTCACTTGATGCGTTTGATCTCGGATGCTCAGGTCTCCAATCAGCTCGTACTCGCTCTCCGATCGCTTATTGAAATTTGTAGAGCGGAAGCTTAAGTTGGGGTAAGCGGCGGCGTTGAAGAAGTCATCCGATTTCAAATGCTCATCTCGCTGCGCATTGTTGGTGCTGATGCTATCTACCTTAGCTTCGAAGGCGATCTCTGCATCTTGGAAATCATCCCCTTCGTTGGATAGCGTTCCGTTAAACACATTGAAGGCTCCGGTCACAGTGGAGACCATCATGTGCTTTACTTTGAAGTGGATCTCTGAATGCGCAGGGTCGATCGCCCATTTAGTTGCTGTTGCTACTGAGGTACTCATGTTATATATCTTTTAAAGGGTGAAGTATTGGCGTGCGGTGCCAGCTCCATTGGGTGCAGAACACCCGATGGAGGAGCTTGTATTAGCACGGACTTATGTTAAATGATTATTTGATCTCGAAGAGTCAGCCTAGTTCAAGGCCATTGGTACGTCCATGAGAAGGACTTTGGCATTTGAATCCGCTTTGATAGAAATCTGATCGGTATCCCAGACACCGAAACCATCTCTCTTTTCTAGTGATTGACCATTGATGCTGACTTCACCTTCCAAAACAAATGCATATACGCCATTATTGCGGTCCTTAATGTTGTAATTGGTTTCTGTACCTTTCTCTAAATCGCCCATGTGGAACCAGGCATTCTGATGGATCCATACGCCGTCGTCATTGGCATCGGGAGAAAGGATCTGCTTAAAATTGTTTTTAAGTTGACCCTTATCCAAAGTGATCTGGTCGTATCTTGGTTCTACATTCTTCCTGTTCGGGAATACCCATATCTGCAAGAATCTGACTTCTTTATCAGATTGCTTATTGTATTCGCTGTGATACACACCGGTTCCTGCACTCATCACCTGTACATCGCCCGATTTAATTACGGCGGTGTTGCCCATACTATCTTTATGTTCCAAGTCACCCTCTAAAGGAATGGAAATAATTTCCATATTGTCGTGAGGGTGAGTGCCGAATCCTCTTCCACCTGCGACTACATCGTCATTTAGGACTCGAAGCACTCCAAAGTGCATACGGTCTGGATTGTAGTAGTTGGCGAAACTAAAGGTGTGATGGCTATCTAACCAGCCGTGATTGGCGTGGCCTCTGGTTTTGGCTTTATGCAATACAGTCTTCATTGTTCTAATCTCCTTATTTGGTATATGATTAAATCCGACTTGATCCATTAATTTGTCGTAAGTCGATTTCGTTTCCTTTTTCGTTTCTTCTGCCTTTAGTTTAGTAGTCCCGGCAGCTAATCCAGCGGCCCCTAGTAGGCCTTTCTTGAGAAAGTTCTTTCTGTTCATTGGTTACATTTTTTATGCTGATGGATTCGTTTTGATTACACTACAAAATTGCAGCAAAATGGATCATGACGGAATATAAAAAAGGAGGTAGGGCATATAAAAATGGCGGATTGGGTAAGAAATATGGTTTTTTTTGGGCTGCAGACCTGTATAAATGGCGGATTGGAAGGTAGAGGTCAGATGGTAGATGACAGATGTTCAGAGTGTCTATTTAAAGAAGCCATAGATCGCTATGCTGTCAGAAGTCAGACCGTCTTTCTTCTGTCGTCTTTTGTCTGTTTTCTGCCTTTACTGTCTTCCCTGGCGATATTGGGACGGTGACTCACCTGCCTGTTTCTTGAAGAAACTGCTAAAATGTAAAGGCTCTTCATAGCCTAGTCGATAAGCAATTTCCTTGATGGTGAGGTCGGTGTGAAAAAGCAAACGCTTGGCCTCTAAGGTGAGGCGATCCTGGATCAGTTCCTTGGCCGTTTTGCCGGTGAGTGATTTAACGGTGTGACTGAGGTGCTTTGGCGTGATGTGTAGGGTAGGAGCATACTCCGCTACCTTATGCCATTTATTGTAGTTTTGATTAACGAGGTCTTTGAAATCTCGCAGCATACATACGCCGCTATGCTCTTCGTCTAATTGAGTGGTATCCAACAGGCGACTGTTATTGCAATAGATCAAAAACAGCTGCAGTAAGGCTCCTAAGGCGCGATTTCGGTAATGCAAGTCCAAGGGAAGACACTCTTCCATCTCCCCGAGTATGCGAGAAAGCCGTCCAAAGGTAGTCTCATCTATGGCCAAGGGTGGCGTTTCGCCGAATTGTCGAAAGAGATTGATATTGGTGATAAAACGCTCTGGAATATTGTTTTCTACCAGAAAATCTTGCGAGAAGGTAAATACCGATCCTTTTGGTCTAGATAAGGTCACCACTTGATGCACTTGTCCTGGGCTAACAAAATGAACCTGAAAAGGGGAAAAATCATAAGATTTATAATCAATAACATGTTTTCCGTCCGCCTCTTCCACGATAAGGACGGTGTAGTAATCATGTCGATGGGGTATATCTACCTTGCCTTCGGCCTGGTCGTAAATGACCTCCATCCGTTGCAGGTTGAAATCTTCGTGATGTTTTCGCTGTGTAAGCTGCGTATTAGAAGTAGGCGTTTCGATGACAAATCGTTTTGAAGGAAGTGTTCCAATGAATGACTCAGTTAATTTTGTAACACTGGAGCTTACACATTGTTTTGCACCGTGAATAACTGCAAGGGTTTAGCCTTGCCGCGCAGTTCGACTTCTCCGACTGATTCGAACTGGAATCTTCCCGGCTCTTCCTGCTCTAGGGCTTCAAATAACTGATTGGAAATCAATATATCCACGCCAAAATGATTGCACTTGGATTGGATGCGTGCTGTGGTGTTGAGCACATCTCCGGAAAAGGCAATATCTCGTTTGACTAAGCCAATCTCACCCACTATAACACTCCCGTAATGAAGCCCAACCTTAAAGGAAGGGACCATTCCAAATTTCTCCTGATAGGTTTTGGCAAGTGATTCTAACTTCGCTTTCGCATCAAAAAAGGACTGCAAGCAGCGCTGTTGTGGCAAGCCTTGTTCCAGCTTCCAGCTGACTACGATTTCATCTCCTACGTATTGGTAAATCTCTCCGTTGTTTTCCAGAAGGGGCGGGGTAACATCTTGGAAGAAGCGTCGGATGAAGGTGAAATATTCTAATTCTCCCAACTTCTCCGCGATAGAGGTGGAAGATCGTAGATCCAAGAACATAAATATTCTATCCACCCGAGTAGGTTTGAAGTATTTACCAAGTAGAAATGCCTGAAAATTACCGGGTCCGTATTTGTCATTAATCTGAAGGAATAGGGTCGTCAACAGGGTTACTATCAACCAAAACATGTAGTTCTTGAAATTCTCCGAGCTGGTTAGGTGTTCAATACTATTCTCCCAAGATTCTTGGTTGCCAAATCCGTAGGTCAAGTTATTGTACATAAAGGAACCCACTGTACCTACGACCAAGTAGAAGCCGGAAAAAGTCAGAAATATCAACCAAAGGGTTTTGCCATAGGGTAGGGTTCGCAACCAGATGTTAGCCTTTGGGAAGAAGAAGTAGCCCATAAAGAAGCCGGCGATCAAGGCCGCCAGTAGACTGGTAGAAAGTAAAACCCAAAAATTGATTCTTTCTTCAGAAACTCCATAGTTAGATAGGAGGGCACCTTCATAGATGGACTGTACGGTGGCAACTATCAGCCACATGAGCATGATACCAATGGTGGTCCGCGTTTTATTCATATGTAGTGGATCGTTCCTTCAGTTTCAAGATATGAATTCTTGCCTGGATCATTCTACCGCAAATTGTCAGCAGGAGTAATTATCCTGGATTATGCACCGATTCTTGAATGTCCTACCATTTAACGAATTTACCAATCTGTTGTTCACCTGATTTCGTCAGTGTGATGAGGTATAAGCCAGCTGGTAGCCATTCTATATTTAGCAACTGTTGACTGGCTTCCTGATAAAGCAATTCACCTTTTACATTGTGAATCTGTACGGTGTAGGCTTCTCCCTTCTCGACCGGCAGGTTTAAGTAAGCTTGCGCTGGATTTGGGGTAGGACTGAAGTAGGTGATAGGCTCCCTGGGCTTTGTCGTACTAGAGATGGCTCGCTCTACAATTTCTACCTTAATGATACTGCCTCCTCCTGGGAAATAGATGTTTCCTTCTTCGTCAATAATATTGGCATTCCCGCCATCATAGAATGGGTCATCTAGAAAAGTACCTTCAGGCCCAAGCTGATATCTCAGTTCTAATTCTCCGGTATCCCAGTTCAGTCCATAATAATAGTAATTGCAATCTTCCTCTTTACCACTTCCGTATAGGAGATTTGCCCCTGAAGAGTAAGTAAGCACACCGTTCATATTTAGCTGATCATTCGTCCAATCAAGCTGAAATCGATTCAACTGCTGATCCCAGGTAAACTTCTGCACCCCTTTTACATTTTCACAATCATAACCCAAAAAGCCATTGAACTGGGCTATGGCTACGGAATAGCCATTTACTGTAGGAGAATTTTCAATGGATTGGAAAGTGCTACTAAAACTAGAGGCATTTGGTATCTGGATTTTTCCTGCTAAGCGAATATCCTCACCCGGGAAACCAGCCCAATCTGCCGGAAGATTACGCCAAAAGGCCACTAAATTATTTTGCGCATGACCATCAGCTAGCACCACCAACTGGTCATTATCAGCTCCCCATCCCATCAGACTGGGAGTAGTGCCACTTCCCTCGGCAAAAGAACCGGTCGGCCCATCGCCCACAAAATCGTAGGCGGCCTCCCAAGCTATGGCGAGCTCGTTTCCATCCCATGTAAAGCAAATGAGTCGTGAAGTAGTGACCACATACAATGAATTGTTTTCATCAATAGGGAAGGCATTGTGATGGACAATTTCCCCAGGCTCAGTCGAGTAGCGGAAGGTATCCAATAAGTCTAGATCAGGGCTGATGATTCCCAAGGTAGCATAACCCTTGGACTCGTCGTTTTCGCTATTGAATACAATTTGTCCTCGATAGTTTAAACTGAAGTGCTGTACTCGATTAATGTCATAACTGCCGAAGTCGAAGCGATCCAGTTCGATGATTTCTGAATACGGATCATTAGGATCAGCATCGGTTAATTTGATCAATTTAGTGCTTTGCCCGGTCTCTGGGTCGTACTTGGGGTCGTAGGTGTACCAGTTTCGATCTTTAGTTAGAAGAAAATTCCAACCAAAGGAAGCGATTGGGTCGAAATCGATCCGTAGGCTATCGGCTGCAACGATTCTATCTCCTTCGTCAATGAGTTTGAATACATGCGTAGCATTAGAATAGAGTAATGCCCGTTGTCCACCAGGGTATGCATCACTGAGATATACCCAAGGGGAGGTTCCGCCTTGGATCTCAGTCTTGGTTTTGATCTGTAGTGAATCTCCGGGGAGCGGACCGGTAATACAAGTGGAGGCTTGGGCGTAGTTGTTGCGGTGGTAAATGGGCCAAGGACTATCCGCTAAAAAAGGATTGTTGGGAGGATCATCTGGACAGAAGCTGGTTTGGGCTGGTAATTCGGAACTTAAGAGCAGTAAGATCAAGAAAGGTAGCCGTTTCATGGTGTAAGTTGAATGATAAATATATCTACGATACACCGGCATCCTGAGATACCCTTAGTGCCTTTTTTGCTTTTTTAGGCATAGAGACCAGTTCCAGAGAAAGGAAAAATAGGCAGCCAACTATTGTAGTCTTGCCTTAATCCTGGCAATCATCCCTTCTTTATCCAGCTTTGCCTGCTCGAGAAAGGACTTTGGGATGGCTAAACTATCCTCATATCTTGCTGACCAAAGCATCATTTCGACCAATACCGGAACTAAATGCTTACCCTTTTCTGTCAAATTGTACTCCTTCTTCGTTTTTAGCTTTTCATAGACTTTTGATTCTATCACTCCATTTTGCTCTAGTTTCTTCAATCGATCAGAAAGGATGTTGGTCGCTATTTTTTCTTTAGAATTCAGGAAATCAGAATAGAACTTTTTGTTCTCAAATATGAGATCACGGATGATCAAAAAGGTCCATTTGTCTCCAAAAAAATCTAAGGCATAGCTGATTGGGCAATCAGATCTCATAAATTTTTGATTGTTCACTTGCGTTTTGCAAGAGAATGCGTGAAATTTGCTTCACTTGCATTATGCAAGTTAATGATTCTCCTCAATTAAATCTTCAGATATGAACATCATCCAGCTAAAATTTGATGAACTCAAGAAAGATCATTGGTCTAACAAAGAAGTAACAAATGTAAAACTGATTCTTGATTTTGTGCAACATCTCATGAATAGCCATGACTTTGACTATGTGGCAGATACCTTCGGTAATCAGGTTTACACCCAGCATAATCGGGGAATTCCAGACGGGATGGATGCCATCATAAAGTATGTGGGAGATTTTGCTAAATCAAATCCCGAATATACCTACGATGTCAAACATATTTATGCCGACGGAGATTTTGTGATTTTCCAGTCACATGCCACTATCAGAGCCAAGCATCGAGGGAGTGATCAAAAAGGGCTCAACATTATCGATATCTGGCGGGTAAAAGAGGGACAGATCGTTGAGCATTGGGATGCCTTGCAGCCTATGGATGGATTTATGCGCTTCTACAATTTGCTAACTGGCGGAAAAATTAGGAATACAAATGGCGTATATTAGCGAGAAGGCCAGATGGCTAAAACATGTAGAAAAACAGTAAAGATCTGAATATGAAAGTGAATGCATATGCTGCTTTAGAGCCAAAATCCAGATTAGCCCCATTCTCGTTTGAATTGGATGAACTAGGGCCTGAACAAGTTGATATTAAGGTGGCCTACTGCGGCATTTGTCACTCTGATCTAAGTATGATCAATAATGAATGGAGGATAACCCAATATCCTATCGTATGCGGTCATGAAGTAGTTGGAGAAGTGGTGGCGGCCGGCCAGGCGGTCAAAAATGTAAAAGTTGGCGATAAGGTGGGATTAGGTTGGTTCTCTGCTTCTTGTATGAGTTGCCAGCAATGTATGGGTGGGGCACATCATCTATGTGCCAAGGCCGAAGCTACCATCATTGGTAGGAATGGAGGTTTTGCAGACTATGTTCGTGGACATTGGTCATGGGCCATTCCCTTGCCAGATGAGATAGATATGGCGAAGGCCGGGCCACTACTATGCGGAGGCATAACCGTCTTCCATCCCATCATGATGGCGGATGTTAAACCCACGGACCGGGTTGGGGTGATTGGAATCGGTGGCTTAGGGCATTTAGCCATAAAATTCCTAAAGCACTGGGGGTGTGAAGTAACTGCGTTCAGCTCCAATCCAGCTAAGACGGAAGAGGTCTTAAAAATGGGAGCTCATCAAGTGATAAACTCCAAGTCCAAGGAAGATTTGAGGCGGGTAGCTGGTAAATTGAATTTTATCCTCAACACTACAAATGCTTCTTTGAATTGGAAAGCCTATCTCAAGGCATTAGCCCCAACTGGGAAGTTTCACACTGTAGGTATGGTGATGGACCCCATGGCTATACCCGCCTCAAGTCTGATTAATGGAGAAAAGACCGTGGGAGGCAGCCCGGTGGGCAGCCCTGCCTTAACGAGAACCATGCTCGACTTTTGCGTAAGACATGATATTTATCCAACGGTAGAAGAATTTCCTATGGAACAAATAAATGAGGCGATTGAACACTTAGCGGAAGGGAAGGCTCGATTTAGAGTGGTTTTAAAAGTGTAGTACATTAGGGCTTCTAGCGTAGAGGCTGAACTCAACGCTTCTTTAGCCTTTTTGAGGCATAGGGGATAGTCTCGTCTAAGAGGATGGCTTCTTGCCATACCTCCAACAACACAGGGTCGTGAATTTGCCTTAATTCCTCTATGTGGAGAGACTTCACCTGCTTTCTACCCTTACTGTCCAACAGCCCTTGATCATTGGACAATTCGTTGCCGCGGGGGAAGGCCAGTTCAACGCTTCCATCCTTCTGTGCATTGAGGTAGCATATCCAACTGTGGTTAAAGTAGAAGGGAATCTTATACCTTAATTTGGCTTCGAGGTTAAGCTCTTCAGTCAGTAATTCGTGTAGCTGTTGTAGAATTTCCCTTTGCTTCCCTTCGTGGCGGTAGATATAGTCTTCAATCGATGGCATGGGTCGTTACATTTATTCAACTGCAATATATTTCAAAACAAACTTTTCCAAAGGAAAACTTTGAATGAAAGAATTGATCGTTATTTCGAGACGAATGGCAGCTATATCCCATCATCTACAAAGACATTACCCTTTTCCTAAAAACAAGTATCCCGGATTTTGCCAAGGCAAAACCCGGGATGACTCATTTAACTTACAGAATATTAAGATGATTTCTTATCATCGTCTTCTTTCTCGTAAAGCATTTCTGGATAGTACTTCTCCATCCATTGTTGAGCAATGGTTCGTTCGCTCACGTGTTTAATATAAAAGTTAATGGGTACTCCACCATCTCCTTTATTCGCACGCTCAACAAAATCATCGATGGCGGTCATTAAAGAGTTCATGTCGATGACTTTATTTTTCTGGGTATCTACAGCCGCAATAGCACTAACGCTACCAGAAATGTAGTCGTTTTGCATATCTGCGACGGCTTGACCTGTCTTGGCCTGAGAAGCTAAGGATGCCATGGATTGAATACTTGAATTATTGGCTCCTTGGATCAAAGCAACTTGCTTCATCCGGTCCTCTGGCCCGCCTTGCAGTCCTTCCACCACACTGGTTACATCATTCGACTTGATCGATGGAATGATACCCATGGTGATGACACTACAGTGGGATTGAATATTGGAACTACTCATCAGGTCTTTGATATTGCTGGAGGATTCAGCTTCTAAACCCATGGAGGCTTCTACAAAATACGTTTGTACGGAAGCGCTCAATTGGGCCATATCAGAGCGGGATCTTTGCATAGATTGCGTCTTCTCAATCTGTTCGAAGTGCACAAATCCTACCATGCTTGATCCATAACTTGCTCCTACTAGGACAGGCATGGAATTTTTATCATTGCCAGGTTCCATCTTCTTCTTAGCAATTTCCAACATGTCAGGTGGAGACATGGAAGGCCATGGCTTTTGGGTATAATCCATATAATTGTCGATAGCACTTTCCACATCCAGCTTTACAGGTGAAAATACTCGAGCATTCTTATGTGTACAATTAATAAGAACGACCACTGTGCCGACTAGTGAACGATCTTTTCGAGCACTGTCCATCGTTTGTTTGGTAGAAGCTGCTGCACTAGCGCCATATTTAGGTCCTAGAAAGGAGGAAACCTTGGCGCCGACGAAGGCAGATGCAGCTTTAGCAGTAGAGTCACTACTTTCCTGATTTTCTTCGTATCGAAAGTACTGAACATCCATATTCATGGAGTCAGAGCTTAAGGGCAAAGAGGTAAGCTGAGACGCCGCAAAATCAATCGGGCTCTCTACTTGAGAACTTATTTGTTTTTGGGGCTGGTTGGATTTTTCACCAGCTATGGCTTTCTCTGCTTGTATGACCGCTTTGCTCAGGTCAGTGGTGGACTTGATAATCTCATCCATTATCTCTTGGATGTTTTTTTCAATATCCTGCATTTGGTCAAAAGTAGCTCCGAGGCTAATGAGTTCCTGAAGCGTCATATCGAGACTGAGCTTTTGCCGCAGTAAGGCATTTACCCTGTCACGGGCATTGTCTACGGGTTTTTGTAGCTCTGCAATTTTCTCTAATTGCTTTATTTTTTCAGGGGCAATTACCATTCCTAGCACCAAGCTAGGATCGAAAGGTATTGTTGAGGTTGGCATATTATGGACTTGTTAGCGTTAATCAATTGGGTTACGAATGAACGGCTACTCTATTTGTTAAATAAGGTATTGTAAGCCGTTTTAATTGATTTCCAAAGTGTTAGAGAGTCTGTTTTGTTCTCTAGCATCAATGTCGCTTGTGCCTGTGCCATGGTACTCCAGTTCTTTATCAAGTCTGTTGATAGCTTGCTAAAGGCGGTAGCAAGATCATCATTGATCTTTTGCAAACTTTTTCCGTATGCGTCAATTGCTTCAGTAATCTTTGCGGCGTAGCCAAATGAACTTTCGTGTTTCATGATTATGGCAGTAATACTATTACTTCTATTGCCATCTATACTATTGTATTCCTCAACATAGGCATCGTAGATGCTTTTCTTAAAGTTATCTTCTGCTATTTCTTTTGACTCCTTATAGGTTTGTACCGCAAACTCCCAATTGACCTTGGCTATCTCTATTTTGGCACCCACATCTATACTAGAGAGGAAGAACTTGTTTCTATTTTTATGACTTCCTTGCTCGAAGATGTTTTCCGCTTTAATCAATCCGTCTACCCTAGTAGTCTCACCCTGCTCCAAGCGTTTGGTGAGCATAGGAATGAAATTCTTCAAATCGTCATTTTCATTCAATGGCTTTCCATTGCGGTTATTTCTGTCAACGATTCTGAAGGTTTTGTTAAACATGTCTTTTACTCCCTTAAACTCTGATCTGGAAGACTGAGCGCCTAACTGGGAAGACATGTTTTTGAGCATCTCATCTGCCAATACGATCATGTGATCAGCTAGTGAGGAGTGGATAAATTTGATTTTGCTAAAATCTAAATCGGGTTTAGCATCTCGTATTTCCCGCTCATCAAGTTCATCAACGTTGGAATCAATCACCGCCGTTGGATCAACTCTTGCATCTAATGCCGCCTGTGAAGAAGGGACTGGGGTTGGTGTTGCTTTTGCCGTACTCTGAGTTCTTTTGGCCATTTTAATTTAGTTTAAGTGTTTGTGCCATTGCTATCTCGTGTAGAAATGGCGGAAATTAAATATGAAAGGTTTGTAATTGCTTTAAGGGATGTTGTTTTGAGGCAATAAAATTGAGTTCACTTTTTAAGGTTAACTAAAAAGTGTCCCAGTTTTAGAGCTTATCTAAAACATCATCAAATTTTACTGGTGAGAGAGATCGATACAATTAGTGTAAGTGATACTAAGGAATCCTACTCTTGCGCAGCACGGCAGAGCCTAGCTTATAAACCATTGATAAATAGCATGAAGTGAGCTATTTATAGTTTGGCCTATAAAGAAAAGTAACAACCTAGTATTAAACTATTTGTACAGGAGACAGAGATAAAATGGAGGAAACGAGACTTATTTGATGCAAGGAGTACAGGAGTGTGTATTAGACTTAATTCAAATATAAGGGGTTTTTGATGAGAAAGAAAGTTAGTAGGTTATTTTTTTACAATTTAATTTAATGATTTGGATGCTTTGTCTTTTCTTCTCTTTGTCTTTGCTTGGAAAGGTAGATTGGTCTTGCTTATTGGATAATTTGTGGGCACTAAATAACCCAGCTAAGATCTAATCTTCTTTTCCTACATTCAGGAGCAGATTTAGCTCTCCAAAGGGAAAGTGAACATATGGTCTTTAACTAATGGTAAATCACTAGCCCTCCGTGGTGTTAAAGTAGTTGCAATGAAGGTTTAGGGATTTAGACGAGGATTGTAGATGATGGGAGTAGGTTTGGTTTTGCCCCAACGCAACCAGCGAAAGGCACGCGACGGTAGCATGAATGCCACATTAGCGGACAAGTAGCTACCTCCATAACGAATATCGTTATCCTGTGTTATACCACTGGAATCGGTGTAGCTAATGTGGCCGCTGGCTGTTCTTAGCAAAGCCAAGTTAATAGCCAATTCGAAGAAGGATCTATTACCATTTTTACGATTGTGAACTAGTCCTAGACCGTAGCTAGCTAGTATCTGTAGGGGCCGCTGTTGTAGTTCTTCAATTACCCTTTCACCACTTTGGAAACTTTCTTTATTGACTTGGTGATTAGTGCTAAAGCCGAATTTAAAGCCCCCGCGGACAAAGGTGGTCAATCCGCGGCGAAGCATTTTGCGGGGCAGAAAGATGTTTCGAGTATCATATAAGCATACCAATAAAGGCACTTCGAGGTAAACCCCTTCCGTGGTAGATTGTACGGCTCCCAACTGATAGTTATAACCACTGAAGACCATTTGTAGTCCGTAATCCAAAGTTAGCACGCCTCTGCGCACCCCGGCAAGGATGTCAATTTTGATATTCTCCTTCAGGACCGTTCGACTAAGGACTCCTGCTGAGTACCGAAGGAGCCATTGCCCCTGAAAGGCTTCGTTGCTACTTTGACTCGGAAGAGAAACATGGTTACCTAGTTGCAAGCCTATGGTAGTATTTCCGACTTGCCCTGTTGTGGACAAACTAGCCAGCTGCAGGATGAGTATGAAATATAATCGGCGCATATTGACAGGGTTTATTGGACGCGAACGTCAAGGTGTTGACAGCTTAGACCCAAAAAGGGTGATTCCGGAAATCTGGAAGAATTGATATTTAAATATAGTACAGCAAGCGAAGCGCCACTGTCCATTCTCCAAAGGTGGTTAAGGTCCCTTTACCATTTACGGCCAAGGATTTACGAAAGAAGGAAGTCGCTGCGATGGTAAAGAGGAAGGCATTTTCTTGATTAAAACGAATGGCATCCGTCATGTCGCTTCCATCAATACCTAGCACTGCATGTCCGAATAAACGGGCATAAGCGATTCCAGCACTAATCCTGCGTTTATAGAAATTCTCCTTCCTATCCTTTTCGATATTAAAGCGATAACCAATGGTTAAAGGGGCTCCTATAAAGTGCAATCTTAGTCTATTCAAGGCAATCGGTGGAGGTTCGACAATCTTTACATAATTCGCATTTTGACTGTACAGCATTTCCAAGTTTACTTCCCACCTTCTACTGAGTAAGGCTGAGACTCCAGGTCCGACATTAAATCCAATACGAGTACCTACTTGACGATTACCGGATTGAGTAAGATTGGCTTCTGTTATATTCGACCCGAGGGCCAGGTACCCTTCAAACCGCTGCGCATTTAGTTGGAATGCTAGGAGAATGCAAATGAGAATAGAAAATCCGTTCATACTTTCTAAACGGACTTTTTCCTTTTAATAGAGATGATTCACAATTTTAACACTATCAGATTGGTCCACGGAGGGTATCCTATTATCCGAAAGATTCTAGGTTGAATCATGACGGTTATTTGGTGTAGAATCACTTTTTCATTTCCTGCTTGATCAATTCAATTTCCTCATCCCACATCCCGCCACCAAATCGTTCATTGGAAAGTTCGTTCGCTTCCACCAAGAAATCTAGTGCCTTTTGTAGGTCCTTTTCTACTCCAATGCCTTTGAAATGATAAAAACTGAGATCGGCTTTGGCATTTAGGTTTCCAAGATCAGCACTGCGCTTGGCCAGTTGAATCCCTTTTGCCAGGTTTTTGAACTCGCCTTCATCCCGCATATGAAGTCTGGACAGCTTTAGGGCTGCCCGCCCGGCATAACCCCGATGATTAAGTAGGGCCTCCAGAGCTGCTACGGCGCTAGCCTTAAGGTCTGGGCGGTAATCCAGGATAAAATCGGCCAGTTCATAATTATCTTCAACATTTCCCCAACGAATGGCTTTTTCCCGCCAAATGATTACACTATCTGATTCTACTTCCTCCTGAAACTCGTAATGAGAAGCAATCGAAGCGGCCGCAGTTGGATGTTCCTGCTTGGCAAGACCACGATAAATGCTTAATGCCCGCTCAGCTCTTTCCTTCATAAAGAAATCTTCATATTCGCTGTCGTCCAGTGATAAGGCGTAGACATACAAGCAATCTAGGCAATCCTCTATTTCGGTTAGATCCTGATTCTCAAATCCTACCGTATCAATGTCGGCAATGAGCTGCGCAGCCGTCTCATAGGGTTGCGTGTACTGGATCGAGTATAAATGAAAGTACCAGCCATACTTGTTATCCCATAGGAAGACCCTGGATGACCATTGTCCATCCACCCGCCGATAGAGCAATAGCTGGCCCAGACCGATATCTCCAAATGCTAACTGATCCTCATTGAACACCCCGGCTTTCCGGAGAGAGTCGGTGACCGTTCGTACTTTATCAGCGGTCCAAAGATAATGGGGATTGGTTCCCCCTAGACCGGTTGACTGGGCTGCGATGCCCTGTTCAGGGTTGCTAGGCCCTCGGTAGGATAGAAGATATTTTTTGTAATCTACAGGGAGAGGTCCTCCATATGTCTCTTCTAAATCAGCGAGTTTCGATTCCGAGATCCCAGATTGCCCAAGAGCGGCAATATTAATGGACAGAAGAAGCATCAGGACTCCTAACTTACTTTTGCGCAGCATATATAAAGGATAATGAGTACGATCAAATATAGTACAGCTTACTCAGATAACGGGGAAACAGATTGTCCCAGTATGGCTGTTCCATTTTGAGGCTGAGGCAAAAGCTTAGATCACATCGGTTTATGAGTATCGCTTCTAGATCAATTCTTTGACCTTATTCTCCTTCACTAGGTCCTGGGGAGCGTAGTCAGGGTAGGGGATAGGGAGATACTCGATAAAACTAGTTTGCTCGCGAAGGTATCGTACGATTTCGTTTTCGTTTCCTTCTTCTCTTCTGAAAAATAAAGTCTCCAATTGGTTGAAATCATCCAAGGAACTGAAGTTGCCTACTCTGTGCAAGAGCATTTTTCTGGCGATTGGTAGATTTGAATTAGACATAGAAATAGAAATACCTTTTAGCATTTCCATCGTCTCCGCGTAAAGTGGCGGCAAGTGGAAGTGGGCCATGAAGTTATCGATAGACAAGGTATTCTTTTCTGCGATCTGTATGGTAAAGAGGTGGTTGTTAGACATGTAACCAAAACCTTCGTACCAGGCTGGACTTTGCTTATTCCCTTTCCTTACCCGGTAGGTCCTTTGGCGGGCGTCAAAGTAGATCAGGAAGGGCTCCCGTTTTACCCGATAGCCAAAGGAGGAAATATAATAGCAATGGTAAACACCTTCTAGCAATCGGAGAATCTCACCCGGTGAGCCGTTGATGAGATTGTCGATATAATTCAAGGGTTTGCGTTCGGCAACCTCGAATAATTGCAGTTTAAGGGCTTCGAGCTTCTGCAAATACTCCTGAATTCTCCTCCTGGTCTTGAGCTCTGAAACATTATTGACCTGGTCGAATACAGCTTTGATTTCTTGCTCCGTTAAGGCTCCTTTCTGGCTGCTTTCCACCAACTTACTTAATACATTGTTGATTAGCGCGGAAAAAGCAGAAGGATACATGTCTAGGGCATACGCAATTTCCTTGTTCTTGATGCCGGCTTCTTTCAGGAAGCGGGTCAATTGGACCATGCGAATGGCCTGATCGATGAAAGACGGTGTTGCAGACATAGGTAGGTGATTATAGCGTTGCTAATGAATCGCAAAGGTCAATTCTCAATGTACAGTTTGAGGTTTCGGCGCTATTTGTCTGGGGATGGGCGGAGGCTTTTACGTTTACGCTCTCCCCCCCTTTTATATGCTAGCAAAGGTCTTGCTCACGTATTAATTAATATGAATAATGGGATTAATTAATTATTAAAAGACACTTAACCTCCTCGACACTTTCTCAACATATCCCACCGCTACTTTTGCTTCCAGTTCCAGAGCGCTACAACCTAATCAGATCCCAAAAACTCCAATAAACAAAACCTCAATCTTTCAACAGCTCAATTCTCGATGGCATTAAGCTTCTGGACTTAATGTATCATTCATTAATCTAAAACTTGCTTAGTTATGAACGTTAACCTTCGAAAAGGAAGAAAGGTATCCTACCTGAAAGGTATGGTTACGCTTTTAGCCTTGTGCTTTATTACCACACAAGCTTGGTCGCAGCTCACAGTGACTGGAAAGGTGACAGATGCTGGCACTTCCGAACCTTTAATAGGTGTCAACATCTTAGTTAAAGGTACTTCTCTTGGAACAGTTACAGACATTGATGGCACTTACGAGCTTGAATTGAAAGAAGGTACTGAGACGTTGGTTTTTTCCTTCATCGGTTATGCCAACCAAGAAATTGCTGTAAATGGCCAGTCTACCTTGGATATCGCTTTAGCTGAAGGCTTGGCCTTGTCCGAAGCAGTTGTTACTGCACTCGGTATTAAGCGTGATGAAAAATCACTGGGATATGCTGTTCAAAAATTGGACGGTGACGAATTCACAGAAGCTAAAGAACCCAATTTCGTTAATGCCCTATCTGGTAAAGTAGCAGGTGTGAACATTACCAATGGCGGTTCTGGTGTAGGTTCCTCTTCTCGAATCGTAATCCGTGGTGAATCTTCTTTGTCGGGTAATAACCAGCCGTTATTCGTAGTTAATGGTATTCCCATTAACAACAGCATTGGTGGGAATAACCGTGCAGAAGGAAACTTGGAAACGGATTATGGTAATGGTGCTGGAGAGATCAATGCTGACGATATTGAGTCTATCTCCGTATTGAAAGGTGCAAACGCGACAGCGCTGTATGGTTCTCGTGCGGCCAACGGTGTAATCTTGGTTACTACTAAATCAGGTGCGGCTACCAAAGGAATTGGAGTAAGCTTCAATTCAACGACCACTTTTGAAAACGCATTGAGAATTCCTGAATACCAAAATCGATACGGACAGGGTTCTAATTTCCAATTCGAGTTCGTAAACGGATTTGGTGGAGGTACAGCTGATGGGGTTGATGAAAGCTGGGGTCCAGCGTTCAGTGGGCAATCCATTAGTCAGCATGATAGCCCTACTACAAGTGGCGTTAGAGCTGGTGATTTTGCCGCCCGTCCCTTAAATCCAGACGGTACTTTTGCCGACCAAATTACCGCTACCCCTTGGACCGCTGCTCCAACGAATATTGAAGACTTCTTCGAAACGGGTGTGACAACTTCTAACAACATTGCCCTGTCAGGAGGAGATGCAAACCGCAACTTCCGTTTGTCTTACACCAACCTTTATTCTGAAGGTATTCTTCCCAATACCAACTTAAAGCGTAACACTTTGGCTTTCGATGCCTCTCAGAAATTCTTGGATAACAAGTTGAAAATCACAACGAACATCAACTATGTGAATTCAGGTTCTGATAACCGTCCAAATAACTCCTATGGTACGGAAAACGTCATGTATTTATGGGTTTGGTTTGGTCGACACATCGATATGAATTCTCTGAGAAACTACTGGCAGCCAGGTTTGGAAGGAGTGCAACAATACAACTATAACTACAACTGGCACGATAATCCTTATTTCACGATGTTCGAAAACACGAACGCATTTGATAAGGATAGAATTTATGGAAACGTAAATGCGACTTACGAGATCTCTCCAAAACTGGACCTAATGGTTCGTTATGGTTTGGATTTGTTCAATGATCTGAGAGTGGGTAAGCGGGCCTTCAGTACGCAGCGTTTCCCACAAGGGCAATACCGTGAAGATCGAATCTTCTTCGAGGAAAGAAATGCTGACTTCCTTTTGTCCTACAACGACAACTTTGCGGACAACATCACTTTCACTGCGAACGTGGGTGCTAACCAAATGAATCAGACGAATCGTTTCAACAGGATTTCTGCTAACGAATTGGCTATTCCAGCTGTATATTCTTTGAATAACTCTGCCATTCCTTTGTCCAATAGCCAATTCAACTCCGAGCGACGAATCAACAGTTTATATGGTGCATTCCAGGTAGGAATTAACAATGCCATTTACTTGGACTTCGCCGGTAGAAATGACTGGTCTTCTACACTTCCCGACGGAAACAACTCTTACTTCTATCCATCAGCCTCTGTTTCTGTGATCTTGTCTGAGATGTTAGGCATGTCAAACGGAACCTTCTTGAAGTTGCGTGGTGGATGGGGACAAGTGGGTAATGATACTGATCCTTACGCATTGAATAGTTTCGTTGAATTCTTGACGAACCCATTTGGTGGTCAGTTGTTGGCAACCGAGAGTAACACCCTTCCTAACGCTAATCTACTTCCGGAGCGTGCTTCTACCTTTGAAATCGGTGCTGATCTTCGCTTATTCAACGGAAGAATGAATCTTGACGTCACTTACTACAATACAGAGACGAAGAACCAGATTCTTCAAATTCCAGTTTCTCAAACTACGGGCTACTCACAGCAATTCATTAACGCTGGAGCAATCAGAAGTCAAGGTGTTGAGGCCTTGTTGACCTTCTCTCCAGTACGTACAAGAGACTTCAACTGGGATGTCAATGTGAACTTCACATTGAATAGGTCCAAGGTGTTGAGCCTTGCTGAAGGTTTACAGACACAGCAACTCAATGGTAACTACCTGCAGGTTCTAGCTAAGGTGGGCGAAAGAATGGGTGATGTTTACGGAACGGGTTTCGTATTAGTAGACACAGAAACAAACCAAAGGGTAACGGTCGACGATGTAGAAGATATCAAACCAACTTATGCTAACCTATATGATGCAAGTGGATTCCCCGTTCGTGATCCAAATTTACGTCGCTTAGGTAACTACAATCCAGATTGGTTAGCTGGTATCTACAATACCCTTTCTTACAAAGGACTAAGCCTTGGCTTCTTGTTGGATGGTCGTGTTGGAGGTGTAGTAATGTCAAGAACCCTATTGATTGGTGGTACTTCTGGTATGATGGCTGAAACTGCACAATTCGATCGCCAGACTGGGACCTTCATTGGTGGGGTCACTCGAGTTGATGGAGTAAGCGAATTGGACAGAGCTGGCGTTAAGGAAGTTTTAGATGGAGAAGGCAATGGAACCGGCACTTATGTTACCAATGACACTGAACTTTCTGCACGTGACTTCTACTGGTCGCACTTTAATCGTGGTAACGAGCAAGTAGGTATGTACGATGCATCTTTCTTGAAATTGCGTGAGGTGAGATTAGGCTACAACTTTCCTAAATCCATTGTATCTAAGATGGGTGCACAGCGAATTTCAGTTTCTCTAGTAGGAAGGAACTTATTGTTGTGGACGGAGAACCCTCACTTTGATCCAGAAGTATTCTCTTTCAATAGAAATGCAATTGTTCCTGGTGTTGAAGATATGGCAACACCTTCTTCTAGAAGTTACGGGGTGAACCTAAACGTGACCTTCTAAGATAGCTCATTCATTAACCTACCGCTGTTTGAGACTCGAAGTCTTCAAGACTTCGGAAGTCTCAAAACAGTGGTGGCAAAATTTCGACCATGAAGTCATTAAATATAAAAGCACTATTTATCCTTTTGGGTATACTAGCGATGCAAGCTTGTACCGAAGGCTTTGAAGAGCTGAATACCAACCCCAACCAGCCTACTGTAGACAAGGCTAACCCGGATTTGATCTTACCAAAAGTTATCTCAGAAGTAGGTAATGAGTTGACGGCTGGTATTGCTTGGGGATTTGGTAACGTTGTTTCCCAGGCGGTAGCTACCAACAACTTTACAAGTGTTGATATTTACGCTTGGGGTACTTACAGCGGTACCTGGAACTCCATGTACAGAAATGCTAGAGATGCGCAGAACTTGATCATCATCGCGGAAGAGCGAGGCAATGATAACCTAAAGGCTGTTGCATTAGTCATGAAGTCGTACATCTTCTCTTTCTTAACGGATATGTGGGGGGATGTACCCTACTCCCAAGCTTTGAATGGCAAAGGCGTAAATGGTGATCCAGTTTTTGAACCTGTATACGATTCACAGGCTGATATTTACAAAGGAATTTTGGCTGACTATGAATTGGCCAATAGCCTTTTTGGAGGAACAGGATCTATCGGTGGTGACATCATGTTTGGTGGAGATGTTGGGAAATGGCAAAAATTATGTAATGCGCTTCGCATCCGTACCATCATGCGCTTAGAGCATAAGTGGGGAGAGCTTGGTTTAAACGCCAATTCTTTGCAACAAATCGTTGACAACGAGCCGTTAATGGAGTCAAACGCGGACAACGGCGTATTGGGGTATTTAGCTACGTCTCCAAACCAATGGCCACGTCAAACAGGTCGTGTTGGTGGTTTTGATGAAAAACGAATGAGTCAGCGTATTGAAAGTGTTTTAAAAAGCACGAACGACCCTCGCTTATTTGTGATGTTCCGTCCCCTTGATAATCAAGATAGTTTAGGTGTTTACCGTGGTATTCCAAACGGTCTATCTGAGGATAACGCGATTAACTTCAATGGTGGTCCTAAAAACCAATCTCGTCTTGGACTACGCTACCGTGATACAGATGATCCATCGAATGTAGATGTAGATATGACCTACATGCAATACAATGAGTTGATGTTCATTTTAGCTGAAGCTGCAGTGAAGGGGTATATCTCGGGTGATGCCGAAGCTTATTACTTGAATGGATTAAATGCGACTTTGGAGTACTTTAAAGTGGCTCCTGAAGCCTCTTACTTCGCACAAGCAGCCATTGACCTTAAGTCTGCAGCAAGCACAGACGGACAGTTGGAAATCATTGGAACCCAAAAATGGTTAGGACTTTTCATGGTTGGTGCTGAGGCATGGTTTGATTTCCGTAGAACAGGCCTTCCTAGATTGACTCCTGGTGAAAATGCCATTTTCAATCAAGTACCGGTTCGTATTCAGTATCCAAGCGACGAGCAGGTATTGAATTCCGCAAACTACGATGCAGTGATTAGCCGCCAGGGACCAGATGAAATCTTAACAAAACCTTGGTTATTGCAATAAAGGAAGAATATGTAGGCTTCCGATAACCTGGCGTAGCTGAATAGGGAAGGAGGAGGATTAAGCTGTCTGATCTCCTCTTTCCCACTTTTTGTACCCTTTTACAGCCTGGGCCTTGAGGCAAGATTGATGCCTATCTTGCTAAGATTATGCTCAATTTGCTGAGGATAAAGTATATTGTACCAGCCCTGGAATCGGGCATGATCTTACAACAGAAAACTTTCATATGTCCAAAAAGTATAAATTTCTTATCACTAGTATTCTGGTGATAAGTACCCAGCTATTATGGGCTCAACCCGTAGAGAATGTGGTATTGGTAACCTTTGATGGATTACGCTGGCAGGAATTGTTTGGAGGAGCCGTCGATAGCATGATGAATAACCCCGAACTGACAAAAGACAAAGAACAAGTAATTGCTGCCTTTCAGGCCGATGACCCTAAAGAGGCAAGAAAGAAACTGATGCCCTGGATGTGGTCAACGGTGGTGGAAGAGGGGCAGTTGTATGGAAATCGCTGGCTAGGAAATCAGGTAAATTGTACCAATCGATTCTGGTTTTCATATCCTGGATATAACGAAATCCTAACGGGGTTTAGTGATCCGGAAATCGACAGCAATGCCAAGAAGTACAACCAAAATAAGACCGTGCTAGAATGGTTTGCAGAAAAACCGGAATTTGCCGGGAAAGTAGCTGCTTTTGGATCCTGGGATGTCTTTCCCTATATCATCAATGACAAGCGCAGCGGAATCCCTGTCAATGCTGGCTTTCGCAAGGCGGAAGATGAATACTTGACCTATAAAGAACAGTTTCTCAACGACCTTCAGGACCAAATTCCAAGTCCTTGGGCGACGGTACGACTGGATGCTTTTACCCATAACTACATGATAGAACATATGAAAAAGCATCACCCAAGAATTGTATATATTTCCTATGGAGAAACCGATGATTTTGCTCATGATGGCCGCTACGACCACTATCTGAAATCGGCCCATCAGACAGACAAATGGTTGGCTGCTCTTTGGGATTACTTGCAAAATGATCCTTTTTACAAAGGCAAAACTAGCTTATTGATTACGACGGATCATGGACGGGGGCATTCACCCATGGTACAATGGAAGAGTCATGGTACCATTTACAAAGGATCAGATCAGATCTGGATCGCTGCCCTTGGCCCAAACATTCCGGCGCAGGGTGAAGTGGCCATAGATCAGAAGCTTTTTCAATACCAAGTAGCGAAAACCATGGCAAAGTTGTTGGGATATGACTACAAGAACGAAAAGGAAGAGGTGGGGCCGGTGATTGAATCCATCATAAAATAACCTTTGATGAACGAGTATGATATCATAGTAATAGGTGGAGGGATATTGGGCATTGCCCATGCCTACCATTGTTTACAGGCCGGTATGAAGGTAGCCTTGATTGAACGCGACGCTTATCCCAATGGAGCAACCATCCGCAATTTTGGCCAAGTCGTGCCTTCTGGCATGGATCGCAAATGGCAACTATATGGCCGCGAAAGCTTGAAAGTATACAAAGAGATCCAATCTAAAACTGATATCTCTGTACGAGAAGAGGGTAGTATCTACCTAGCCAGTAACGACGAAGAATTGCAGTTGCTAGAGGAACTGGCTTCCATTAATCGCGATAATGGGTATCGCTCGGTACTATGGACCAAGCAGAAATGCCTGGACCGTTATCCAGGGCTAAAAGAGGGCTATGTTAAGGCAGGATTGTTCTTTCCAGAGGAGGTAAAGGTGGATCCACGGGTAGCCGCTAAACGTATCATTCAGTACTGTGTGTCACAATTAGGCTTGACCTACATTTCACGGCGAGCTATCATTGATATCACCACCTTGTCAGGTAGACAGATCTTGACTGATAACCTGGGACAAACCTACCGTTGCAAAAAGACCTTTCTGTGTGCTGGGACAGAGTTCCAGTTGTTGTTTCCTGAGATATTTAGTCAGAGTGATCTAGTGAGCGTCAAATTGCAAATGATGGAAACTGTGCCACAGAGGCAACAGATCATACCCGGTTCCGTACTTTCCGGTTGGACCATCCGAAGGTATGAGAGCTTCCATGAATGCCCCTCCTTTGCTGCGATAAAGGCTCGGGAGGATAAAGCCGCTTATCATCTCAAGTACGGCATTCACATTCTCTTTAAACAATCTCCGAATGGTGGCGTAATAATCGGGGATTCTCACGAATACGCCACGGTCAGAGACGGTGAGACTTTCTCGCTGGGAACAGATAATGAGATCAATTGCTTTATCCTATCCCAAGCTCAACGGATTTTCCAACTAGAAGATTGGCAGATTTCACGAACTTGGATCGGACAATACAGCCAGTGCCACGGACAAGACATTTTTAATGAGACGATTGAGAATGATATACACATCGTTACGGGCATTGGTGGTAAGGGAATGACAGGGTCTTTGGGGTATGCCAAGGAAAATGTGCGTAACCTACTTTCTTTAAATCTTGAAACATTCTAGCCATGGTAAAATTGGTAATCTTTGATATGGCAGGAACCTCAATTAATGAGGATAACCTAGTCTATAAAACAATCCAACGGATGATGACGCAACATGGCGTCGAAGTCTCCTTAGATACAGTCTTGGAATTGGGGGCAGGAAAGGAAAAACGTACGGCTATTGCTGATATTGCAGAAGTAGTAGTAGGAAGTGAAGGGGTCTCTAGCGAATGGGTGGACGAGGTGCATCAAGCTTTCAAGGAAGCCCTTGATCAAGCTTATGAGACGGAGGATATGGAAGTTTTTCCTAGTGTCCACAAAGTGGTGAAAAAATTGCGCGCTGAAGGGATAAAGGTCGGCTTTAACACCGGCTATAGTAGGCCAGTGGCTGAGCGGATTCTGGTTAGATGTGGGGTGAAAGTGGGAGAGGACATTGATGCATTGGCTACCGCAGATGATGCAGCAAATGGTCGACCAGCTCCTGATATGATTGACTTCATTTGTAATCAATTGGATATCCCTGCAGCGGAATCCGTGAAGATCGGGGATAGCGCCATAGATATTGAGGAAGGTAGGAGTGCAGGGGTAAAATTAGCCATAGGAGTGACCACCGGGGCTCAAACTCGCGAGCTTATTCAAAAGGCTAATCCCGATTACGTGCTAGATGATATGTGGGAACTGCTAGCTATTCTTGATATCAAGGACTAAGTGTACCCTAGAGTCCTACTCTATAAACTGATGTTTGCGCAAAAAAGCAATGATCTCATCGAAGGCACCAGCAGCTACTCGATCATACTTAAAGTAACTATACCACTTTCCCGCATCTCGATTGTAACCCAAATCTCGCATTCGATGGCCATGCTCCATGCCATGATTGGCGCTGGGAAGAACCGCAATTCGATAATTGGTTTTCCCAACCTCTTCAAACAGGGACTTAAAGTAGCTGGCATTTTCTCGGTAGGGAACTACAAAGTCATCGCCACCCAAAATGGAGAGAAAAGGCCCCTCGAAGGCTTTGAGATCCTGACTAGGATCGTAGTCATTGCGCCGTACCCAAATCTCATCTAATTTATCAGCAGAAACCGGGATATCATCTTTTTCCAAAACAGTAATCCAGTTGTGAGCTCTAGCGGAGTCCAACAAGGATGCCATAGAGGAGTATATCTCATTTGGGTCGCCCTTGGAAAAAGAAGTGCTTCTTCTATCGCCTGATCTTTCAATCCTAGTTGATCTCTCAAATAGTAAACACTGCAGTCTATTTGCTGCTGCCTGACGCTGGTGGAAGGTCCTACTACCGAAACGATAAAATCTACCGCTGTTTCGGTTTGACTGGCAGCTTTCGGAGCCACCCAGCCACCTGCGCTGTAGGCGAGGTAGCCTATAGATTCGGTGTAATTCAGCTTGCCTATTTGATCAGTGAGCATTGCCAAGTCTTGTGCATGCAAATCCATCGTGGTTTCTCCACAAGGGAAATCAGTATTAGCTTGACCTCTTTTATTGAAGGTCACTACAGCCAACCCATACTGGGACAATACCTCAGGGCGTTCGTCCCAATCATCCTTGCTTCCACATCCGCGACCATGAACAATGATGATAGTAGGCCAAGGGCCGTCACCAACTGGTTTTGTAATCTGGGCATTGGTGGTAATATCCCCTAAGTTTACCTCCCTATCGATGTATTCAATCTCTCGTCTGGGAGGACGCAGGGCCCGTTTGATGTGCACCTGGGCAAAATTACATTCCCCAACCATCTCCGCGTAGAGGGAATCCCAAACCACCTTCACTTCTCCATAATAGCTCTCAAAACGGATGGTTTTGCCCTTTACCTTAAGCGTGGAGTTTATGGGGCGATAATACACCCAATCTGGAATCTTAAAAGTCGCCTCCAGACTATCTCCCAGGGGATGAATATCCAGCGAAAATGATTGGGTGCTGTTCCCGTTGCGAATGAAACTTCCTGTCCAGTAGCCTTCCAGCTGGCTATGGAAAGAAGTGTCTTGAGAGAGAAGACACAAGGGAGCAAAGAAAAAAGAAATTAGGAGTAAGAACCGATTCATAATGGATGGATTGTTACTCCTAATGTACGAGTTGAAGGGCGTTTTAGACTTTTTACTACCGCTCGAAATACAAATAAAAGTAAACAGCAAAGCCAAAGTCAGTAGCATCTGTCGATATGAGGCGCCAGCCATCTCTCGCCATTTCATCCAGTTTAGCCTGAATGTCCTTTGTTGAGTCTTTGAGGATGTGTTCCTTGTCCAAAGTGATCTTCGTGTAATAGATCAAGGATTCTACTTTGTATTCTTTCATACTAATTTAGAGCTGTTTAGAGAGAGTTTGTTAATTATATCAGAAATTGGCAAAGGATGCAATCTGAAATTGCCCTCTACTTCGTTTTTCAAATACTTGGGACATAAAACCAAGTTCCACCTTCAGCTGCGGAGATACGCGGTATCCTAAAGCGGCATACATACGATTCCGGTCAAAAACGGCATTTTGTCCATTCAGGAAGATCTCATCATAGAGCGATAAGTACCAGGTATCGGCAACTAATTCTTTGTTGTTTAAGGCGATGTTCAGCGCTAGGAAGTATCGAAAACGCCATTTGAAATCACTGTCCTCTACCCAACGTTCCTCTATCCGGTAACGGTGTTGAATAGATACTCTTCCAAAGCTTTGTTTAGTAATGAATTGCTGGAAAATCCGATGTTCACCGATGCTCAATTTATCATCTGTCCCAGCTATATAATTTTCAGAGAGGATATAGCCGTATCCCAGCAGTAGATTGTTATTTCCGGGTGTCAAATTTACTCCGAATCCGGTACGAAGTAGCAATTGTTCTAAATCACCGATGAAGTTGTAGTTTCGATATTGTACTTCGTGATGCCAATTCCACTTGTCATTGATCTTCTTACTTCCAATGTAGATGATCCAGTTTCCAGTATCTGAGTCCTGTGCTTGTAGCGAAAAACAGAGGCAAAGGCCAAAGAATAAAGTCAATAATTTTTTCATAGATAGGTTGAAATCTTCTTTATAAACAATGATACAACGTTGCGGTTAAATTTTTGTTTTCGAGTTTAAAATTGAAGGCTCTGATTTACTTTTTGACCAGGACTACATGAAAGAGAGAGGAAATGGGGCCTTCTGCGGTTGAGACACTTCCAACAAGGTTCAATTCTCCGGCCGGGAGAGCAATGTTTTCAAAGCTAATTCTAGTTTCTTCCGGACCAAATATTTGCGTCAACTCCACATCCCCGAACACAATCTTAGCTTCAGCATCAGGAGTGGATTCAGGCAATATGACTTCAATATCAAAATCAGTGGCTTGTTCGACTGCTAGCCTCCATGATCCAGATTTCCCCCATCCTCCGCCAGAGCGCTTGGTCCAGTCTTGGGCAGTAAGTGCTGTCTTCGTTTCTTTTTCAGTTCCAACCACAATTGCTGGTTTAGCATAGTTGTCAGGACGCGTGCTCGATACGTCCTCAAACCAATTCTCATAGGCTTTCATCAGCATATCCATTTCCTCGGGATGGGATGCAGCCAAGTCCTGAGATTCTCCCGGATCTTCTTCTAAGTTGTATAATTCAAAAGGGACATCTGCTGGCATTTCGCTATTTCCAAAACCCGAAGGATGGACCAATTTGTAGGTTTGGCCTACAGCTGCGAAGTGGTGATATTTAATGGGCGAATCTCCCCGATGCACTTGTAAGAAAAGGTGGCGATCCTCCCAACTAGCCTCATTCCCTTTTAGTAAAGGCAGTATGCTTTTACCATCTAGTTTAAGCTCAGTAGGTATTTCTACCTGAGCAGCATCGAGAAACGTTGGCAATAGATCAATGTGTGCGCTGATCCGATTACTGCGCGTACCAGCCTTTAACTGTGCCGGCCAATGTGCAAAAAATGGAGAGCGAATGCCTCCTTCATGGACCTCAGACTTCATGCCTCTCAGATCCATGACGTAGCGCCGGCTATTAGGACCATTGTCTACCATGAAAACTACTAGTGTATTATCAGTTAGTCCCCATTCATCTAATTGAGAGAAGAGTTTTCCCACGTTTTGATCTACATTCTCTATCATCGCCAAAACCCCTGCTACATTATCCAGGAGCTTTTCATCTGTCCTGCCTAGAGATATAGAGAGGATGTCCTCCTGCTTATACTTGGCCTTAAGGTCCTCTGGCACATCGTGATAGGGGCCGTGTGGGGCATTTAAGGCAATATAACTGAAGAAAGGTTTGCTGTTGGCCATTGCACCTTCGATAAAATCCAAAGCCCCGTCAAAGTAAACATCTGTGCAATAGCCCTTCGTCTGGATGGGCTCATTATTATGAAAGAGTATAGGGTCGGTGTATCTCCTTTCGTTCTCAAAAGGTTCTGAAGGTTGGGCCAGCCCCCCTCCCTTGTGAACTAAGGCCTCTTGGAAACCTTGGTCACTCGGCCGCATGGGATAACAGTCACCCAGATGCCACTTGCCAAAAATTCCGGTGGCATAACCTGCCTCGCCTAGCAATTCGGCCACCGTCACCTCCTCGGTATCCATCATAGACCTTCCTATCCATGTGTCTACCACTCGAGTCCGATAATTATATCTGCCAGTCATCAAACAAGCCCGAGTAGGGCTACAGACGGGACTTACATAAAATCGACTAAGAGAGGCACTGCGACTCGCCATGGCGTCAATATTTGGAGTCGCTAGGATAGGGTTACCCGTCACCCCGAGATCTCCGATCCCTTGATCGTCAGTCATAATTAGGATGATGTTGGGACGCTCGGTTCCTGCAGGCTGTTTTTCACTATTGCAGGATGAAAAGCAAATGAAGCAGCATAGGATTATTGCTAGAGAATTAAGTTGGTACATGATTCCCAGGTTTTTCGTTTGTTGATTTCCTAGCAATATAATAAAGCCTGGGAAACTTCGGGGCAATCTTTAGCTTGGCATCATTTCAAACTGCTGGCACTGGCTTCATCAAAATGGATAAGCACATCGAATAGTTTTGCCAACTTAACATTGATGATGTAGTTGTCGATATGTGTATAGTTGAAACCTGCTCCAAACTGCACAAATGACTGCGTAGAGTTGAAGTAGGAAAAAACCTCATTTTGGAGCTCTTCTACAATGAGGTAGAGCTGATCTCCTTCGACTGAATTTAGCACTTGATTGACGGTATGACATTGCAGTTCTGGAATGGTTTGACGTTGGACGCCGGACCGAAACTCGCGATTCTTACCGGCCAAGAAGGCCATGGCGGAGCCAGTACCAAAACTGAATCCTACGTTCTTGTAGGTATCGGAATGCCGCTGTCGCAAAAAGGTACCTATGAATTGCCCACCAAAATCACCACCATCGGCTACGTGGTAATTGTGTGCCCAGATAGCAACTTTTGAATCTTGACCTAAAATACGTTGCCACCATTCTGCGTAGAATGCCATCAACTCATCACGTTTTGCCCCGAAGTCATTGGTGCGATAGATGAGTTCGCGATTCTGAATGACGCTCGCCGCCATTAAGGCAATTTCATATTCTTTATTGGAGCTACCTGCAACCAATGCTTGTTTATTGGCTACTAAATAATCGTAGACTTTTTTAGTTCCTTCGATATTGGTTAGATGAACACTTTCTGACTGTTCACTATAAGCGGGGAGGTCATTGGGCAGATTCGCATAATGGGCTAAGACATTGGCTACAGAATCCGGCTGTACTTTACCAATCAATTGCGCCACAAAACGGCGTTCTTCTTTGAAGTCCTTACCCTGAGGATCACAACCTACAAAGAGTATTTTCTCTTCATCCGCTCTACTCCCATTGTACTCAAATATCCATTGTGCAAGATCTCTGACCTCTTGTGTATCGTAGGTCCAATAATAGGTCTGATTCACCGATGCATCCGCCGAGCCTAAGCCCTCTGTTACAAAATCGTTGACTACCATGGCATTACCCCAGGGAATTTCGAAGATGATGGCTTTGAAATCCTTTTCTTGCACCAAACGACGAAAGATCTTGTCTTTGAGCTGGTAGAATTCCTTGGTGCCGTGGGTAGATTCTCCCAAACCTACAAAAGAGGCATCTCCCAAGTAGTTGATTAATGGATCTAAAGAAGGGTCAGCAGTCAATGGATTAGCCCCTTCAAATGGGTAGGTATACTTTTCATTGAGCTGGTCAATGACGATCTGCTCCTCATCGAAAGGAATACATTCTGAGGCGCTATCCCCAGGTCCATTATTGTCTTTTTTACAGCTTGATAGGAAAACAAGAGAAGTGAAGAGGAATAGTAGTATTCTCAGCATTGGTCGGGTGTTATAGGAAGTTGAATTAGCTTGGTGAATATAGCGCTTATTCATTAAGCCTGCATATTCTGGGTCATCCAATATTGGCGCCGTCCCGACGCATTTAGCCCCCCAACTGTTGTTGATGCCTGTCTAGATCGCCAGATTTCCCACCAACAACTCTCCCCAGCCCATTACTCAATCCCGAACTTCTCATACAAGAAAGCAATCGCCGTTTCCAGAACAAGGTCCTGGCCGGCAGCAATGTCCTCTGGAGTATTACTTACCGCAATATCCGGAATTACCCCGATGCCTTCCAGGCTTTCCCCTTTCGCATTAAGGTTCATTTCAATTGGATATTGATATTCCCAACCGTTTGGCAAAAAACGTCGATTTCCAGTGGTCGAGAATGCGCCAGCGGTGGTCCCGCCGATATGGGTGACATGACTATTGCTTTTCAGGTATAAAGCAATGTGTTCGGCACCGCTGACTGAGAAGCGATCAGTCAGCAGCACTACGGGCTTATTAAATTGGTTGAGCTTGTCATTCTCTGTGTACAACTCTACCTTCGATTCGAAAGCATCGTGAGCAGGCCCATTTCTGACCTGTTCGGTCATAACCAACTTGGTGTCCTGGGCGAAGGCATTGGTGATCAGTCGAGCAAAATCTCCCTTGCCTCCTCCATTGTTACGGACGTCAAAGATGATAGCTTGATGTTGGCCGATTTCTGCTAATACATCATCCATGATCTTGGCAGGCTGGTGCCCGTCTACATCACTGAGATAGATGTATCCAATTGATTTTTCCTTCAGTTGACCATATTCAAGGTCCTCGGCCCAAGGATGTAAAGTGCTATAGGACAGGTATTTTTCCTGGATAAGTTCCCGGCTAAAGGATTGGATGGCATAGTCAATACCTGCGCTGCCAGATACATGTAATTGCTTCCCGTGCGGATTATTGATAAACGTATGCTCATCGTCCAATTCCTCCAGCATTTGGGTCAGGACGTTCCAAAGCTCGTCATCTGTAGTGCTTGGACTCACTTGTGGGCGATAGACGGAATAGAGGGAATCCCAGTTTATCCCTTTGGGGTAGAAAATACCACAATGAAGATCAAAATCAGTCCAAATCTGCTCGAAGATTCGTTCCGGAGATGCATCCATGCTAGGGCCCAAAACGGTCTTTTGACAGCTGATAAAAAGTCCCAATAACAGCAGTAGGATATAATAGGTATTTGATTTCATAACTAAAATTTTAATTGAATTCCGGTGGAAAATTGATGCTGTAAATGAATGAGTTGGTTTTGTCCCTTCAGGTTTTGGTACCGAGCTTGATATCGCGCTAGCAAATCCCAGCGTCGACTGATTTGGTATTGGTAACTCGCATTGATTTGGAAGGCTAGCAAACGATCAAAGGAGCCGCCAACACCATCTGTTATCAAGCGAATAGGGTCATTTTCATTGTTGTATTCCAACTCAGGATCAGTTCCGTTGTAAGGAGGGCGGACGATGAGCGACCATAGAGGAACATGTAACTGAAAGGAGAATTCATGCCGCTCTTGCAATTGATGACTATACGCAAGTGAAAAATCCAAGCTGTGATTGGCAAAAAAACTGAAGGCATCTTGCTGATTCCAGTCCAAATAATTTAGGTAAAAATGATACCGTGCTCCGATGGCCCAATCTGTGATCTTTACGTCATATAAATTAAACCTGCGTAAGTAGCCGACACTAAAATTACCGCGTATATAGTCAGTAGTGAAGTGTTCTGAAGCATCGGTATGGAGCTGACCAGTGCCAAAATCTGTTTGGAAAGTGAATTGGTTGAGTGTAGAGCCATCTTGCCAATGGTATCCTAGCATATAGGTTTTACCTTGCTCCTGATAATGCAAGGGGGAAAAATTTAAATCTTTCAGATATCCATGGTCGAAGCCGATGGTTCCCTGGAGCGTATTAGATTGGGCAAAGGCCCCAGCTAGTGCTAGCAAGCATTCACCGACAAGTATGAGGCGTTTAAACCAGGAGTTCTGCAATCGCTCCTTCAGCTCCTCCATGTTAGTACTTTTGGTTAAAGTCCACATAATATTGAGTTGAATGATGGAAATAAATGTTTGATGATCCAAAACTATGGCACGCCTGTACCAAAGCCTATCCTAAAAAGGTGGGGCATGTGGATTTTCCCACGAAGTCAAATAATTGAGCGGTTAATCAAAAACAAGGGCTACTAGTCGTGGCGGGTGGAATTCAGCGGAGTATTGGCGGTATTCACCTTGACTTTTATCGAGTTTACCCTCTTTTTTCAGCTTTTTAGCGGCAGGAATGGTAGGTTTGAGTATCGAATAAATCGATTTGGTATGAAATGGAACGGATTCTTTTATAGTATACTTTTTCTCATTGGTTTCCAGACGGTAGCCCTGGCTCAGTATTCTGCCACCAAGGAGAAAGAACTGACAGATTTGATAGATACCTTGAAGAAGCAACTGGATACACGGGATGTCAACGAAGTCTTGCGGGAGATTTCGGCAGTGCAGAATAATGGGATAGAGGATTTTCCGGAGCTAAATGTTCGCTACAAACACCTGCAAGCCAACCAACTAAAACGCTTAGGATTAATAGACTCAGCCTTACAGGTGATGGATCGTGCTCGCTTATTGATCCAAGAACATGAGTTAGATCACCGAATGGCTAGTAATCACCTATTTACGGCGGGCATATTAAAGGCTGTCTATCGTTCCAAAGAAGCCCTAGAGCACTACCGCATAGCAGAAGCACATTATCGAAAAGAAGAAAACGATCGCAATCTAGCATCTTGCTTAACACAAGTAGCTGCTACCTTGGCCTCCCTGGGCAGATACGATGAGGCCAAGGAGAAAGGAAAAGAAGCTATCGCTCTAGGAGAAAAGCTGCAGATACCGAAAGTCTCCATTCAGATTTACAACAATATCGGTTTGGTCTACCGAAATTCAAATGACCTTTTGAATTGCGCACGTATGTATTTCAAAGGATATGAATTGGCCAAGACTGAGAAACTCCCCACTTATGCTACGGCACTGGCGGTTAACCTTTCTACTATTTATGAACGCCTTTGCCAATATGGAAAAGCCTTGCAGTACAGCCAGGAAGCAGTGTATTGGAGCGAACAGATCAATTATAAGATTGGAAAGTACAAGGCCTTGATCATCAATGCGAATATGTCTCTGTTTCTAGAGAAAGTAGATTCTGCGGAACTGTATGTGAAAGCCTTGGAAGCAGAGGCCTTGGAGGGTAAGAACAATGTCTGGGAGCCAGCTATAGAAAACCTAAAAGGTAAGATATCCTTACAAAGAGGAGAATTAGAAGCCGCCATTCAACACCATAACGCAGCGAAAAAATTGGCGGAGAAGGTAGATGCACGTGGTGAAGTCTTGAACGCCTTGCTTGGAACCATCGATTATACCTATCAAAAGGAGGCCTATATTCAGTGTCTAGTCTACATGGAGAAAGCGCTAAGCTTTAAGCTGCTACCCAAAAACGAGCAGCATATATTGGAAATGAAACACGTGATTCATGATAAACTAGGCAATCCAAAGTTTGCTTATGAAACCCTACAGCGGAGCAAAGTTATCCAAGATTCCATACACTCCTTGGAACGACTGGGATTGCTGGCTTCGATCGAAGCAGATTATGAATTGCGGGATAAAGAATTGAAAATTGAACGTCTGGAATTTAAGAATCAGCTTTCGGAACAAAAGAATCAAAGGAATCAACTGATCATCACAGCCTTGGCCATATTCTTACTCCTGCTCGGCGGACTGGGCTATTATTTCTCTCGCCATGAACGCTTAAAATTGGAGAAAGGATTAGCTGAGGTAAAACAGGCTTTGCTCCGTTTGCAAATCAATCCGCATTTTATCTTCAATACACTTAATTCCATTCAGTCCTCCTTTCTTCAGCAGAATGAGGAGAAAACGATTTATTTGTTTGGTAAGTTTTCCAGCTTAATGCGACAAGTATTGCAAAACTCTACCACCGCCTTCGTGCCTCTAAGTGATGAAATTGAATTATTGATCAACTATCTTGAGCTAGAGAAGATCCGCTCCAACAATAAGTTCGACTATCAAGTGGATATTGAGGATGGAATAGATATCTATGAAGCGCAAGTGCCCAGTATGATCCTACAAATCTTTATTGAAAACGCCATTTGGCATGGAGTAGGCCCTAAGGAAAGTAGAGGAAATATCCGGATTCTGGTCAGCCAAGAACAGGGGCGACATAAAATTACAGTTGAGGACGATGGTGTAGGGCGGACCTTTTCTTTACAACATAAATCAAAGGACCAGCGGAATAAAAAATCCCTAGGTACAGATCTTGTGTATCAGCGCATTCAGCAATTGAATAGAAAATTCGGGCGTGGCATGCAGATAAATATCAAAGATCGAGTTTCCCAATCGGGTACGAGCGTAGAATTACTGGCCTAGTGCATAACACAGAAGCTATGTTAAAAACACTGATCATCGATGACGAAAAGGACGCTAGAGATGCTTTCCGAATCTTGATTGACAAATTCGTCACGGATATCGAGATTATCGGGGAAGCGGATGGCGTGAAAAGCGGCGTGCAGCAAATTGAAGACCTGCAACCGGAGGTGGTTTTCCTGGATATCAATATGCAAGATGGGACGGGCTTCGACCTTTTGGATCAATTGGATGAAATGAATTTTCACCTAGTATTTGTCACTGCTTATGATCAATATGCCATCAAGGCATTCAAATATGCGGCCCTGGATTACCTACTAAAGCCCATCGACCTGCAAGAACTAAGGAAATGCGTGGCAAGGATCAAAGAATTGGGAGCTAAGGTAGAAACGGAAGCTCGCCTAACCTACTTACAAGAATCCCTACAGGCCCCCCTAAAAGACCAATTGATGGAGGAGTTTCGCTCGCTGATTTTGAGCTCCCAAAAAGAATATAAGAGTCGCTTTGCCATCAAGAAGACCGCTGGCATCTTCTTGCTCAATACGACCGATATCGCCTACTTCTATGCAGATAATGACTTGGTTTTTGCCGTAGATCAAGATCGAAAGAAACACGTTGTGAATTTCCGGATGACTGAACTGGAGAATGTCCTAGATCCTACGGCTTTTTTCCGTATCAATCGAAGTGAAATGGTCAATATCCAGTATATCCAAAAAATGGAACCCTATTTCGGGAATAGATTGGTAGTGCACCTCAAAGGTCAAGCGGAAGGCCTGAAAACAAGCGGAGCCAAAACGTCAGCCTTTCGCAAATGGGTGGAAGGGGTTTCTTAATTTCTGCTTTCCAATACAGATTAGCCGATCAGGTACTTGTCAGATGGCTGACAATCTACTGGGCAATTGACCGAAAAGCTGTAAAAAACAATTATTCTTTACCGATTCCAACCCTAAAAACTCGCTTATCCTGATCTCAGGAGCTCATTTTTGTGGTCGATCAAAATGACTTGTATAGATGTTGACCACCTTATTGCGATCCCGAATAGTAAGCCTGAAGTTCACTAGTATTTGCCTGCTAATAACCCTTGGTTGGTCTGCGATCGTTCCCCCTCCGATTTGGGAAGATTTAATTCCAGAGGATGATCTGGAAGCTTTTCAAAAATTAGTGCTACCAGCTTCCGATACCTCAAAATGCCTCAAAATGTGTATCGAAAAAGGAGCAGTCCGGATCGCACAACATCTTATTTCGACTATAGAGAACCCTAATCAATTGGATGAGGCTGGGCAAGGGCCCATGCATTATGCCGTCTTGCATGATCAATTACTAGTAGTAGAATCACTTTTGAGCAGGTCTGCTGATGTGGACCTGCGTACTAGTACGGAGCTACGAGCTACACCTTTGATGTTTGCTTGCTCTAGAAATCACCCGAAGGTATTTCAGCTGCTGATCGATCGTGGAGCGGACATCAATGCGGTGGATGCCAAGGGCGATCCCGTAGCAAATTGGGCTGCCTACTATGGCAATCGTATAGCCTTATCAACCCTGGTTGGAAGGGGAGTGGACCTAAGTATTCAAACGAAACATGGAGATGCCGCTGAGGTGCTTTTGCGTCTCTGGCATGACCCGATGGATCTGAGTGTTTTTGACGGATCCATTTTGGAAAGGCCTTTATCAGAACAACAGAAGGAATTATTTCATGCTATTAGCCAAAAACAGGCATCTGCTGTACGGATCTTGCTCGATCAAGGGATAGATCCAAATACAACAGATGCCTATGGCTCTCCTCTGTTACACCGTGCTGTTGTAAGCGGAGAGGTAGAGATACTAGAATCTCTGTTGAAGTACGATGAGTTGCAGGTAGATGCGTTTAATAGAGTAGGGCAGACTGCTCTAAGTTTAGCTGCGCGTTGGGAGCATCCACAGATGGTGGAGTTGTTGTTGCAGGCAGGGGCGAACCCTAATGCTGCTGGTAAGCGTTATCAACTGACACCCCTGATAGGGAGTGTTATAGGACGGAATTTGGAAATCACTAATAGTTTGGTTGAGGCAGGAGCATCCATCGATCACAAGGATGAGATCAACGATGCTGCTGCCCTTCATTGGGCTTTCTTTTATGATAATGAAGCGGCTGTCCTGGCGCTCTTAGAAGCAGGGGCGGACTATCGAAGTCCAGCTCTTGGAGAAACCAATAGCTTGCTGACTTTAACTGAAAAGATGGGAACCCCGCAGGTGCAGGAAAAAGTAAGACAGTATGAAAAAAACAGGGAAGCCATGGCTGGCTCCTGGGCTCTAACCGAGATTCAATACATTTACTCGGACACAATCTACATAGTGGAACAACCTGCGGGGGGCATCTTCATGGGAAGTCCAGAGCGCTACATGATCATGTACCACCCAACACAACGCACCCGTCCTGCCTTCAAAGATTTCAGTCGACCCACGTGTGAAGAACTGCGGACTGCATTCCAACATTTGGTTTTCAATACCGGGAACTACCACCTAACAGATAGCTTAATGACGGTAAGCCCGGATTTAGCTCGAGTTCCTGGGTTTGAGGGCGCTAAACAGCAGTATCGATATACCATACATGAAGATCAGTTGAGCCTGACACTATTCGATGAAACTTATCCTAACGGGAAAAAGCCAGAATGGTATGGCAAATTGCAGATTCGACTTCAATTTCAACAAGAATAGTTTGAGCTGGAGCTGTAAATTGCTTTCTAATGCCGTGGATGAAATTTATACTACTCTGTTACGCCTTACTTGCCATTTTCGTATCGGGCGGACTCTTCTTCAAGGACAAGCATTACGCCTCTAAGTTATTGGCCCTCTTTACCTTGCTAATGGGCTTAGAAATGATCAACTATGTGTATGCCACTACTTCCTTGGTAACTATTTCGACTGTCTTTGTCGCTCGATACTATTTCTATGTAGGGTTCTTGTATGGACCACTACTATGGTTCTATCTGCTTTTCTTATGGGGGCACAAGCAGCAATTCAACTGGCGTGACTCCTTGCATTTGATCCCAATGGTACTAGCCTTCGTGTACTTCTTTGATGTTTTTATGTTAGCTGGTGAGGACAGAATTGCCTTTATTCGAGCACACTTTTTTGATCGCGTAATGCCACTCAACTACGCTCGTGCTCTCCACCTACTACTCTATGCCATCTTGATGGTTCGATATTGCCGAAAGATGCCGTTAGAATTGCCCAAAATCAAGCGATTATTGAGTTTAGGGATTGTGACTGTTTTCTTTTTGACTTCTGTTTTGATGTTGGGGTTCACTTGTTTCGCCAGGGATTGGCATGATTTTGCTCCTTACTATCTCATCATCAGTACCATCGTTTTTTCGATGGCATACCTCTTGTACTTTCAACCCAACTTTATGGCACATTTAGGGGGGAAGTATGTCCATTCTGGTATTGGGAAAGCAGATATGGAACGGATTCAAGCTAAGATAAATCATAGCTTACGACAGCAGCAATTATTTCTGCAACGGGATTTGAATCTCAAAAAACTAGCGGTAAGTATAGAGGAAAAACCACACCATCTATCCCAAACCTTCACTCGTCTAATTCAGGAATCCTTCAATGAGCATGTCAATCGCTACCGCATCGACTATGCCAAGCAAATTCTCCTCGAACCTACCTTTTCTCATCTTACCATAGAAGCAATAGCGCAGGAAGCCGGGTTTAACAATAGAGTTACCTTCAATAAGTTCTTCCAAATGTTCACAGGGATGAAGCCTTCGGCCTACAAAAGCATGACGGTAAGCCCTTAGCCCGCTCCAATTTGCTCAATAGTAGACACTTTGATCATTTTTTTACACTCAAAGTCCTCGATCCCAACCAAGCTTGCTGATTATTGTTAGCTAGGTGTTTGTTTTGAAAATATAGTATATGCAGACGATTACAATTCTATTTATGGCCTTGTTGTTTGGGCAAGGTATGCCGGAAAAGATCGATTTTGGAAAAAGAGTTTCTGCTCCTGGCTGGCAAGTGATTAATGATGGGGTGATGGGAGGACTATCTTACGGGGATGTAAACTTTACCAGTAATAGTGTCCGTTTCTTTGGGCGAGTATCCCTGGCAAACAATGGGGGCTTTGCCTCCTTTAGATCTCCTTATGGTAGGATTGACCTTTCTGGTTATAGTAGCATTCGTTTCCGGGTCAGAGGAGAAGGTATTCGCTGTGCTTTCACCTTGGAAACCGATCGGCGATTCTGGATGCCTAACTATAAGCATCAACTGAAATTAGAAAATGAGGGATGGCAGATAATAGAGCTGTCTTTAGCAGATTTCAAGCAATATCGCTTGGGCAGACCTACAGGAAGAGCGTTGTTGACAGAAACCAAAAGTGAGATTATCCGCATGGGGTGGATCACTGATGAAAAGAGGGAAGGGCCATTTAGTTTGGAAATTGACTATGTAGAGTTTATCCCTTAGTGGAGAAATTATCTGAGTTCGAATTGACTGCGTTCCAAGTCAGTTCGAACTTGAAATTGACTGTAAAAACCTACTGTTTTCCCAGCCTGAACCTTCCGGGCTTCCAACGGCACAATAGTCAGCGGCATCAGGCTATCGGTACTGTAAAAAGTAATCGATGGACTTAATTGTACCAGACTACTTAGTCTAGCACAATTAATCGAGCCATCTACCAAGGTTTCCATCTCGATCTGATGTTCGATTGACGTGGGGCAGATTTCCGAAAAATTAAAGATGTTGAATAGGGAGGATTGTGTCATAATCCGAGGTGCGGTTATTCCTGTGAATTGTGGAATACTACTTGGACAAGGTATCCCCATAACTTCAAAATCATAGTGCCCCAATTCAACAAGGTTAATGATTTTACTCGGGATAGAAATCCCATCCGGCCGCAGAATATGTTCCCGAGCGTGGTTCATCACAGGTACCTGTGGTTCATTGATGCACCAAATAGACATCATTTCCACCAATAGGGTATCAGCCTTTTCAGCTGGAACGAAATCCAGCGCATCTGCTAAATGCAACTCAATCCGATCTGCATATTCAGACTGTTCAATGTTCTGCTTGGCAAAAGCATAGATCGCAGGATCTCGCTCTACTGCATATACTTTTCGACATTTGCTCGCTGCATAAATGGCAAAGACCCCCGTTCCGATGCCCAATTCGCAATGAATTCCGTTGGGTTGTAGGACTTCATCTAATGCTAATTTGATACGTCCAACTCGCTCGCTGTCCTTTAACATCTCCAAGTGATAAGACAATCCAAAATTGCCCACTTTATCTCCGTACTTCGGTGTGTGATGATCTAATCTGCTCGACATGTGAATATTACTAAAACTGGAAATTTGGTATTGGTGCGGATACGTCCACAAGTGTTCCATCGGGATCTTTTAGCAGCAGACGCCGCTGTCCATAGAAAGTATCATGTGGTGCTTGCACAATTGCGAAATTTTCTTGTTGAGCTTTTTGATAGTAGGGCTCAACATCATCGACTACGAAAGTAAGATAAAATCCCTGAGGATTCTGCTGATAGGCTGCTGGGACGATCTCGCTAGTTCTACTGATTAACCCCAATTCAAGGCCGGTCTTTTCATCTTGCAATTGGACAAACCAATCACTGTCGAAACTCACCTTTAATTCAAATAGACGGGTGTAGAAAGCCTTACTAGCTACCAACTGATCACTACAGAGATTTGTCATGAATCGATCGATCATAATTGAGTTTTAAGAAGCGTTTTTTGGAAAGAGTTGATGTATAATAAGAGTACAAAAATGCTTTCCCATTGTTCATATTCGAACACTTTTCGTTCGTTTTCGCACAGCTTTAGGCGCTTGATTTGGGTGTAAGTGTTTGATAATTAGAAGTTTATTTCTTCTGGCATATCCCTTGCCTTTTATGGGAACGAAAACAATCTATTTATAGGTTTTTTAAGTCCTTAACCCATCAAAATCTCCCATGTTGAAGCAAAGTCTACAATTGATCTTTCGACGCCTGAAGAGGAAGGCAGGCTACTCCACGATTCACCTGCTGGGGTTGACGGCAGGATTTACAAGTTGCCTATTGATTTTTCTATTGGTGAGGTATGAGGGGAGTTTTGACATGCATCACGCAAAAAAAGAGAGAATCTACCGAATTAATACGGAATCACTCGATGATGGAGATCTCGAAATCATGTCCACTGCTCCTTTTCCCCTGGCCAAAGCGTTTGAATTGGAGTTTCCGACGGAGGCAATTGGGAGAATGTATTATCAAGAAGAGACGGTTTTGGGGAGTTCTAAAACGGACCCTCAGGAGATTGAACAGGTGTACTTTAGCGAGAGTGAAATTCTATCCATCTTCGATTTTGACATCCTGCAAGGAGAGGGGGCAGCAGCTCTAGAAGAACCTGGAAATATTCTCCTTTCTGCTTCTTTGGCAGAACGGTTCTTCGGGCAAAAGAATCCAGTTGGCTCCCAATTGTTCATGGGATCTCAGACTGTGCTCCAGGTGGCAGGCGTGTACGCAGATGTTCCAACGACTACTCATATTCCGGCCTCAGCGTTGATTTCTTTTGGAAACTTGACAGAGGATATCGTAGGTCTTCCGATGGATAATTGGAGTTTGTACCATAACGGCCTGGCTACTTATGCCTTGTTGGATCAACCGATTCGAGCCGGACAGTTTGATGAACAGCTTTCTCAATTTGCGAGTAAATATATGCATAGTGCTGGTGATCCTGGCACCGATAAACCGGCGCTACAAGCGCTAACCGACATTCATTTTACCCCGATTTCTCAGAATGGCTCCCCAGTAGCTCCCATTTCCAAGTCCGTCATTTGGATTGCCATTAGTATTGGGGCGTTAATACTCTTAATGGCTTGTTTCAACTTCATCAATCTGAGTCTGGCCTCAAACACGGAAAAACGCTTGGAGGTGAGTATTCGAAAAGTCATCGGGGCAAGGTCATTTGAGATCTGGTCAAATTTATTGGGAGAAGCTATTGTATTGAGTTTGTCCGCCTTTATCCTCAGTAGGGTGTTGGTAGAAGTGCTTTTGCCCTTTATGAATACACTACTGGGGAAATCCCTAAGTGATCAAAGTCTTTGGTCTATTCCTGTGCTTCTATTCAGCTTGATCATCGTCCTAATAACGAGCTTACTGGCCGGAGGATATCCCGCCTGGGTCTTAGCGCGACAGGAGGCGAAACTAGCCTTGAAGTCTAGTAAGACTTTTGGTCAGCGAGAGGATAGTGGATTGAGAAGAGCGATAGTGGTGGCTCAATTTGTCATTACCATGGTTATCATTAGCGGTGCCGTTACCGTTTCGCGCCAGCTAAACTATATCCAGGATAAAGATCTAGGGTTTCAACAAACAGGGATACTACAGATCGATTTGCAGGAATCCGGAGATAATGAGGTAATCACTCAAGAATGGATGTCTAGACCTGAAGTCTCGGAAGTTTCCTTTTCAATTGGAGCTCCCATGTCAGATATGGGCTTGGGAATGGCAGCCTATCCTTATGGTGGTGACCCAGAGGCAGATGAATTTATTGTTTCGATAAAGGCTGCAGACCAGCGCTATCTAAGCACCTACGGATTGGAGTTGGTTGCTGGTCGGGATATCACCCCCTTGGAGGCACAGCGCATGGGAGATTCGTATCCTAGCGAAAATGAAGTCCGCCCCGTAGTGGTGAATGCTGCTTTGGGCAAAACCTTGGGAATAACAGATCCACAGGAGCTCTTGGGTAAAAAGGTAGTGGTATACATCAATAACTTTATTGGAGAAATTGTTGGGGTGGTAAAGGATTTTAATACCAGCTCTTTGAGAGAAGAGATTGAGCCTACGATGATCACACCGATGCCACCTCAGTACAACACCATCGGTGTGCGAACGGATATCGAACGGCTTTCTGAAACCATCACCTTTCTGAAGGACTCCTGGGGAGATCATTATCCTTCTAACCCCTTCAGCTATACCTTTTTGGAAGAGTATGTGAAAGGGCAGTATGCGGGTGAAAACCGAACGCTTACTTTATTAAACATATTTGCACTCCTAGCTATTCTAATCGCCTGTTTGGGCCTATTTGGTTTGGCAGCGATTCTCACGTCGCAACGCAAAAGGGAAGTGGGTTTGCGTAAAGTATTGGGTGCTTCTATCAGCAATATCGTCAGCCTTTTATCCAAAGATGTTGTCAAATTGGTCTTGATTTCAATCCTACTGGCTGGACCATTTGCTTGGTGGATTTCCTTCAAATGGTTGGAAAACTTCACCTATAGAATTGACTTTAGCTGGACGGCCTTTCTTTTGGCAAGTGGCAGCCTTTTGCTATTAGCTATTGCATCCATTAGTAGTCAGACCATCAAAGCGGCATTGACGAACCCCGCTACCGTTATGAGAGAACAATAGGAGCAAGGCAATTCAGGCGGGCATCAAATCACCAACAAAACCATAAGCTATGTTCAGAAACTATTTCAAGATTGCCATCCGACAACTCTTCAAACAAAAATTCTTTAGCATCATCAATATAGCTGGACTAGCCTTGAGTGTCGCCTGTTGTTTATTGATTGCACTTTTTGTCAAGAATGAATTGAGCTACGACACTTATCATGAACATTCAAAAGACATCTACCGACTCGCCCTAGATATTAATCTGAATCAGTCCGTCGCCAAAGGAACTGCTCTACCTGCTCCAGCCGCCAGTACTATCAAGGAGGAATTCCCAGAGGTAGTCAATGCCTGTCGACTCAACAGTTTCTTCTTTAATGCCGGCACGAATCTAGTGCGGACGATCAACGATAGTGAGAGTACCTTCCAGGAAAAATTCGTTTACGTAGATCATTCCTTTACTGAAATGTTCGATTTTTCGACGGTCTATGGAGATCCGGAAAGCTGGCTATTAGAGCCGTACTCGATCGTCATCACCAAGCGAGTGGCGGATCAATTCTTCCCGCACTTAGACCCTGTCGGAGAACAGTTGATCTTGAATGATGATACCGAGAACCAAGCTTATCGGATAACAGGGGTGATCGAGGAAATGCCTAGCAATTCACACCTAGACTTTGAGTATCTCATGTCCATGTCTACCCTGGATGGCAACCAGGCTAATAATTGGGTGAGCAATAATTACTTCTCTTACGTCCAGTTGGCCCCCGGTACCGATCCTGAGGCATTAAATGCCAAACTAATTCCCTTTGGACTCAAGTATTTTGGCCCGCAATTCCGGGAGCAACTCAAAGTAGATCTTGAGCAGGTGACAAAAACGGGATCTAAATACAATCTCTTCTTACAACCCTTGGCAGATGTACATCTCCATTCCGATAATTTCTTGCCTAATTTCGGAAGCGGAGGAGATATTCGTTACATCCAGTTATTTTCTGTAATCGGTTTATTCCTGGTGCTAATTGCCCTGGTGAATTATATCAATCTATCCACAGCCCGATCTGCTAACCGGGCAAAAGAAGTAGGAATGCGTAAGGTTTTGGGGTCCTATCAGATTCACCTGGTCGGCCAATTCCTGATGGAATCCATCATGCTGAGTCTATTGGCTTTTGGTTTTGGCTTATTACTAGCCGAGCTCCTCTTGCCTGCCTTTAATGCGCTGGCTCAAACCGACTTAACGATACCGTACACTGCTACATGGTTTGTTCCTGTCCTTTTGGCCGCTACCTTAGGTATAGGAATGTTGGCTGGTTTGTATCCCTCATTCTATCTTTCTGGTTTCAAACCGATTAGAGTTCTAAAAGGGCAGTTGAGCTTGGGAAAAAATAGTGCCTGGTTAAGGAGAGGGTTGGTAGTTATGCAATTTACCATATCAACGGCACTGATCATAGGGACTTTGGTCGTATACAACCAAATGCAATTCATCCAAAAGAAAAAGATAGGCTTTGAGAAAGATCAGGTTTTACTAATCCACGATACCTATACGCTAGACAGTCGAATTGGTACCTTTAAGAATGCTATAACGGACCTACCAGAAGTTGAAAACGCCTCCGTTAGCCCTTTTTTGCCCGGAACTGGTGGTTTTAGAAATCAGACCATGTACAATGCGGAAGAGAAAACAGATCCGGCAGATCAAGTTCCTTTGCAGGCTTGGCCCGTGGATACGGACTACATTCCGACCTTAGGCATGAAGCTCAAGGAGGGACGGAACTTCTCCCCAGATCGCCCTGCTGATTCCTTGGCCACGATTATTAGTGAAACAGCCGTACGACAATTGGGAATAACAGACCCAATCGGGAAGCGTATTCAAAACCCATTTGACGACAATGTTTTCACGATCATCGGCGTGGTGGAGGATTTTCATTTCGAATCCCTAAAGAATGAAATCTACGGTTTGGCCCTGTTTCTCGGTAACCGGACATCGACTATTTCCGTCCGAGCCAGCACGGATGATTGGGATCGAACGATCGCACAGATGGAACGGACCTGGAAGCAATTTTCCCCTAATCAAGCCTTCCGCTATTCCTTCTTGGATGAACGGTTTGAACGCATGTATCAAAAAGAAAGTAGTGCCGCAGCCCTATTCAATAGCTTCACCTTGATAGCAATCTTCATCGCTTGCCTTGGCCTTTTTGCCCTTGCTAGCTTCACCGCAGAGCAACGTACGAAAGAGATTGGTATTCGGAAAGTATTAGGCGCAACGGTGGGCAGTGTGGTAGGACTACTATCCAAAGATTTTTTAAAACTGGTGATTCTTTCCATAACTATCGCTGTTCCCTTGGCGTGGTACTTCAGCCAACAATGGTTACAGAATTTTGCTTACCGTATTGATTTAAATATTGCCTTATTCATTTGCGCAGGCTTGGCTGCCATTCTGATAGCTTTGGCTACGGTGAGCTTCCAATCCATCCGTGCCGCGATTGCGGATCCGATCAAGGCGCTGCGGAGTGAATAAAGGGCTCTCGGCCCCGCAGCCACCGGGTGACTTACTCACCGGGTGACTGCGCCATCTTGAGGGCTAATTTCAAGAGCGTATCTTTGCCTTCAAGAACATCCTCAATACTAGGCCGAAAGGGAATATCTGGTTGGAGCCCATGCCCATCATTTTCGAAACTTACGTTCATAACCGAGCGAATCATGGGCATTTGCACTTTCAACTGAGAATTAGGGAGAACCAAGGTGAGTAGATCACTGGCGGCTTGTGTCACCGGATTTCCGCCGGTCTCTTCACCAAGGAAAGTAGCTGTGCAGTGAGAGGCAATCTGTCCTAATAGCTCTGTGGTAGCAGAGGCGCATCTTGAATTAATCAGCACTAGTAAGTTGCCCCCGAAGGTAATGGATGCAGGTTTTACCTTAGTTCGGGCAGCTCCTTTTACCTGGTAGTATTGGCCATCCCACTTCAAAGGCTGTCGATTAAAATGCTTGAAAAACATCTCCTCTTCGTAGTGATGTGGAGGGGAAATCCCATCTATCAAAGCATACTCGCCTTTACTTGGATATACAGTTTCGGAAATGAGATAACTCAATAGATGATTGGCAGCTTCAGGAAATCCTCCGCCATTGTCCCGCAGATCCAGAATGAGCGATTGGACATTTTCATCTGCCAATCGGGAGAAGGAGGATTTCAAAAAGGCCTTGTAGGCTTTCGGTGTAAAATTGCTGGACGGGTCAATTTGGAAGGTGGATAAGCGCAATATTCCAATCCTATTTTGTACCTGGAAATCGAATTCGTTTTTCGGACTACTCTTCTTAATCCTCACTGCTCGGTTTTCCATTATTTCTGGCACTGGTATTCCTGCCACTCGAATCTCTTTGTTGACACCTGTTGGTGTTTTGTATTCAATTTGAAACGTTTCTGGAGTGCCCTTGAAGTAGCCGTAGTATCTACTAAAGCCCAGTCCTGTAAGGGTATATGGATAGCTTAGGTTGCGGCCATCTGTCGTCAATTGCTGAGCCAGATACTGGAAAACTTCTATAGCATCCTCCCCATTGATGGACGTGACTTGACTGCCTTGGCCAATCTGGTTTTCCCTAGACACATCTTCCGTTACAAATAGGGTGTCCTGGTACCAATAGAGGCGAAGTGGTAATCTAGGTAGGTTGGTGATGAGTGCCTGGACATAGTCCTCGGGAGGGTAGATTTTGGTATGATTATTTCCAATGGCGCGGTGCAATGGCATTAGCATACGGAAGAACTGCAGGGCAGTCATCGGCTGATCCAACTGGGCATTTAGGTTGTCAAAAACAGCGTCTAATTTCGATTTGGGCGTATAGGTGTATAAGCCAGGATGGACTTTTTCCAGCTCGATTCGCAGGATGTTTAGATCTTCTTGTAGTTGAACTAGAGGTAGTGAATCTGGAGTATATTGTGCAAAAATCGACGAGACGAATATTCCCCAGCAAGCTAGAAAGCAGAGGGGGTGTTTATGTTGATTCATCATATTTATTGTAAATCTATCGTAGATGTTTCTTCAGAAATATTTCCTTCTTGATTACGTACCCTGACTGTAATGGTCCAGCTTTCTGGTAGGATATTGGGAGCAAATTCCCTACTGTCATTGATGGACCAGCTATCTCGGAGAATGTTCGGAAATTCTAGGGGAGTGGATGAATCTGAGAATGCAATAGTAATCAGGTCAATTCCTGCTTCCTCCTGAATCTCGATAGCCCAATGTAGGACCAGCGGTGATCCATTTCCCGTATCTAGGTTTTCTAGTGCTGTCGTGATCGCAATCTTACCGACCACCTGACTTTTTTGACAGGAGGCTAGTAATAGTGAGATCGAAAGGAATAACATTAGTCGTGCGATTTTCATATTTGCTTACTTTTTCTACAAAAGAAGCGGTGTTAGGGAGGAAAAGCGTACCATTAGAAGCATTGGTACCTATTTAGGTAGGTGTTTTCTGTAAGCAGAAGGTGACATGCCGGTTTCTTTTTTGAAAATTCGATTGAAACTGGTCTTTGATTTAAAGCCGGAGTCAAAAGCGATGGCGAGAATGGTGAGATGTTGAAATTCTTTGGCTGCGAGTTTTTGCTTCACCACTTGCACACGATAGACATTGATCAGATCGTAGAAGGTAGTGTTTAGATGGTGATTAATCACGGTTGATAACTTCTTGTCCGTGATTGGAATTTCTTGGGCCATGCTACCCAATGTTAGCTCCTCATTTAGGTAGATACATTCTTTTTCTAACAAGTAGAGTATTCTTTGGTGGATGACTTCGATTTCCCCCGTTTGGAAATGCTGGAGCGGATCAATGGTTATGGTTTCGGTCTTTGAGGCTCTTTTTTCATTAGTTGTTTCCTCCTGCAAGAGTTCCGGTAGCAATATCCGAGATTGGGTTAAACCGTAGTAGGCCAAGTAAATGATGAATAAGATTAATATAATGGTGGTCAGGTAAGAAAATGACCAAGCGATGTTTCCTGTTAAGCCTTCATATAGCGTAAGACTAAGATGAATGCTAATGGTCAATACAATTCCCAGCAATAAATGACGCACCCACCTGAGATCCTTGTCTTCTAGATGTGTGTAGGCAATCTTAAGTTTTTTCCTGTAGGTCTTAAGCACTGTGTAGGAAAGCCCACAGTAAAACAATAGGTATAATGCTTGAAATTGGAGAAATAAATCGCTGTTGAGTAAAGTATAGAGGTAGCGAGGTAAGGCATAATCGCCTGCCTCTGCTATCACAATCGGAAGCGTGACCGCAGGGAAGTAGCAGAATAAGGGGGTGAAATGAACAATTATACTTCTGTTGAGCCGAAGATCATTGAGGTATATACTGTTGATGTAAAACAAGAGCAAGGGACCGAGCAGATAACCGATAGGGTCGCTGAGTAAGAATCCCGTCAGATAAACCCAGTTGACTTCATGTAACTCTCCATAAGCATTTAGGCTAACGAAGAGCAAGCCTAAAAATATAATGCTAAGGATTCGCCTGGGTAGGGACTGCTTTGGCTGCCTTAGCAAGAGGAATAAAATGACCCCATTTGCCAATATGCCCGCCACCAACAAAAAGTCTACCACTAGTTTCATGTTCGTATTCCGATATTTGCTCCAACGATATAGTCGAAAAAATGGAGATTAGGTGACAATCCTCACTCCTGATATAGATGTTTGATGTCAGACAAGTCGCAAACTTTGAATTTCTCCACTACCTGTTGCTTCTTCCTGGTCGCTATAACTACACTGGCTTGGCTATGTGCCATCATCTTCCGCTTGACCAACACTTCTTCATAATGCGGGACCGTTGCACCAAATTGTTGGTGAAGGGCAGCCACCCCCATGAAGTATAGGTCGGCCCGAATCGGAGAAAGCTGTTCAAATAGAGGGGGGCCTAAGCTTACTTGAGAGGACTTAAGAACCGTCCCGCCTAAAAAATGCACTACTGTGCCAGCATGATCGCAAAATAAGGCTGCTAAGGGTAACGAATTCGTGAATACTTGCAAGGGAAGTTCAGGGGGGATCAATCTGGCGACCTCCATATTCGTTGAACCTCCATCCATAATAATTACTTGTCCGGATTCGATCAGGCAGACGGCTCTTTTAGCTAGTCTAATCTTAGCCTCTTGCTCGATGCTTATTCGTTCTTGGATCGGCAACGGAATTAATGATCTAGAGATAGCTCCTCCATGGACTTTTACCAATAGACCTTTTTCCTCCAATTCGGTTAGATCCCGACGAACAGTATCGTCTGAAACGTCCAAACTAATACTGAGTTCGACTGTATTCAATTGCTGTTGCTCCTTCAATAATTCAAGGATGATTCGAAAGCGTTCTGCTTTTTGCATAATCCTTTGGGTTTTAGTCCAATTTGCGTTAAGTTGAGGATAATTGATACTTAAATTGCAATATATGGTTTATGATGTGCGGTATTTTGCAATAATGGTAAAATTAACGAATAATTCCGCAAAACGATGATGACAGAACGAAAGCTGAAAATTGGGATCTTAGGCTGCGGGCCAATCGCGCAGTTCACCCACTTTGAATCTTGCCAGAAAGCTAAGAATATAGAATTGTACGCCATTTGTGATCGAGCACCTGATTTGCTAGAAAGGATGACCGCCATCTGGCAGCCTCGCAAGTCCTATCCAGATTATCAGATGATGTTGGAGGATCCAGCCATTGAAGCCATTATCGTTGCAACGGCGGATGCCTTTCATGTTCCTTTGAGTCTGCAAGCGATCCAAGCCGGAAAACATGTCCTGGTTGAAAAACCACTCAGTCATTCCTTAGCAGAATGCCAACAATTGGAGGAAGCTTTGGCTAAAAATCCTGTGCATTTTCAGGTGGGGCATATGAAGCGTTTCGATCAAGGGATCCACTTTGCAAAGCAATTTATCTCAGACAAAATGGGAGAGATCTTAGCTCTCAAAGCCTGGTATGGCGACAATACACAGCGTTATACCATGACGGATAATTTGCAACCTCTGCCGATCAAAAGTAAACAAGCCGTAGCACCTTCAGTTAACCCCAAGGCTGATCTTGAGCGCTATTATATGATGGCACATGGCAGCCATTTAATTGACACGGCAAGCTATCTGGCGGGCCCCATAGGTTCGATCTCTGCCAAGCTTCGCCAGAAGTTTGGGGCGTATTGTTGGTTTGTAGATGTAGAATTTGAAAATGGGTCTGTGGGGCATCTGGATTTGACTATCAAAATTCGCGGGGACTGGCATGAGGGGTTTCAGGTGTATGGTGAAAACGGCAGTGTGTTTGCCAAAACGCCAAACCCTTGGTTTTATAAGAGCAGTGAGGTGGATTGTTACTTTGAACCGGAACGGCAATATTATCGACCCTTGGCGGCGGATGGCTTTTCCTACCGCTTGCAATTAGAGCATTTTGCAGATGTGATTCTGCATGGCGTCACGCCATGGGGAACCAATCTCAAGGAAGGAATGGCAATTGCCAAAACCATGATTGCGATCAAGCGTTCCATTGCAGAAAGTCGTCCCGTTTACTTGGATCAAATCACAGAAGGAGAACTATGAGAACCTTAGGCATTTTTGCAAAAACATTTGAAAGAGACGCAGTGGCTGAAGCATTAGAAGCAGCCCAGTCCTACGGCTTTACTGCAATACAGTTCAATATGAGCTGTTTAGGCTTATCTTCTATGCCGGATCATATTCCTTTTGCTTTGCTAGAGGAGGTGAAAACCGCAATGGATCGCCTTGGCATGCAAATGGTGGGACTTTCTGCAACTTATAATATGTGTCACCCGGATGAGCAGGTACGTTTAGGTGGACTAATGCGAATGGAGGTCCTGGCAAGAGCTTGTGCTCCTCTTGGAAATAACTTGCTCACCCTGTGTACCGGAACCCGTGACCCAAATGATAAGTGGAAGTATCATCCGGATAACGGGGATACCAACGCCTGGCTAGATATGTGTGCTAGTATGGAGAAGGCCATCGATATAGCTGATAAGTATAACCTGCATCTGGGGATTGAACCGGAACTAGCTAATGTGGTATCTAATCCTGCTAAAGCTGAACAACTTTTACGAGAGATGGGAAGTGATCGCTTAAAAATCATCTTGGATCCTGCCAATCTCTTTGAACAAGAATCGCAACAGGAAGTCAAAAATAGAATCAGCGAAGCAATAGATAAACTTGGACCTAATATCGGCATGGCACATGCGAAGGATCGTGCAGCAGATGGCCAGTTTGTGGCGCCGGGAAAGGGCATAGTCCCATTTGCCCACTTTCTGACAGCATTAGATCAGGCTGGGGTGGAGGTGCCACTGGTAGCACATGGTTTTACTGAAACGGAGGTGGCAGATGTAGCACAATTCCTTAAAAATGTATAACAGATCAACTCCATTCATAGCACAGTGACAATTGAGGCATTAAATAGATAGGTAGCTTGTTGAATTTTCTTAATTTCCTTTTGAAAACCAACAAGCATGTATAACAAAACGATTAACCGAAGGCAGTTCGTGCAGCGCGGCGCTATTGCTGGACTTGGTCTTTACACTTCTACTTCGGGGCTCATCGCGCAGCCCACCGCCAATCGCCTGAAAGGTAACATTAAGCAAGTTGTAGCAGCCTGGCCCTTTATGAATACCGGTCCGAAATGGAGCCCCAAGCAATTCTTGGAGCAAGCAGCGAGCTTGGGCGTGGCCGGCGTAGAACTCTTTCCCGTAGAACATTGGGGAATGCTCAAAAAATACAAACTCATCTGTGCCGCCACCAAAAGTCACACTTTCATCCGAGGCCTGAACAACAAGGGCCACCATCCAGAGTGTTTTACCACGCTGACAAAGGCCATTGAGGCCACAGCTGCTGCAGGTTTTCCCAATGTTATGACCTTCACCGGCTTGGCAGATACTTCAGATCAAGAGAATGGTAGTGTAGTTTCAAAAGAGGAAGGGCTACAGAACTGTATCCAAGGGTATAAAGAAATGGCCCTGTTAGCCGAAAAGCACAAGATAACTATGGTCTTGGAACCCCTCAACTCTAAGGTGGCCGAAAATATGAAGGGACATCCCGGCTATACGGGAGATCATATTGACTATTGCATTGAAATCATAAAGGCCGTCGGTTCTCCAAGTCTGAAATTACTATTTGATGTCTATCATATCCAGATTATGGACGGGGACATCATTCGCCATATCGAGCAATACCAAGAGTACATAGGGCATGTACAAGTAGCAGGTGTGCCTGGCAGAGGCGAGATTGGTGATCGACAAGAAATCAATTATGCCAGAGTGATGAAGGCCTTCCTAGATATCGGCTATCAAGGTTTCGTAGGTCATGAATGGATACCAACCGGAGACCCGGTCGCTGGCTTGCAAGAGGCCGTCTCCATCTGCGATATCTAGCTTTTCTTATCAACAACAATATGAGCAACCCAAGCCTTTGTGGGTATTTTCTACCCACAAATGTCCCTGACTCATGATTTTCCACCCACGAATCTCTTGTGCCCCCAAAGCCACGGCAAATACAAAAATAACAACATGAAATCATATTCACTCCTATGCCTCCTCGCTTGCACCCTAATCTTCTTCAGCACTTGCACCACTCCACA
>ENA-UENT01000025-UENT01000025.1-marine-metagenome-genome-assembly--contig:-NODE-25-length-122982-cov-7.614360_pt1 | contig 122982 bp, 81 predicted proteins | sample MGYA00237879_ERZ529330 | MGnify/ENA primary metagenome ERZ529330 (study PRJEB26372, sample SAMN05368345) | marine metagenome | biome: cultured habitat; feature: ocean water; material: water; isolation... | reverse complement strand
GCTTGCTGTGCCAAGCACCCTGAGTACTGCTAACTTTTTCAATTGTCATAACCTTTCGCGTGCGAAAGGTCAGTTTTTAAGACCGGAAGATCCGGGAAGCAATTAAAAATCAAGCTTCGTCCTCTTCCGTTTCAGAAGCCTTGCGCAAAACATCCCAGGTATGGTCTGCCAACAGCTCCACCGTGGCTACAAAGCGATAAGGCGGGTTAGGGCCCCACTCTTCCGGGCTGACCATGGAGAGCACATATTCGCTGCCGTCCCGGCGCTCGTACAGGTGGTAAACAAAGCCAATCAAGGGCTCAAAATTCATTTGAGCATTATAGATTTGCTCGGATATGGAGATGCGGTCCTGAATACCCTTAGCCTGTTGCGCCAGCAGCTCTATCTGCTTGCGGATTTGCTCCAGTTGCATATCCGATTGCTTATACATGGCTTTGACCGCCCTGCCCTTCACCTTTCCTTTGTCGATGGGTTTGATCTCCACACCGCTTACGGTGTGGGCATAGGGCAGGTTGTGCGGGTTTTCCGCGATTTTGTCCGGGTCAATGGGGTTGACAAATTCTTCCTTCTTTTCGCTCATACAAGCTTTTTCAGATTATATAAACGTAAAAATCAATTTGGCCCGGGTATTGTTCAAAATCATTTGCCCTCAAGTAAAAACAGCGCCCGAATAATGCCCGGGCGCTGCTGCGTAGTTTGCTCTGTCTATTAGCGGTTCCTATCTCAGCTGGAAGCTGCTTGTGCCGGCGAGGTAGCCTTTGTTGTAGATTTCCACCTCGTAGTTACCCTCCTGAAATGCTTCGCTTGGAGCCCAGGTGAGGCAGAGGCGCTGCTCGTCGCGGTCGTAGTCTACTTCCTTGATCATGGTGTAACGGATTTGCTCCCCGTTGGCATTATTAACAAAAACGCCTGACCCCATAGACTCCACCGCGAGGGTCTCTCCCAGCGGGTTGACAATACGGATCAGGAATTCCTCCACGCCAGATTCAGCCACCTGATTGGCAGTGGTGTTGAAACATACCTGCAGCTGATCTACGTTCTTGGCGCTCCGGCGGGAAGTCGTTTTGCCATTGTCCCGAAGCTTCAGGCCTTCTGCCTCTACATTCGTTACTTTGACCACGGAGGCGATATTTACCTTCTTAGCCAGGCGAGCCCGGTCGGCTTCAACAGCCTCCTTCTCGCTGACCAGTGCCGCACGGGCGGAGGACAGTTCCATATTGCGCATGCGGGCAGAGTCGAGGTTGGAGTTCAAAGAATAGTTCTCCTGGCTCAGGGCGGCAGTCCGCTCTGTAAGCTCCTCGTTTTCCTGACGGAGCTGATTGATTTCCGCCAGATATTGCTCAACCTTAGCGTTCATACCGTTGATCTGCTTACGGGCTTCTGCCAGTTGACGGCTATCGCGGAGGAGTACATCGATACGGTCTTTCGACTCCTTAAGCTCCGCCTTTTGGGCTTCGATGAGTGCGTTGAGCTCTTCATTGCTGCCGCGCATCTCTTCCAGCTCAGAAAGGGCCTCGTAGTACTGCTTTTCCAGTTCAGCCTTCAGCTGCTCCGATTCATTCAGCTCGTAGGTCAGGCTGTCGTTAGCGTTGTTCTTGTTGACCAGGCTAATCACCAGTACAATACACACGATGGCCAGCACTGCGATGGTAGCGATTGCTGCAATTTTCAACTTTTGTTGCCCGTCATCTTTCTTGCCAGGTCCGGGATTAGGCGTTGGGCCGGAAGGATTAGGCGTTGGATTGGTGGTTGACATAATAGAATCGTTAGTTTGTTAGAAGTGTCAGGTTTGAGACGCAAAGCCATGCTGGGCGTCACTTACTAAACACGGCATTAACGAGTGCCATGGGCGAACTATTGCCCAAGCGAAAAAAAAGTAGGCCAAAAGCTACGCTTCCAGTGCCTGTGCCAGGTCCTGCCGGATATCCTCCACATGCTCCAACCCTACAGAAACCCGGATCATACCCGGCCCTATGCCTACGGATGACCGGTCAGCCTGAGAAAGCTTCGAGTGGGTCGTTGTAGCCGGGTGGGTGACGATAGTGCGCGTATCCCCCAGGTTAGAAGACAGGGAGCACATCTGAATGCGGCTCAGAAACTGCCGGCCAGCTTCCAGCCCTCCTTTCAGGTCAAATGCGACGATGCCGCCTCCTTGCTTCATCTGCTTTTTAGCCAGGGCATACTGTGGATGGCTTTCGAGGTGCGGATAGTGTACCCGCTCCACTTCCGGTCGTGCTTCCAGCCATTTGGCTATTTCCAGGGCGTTGGCGCAATGCCGGTCCATGCGCACACTTAGGGTTTCCAGGCTTTTCGATAACACCCATGCATTGAAAGGGGACATGGCCGGGCCCGTATGCCGGCAGAAAAACCGCAGTTCTTCGATTAAGTCAGCCTTCCCTGCGACGATACCGCCAAGGACTCTCCCCTGCCCGTCCATCCATTTGGTAGCGGAATGCACAATGAGCCCGGCACCATACCGGCCGGGCTGCTGCAAATAAGGCGTGGCGAAGCAGTTGTCTACGTTGAAAATAAGGCCATACGCTTTCGCAAAATCGCCCGCTGCCTCAAGGTCTATCAGTTGAAGGCCGGGATTCGAAGGCGTTTCCAGGACCAGCATCTTAGTGGATGGCTGCAGATGCGCTGCCCAGCTGCCCACATCGAGCGGGTCTACGTAAGAATGCGTGATGCCCCACCGCGGCAGGAGCTCTGTAAGGATTTGATGAGTCGAGCCAAAAACCGCACGGGAAGCCAGTACATGATCACCCGCCTTTAAAAAAGCGGCCATACTCGCAAATACCGCCGACATACCGGAAGCCAACGCAAAGCCATCTTCTGCGCCTTCCATTTTACAAATCTTATGGATCAGCTCGTCAGTATTCGGGTTGCTGTAGCGACTGTAGATGTTATCATCAGTACCGCCCTGAAAAGCCAGCTCCATCTGTTCCGGACCGGGAAAAACAAAGCTGGAAGTCAGGAAAAGTGGCGCACTGTGCTCCCGTTGCTCCGTGCGCTTCATCTGCCCGCGGATGGCATTGGTTTCAAAATGGTTAGAGGACATAAGCGATTTTAATTTCCTATAAAACCTATAGAGTAAAAATAATTTATCAAATTTGCACCGGTAAAAGCGAGGGCAGCAGACACAAGCGGGCAAAGGTTTGGGCAAATAGTAAAAAACCTATTTCTTTGCGATTCATTTGTGTGTCAATTGTTAAACGTATTCCGGGGCGGCCAACATCAGCAACAAGGCTGACAAGCACTCGCCAATTCCAGAAAACACCTGTACGGTGGCCACTCCGGGTACAAAAAGGACCCGTTTTGACAGAACATATCCACCCTATTTTCGACCGCCTGCTGCAGCGCAGTGACCGGGAGCGAAGGCTTGGCCAACGGAGTAAAGTCCTATGGCTCACCGGCTTGTCCGGATCAGGCAAAAGCACCATTGCTCAGCATTTGGAACGCTACCTTTATAATAATGGTTTCTTTGCCCAGGTGCTTGATGGCGACAACATCCGCAGCGGCATTAATAACAACCTCAGTTTCAGCCCGGAAGACCGGCAGGAAAATATCCGCCGCATTGCGGAAATAGCCCGGCTGTACCTGGACAGCGGTATTATCACCCTCAACTCATTCATCAGCCCAACTGTGGAAATCAGAGAGATGGCTCGTCAGATTATCGGGCCGGAAGACTTCCTGGAGATTTACATCAATGCTCCTTTGGAAGTCTGTGAGTCCCGCGATGTCAAAGGGCTTTACGAAAAAGCGAGAGCCGGGCAGATCAAAGGTTTCACCGGCATTGACGCGCCCTACGAGCCCCCCCTCCACCCGGCACTTGAAATCAAAACCGACGAACAGTCCCTGGAAGAGAGCGTGGAGGCGGTCTTCCAGTTTCTAAAACCACATATTGAATTATCTAAAGCATAACCACAGTTGCTCTTCCTCTCAGGAGCCACCTGTTCAATTATCGCGAATAACCCTACAATTATGAGTTATCATCTCAATCACCTCAAAGAGCTGGAATCAGAATCCATCTTTATTATGCGCGAAGTAGCGGCTCAGTTTGAGCGCCCCGTGCTCATGTTTTCCGGTGGCAAGGATTCCATTTTGATGGTGCACCTGGCCCGAAAGGCCTTTTACCCGGCTAATATCCCTTTCCCTCTGTTGCATGTAGATACCGGGCACAACTTCCCGGAAACGATCGAATACCGGGATAAACTGGTCGAAGAGACGGGTGCCCGCCTGATTGTTGGCTCCGTGCAGGAGGCCATAGACAGCGGCGCTATCGCAGAAGAAAAAGGGTACAACGCCAGCCGTAACTACCTGCAAACCCATGTCCTGCTCGAAGAGCTGGAGAAAGGCAAATTCGATGCAGCCCTCGGTGGTGCCCGCAGGGACGAAGAGAAAGCACGTGCCAAAGAGCGCTTCTTCTCCCACCGCGACGAGTTTGGGCAATGGGACCCCAAGAATCAGCGCCCGGAGCTCTGGAACCTCTTCAACGGTAAGAAAAACTACGGGGAGCACTTCCGCATCTTCCCCATCAGCAACTGGACGGAGCTGGATGTGTGGATGTACCTGGCTATGGAAGGCGTAGAGCTGCCGAGCCTATACTTTGCCCATGAGCGCCCCGTTTTTGCCCGGGAAGGCACCCTGCTCGCAGATTGCGAATACATCCACAAGCGCCCGGAAGAAGAAGAAGCAGTGGAAACCCGCATGGTACGCTGCCGGACAATTGGCGATATGACCTGCACCGGCGTTTGGGAGTCTGAGGCCAAAACCATTGAGGATATCATCAAGGAAGTCTCCATTGCCCGTAAAACAGAACGTGGTGGCCGGACTGACGATAAGCGCTCTGAAACAGCTATGGAAGACCGGAAGAAACAAGGTTACTTCTAGACTCCCTAATCGATCAATCAAAGAAAAACAAAAGAAATGGATAATTACGATAATATGGAACTGCTCCGGTTCACCACAGCGGGCAGTGTAGACGACGGCAAGTCTACCCTCATCGGGCGGCTGCTGTACGATAGCAAATCTATTTTTGAAGATCAGTACGATGCGGTACGGGAAAGCAGTGAAAGGCGGGGGGAAGAAGGCGTTAACCTGGCCCTCCTCACCGATGGACTGAAGGCTGAACGCGAACAGGGCATTACCATAGACGTGGCCTATCGCTATTTCTCAACACCCAAGCGCAAATTCATCATCGCCGATACGCCGGGCCACATTCAGTACACCCGAAATATGGTGACCGGGGCTTCTACGGCTAACGTTGCACTCATCCTCATTGATGCCCGCCGGGGCGTACTGGAACAAACCCGCCGGCATGCATTCATCGCATCCCTGCTGCAAATTCCGCACCTTGTCGTGTGTATCAATAAGATGGATCTCGTCGACTATTCGGAGGAGACTTACGAAAAGATCAAGCAGGACTTCGAGGAGTTTTCCTACAAGCTGAATGTCAACGACGTCCACTTCATCCCCATCTCTGCACTAAAGGGGGATAACGTAGTGACCAAGTCCGAAAACACCCCCTGGTACGACGGATCCACCCTGCTCTATTACCTGGAGAATGTACACATCGGCAGCGACCACAACTTCATCGACTGCCGCTTCCCGGTACAGTATGTGGTGCGGCCCAACTCTGATGACTACCATGATTACCGGGGCTATGCCGGACGCATCGCCGGTGGCATCTTCAAAAAAGGAGATGATGTGATGCTGCTGCCTTCCGGATTCACCAGTAAAATCAAAAAGATTGACACCTTTGACGGGGAAGTCGATGAAGCATACCCGCCCATGTCGGTGACCCTCCTGCTGGAGGACGATCTGGATTTAAGCCGGGGCGACATGATTGTGCGGGAAAACAATCAGCCTGAAGTGGAGCAGGACCTGGAAATCATGGTGTGCTGGTTCGCTGACCGCCCGCTGCAACCCCGGGGAAAGTACGCTGTTCTTCATACCACCAAAGAGGTGCGCTGTATTGTCAAGGAGATTCGGTACAAACTGGATATCAACACTCTCCACCGCAACGAAGAAGACAAGACGATCGGTATGAACGACATCGCACGTGTGGTGATACGGACCACCAAGCCGCTCTATTACGATGCCTACCGCAAGAACCGCATTACCGGCAGCGTCATCTTCGTGGATGAAGGGACAAATGAAACTGTAGGTGCGGGTATGATCATTTAAATTGAGCCTTCCCGCCTCAACCTTTGCCGCCTGTCTGAATTCGGTTTTCAGACAGGCGGCTTTTTTATGTTCCGGAAGCATCACTTGCTAAAATCAGAGATTAAAAAACCAAAGCAGGCAATCTCGCGTTTTGACAACATATTCGTTTTCGCAAAACCCGATAGCTATGAAACACCTTGCCCTCTACACCTTCCTGTTGTATTTATTTAGCCCCGGTTTCCCTTTGCTTGCTCAGATACCCCAGATTACAGATTTCAGGCTGGACGGCGATGCCCGCCAATCAGGCGAGAATTGCATCACCCTAACCCCTGATCATCAGTGGTCTTCCGGATCAATTTGGTACAAGAAAGCCATCAGTCTCAAGTCTTCCTTTGACATGCAGTTACGCGTTATGCTCGGGTGTAAAGACCGGGACGGGGCGGATGGCATGGTCTTTGTTTTCCACCCTTATGCCGAACGGACCGGGTACCGGGGGGAAGGTATGGGCTTTGCGGGGCTGAATCCGGCTATTGGCATCGAAATTGACACCTGGCAAAATGAGCACCTGGGCGACCCCTGGGAAGACCATGTGGCTATTCTCAGGGACGGCAGTGTGAATCATGGCTTCAACCTGGCTGGCCCCAACCGTATACCCAACATTGAAGATTGCCGGGAGCATGACCTAAACATCAATTGGAATGCGGACTCCCGCACCTTAAGTGTACGCATAGACGGAAAAGAGGTGATTTCGCTGCAGCGTGACCTGGTCAGGGCGATCTTCAGGGGCAAAGACAAGGTGTACTGGGGCGTTACCTCCGCCACCGGCAATTACAACAACCGTCAGGCCGTCTGCTTTGAAAAGCTGGAATTTGAGCTGGTGGAAGAACTGCCCACGCTGGAACTACAGGGGCAAAAGCTAAAGGAACTGATGCGCGGGCGATTTATCACCCTGGACCATATTCAGTTTGAGTCCGGTGGAGCACAACTGACGCCGGCATCCCGTCAGGAACTGGATGAACTGGCGCGGATTATGAGGGCACATCCGGACATGCAGCTGGACATCATCGGGCATACCGATAACGTGGGCTCAGCTGCGACCAATTTATCATTATCAGAAAAACGATCGAGAGCGGTGGCGGAATACCTGAAGCAAAAAGGCATCTCCCCAAAACGGCTCAACTCCCGGGGCATGGGAGAAAAATACCCCAGCCACTCTAATGATACGCAGTCCGGACGCTTGCGCAACCGCCGAGTAGAACTACGGCTGCTTGAGCCTATTGCGTAGTATCAGAGCAATCCTTAGCGGCAACGCCCTCCTTTCAGGTGGTAACTGGAAGCTCCGGTTTGCTCAACGTCGAGCCCGTAAATGGTTTCCAAAACCTGTAGAAAATCTGGCAAAGGATCTCCTGCAATTTCGGTAGATAATGCACACGATTGCAGGTCTTGGCTACCCAGTTTGAATTCGACTTTATAATACCGGCCAATTTCCTGCAGGGCATTGCCCAGCTCTGCATTACGAAAGACTAGTTTCTGGCTATGCCATCCCTGCGCGTTGAGCTCTGACACAGGCTTCTTGACCAGCTTTAGCTCATCGGAGCTAAAAACACCTCGTTCCTTAGGCTTTAGTTCCACCTGCTGCCCGGCTTGTGCATTTTCCATGCGCACCAGGCCTTCGGTTACTTCCACCTCAACGGTAGGTTCTTCCGGATAAGCCCGTAGGTTGAATGCCGTACCCAGAACTGTTGTACGCACTCCATTAGAATGAATCACAAAGGGACGATCGGGATCGGGTGCCACCTTGAAATATGCTTCGCCGGAGAGAGAGACCTGTCTTTGGCCGTCAACAATATCAAAACTCAGGTAAGAGTCCTCATTGAGGTAAACAGCAGAGGCATCAGGCAGAGCGACCTCCAATTGTTCCGCCGGACCGGTAGTGAAGGCCAGGGCAGACGCGCCCTGCCCACGGTTGATCAGCCAGAGCGTACCAATGGCTATTACCAGTGCAATCGCTGCAGCAATACTCATCCAACTCCGGGACGTTGAAGTCAGCCGGACGGTTTGGGTATTCCTGGCCTGATCAGCATCCATGCGGGATTTCAGTCGGGAGAACCCTTTGTCCACATCCGGCTCATAACCGGATTGATAGGACAGGCTCTCCGACCACAGCTCTTCCAGCTCCCGATGCAGCCCAGGGTCCTGCTGATTGCGAAGGGCATCTTCATCTTCCGGTAGCAGCTGACCAGTTTGCTGCCGGTGAAACAATGATATATATTGTGATAATTTCATTCTCATTTGATTCATTCGTCAATAGGACACAGGCATAACCGCTCTCCCCTATCTGATATTTTCCTTTTTCAGAATAATGCCTGAAATGTCATCTGCCCGCCCAAACGGGACATTTCCTGCCCATTTCAGGCTTCCTTCCCCGGATTGAACTTTAACATTTCCCGGAGTATCTTCAGCGCTTTCGCCATCTGATTTTCTACCGTCTTTGGCGAAATCTCCAGTTGCTCTGCTATTTCCCGGTAACTCATATCTTCAAACCTGCTGAGCACGAATATAATCCGGCATCGCTCCGGTAACGCATCAATAGCTGCATCTATTCTTGATTGCAAATGCTCCGCAGCCAAAAGTTCCGGGGCAGTAGCTTCTGAACTCTTCTGCACAGGCGCCTGCGCTTCCTCAGTGAACTTTATGCGCTGATCGCGCACGTAATTCAGGGCTTTGTTCACAGCTGCCCGCCGCAGATAGCCCTTCAGCGATGAAGCAACCTGAATGCGGTCCCGCTTCCGCCAAAGCTCATAAAACACATCCTGCGCCAGGTCTTCCACGAGATTGCTATCCGGAATGATTTTATACACCGCTTTGCAAATATAGGCGTAGTACTGTCTGAAAATCAGCTCAATGCCTCTCTCATCCCCCTGATTCAGCAAATCCAGTAACTCCTGATCTGTCGGTTGCTGTTGCAATTTAAATCATGCTTTTAAGATAGTAAGCCAGTACCTGGCCAGGACAGCTGCAAAAGCTGCTTACTTATTCCCAACCACAAGATAATACATCCCCAGAACATAGACGGTACTGGTTTGAACGCTGCCAAATATTCAGCTTGATCTTTTGAATAAGTAAAAATAATCGAATACCTTAGTCGGCATTATTCAACTAAGTGCTTCTAAAAACTTCTTGTAGAAACCGATAACGACTTTAAACCAAACTTTACACCTGCAAGCAAGATGCCTGAGCTGGCCCTGAACAAAATGGCTCTCCGGCAAAGGCAAATCACTCACAACCATGAAGAAACTTCTCTTTTTTATCCTCAGCCTTTTTGCCCCTTTTGCAATCTGGGCGCAAGATGGTGGCTCAACTATTGATGACAAAATCAACTCTGTGATGGAGCCGCTCACCCAGGTGGTGGAGAGCGTCGTATTCGTCCCCATTACGGTAGCAGGCTTTACCATACCTTTTGTGCTGGTCTGGCTCATCGCCGGAGCACTCATTTTTACGATTTATACTGGCTTTGTGAATATCAGGGCTTTTGGTCACGCCATCAACGTGGTACGCGGTAAGTATGATGACCCGAATGACGCAGGTGAGGTTTCTCATTTCCAGGCACTTACAGCCGCACTTTCGGGTACTGTTGGAATCGGCAATATTGCCGGGGTAGCCATCGCAGTATCGGTTGGCGGGCCTGGTGCCACCTTCTGGATGATCGTTGCCGGCATATTCGGGATGACGTCGAAGTTCGTGGAATGCTCCCTGGGCGTTATGTACCGGAACTACAACGTCGATGGCTCCGTTTCCGGTGGCCCTATGTACTACCTCGATAAAGGCTTTAAGGAAAAAGGGCCCACTATGGGCGTCATCGGTAAAGTGCTGGCCGTGCTTTTTGCGATCGCCTGTATTGGTGGTTCATTCGGTGGTGGCAATATGGTGCAGGTCAATCAGGCCGCACAGCAATTCATTGACGTAACCGGCGGAAAGGAGAGCTTTATTGCGGACAGCTCCTGGATGTTCGGCGCGGTTATGGCCGTCATTGTAGCCATCATTATCATCGGGGGTATCAAATCTATTGCCCGGGTGACCGACAAGATTGTCCCATTCATGGTGGGCATTTATGTGTTGGGCGCAATTGTCGTATTGGCCTACCATTACGCAGATATTCCTGCTGCCTTTGGAGAAATCATTGGTGGCGCCTTCAACTCAGATGCCCTCTACGGCGGCTTCATCGGTGTGCTGATACAGGGCTTCCGGCGTGCCGCATTTTCAAATGAAGCAGGTGTGGGCTCTGCTTCTATTGCCCACTCGGCAGTACGCACAGACGAGCCGATCTCGGAAGGTGTTGTAGCGCTTCTTGAGCCTTTTATTGACACCGTTGTCATTTGCACGATGACCGCTTTAGTTATTGTTATCACCAACTACGGCGGCATTGGCGCTGAGCAGGCTTTCCTGAGCGACCAAAATGGCGACCTGGATGGCATCACGCTGACTTCTTCCGCTTTCGAAACGGTGATGGCCTGGTTCCCGCCTATCCTTTCCGTGGCGGTTATTCTTTTCGCTCTGTCCACTATGATCAGCTGGTCTTACTACGGTCTGAAGGCGTGGACTTACCTCTTCGGGGAGAACAAAACCAATGAGTTGATCTACAAGGCAATATTCTGTGCCTTCGTAGTAATTGGTTCAGCGATCTCTGCCAAAAGCGTATTCGACTTTGGCGATGCGATGATCTTTGCGATGTGCTTCCCTAATGTGATGGGGCTTTATGTACTCATGCCCAATGTGATGCGGGCCTACAAGGATTATATGAGACGGATTAAGTCCGGGGAAATAGCAACTACAAAGTAAAATAGCAAAGGGCGCATCAGTTACTAAAACTGATGCGCTCTTTTGCTTTACAGCGGCTGCAAATCAGGTGCGACCCACCGTGACCTGGCCCTGACCGACTGTAGTAAACTTTCGCTAAAAAAGGTTTTTGGATAGGCGGATGCCGACTGGGGGGACTGTAGGAACTCACTCAAAGCCTCATCATAATTCAGATGTGGATGCGCCTCCATGAAGTGCTTCAAAACAGTGATCCAGAATACAGTGAGCGTTTCGTGATAGCCCGCTTCGGGAGTGTTTTGATGCCCGAGGTATAAATTGTAGGCAATAATGCCAGTTCGCATCCGGCAAAGCGCCTCCTCTTCTCCTTGGTGGAACAAGTACCAAAGCGCCACCTTCAAATGTGCCTCATGCGTCCATCCTTCTTCCGGTATGGTATGCCTTTCAAAACCACGCACTAACTTTTCAACAGGAGGCAGCGCTGGTTCCGGGATAAACTCCTCAGGTACCAGCGAAAAACTGAATGAGTCCGTATTCTTACCTTCGAACCGGTAATGCCGGCGGGCATAGCCTTCTCTGCGAAAGCCAAATTTATGCAACAGCCTCATAGATGCCCAGTTGTCAACCGCAGTCAAGGCTTCGATTCGCTCCAGCCCGAGTTCTTCAAAGCCAAACTTCAGGGTGACCGGCAGCAACTCCTGCATAAATCCCTGCCCACGGTCTTCCGTATCGTACAGACTGTAGCCAATTTCTGCCCGTAGGTGCCGACGAAAGATAATGTGATAGGAAAAGTCTCCGATCAGCTTCCCGGTATCTTTACGGTACAACAACCAGTTGTGCATGCTCAGACGCGGATTGTCCAGGCCATAGGTTAGGAAGCGCTCTTTAATGCCAGCATACATTTCTGGTGTGAGGCAATTGAGGGCTGCCCCCAGCGTCTCGTCATCATGTTTGGAAGTCAATGCTTTAAAGGAAGCCGGATTAAGCGTACGAAGGAGGAGCCGCCCGGTTTCTAGTGCAGGCAAATTCAAATCAGGCATGCCATTATTGTTTTTGAAAAAACCCTCACCTGTGTTATGAAGTTCCCCCCCAGGGCATTTTAAGGCTTTTATCAAGCCATGACACCTTTGGGAGATACTGAATGTAGTACCAAAACATAGCAATTAAAACCCCCAAAAATGCCCCCAGGTAGACGTCTTTAAAGAAATGCTGAGTGAGGTAAATCCGGGACAAGCCTACGATGAGTGCCAGCAGGAAAAACAAGGCACCGGTAGACTTTTTATTTGGCGCACAGAAGGCCATAAAGGCAAAAAGAGCGAAGCCTGCCATCGTATGGCCGCTTGGAAAACTGGTAGCGCCCGAGTGCACTTTGATTCCTTCCACCAGGTTGAGCTGCCCGGCGATGCCCAGTTTCTCAAAATAGGCAAAGGGGCGGTCGTGCGCAAAGAAAGACTTTGTCACATAAGAAATAACAGATACGCTAAAACCAAGCAGTGGCAGTGCAATTGCATGCCTGAATTTTATAAACAACAAGACCAGTCCGGCCGCAATGAACCCGATGGGCTCGCCAAGCTTAGTGCCGTTCACAAACAGAAGGTCCAGCAACCCGCTTCGGTGCCGGCTGAAAAACCAAACAAAAGCACCGGTTTCCATCAGGAATAACAATACAGCTCCGAATAAAAGAAATTGAACCATACCGGAAAAAAACCAGCGGTTCGTTTGCCATAAATCAGACAGCGGCGTCATGCTCGGCTTTTCGTTTTTTGAATAAGTTGATGATGGCTTTGAAAAAACTAGCGTACTGATCGATATTGACCAGCTTGCTGTCATTCATCGCCTTGCGGGTCAGCAAAACCCCAATGGGAAAAAGCACAGTACAGGGTACCCAGGCTGCAACCGCAGCGGGAAGCACGAAGGATTCAGCAATTTTGCGGCAGAAAATAGTCAGTACAATAAAGACCATAAAAAAGATGATGGAGATCAGAATGGGGTATCCGAAACCACCTTTGCGTACAATAGCACCCATAGGTGCGCCGATAAAGACGAAAATAAAACACACCAGTGCCATACTGTATTTGGTGTGAAGCTCATAAATGTGCTGAACCCGGCTTTCCTGCAACCGGTCAATCGAGCGGGTGGCGGATTCGGCATGCGCCTGTATGCTGCGGATAAAAGACTTGGACTTATTGACCAACCTCAGGCGCTCTGATTCCGTGAACAGCATCAGGATACTCTCGTACTCTTCAACCGGTTTCTCAATCTCCTGCTTGATGGGCCGCCCTTCAAAGGACTTGATGGGTTTACGGTTGATTTTTTCATCTGGTGCGAATGCCGGTTGCTGGTCATCGGTTTCAGCATCCCCGACAACGTTTTCAGCCTCAGTAGAGTCAGCCTCCTCATTCTGTTCCTCTGCAGCCTCACTCGCTTTGGCTTCCAGGTTTTCCTCCTCCGCTCTGATCCGTTCGGCTTCTGCTGCGGCCAGTTTATCTTCTTCATCCGGATTATCCAGGAAGGTGCTGTCCAGCTCCAGCAAATCAAAGTAGGAACTAAACTGATTGGAAATGCCTACCTCTCGGCGCCGGATCTTTTGCTCCAGTGAGTCTACTGCATCGGCCAGCTGACCGCTTGTCAGCATACTCCGGTTGGACTTAAAAAGGTCTTCGTTGGTCCGGTTAAGGTTGAACTCACTCAAGTCGAAGACTTTGTACCAGCTTTTGAAATTAGTGCGCACAAACGGATAGGACCGGCTGTTGCCAGAACCTGATGGATCCCCCTCCATATACTGATGGCCGTTGTGGAGGTTCATCATAAAGTAGCTGCCATCTTCAGTAGCGTACATTTCGCCATCACTGGCTATAATCTGGGAAAGCTGCCCTTTGTTGGCATCGGTATGATCATAAATCAGTACATCCTCTATACGCTTTCCATCGCCGGGCTTATTACCAATATGGATGGCATACCCGTCAAAGTCATCATTGAAAATACCAGCCTCCAGGCGCAGGGCAGGCTTCTGCTTCTGAATATCGTACATCCGGGAGCCAAATTTGAGGTTCGCTACCGGAATGAGGTTGTTCGAACAGAAAAAGGAAGCCAGAACGGCAAAAAAACCAAACCCAATCATGGGCCGCATGATGCGGGCCAGGGACACACCCGCAGACTTGAAGCTGGACAGCTCATACCGCTCTGCCATGTTCCCCATTACCATCACGGAGGAAATCAGCACCGCCAGCGGCAGGGCCATTGGCACCAGGGAGAGGCTTTTGTACCCCATCAGCTCCAGGATGATAAACAACCCCAGGCCCTTGCCCGCTATATCATCAATATACAGCCACAGTACCTGCATCACCAAAACGAACATCGCAATCATGAACGTCACAATGAAAGGCGGGATAAAACTCTTGATCAGTAAGCGGTCGACAATCTTCATAGATTCACAATAGACTTTCTGCGTTGCGCAAAGGTACAACGTCTCATAACAACTCTGTATGGTGTGCCAAAGGTTGACTTTATATTAACTTTAAATTTTTTCCGGCATGGCTGTAACTTTCCGTTAACCCTTGCCGTCACCTTAGTGAACGCAGCTTAGAGACGGAAACAAAATAAGTTAGACCGTTTGAGTTTTTGGGCAATTTCATTAGCAGCTGAAAACTTGGAAGCTGAGTTGATCCCGGTTAACCGGGACACAAAAACCTAAAGAGAAAGCGGTCTAACTTATTTCCGTCAAACTACTTAGAGAGCGTAATGAACCTGGAAACTTTCAAATCAGACATACTGCCCATCAAAACCAAACTCTACCGGGTCGCCCTTCGCATAACGGGGAACCCACAGGAGGCAGAGGATGTGGTGCAGGAAACCCTGATCAAAGTCTGGGAACAACGCCAGGAGCTGAGTACAGTCCGCAACATCGAAGCCTGGTGCATGCAGCTGACCAAAAACCGGTCCATCGACAAGCGCCGCCTTCGGTTCAACCAAAACGAAGGGCTGGACGGTGCCTACGGGCTGAGCAGCTCAGCACATACGCCCGATCAGCAAGCGGAACTCTCGGACAGCTACCTGCAAATTCAGAAACTGATGCAGGAACTGCCCGAAAACCAAAGAATGGCTATGCAGCTCCGGGATGTGGATGGGTTTACCTATCAGGAAATCTCTGACACCCTGGAAATGCCCCTGGCACAGGTAAAAACGAATATTTTCAGAGCTCGGAAGAGCATCCGAAATAAATTAACCGCCTTATGGACCACCAATTGATACGGCAATTACTAGACCGCTACTTCGAAGGGCAGACGAGCCTTGAAGAAGAAGCCCAACTCCGGCGTGCGTTTCAGCGCAAAGACCTCCCGGGAGACCTGAAGGGGTACCGCCCCTTGTTTGATTACCTGGAGCAAAATGCCGCCCCGGAACTGGGCGATGCCTTTGACGCCAAATTACTGGCGGAACTGCAGCCTCAGGAAGCTAAAGTCCGGCACCTTTCTGCAAGGACCTGGGTATTGCGGATAGCAGCCGCTGTAGCCCTTGCCATCGGCGCTTTCTGGATGTACGAAGGCTATCAGCCCGCGCAGCATCAGGAAGTGGCCGGCGTTGACTGGTCCAAATACGAAGTGGAAGACCCCAAACAGGCGTTTGCGATTACCAGCAGCGCACTGAAAAGGGCGTCCTTAGAACTCAATCAGGGAACAGATGTGGCTGCTCAGGGCTTTGAGCGCAACCTCAAAGAGATCAGCCGCTTTTTTGAATAACCAACCTTTACTCATCCGATTGTTTATCCGTAAATTTTGAATCATGAAGACCTCAAAGTGGATTTTTACCGCCTTGATGCTGGGCATCGTCAGCATCGCCTCAGCGCAGACCTCCAATGCCAATGCCATTGACAAGTACTTTCAGCAATACCTTGACGACGACCGCTTCACCGTGGTCTACATCAGCTCCAAACTGATGAGCATGTTCGGAAAGCTGGATGTGGAATCTATGGAAATGGACGACAACGAAACTGCTGCCATTATTGACCTGGCCTCCGACCTCAAGGGCATCCGAATCCTCGTCGCAGAGGAAAATGGTGCCGGCTTTTACAAGGAAGCCAAGCAGAAGATCAATACCACCGAATACGAAATTCTCATGACTGTCCGTAATGCCGACGAGCAAAACGTCGACTTCCTGGTCAAGGAAGACGCCGCCGGCACTATGGAAGAACTCCTGCTGCTGGTCGGCGGTGGGGAAGAGTTCGTGCTGATGAGCTTTGTAGGCAAAATCGACATGGAGAAAATCTCCAGGCTCATCAATGAGTTTGACGACAACGAAGAGCCTGCCGAGCAGAAACAGTAAAATAATCTGTCAAAGCCATGGTTGGGGTCTTGTACCCCACCAATGCTGTTTACTCCACCACAAACCCAACCGCTATGAGACTGCCTATTCTTATTTTTTGTGCAGCAGCTTTTGCTTTTACTTCCTGCAGCAGCCCCAAAACAACAGCTCAGTTTTACCAAACCCACAAAAAGCAGCCCGGAGTAGTCAACTTCAAGCTGCCCGGCTGGGTCATGTGGCTGGGCGGAGGCATTGTATACAACAGTGTGAAAGACGAGGAAACCAAAGTAGCCCTGCGCTATGCCCGTAAGATTGGCAAGTTCCGTATGCTGGCTTCTGAAAAGGGGGCAGCCCTGCCAGAGTCCGAACTCAAAGCTTTTGTCAGGAACATTCAGGACAATGGGTACGAAGACCTGTTGCAGGTGGACAGTGAAGGCTCTTCCGTCCGGATCATGGCACGAGACAACAGGAATAAGATCAAGAACCTGTTGCTACTGGTCCGTGATGAAGATGGCTTTGTGTTTATGGATATGAAGTCCCGGATCAAATACTCGGAGATTTCAGACCTCATCAATTACTTCATCAAAATGGGCGAGCAGAAAGAGGAAAAGGAAGAAGCAGAGCAACCCAAGCCTGCCCCTGTTATCCCAAGGGTATAACCCTATTTAAATCACCCGAAACCACTCTATATCATGCGAGATTTCATTCTATTGTGCCTGTTGGCCCTCATTCCGGTATTTGGCATGAGCCAAACTCATTTCATCTCTGAGTTTTATGATCAGTACAAAGACCAGGATCAGGTCAGCCATATCGACATCCAAGGCTGGCTACTCAAGCTGAAAATCAATGCGGAGGAAGCAGAAGGTGCAGAAAAAATCATTGATAAAATCACTCAGCTGCGCATCCTGACGATGGACGATGGCAACCTCGTCACGCCGAAGGAGTACCAAAAGCTGCTGAAGAACATGCGCAAAAACGGCTTCGAAGAGCTCTTCCGGGTGCGCGAAGGCCATGAAGATGTGGGGCTCTACATCCGGGAGGAAAATAAAAAGGTCACCAACGTCCTGTTGACCGTTCACGGACAGGACAACTTCATCCTGCTCAGTCTGGAAGGTCTGCTGAAGTTCAGCGATCTTAATGACCTGCATCTGGACATTGAAGGCATGGAGCACTTTGAAAACCTGCCAGACAAAAAGGAAGATATTCCACGTGTGTAATCCGTTCTTGTAGATCATTCACCCGACCCTTACCCCGGGCAACCTTAGTTGTCCGGGGTATTTTGATTTGCCCCTGAATGCAGAGATTTTATTTATCTTTCGCCTAAAACATGCGGTTTACCCTTTTCACCCTCTGCCTTTTTGCCCTCAATGTGGTGTTTGCCCAAAACCCGGTTCCTGCCACTCCCGCCCAATCCCGTATCCAAAGTTATGCCCAACGGCAGTCTCTTCGGGACGCTTCCATCGCCAATGCTATTGAATTTCGCAATGTGGGCCCAACCGTGATGAGCGGGCGCGTGGCCGATATTGACGTTTGGGAGGAAGACCCCACCCATTTTTACGTCGCTTATGCCTCCGGGGGGCTCTGGAAAACGGAAAACAACGGCCTTTCTTTCACGCCTTTGTTTGAAAAGGAAGTGGTCATGACGATTGGAGACATCGCAGTGGACTGGAAAACCGGCACCATCTGGGTAGGCACGGGAGAAGTCAATGCCAGCCGCTCTTCCTATGCAGGCACCGGCATTTACAAAAGTACCGATGAGGGCAAAACCTGGACACACCTCGGCCTGCCGGAGACCCACCACATTGGCCGCATCCTCCTGCACCCCGATGACCCGAATACCGCCTGGGTAGCTGCCCTTGGACATCTCTATTCTTCCAATCCCGAACGGGGTCTTTATAAAACCACTGATGGTGGCAAATCCTGGGACCGCACCCTCTACGCCGGCCCGGAAACCGGTGTGGTTGACCTTATCATGGAGCCGGATAACCCTAATATACTTTATGCCGCCACCTGGCAACGGGAACGGCGCGCCTGGAACTTCCTGGAGTCCGGTGCAGCATCTGCCATTTACAAAAGTACAGACGGAGGCAATACCTGGGCCCGCCTGACGAACATCAACAGCGGATTTCCTACCGGCGAAGGTGCCGGGCGCATCGGCCTTGATATCGTACAGGCAGATGGCAACACCATACTCTACGCCGCTATCGACAACTACGGCCGCCGCCCCGCTAAGGAAAAAGAAGATGAACTGACTAAGGCTGAACTGCGCACCATGTCCAAAGAAGCTTTCCTCGAACTCCCACCCTATCAAATCAAAGCCTACCTGCGCAGCAATGGCTTCCCTAAAAAATACGACCTGGAGACGGTACTGGAAATGGTCAAAACGGATGAAATCACTCCACAGGACCTGGTGGCCTACGTGGAGGATGCCAACTCCCTGCTCTTTGACACCCCAGTCATCGGGCTGGAAGTCTACCGCTCCGATAACGGCGGGCGGACCTGGAAGAAAACTCACGATGATTATATCGATCAGGTCTACAATTCCTACGGCTATTACTTTGGGCAAATCCGGGTGGCCCCACAGGACCCTAATCAGATTTTCGTGATGGGCGTACCCGTACTACGCTCCGATGATGGCGGTAAGACCTGGACCAATATCATGCAAGACAACGTACATGCCGACCACCACGCCCTTTGGATTAATCCCAACCGGCCGGAGCACCTTATTCTGGGCAACGATGGTGGCATCAATATTTCCTACGACAACGGTGCGCATTGGGCCAAATGCAACAGCCCTGCTGTCGGGCAATTTTACACCGTAGCCGTCGATCATGCCGAGCCCTACCGAATTTACGGAGGGCTGCAGGACAACGGCGTATGGATGGGCCCCAGCACCTACGAAGCCAGCGATCGCTGGCACGCCACCGGGCAGTATCCCTACAAGGAAATCATGGGCGGGGATGGCATGCAGGTCGCCATTGATCCAAGAGACAACCAAACCGTGTATACCGGGTTCCAGTTTGGCAACTATTTCCGCATCAACACTTCCACAGAAAAAACCACCTACATTACGCCTAAGCCCGACCTGGGAGAGCGCCCCTACCGCTGGAACTGGCAGGCGCCTATCCACTTGTCCATCCATAATCCCGATATTCTGTACATGGGCGCTCATAAAATGCTGCGCTCTATGGACCAGGGTGAGCAGTTTGAAGAAATTTCCGGAGACCTCACACAGGGCGGAGTTACCGGCGATGTGCCCTATGGTACCCTCAGCAGCATTCATGAATCGCCCCTGCAATTCGGGCTGTTGTACACTGGCTCTGATGACGGGCTGGTGCACCTGAGCCGGGACGGAGGCTTTAGCTGGTCCAACATCACCAGTAACCTGCCCGGAGATTTGTGGGTGAGCCGGGTGCAAGCCTCTGCCCATCAGAAAAGCCGGGTGTATGTAGCACTGAATGGCTACCGGTGGGATGACTTCACGCCTTACCTCTACGTCTCAGAAGACTATGGAAGTACCTGGCAGCGTATTGGAACAGACCTGCCTCTGGAGCCGGTAAATGTCATTCGGGAAGACCCGGAGCACCCTGAGCTGCTCTACGTAGGTACAGATCATGGCTTGTATATTTCCCTGGACAAAGGCAAGCACTTTATGCTGCTCGACAACAACCTGCCTGCCGTAGCCGTCCATGACCTGGCAATTCAAAATACTGCTAAGGAATTGGTGGTAGGCACCCACGGCCGGTCCATTTACGTCGGGCGCATTAAAGAGCTCCAGCAACTGGACAGCAGCCTGATGGCAAAGGCACTCCACGCCTTCCCGCCTGACCCCATCCGGTACCGCTCCAATTGGGGCAAAAAGTCGGTTTGGGAGCAGACCATACCCAAAGCGCAAATTCCGGTGTATGCCAACAGGCCAGGTAAGGCTTCCGTAACAGTCTCCACCCCGGACAGTCTGGAGCTGCAAAATTTTGAGGTTCAACTTTCAAAAGGGCTAAACTATATTGCTTACGGTCTTACAATTAGCGAGGAAATTCTGGATGAGTATAATGAAACACTAAATAAAGACAGAAAGTCAGACGAGAAGCCGGTCCGTATCAAAGTCATGGACAACGGCAATGCCTATTTATACAGGGGGAATTACAGCCTGGAGATCCAATTTGGAGAGCAGACCGTGCAGGAAACGCTGAAATTGGAATAAAACGTATAAAAAAACTTGACCCTCAACAATTTATTGCCGATTTTGAATGTTAATATGATCTTAACCAACTTCTTGTTTGTTAAGAGCTTGTTGGGATTTTGCTTTTGGAGCGAACGAAGCCAAATTTTATTCTGATCAAGGCGTGATGAGGGAGCATAGCCTTAGCTACGTGACCGAAGAACAACGAAGAGCAGGACAAAATTTGGCAAGAGCAGCCCGAAGTGTAAAATCCAAACAAGCTCTTAAAACAAAGTCCACTAAACAAAACGCATATGCGCTTCTACATGATTTTCGGCCTGTTCCTGATGACGACAGGCTTATCGGCACAGCAATACAGCAGCCGTTACGCTTCTTCCTCCAATAACAGCGAGACTGGTACAGCGGTCTACTATGCCGACTATCTCCACGGCCGCATTACCGCTATGGGCGAGGTGTACCGGCGCGAAGAATACACGGCTGCGCACAAAACTTACCCTAAAGGCACCTTGCTAAAGGTAACCCGCCTGGATAACGGCCTGTCTACCGTAGTGCGGGTCAATGACCGCGGCCCATTCGTAGAGGGCCTTATGATTGATATTTCCAAAGCGGCAGCAATGGATATTGGGCTGCTCAGAGATGGTAAAGCTCAGGTCCGCATAGAGCCGGTCGGCCATTCTGACCAAAACCCCAGAGGGGGCCAGCTGACTGCTCAAACCACCGCCCAGTCAGCCCCCCAATCCTACGATAGCTACGCCAGCCGGAGTAACCGTGTGCCCGCTTACAGTTCTTCTTCCTACGAACCACAGTATCCGGCCGCAGCTACCCAGAGCAGCTACTCCAGCCGGAATACCAATACCTCAGGCTACACAGCCAAAGGGGGAAACAACCGCTATTCCGCCTACAACTCGGCACCACCGGTCGGGCGGGCTTATAGCAACAATAACACAGCTTACAGCAGCCAGCCTCCACAATCAGGCAGGACTTACACTGAGCCTTACAGCAACAATGCGAACCTGACTGCAAAGGGTGGCTACCCCACTAATCAGCCCCAATCATACGGACAGGTCGGTGGCTCACTCGCCAGCCGTGCGCCGGGCGCGGCACAAACTTCTTCCGGTAGCAGCACCTCAGCCACAACCCTACCACGCGGCACTCAGGGCTACGCTGTACAAGTCGGCTCCTACCGAAATGCAGAAAATGCTGCCCGCCAGGTGGAAGAGTTGCAGGCTAAAGGATTAAGCAATGTCTATATCATGAATGCTAACGGGTTCCAAAAGGTAGTCATTGCCGCATTCCCCCAAAAAGCAGCTGCACAAAACTACCTGGACGACCTCCGCCGGTCCTTTATGATTGACGGATTAGTCACGATGATCCGGTAATATCTCGGTTACCGGAGCGGCGTAAAGGTTTACGCCGCTCCGGTATTTACATTCACTTCTCCCCTTCCCTACCTTTTCCACAGGCTATTCGCCACATTTTCCCTACATTTATGTAATTCGACCCTGCCTTGCTGCGTATTAGTAAGGTAACGGGCGGTATTATTCAGCACCCCGCCTTCCCAAAAGACAAATTCTATGTTAAAACGCATTATTTCGGGGCTTTTCGCCGCACTGCTGTGCTCCGCCCCCTTATTTTCCCAAACGCCAAAACCAGTTATGAACGACAACAGCCCATACGCCGATGCCTGGGCCAAAATAGACTCGCTGGAGCAGAATGGCCTGCCCCGGTCGGCACTTGAGGCCACCGAAGCACTCTACCAGCAAGCTAAAGCGGATGATGAACCAGCCGAATGGGTCAAAACCATCATCTACCTCAATAAATTCCAAAGCCAAATCGAAGAAGAAGGCTTGGCGGAAGCGATCCGCCGTGTGCAATCGGAAGCCGATTCGGCTTCTTTTCCTGTAAAACCGGTGCTCCATACCTTGCTGGCGGGCCTGTATCAGCGCTACCTGGAGGAAAACCGCTGGACAATCAGTCAGCGTACCACCATTTCCGGAGAACGCCCGGAGGATATCAGCCTGTGGACTACCCGTGACCTGTTGGATGAAACGGCAAAGCAATACCTTTTGTCTGTACAGGGCCAGGGTTTACTCAACATCCCCATTGAGGAATGGGCGCCCATCACCACCCCCAGCAGCCCGGCTACCGAAGGGCTGCGCCCAACGCTTTACGACTTCCTCATGCACCGGGCTATTGACTACTTCTCCAACGACCAGTCGTACCTCAACGAACCGGTGTACAAGTACGTACTCCGGGAGGAAGCCGCTCTCGCTCCTGCCCAAACTTTTGTCGAAACCAGCTTCAGCGGACAAGACTCAGCAGCGTATACCCTTCAGGTACTCCATCTCCTGCAAAACTTACTGCGTGTGCGGCTGGAGAATGACAATGCTGCGGCTTTGCTCGACCTGGACCTCAAACGCCTGCAGTTTGCTTACCAAAAGCTGGTCAATGCCGAAAAAGAATCCCTGTATACCCAGGCCCTGCAACGCACTATTGAGCAATATCAGGGCACACCTGAAGTTATGCAGGCCTGGTATGCTTTAGCGCAGCATTATCAGCAACTTGGGCAAAGTTACCAACCCTTTGGCGATACCACGCACCGCTGGAAAGCAAAGGAGGCCCTGGATTTGACAACTAAGGCGCTCAAGAACTACCCTGACCATTATTGGGCTCAACCCATTAAAAACCTACAGGCCAAGCTTCTGGACCAACAACTTACCCTACAGGCTGAAGAAGTTTACCTTCCTAACCAGTCGATGCTCTTCTCCCTCACCTACCGAAATACGGATTCGTTATACTATCGGCTCATCCCCCTTGCCCCGGAAGATGCCTTCCAACTAGAGCGCAACCGGGGGGAAGAAACGCTCGAAATCCTGAAAAGCAAAGCGCCACGGCTTGAGGGACACTTCAAGCTACCGGATGAAGGCGACCTGCAACAGCACCGCACCGAATTTGCACTTGACGGGCAAGGGTTCGGCAGTTACGCCCTCCTCTATGCTACCAATGAAGATTTTGATGAGGCTGCTGAAGTTAGTGCGGCTTTTTTCAGCATTTCTGAACTGGGCGCACTCTATCAACGTGCCGACAACCAAATACTGGTCGCCCACCGGGAGAATGGGCAGCCCCTGGCTGGCGTGGAACTACAGTTCTTCACCACCCGGTACAATCGACGGAAAAATCAGCAGGAGCTTGTCCCGCATAGCAAAGCCCAAACCAACGCCATGGGCATGGCTTCCCTTCCCGGTGACGACAGGCAGTCATTTGTCATACAGCTCACACGCGGCGCAGATGTGCAAATCCTGGGCCGGGGCTTCTCCAATTACCAGTCTTACGACAGAGATATCCGGACAGAAACCACTCATTTTTTCCTGGACCGCTCCATTTACCGGCCCGGGCAAACCATCTACTTCAAAGCCCTTGCTTTAACCAAAGACGCGAATGACCTCCCGGCTACCCTGCCCAATCAGTCCATCACGCTGACATTCCGGGATGCCAACCGGCAGGAAGTGGAAACCCTGGAATTGGAAACCAACGAATTTGGTACTGTACAGGGCAACTTCACGGCACCGCAGGGTGGCCTGCTGGGGCAAATGTCTATACAGTCCAGCCTGGGAGGAAGTACGCATTTTTTCTCTGTAGAAGAATACAAACGCCCCAAATTTGAAGTGGAGCTCCAACCGCTGGATGGCCAGCCGGGACTGGGCGACATCGTAACGGTTTCCGGTCTGGCCAAAGCCTACGCCGGCAACGTAATTGATGGAGCGAAAGTCACCTACCGGGTGGAGCGCAATGCACGTTTCCCCTGGTCTTCCTGGTGGTACCGTATGCCAAGCAGCAGTAGTATGGAAATCGCGAATGGCGTTGCACAAACAGGTCCTGACGGCAGCTTCTCCATCGAATTCCCTGCGCTGCCTGACCCCACCATCAGGCCGGACAACCGCCCGGAATACACCTATACCATAACGGTGGATGTTACCGATGCCAATGGTGAGACCCGATCCGCTACCCGATCCGTGCGCCTGGGCTACCTGCAGCTCAAGGCTGAAATGGACCTCCCGGCTCAGGCAGACCTGGCTGATCCCATGATGGCACTACAGCTCTATGCCCAAAACCTCGATGGCAATCCTACTGCTGCCGGTGGCGATCTAACCATAACCGCACTGGCACCGCCGCCACGCGCGCTGGTGGAGCGCTACTGGGAACGCCCGGACTACTACCTGCTGGAGGAGGCAGAATTTGTACAGCGTTTTCCTCACCTGCCCTATGCAGATGAAAATGAGCAGCGAAACTGGAAAACCACAGGTACTGTTTTCGAAGAATCGGTAGAAGTCAATGGCCAAGACACCCTCTTCCTTAATTTTTCCGGCTGGAAGACCGGCCACTACCGCGCCACGCTACGTCTGCGGGACGAAAGCGGCGAAATGGTAGAGTCCATAAAGTATTTTACGCTGTTTGACAGCAAAAAACAACGCCTGCCCGATGGCATGGTAGCCTGGGAAAAGCCAGCTAAAGAAGGCCCTTTCCAACCCGGCGACACCTACCAGCACCTGCTGGGCAGCGCCACAGCGGAAATCCCCTACCTGATCGAAGTGGAAGGCCGCAGTGGAACAATCCGGCAGGAATGGCTGAAAGCAGCGCGCTGGCAACGGATCAACCAGAAGATTGAGGAAAAAGACCGGGGCAATTTATTCCTCCATATTCAGGGTATGCAGTACAACCGCTTCTTCACGTTCCAGCAGCAAATCACGGTGCCCTGGAGCAACAAGGAACTAAAAATCACCTATCAGACCTTCCGGGATAAGCTACTGCCCGGAGCGGAAGAAACATGGGAGCTCAAAATCAGCGGCCCGGAGAAGGAAGCAGTGGCTGCAGAGTTAGTTGCCGGTATGTACGATGCTTCTTTGGATGCCTACCGCATGCACAACTGGCATTTCAGCCCTTTCCCGACTGCTTACAGCCGTTCGAACTGGGCACAGCAGGGTTTCTCGGCTGACTATGGTCGTTCCTTTTTCTACAACAGAGGGGCTTACTTTAGCGCTGATGCACGGCAGTACCGGGAACTCGACTGGCACAATTGGAACCGCTGGTATAGGTTTGCCCGGGGGAATGTACCTGTAATGGCCGAATCGCGGGCTTTTGATGATGCCGCCAGCGCAGAGGCTGATGCCCTGATGTCCTATGCTGCTAAATCAACTCAAAGAGAGGAAGCTGCCCCACGCGCAGGGATGGCGGCTCCCCCTTCCCCGGAAGCCGATACCATGGCTAATGCCGAACCGGAAGCCTCCAAACCCGAGCCGGCCATCCGCCGCAACCTAAAGGAAACGGTCTTTTTCTTTCCGCAACTGCGTACCGATGAAGCGGGCAATGTCATCTTGCAGTTCAAAATGAACGAAGCCCTTACGCGCTGGAAATTCCTGGCCTTTGCCCATACGACCTCCCTGCAGTATGCCCTTTCGGAGCAGGAGGTGGTCACGCAAAAGCAGTTGATGGTCCAGCCCAATGCGCCCCGCTTTGTGCGTCAGGGCGACCGCATTGCCTTTACCGCTAAGGTGAGCAACCTGTCGGAAGGACCATTGCAGGGCACCGCACGCCTTCAATTGTTTGATGCGGTGAGCATGGAGCCCATTGATGCGTTGTTTGGGAATACCGATCAGGAGCAGCCCTTTACGGTCGAAGCCGGGCAGTCACAGGGGCTTTCCTGGATGCTTGAAGTGCCGGAAGATTTTACCGGCGCGATCGTCCACCGGGTCACAGCTGAGGCCGGCACCTATGCTGATGGGGAAGAAAGTGCCCTGCCGGTGCTGACCAACCGGACCCTCGTCACGGAAACGATGCCCCTGCCGATCAGTGGGGCAACAAGCAAGACCTTCGACTTTAACGCCCTAAAAAAGGCGCAGCAGTCCAAAACACTGCAGCAGCATCAGTTCACCCTGGAGTTCACCTCCAACCCGGCCTGGTACGCAGTGAAGGCACTCCCCTACCTCATGGAGTACCCCCACGAATGCACCGAGCAGATTTTCAGCCGCTACTACGCCAACAGCCTGGCCTCGTCCGTGGCGAATCAGTACCCGGAAGTGCAGCGTGTGTTCGAGCAGTGGCGCTCAACCGATGCCTTGCTAAGCGAACTGGAGCAAAACCAGGACCTGAAAAACATCATTTTGGAACAGACGCCCTGGGTACGCAATGCCCAAAGCGAAACCGCACAGCGCAAACGCATCGGCCTGCTGTTCGACCTCAACCGTATGGGGTACGAAAAAACGGAGGCCCTGAATAAGCTCAAAGAGCGACAATCTGCTAACGGTGGGTTCTCCTGGTTCCCCGGCGGGCGCGAAAGCTGGTACATCACGCAGTACCTGATGGAAGGGCTGGCACGGCTGCAGCTGCTTGGCGTAGAAGACATTGCGAATGACCGCAACGCCCGGAACATCATGGAGCGCGGCCTCGCCTTTGTGGATGAAGAAATGGCCGATTACTACACCAAGGCTATGGCCAGAAAGGATAGCCTGCTGCCAAATATCGCCATTCACTACCTCTACACCCGATCCCTTACCGCTGATCAGGAGCTTTCCGGGACTGCGAAGGAGGCATTCAACTTCTACCTGAACCAGGCTGAGGATAAGTGGTTAGAGCGCAACCTCTACGAACAGGCTATGCTGGCAGTGGTCTTCCAAAAGCAGGATATGCCGGAACAAGCCACCAAAGTCATGAAGTCCCTGCGCGAGCGTGCCCTGTACAACGAGGAAATGGGCATGTACTGGAAGTACGATTATGGCTTCTATTGGTATCAGCTGCCAATTGAAACCCACGCCATGCTTATCGAGGCCTTCGCTACCGTTGCTAAGGATGAGGAAGCGGTGGAGCAACTCAAAGTGTGGCTGCTGAAAAATAAACAGACCAACCACTGGGAGACCACCAAGGCCACTGCCAGCGCGGTCTACGCTATGCTTCGCTTCGGCGAAAACTGGCTGGCTTACGACGAGCCCGTACAGGTCTCCTTCCCGAAGCTGGATAAAGATGTCTACCAGGCACAACTCACAGAAGCGCAAAAAAATGCTGAGGCAGGCACTGGTTATTTCAAAACCCAATGGGATGGCAAAGCCGTTCAGCCGGGCTTCCGCCAAATCAAGGTGGACAACCCAAACCCCGGTATTGCCTGGGGTGCCGCCTACTGGCAGTACTTTGAAGACCTGGATAAAGTGGAAACCTTCAAGTCCACACCGCTGGTGATGAACCGTACGCTATACCGGGAAGAGCTAAGCGACACCGGCCCCATTTTGGTACCGGTCACGCCCAAAATGGCGCTGCAACCCGGCGATAAGCTTGTGGTGCGCATCGACATCAAGGTGGACCGGGCTATGGAGTACGTCCACCTGCAGGACATGCGGGCAAGTGGCCTGGAGCCGGTCAATGTACTGAGCCGGTATCAATGGCAGGGCGGCTTAGGCTATTACCAAAGTACCCGGGATGCCTCCACGGACTTTTTCATTTCGTATTTGCCCCAGGGCACCTTTACGTTGGAATACCCACTGCGGGTCAGCCACCGCGGGGATTTCACCAACGGCATGGCGCGCCTGCAGTGTATGTACGCGCCGGAATTCAGCAGCCATTCAGCCGGGGTGCGATTGAAGGTAGAGTAGATTTGCGTATTGCTATTGAAACAGGATCGTAATATCTTGCGAACAGCATAACCCACGCCTATGATTACCTCATTGGACCAACTGGATTTGCACAAAAAGTATTCTTACGCGGACTACCTGACCTGGAATCTCGGGGAGCGGGTGGAGCTATTAAGGGGGTATGTACGCAAAATGGCGCCTGCCCCCAGCGATGAACATCAGCGGATCAGCAGTTTTCTTCATGGCACAATTTGGTATCACTTGCGGCAAAAGGAATGTGAAGTCCGGCATGCGCCCTATGATGTCCGGCTCATCATCCCGTCTGATACGCCCCTGTCCAGCCGGAGAAGAAAAAGCGCCACCTCCTTGTCCGATGAAGAGATAGAAACTGTGGTCCAACCGGATATCCTGGTGATTTGCGACCCCGCAAAAATTGATGACCGGGGCTGCCTGGGCGCTCCGGATCTGATCATTGAGATCCTCTCCCGGGGCAATAACAAGGAGGATACCGAAGAGAAATTTACCATTTACGAATCCGCTGGCGTCCCGGAATATTGGATTGTTCACCCTTTCGAGCAAACGATTACCGTTTACCGTCCGGACAGCAGTGGCCGATACGCGGGGTCACGCCCTTTCGCACCCGGTAGCCAGCTCACTTCGGAGATCCTGAAGGAACTGGAGATACCGGTTGCGGAAGTTTTTAGCCGAAAGTAGTTTTACTTCGTGGTTTTATAATCGGTGGAAGCGCTAATCCCTCCATGGTCAAAAACTTCCTCAGGTCCGGACAATAAAATCTCATCCAGGAAAATCCAGCTTTTGCCGCCCGGATTAGGGTGCCAGTCCGGGTTGCGCAAGGGGCTGCGGACTTCCACTTTTACATAGCGGGCCTCCACCGGATCAAATGCAATCGGGAAGTATTTCAGCTCCGTTTCAACCACTTCCTTATCAATCGTTGGCCAGTCTGCCCTGCCTACCTCCCGGAACTGCTGCCCATCCGCGGAGACGGAAACGACGGCGCTTTTCGGAAAGAAAATCCAGCTGACCGGTCTGGACAAAGCGCTAATGGTGACTTCATTAACGGAGGTGAGCTCTGGCAATTCCATCACCGCGCTCATGTGCTCCCCTTCGTACCCCAACCAGTTGCCAGTTGTAAAGACTGCTGTGCCTTTTTGCAAGTCGACCAGGGATGCTCCTCCATTTGCCTGAAATTTCCCGGAAGGGGGATTGAGCAGTCGCCCTGTTTTCGCCCGTAGCCCGGCTTTCACAAATCGGGCGGAGGACACCTCGCTGTCATTCCAGCCTGACTTTACGGCAAAAGCCTGCACCTCTGCGGTCTTTCGCAGGATAAGAGAATCCGGGAAGAGGGGCGAGCCAGGTCCCGGAGGCGTTCCGTCAATGGTGTAGCGCACCTCTACGCCTTTAAAGTTGGAGATAGCCCGCACGACGATGGAGTCATGGAATAGCGTGGAAGCGGCCTCCAGCAGAGGTGGGTTGAGCGCAGCCGTCCCGAAGACTTCCCGGTCTGCTTCCTGTTGCACAACCACCTGCGGATGCGCCTCTTTCCATTTGGTCAGCCCGGCATCAGAGACCGCCGTCTGCCACAGGTAGACTTGCTTCAGCTCCGGCAATTGCCCGATTGCCTTCAGCCCTGCATCAGTCACTGCCGTCCCGTACAGGTTGAGCACCTGCAAGTGAGGCAGTTCAGCCAGAAAGCCCAGCCCCTCATCCGTAATCCGGGTGCCTTGCAGTTGGAGCTTTTTCAGGTTGGTAAAATCCGCAAGCTGATCCGACAGCTCATCCGAAAAGTTACTGTGCCCACAGTGAAGTTCAATGACCCGGTCAGCATACTTGCGAAGGGGCGTGAAACTGCGCGCACTGATCGCCGTATCCCGCGCCATATCCACCAGCAAAAAGGGGCTTTCTTCCGCAGCTAGTGCCACGCGCAGGCCTTGTGCATTCAGTTGTTGGACCGTTTCAAGCGGCATAGGCTGTAAATCCAGCTTCGCCCAATGATCTGCCGGGGCCTGATAAGCTTCCAGGAGAGTGGCTACCGCGGCTCTGTCCTCCATATCTTTCACCTTGCAGTCGAAACAGGCACCATTGCCCATCCACCATTCCAGCAGTTGGATTTCGCCCGCTGACAATTGAGGTTTGCCCTCCGGAGGCATGTGCTCCTCCACTTCCATCGGCAAATGCACGCGCTCCAGCAAAAGGCTCTGAGCCGGCACTGCGGTATTGAACAACGGCCCGCTATCGCCTCCTGCCATTAGCCCCGCCTGATCGGTGAGGACCAGCCCGCCCTTTGATTTGGAAGGCTTGTGGCAGCCGGTGCACTTTTGGTCCATGATGGGTTGTATGATGAGGTCGTAGACCAGCGCTTCTTCGATGTTTTCCACCGTTTGGGGCGCTGCCGGTTTTTCGAAAAGGTAATCGGTACCGTGGGTCATTGCACCGCCAAAGTGCCCGGCGGCGAACAAGGCCACACCACAAACCCAAAGCAGGTAAGGGTACAGTTTGGTCAGCAATCGGGTATATTCCAGATGCCCGAGGTAGAGCAGCAGGGCACTGATTGTAGTTGCAATCCCGAACCAACGGTGGTACTGCAGGAGGTTTTCCTCATACCCTCCTTCCTCCGCCAGCCACCAGCCGGTAGCCGCTGCCACTATGGAAGCCAGCGTGCCCAGCAGCAGGGAAAGCCCAATGGCCGGTTGGTAGTTATTGTGTTTCTGCCATCGTTGCAGCCCCTCCATTAGCATTCCCAGCAACAGGAAGCCGATAGGCAGGTGAACAATCAGTGGGTGCAAACGGGCTAAATTGATGGAAAGAACGTCCATGATCAGGGCTTTTGAGTCAGCAAAATTTCATCCAGAAAAATCCAGGCAGGCCGGCCGGCACCATCGTGCCAATCGGGCAACTGCCGGGCAAGCACAAGGACCTCCAGGGTATCAGAGCTCCGGGGTTTCAGTGGCACCTCCAAAAAGTGATACTGTGTAGGCCCACCAGGCTCAGGGCGTGCAGTTTCAATCTGCCCAATCTGTTCTCCGGCATCATAAACTTTTACAACCGCCGGGGGCATAATCCAGGCACCGGCATTGTCCAGTAGACTGAATACCAGCATATTGGCTTTTCCGGCTTCCGGGGCATTCAACTGCATGCGCAGGGTATCTGTTTCCCAACCCAGCCATGCCTTGGGGGTAGCTGCAAAATTCAGGGCGCCTTTTTGGCGGTCGGTCAAAGCAGATAAGCCGGCTCCGGTGTATTGAGGCGCGGGCCTTGGGGTGGCATTCGTAATGCTTAGCGGCTGGTTGTATTTCAGGCTGCGAACAGCTATACTCACTTGCGGGCTGTCTTCAAAGTCCGGGTGAAAAGCTTTTGCGCTAACGGTAGCCGATTGAGATAAAGCAAGCGGCCCTTTGTAAACAGAGCTGTTTGAACCCACCGGGCTTCCATCCAGGGTATACCGCAGCTCCACGCCGGGGAAATCCAGTTCCAGGCGTACCGTTGTGGTTTCAGTAAAAAACACCGAATCCACTACAGCCTGGGGCGGGCTCAGTTGTATCCGGGGCTGCGCTAAAGCCAGCCCGCTGCATAGCATCAAAAATATAAAGTACATGCGCCTCATACCCGGGTAAGTTTTATGGGATAGGTAAATCCGGCATTCCACTGCGCTACGTAGAGATTTTCATCCTCGTCCACGCATACATCGTGGGGGTGCGTGAAGACGCGCAAGACCTGATACATCGGCCGGAGCTGATCCTCTTCATAGACAGGAGCCACGCCGCCGGGTGCAGAGACCAGCCGGTTATGTTCATCCAAAATCGAAACAAACCCGGTACCGCTGCTGCCATCGCCCGACCAGATCGTGGCCAGGTACACATTAGAGCCGTGCACCACGGGGCGGCAAATGTATGCACCGGGCAGATCGATGACCCCTTTCAGCGCGCCATCCATACCAAAGCGCTTCAACTGATTCTGCTGACGGGCGGTGATGAGCAATTCCGGAGCCTGCCCGCGTTGGTCGATGCAGATGCCGTGGGCGTTCAGGAACTGCGCCTCGCCCTCGCCTTTGCCTCCAAAGACATTCAGCAGCTCGCCTTTTTGATTGTAATGCAAAATGTACTGACTGCCGTATCCATCGGCTATATACACATCGCCATTATCCGCCACTGCTGTTTCCGTGGGGATATATTGGGAGGGGGAATCATAAACCCCGGATGCTTTAGGGTACGCCCAGGCCCAGACGACTCTCCCGTTCAGCGTAGTCTTAATCACCTCGTGCCGCTCCGTATCAGTGATGTAGAGGAACTCCTCCCCGCCCTCATCTTTGAGCGTCAGGCCGTGGGCTCCGGGAAAATCGGTACCCCAGGCATCTAAAAGCCGGCCATCACGATTGTAGATCAGGACGTTGTTGCGGGTGTGATTGGTCAGCAAAATGATCCGCCCCTGCTTGTCCTGTACCAGTTCGTGGCAGTCTTTCACCGGGTAAAACTGTGCATTCAGCGCGCCCCAGTTAAGGTCAACTTTATACCTGAAGTCGCCATGCCCGAGTACCAGCTCTCCCCGGCTCGTCCAGGAAACCAGCCCCATACCAGCCGCTGCCCAGAGGCTGCTTTTGAGAAATTCACGTCTTTTCATCATGCCAACAGGTCTTTAACCACATGCCCTTCCACATCAGTGAGGCGGAAGCGCCGCCCCTGATATTTGTAGGTCAGTTGTTCGTGATCGATGCCCAGCAGGTGGAGCATCGTAGCCTGAAAATCGTGGACATGCACCGGGTTTTCAGTGATGTTGTAACCAAAGTCATCCGTTTCTCCGTATACGATACCGGGCTTAATGCCGCCACCCGCCATCCACATGGTAAAGCAGCGGGGGTGGTGGTCGCGCCCGTAGTTGGTATCGGTGAGTGTGCCCTGAGAGTAATTGGTGCGGCCAAATTCACCGCCCCAGATGATGAGGGTATCATCCAGCATGCCCCGCTGTTTGAGGTCCATCACGAGTGCAGCCGATGCCTGATCCACATCTTTGGCTTGCTTGGCGATGGCGGTGGGCAGGTTTTCATGCTGATCCCAGCCCATGTGGTAAAGCTGAATGAAGCGGACGCCCTTTTCGGCCAGCCGCCGGGCCAGCAGGCAGTTGGCTGCGTAGGTGCCGGGCGTCATCGCATCCGGGCCATACATTTGGTAAATGTAGTCCGGCTCGTCCTCCACGCTCATCACATCAGGCACGGAAGTCTGCATCCGGTAGGCCATCTCGTATTGCGCGATCCGGCTTTGAATTTCCGGGTCCTGTGTTTCTTCGTGGTGCATGCTGTTGAGGGCTTCCAGTTTATCCAGCATCTTACGACGTCCGGAACGCCCCAGCCCCGCCGGGTCATTGAGGTAAAGCACCGGGTCTTTCGCTGCCCGGAACTGCACGCCCTGATGCAGGGAATGCAAAAAGCCGTTGCCCCACAAGCGGGAATAGAGCGGCTGCCCGTTCGGGCGGCCGGTACCCCGGGACAGAAGCACGGTAAAAGCAGGCAGGTTTTCATTATCGCTGCCCAAACCATAACTCAGCCAGGAGCCAATACTAGGCCGCCCCGGCTGCTGAGACCCGGTTTGGAAGAAGGTGATGGCCGGGTCGTGATTGATCGCCTCCGTGTACATGGACTTTACGATGCACAACTCATCTGCAATTTTAGCAGTATACGGCAATAAATCACTAATCATTGCACCACTTTGCCCATGCTGCTGAAAGCCAAACTGAGAGCCCACCAACGGGAAGCTGTCCTGCCCGGAGGTCATGCCCGTCAGGCGCTGCCCCTGCCGGACGGATTCCGGAAGGTCTTCACCACGCCGCTTTTGCAGCAAGGGTTTATAATCAAACAATTCGAGCTGTGAAGGCCCTCCGCTTTGGAACAGGTAGATAATCCGCTTGGCTTTCGCCGGATGGTGCAGGGCTTTCAGTACGCCTTCTATCCCCTGCCCGGATTCGGTAATAATGCCTTTGTCATTGGCCCGGAAGCAGCGCAGCCCGAGCAAAGAGCCCAAAGCGGCAGACCCAAGCCCTAAGGCGGTTTTGGAGAGGAAAGCGCGGCGGTTGAGTTGTAAGGATCGTTCTTCGAATGGATTCATTGGTCATTGTTTTAGCCACGAGTGATCGCCTCGTCCAGGTTAAAAATAGTGTTCGCCACCAGGGTGTAGGCGGCCATATCTGCGAGCGGCAGAGTGTCCGGGAGGGTGTAAGCCCCAACCGACAGATAAGACTTTGCCTCTTCCTGCTTTTCCGTATAAGCCGCCCGCTCTTCTTCAAAGTAATCCAGCAACAATTGCAGCTCTGCTTCTTCCGGACTGGCAGAGGTAACAGCACGGAACATGAAGGCAATCCGCTCTTCAGCATCTGCCCCACCCTGTTCCCAGGCCTGCAGCGCAAGTGCTTTGCTGGCTTCGAGTACCTGCGGGTCATTGAGCAGCAGCAAAGCCTGCAGGGGCGTATTGGTTTCCTGCCGCTTGACAGAGCACAGATCGCGGGAAGGGGCGTCCATAATCAACATGCCAGGCGGGGGGACGGTACGTTTCCAGAAGGTGTACAAGCTTTTGCGGTAGCGGTCGGGCCCCTCACTGACCATGTAGCGGGCTGTACTTCCGCCTCCGCCACCGGTGGTTTCTTCCCACAACCCTTCCGGCTGATAGGGCTTGACACTTGGGCCGCCCACTTCCTCATTGAGCAGGCCACTGACTGCGAATGCCTGATCCCGGATCATCTCGGCTTGGAGCCGCAGGCGGGGCGCACGGGCCAGCCAGCGGTTTTCGGGGTCTTGTTCCAGCAGTTCAGGGCTGGCCGCTGCGGTTTGCTGATAGGTAGCCGAAAGCGCCATATAGCGGAGCATAGCTTTGACATCCCAGCCCTCCTCCCGGAACTTGATGGCCAGGAAGTCCAGCAACTCCGGGTGCGTAGGCAGCGCGCCCTGATTGCCAAAATCAAAGGGGGTGGCTACGATGCCCGTTCCAAACAGCTGCTGCCAGAGCCGGTTTACCGTTACCCTGCCGGTCAGGGGGTTCTCCGGAGTAAACAGCCACTGCGCCAGGCCCAGCCGGTTATTGGGCGCCCCTTCCGGGATTGGAGGCAGCTGTGCAGGAACGGCAGGTTGTACCTCGTCTCCGTACTGATCGTATTTGCCCCGGTTGAGGATATAGGTCTTGCGCGGTTCTTCCTGCTCTTCCATCACCATCAGGTCAATGTACGGCAGGCTGTCCCGGTTGTTGATGAAAGTGACGATACCTTCTATCTCTTCCTGCGTGATTCGGACCGATGGTTTGGGCGCATAGCGGAAGTTCTGATTGAGCTGCCCTACAAAGCCTTTCTCCGGGATGGTATTGAAATAACCGTAGAGGCTGAAATAGTCCTTTTGGCTGATAGGGTCGTACTTATGGTCGTGGCATTTGGCACACTCCATAGTCAGTCCAAGAAAAGCAGTGCCTAAGGTCTGTGCGCGGTCCGCCACATACTCTACCCGGTATTCTTCATCAATAACGCCCCCTTCGGCCGTAATTTTATGATTGCGGTTGAACCCGGTGGCGATACGCTGCTCGAGGGTAGGCTCCGGCAGCAGATCACCGGCCAGCTGCCAGGTGACGAACTGATCGTAGGGCATATTTTCCTTAAAAGCATGAATAACCCAATCGCGCCAGGGCCACATCACCCGCTCGAAGTCATCCTGATAGCCGTGGGTGTCGGCATACCGGGCGATGTCCATCCAGTCCAGGGCCATGCGCTCGGCGTAGGCGGTGGAGTTGAGAAAGGTATCCACCAGGCGCTCCCAGGCATCCGGGCGGTCGTCCCCAACGAATGCGTCGATTTCTTCCAATGTAGGTGGTAAGCCCCGCAAGTCAAAGGAGAGACGGCGGATGAGCTTGGCTTTTTCCGCTTTTGAGGAAGGCTGCAGCCCCTGTTCCTGTAGTTTGGCATAAACAAAGTGATCGATCTCATTCTGCGCCCAGCCCGCCCCGGCTTCGGGCACCTCAGGCATTTCCGGAGGCAGGAACGCCCAGTGTTTTTTCCACTCTGCCCCCTGCTCCACCCACCGGCGCAGCAGCGCTTTTTCGTGTTCGGTAAGGGTGAGGTTAGATTCCGGGGGCGGCATGATTTCCTGCGGGTCATCGGTATAAATCCGCTGTATGAGGGTACTCTGATCCGGATTGCCAGGCACCAAAGCATAGTGGTCTTGCGCCTTGCCCAATGCTGCGAAAGCATGGGCTTCGGTATGCAGCCCCAGCCCGCCTTCCCGGGTAGCCTCGTCCGGCCCGTGGCACTTAAAACAGCGGTCGGACAGGATGGGCTTGATGTGGAAGTTGAAATCTACTACTTCCGGCAGGGTGGCGGCTGTCAGCGTTGGGTCTGTAGTAGACGCTTGCTCACAGCTAAAAAACAGGGCGGTGCAAAGAACAGCAAAGCAACAGGATTTCAATGTTGACATTTCGGATGGCTTTTTTGACTTGTATCATGATGCTTTCTTAGCATCACACCAAACCAGTCTTTAATTTTTGCTAAACCGGTTTAGCGGTTAATCAAAAGTATGAATTTTACCGATGCTCCCAAAGAAATTTGGTGGAATTATATTGGATTTGTCACCCTTGCGGCGGTAGAATAATATATCCTCGCAGGCTCATTGGTCCGGTTGGGGTTGATGCTTTCAGAAACCCTGCTGGCAAAGCATGAAGTACGGCTATTTTTCTTCCGACCATTTCTGGTATATTTTTTTAAGCTCTTCCCCCTTCTCAGGATATTGGTCTATCACATTTTCTGACTCCCCAGCATCATCCGTTAGGTTGACTAAGAAAAGTCCATCCGCAACCGGCTCCCAGGGCGCATCTGTGTTGCCTGCCGGGTCAATGGGGGCATACAGCAGCTTCCAGTCGCCTTTGCGGACCGCCCACCGGTGGGGGCCTTCCCAAATCAGATGTTCATGGGGTGAGGGAGCATCTTTTTCAAGGACATCTCGTAGAGACCGGCCTTCCAGGTGACCGTGAATATTTTCCGCGCCTGCATAATCCAGTACGGTCGGAAACCAGTCCATGCCCGCAGCCATTTGATCCCGTACCAGCCCGGCAGGGACCGCTTTGGGATAGCTGATCATAGCCGGCACACGGATGCCTGCTTCGAATAAGGAGAACTTACAGCCGCGGTAAGGGCCCGCATACCCCCCGCCCCCAAAGGTGCGGACTTCGGTGCTGTGCCCGTGGTCGGACTGTAAAATAACGATGGTGTTTTCCCGAAGCCCGTAGCGGTCCAACTGATCCATCAGGCGGCCCAGGCTCTCGTCAATCGTGCTGATGAATGCGGCATATTCTTTCCGGGGCGATGGCAAATCCGCATAGTATTCCCGCCACTGCGATTTGGCCTGCAAAGGGTAATGCGGCATATTGATGGCGTAGTACAGGAAGAAAGGCGCCTGCCGGTGCGCCCGGATATAATCGTGGGCTTCCTGCTCCATCAGGTCAAGGAAGAATTCCCCATTGTGCCAGACTTCTTCCCCGTTTCGCCAGAGGTCATGCCGGTTGGGGCCGTTCCAGTAGAAGAAGTGGGAATAGTTGTCAATACAGCCGCCCATATGCCCAAAAGAGTAGTCGAATCCCTGGGCGTTTGGCATTTTATCGGGCTGATAGCCCAGGTGCCATTTGCCGATGTGTGCGGTTTGGTAACCTTCTGCCTTTAGGGCCTCTGCCAGCGTGAAGGCTTCGCCGGGCAGCCCTTCGTGAGCGCCCGGCTGTGAGGTAGCGTTGTTGTTCAACCCGGCTTTAGTGGGCGTCATCCCGGTCAGCAGGGACGCTCGGGAGGGGGAACAGACCGAGGAGCCCGCATAAAATTGCGTGAAACGCACGCCGCTTGCTGCCAGCGCATCCATATTAGGCGTGTACAAATCCGGGGCGCCGTAGCAGCCCATATCGAGGGTGCCCTGATCATCGGTGTAAATGAGGATGACGTTGGGGCGCTGCTGAGCTTTCGCAGTATTCCAAATCCCTAGTGCCAGGAGGGCTATAAACAAGCGTATCATTTCAGGTAGTTTTCCAGTTCCGGATCGGTAGATAATGAGTACGGGCGGGCGGCAGCATCGGTAGCCCATTCCCGGTTGGGGGCTGCTCCCATTTGGAATTGCAGTTCTCCTCCTGCCTGCACTGCATCGTAATCCAGCCAGGTGTAAGGGTGGGGTTTGCCGTTGAGGCTCGCCTGCTGTATATAGATGTTTTCGGGGCTGTTGCCCGCAGCACTGACCCGGAAGGTATTGCCATTCTCCAACTGCAGCTCCACTGACTCAAAAAGCGGGCTGCCCAGCACATACTGAGGCGTGCCCGGGCATACCGGATAGAAGCCCATAGCGCTGAAGACGAACCAGGCGGAAGTCTGCCCGTTGTCCTCATCGCCACAGTACCCATCGGGTGCGGGTTGATAGAGCTTTTCCATGACTTCCCGGGACCGGGCCTGTGCCTTCCAGGGCTGACCGGCAAAATTGTACAGGTAAATCATGTGCTGTATGGGCTGATTGCCATGCGCATAGTTACCCATATTGACAATCTGCATCTCCCGGATTTCGTGAATGGTGAAGCCGTAGTAGCTGTCGTCAAACTTAGGAGGCATGGTGAACACCTCATCGAGCCGGGCTGCGAAGGCTTCCTCCCCGCCCATCAATTCCATCAGGCCCGCAATATCATGAAAGACCGACCAGGTATAGTGAAGGCTGTTGCCTTCCGTAAAGGCATCGCCCCACTTAAGCGGGTTGAAGGGCGACTGGAATGCACCATTTTCCAATTTACCGCGCATCCATCCGGTTTCCGGGTCAAAGAGGTTTCGGTAACGCTGACTTTGCTGATAAAAGCGCTGTGCCACGTCTTCCTTGCCCATGGCGCGGGCCATCTCCGCCAGGGTGAAGTCTGCGTAGGCGTACTCCAGGGTGCGGGCCGCATTTTCATTGATCCCCACATCGTAGGGCACATACCCCAGCTTGTTGTAGTAATCCACACCGGCCCGCCCAACTGACTGTACGGGGCGCCCTTCATCCTGATCAGCATTCTTGAGCATGGCATCGAGCAGCAATTCCGCATCATACCCTTCCACGCCTTTGAGGTAGGCATCAGCGATAATAGGCGTTGAATTCGAGCCAATCATACAATCCCGGTGCCCGGGGCTTGCCCATTCCGGCAGCCAGCCCGATTCCACGTAAGTGTTTTCCAGCCCCTGCATGATCCGGCTGTTCAGCTCAGGGTACATGAGGTTAAAAAAAGGAAAAACCGCCCGGAAAGTATCCCAAAAACCGTTATCGGTGTAGAGGTATCCGGGGCGGACTTCTCCGTTATAAGGACTGTAGTGTATGATTTGCCCGTTTTCATCAATTTCGTGAAGAGGGCGCGGGAACAGGAGCAACCGGTACAGACAAGAGTAGAAGGTCTGTATATCGGCTTCTTTCCCGCCTGACACTTTGATGCGGCTCAGCTCGTCCTGCCAGCGGTCGTGACCGGCTTGTTTGGTAGCTTCAAAGGTAGCCCTGCCGATTTCCTGATCAAGGTTGCGCTGTGCCTGCTCGGGGCTGATGAAGGAAGACGCCACCTTCACGTTTACCTGTTCGCCCCGCTCCGTTGCAAAGCCCACGATTGCACCTACGTGCTCGCCTTCACTGTCCAGGGTATTCGGCATAAGCTGCCAGCCATCGCCCCAGGTGTGGTGGACGGAAAAATCCTTATCGAACTCCGCTACAAAGTAGTTGTGGAAATTGTCAGGCACGCCACCGTGGTTGTTGCGGCAGTAGCCGATGATCTTCCGCTCTTCCGGTAAGATTTTCACCATGGAGCCCCGGAAGAAGCCATCGAGCAGGATGTACGCCGAGTCTGTTTCCGGGAAAGTAAAGCGAAATTGCACCGCCCTTTCCGTTGGGGCCATCTCGGTCACCACATCGTAGTCGGCAAGGTATACCTTGTAATAATGTGGCTGTACCACTTCCGCTTTGTGCGAAAACCAGGACGCCCGCTCCTCTTCCTGAAATTTCAGCGTGCCCGTCACCGGCATGAGGGAGAAAGCCGCATAGTCGTTGATCCAGGGGCTGGGCTGATGGGTCTGCTTGAAGCCCCGGATTTTATACGCATCGTACTGATAGGTCCAGCCATCACCCATTTTATTGGTCATTGGCGTCCAAAAGTTCATGCCCCAGGGCATCGCAATCGCCGGATAGGTATTGCCATTGGACAGGCTGAATTCGGAATCGGTGCCCATGAGGGGATTGACGTAGCTCACGTAGTCTACAGGCTCGCTGGCAGGGCTTTCAGCCGCCTCAGAAGTAGTACAGGCTGGCATCAAAGCCAGCCCGGCCACACAAAAAAGGGAGATGAAAATGATGTACTTCATATTCGTTTAGTTGAGAATAACTTCGTCCAGGAAAGTCCACAATTCATTGCCGCGTGCTCCGTGCCATTCCGGAGGAGCACCGTAGTTGTACACTTTGACTTTCACGTATCGGTATTGCCCGGGTTCGAGGTCCAGCTTGTAGCGGTAAACCTTAAGCTCATGCTCTTCCTGAGGCGGCAGATCCAGGCTGCCGATGGGCTGCAGGGCGCCGGGCTGATTCCCGGCCAGCACTTCGATTTTATCCGGTGGAAAAATGTAAGATTGGGTATCCTTGAGGGCGCCCACTTCCAGTTTCTTAACATTAGTAGGCTCCCCGAAGTCAATATCCAGAAAGATGTTGTCTTTGATGCCGGTCCAGCGGTTGTCGTTGTAGCTCTCGGAACCAATTTCCTGATCAAAAATCAGCTCTGCGCCCTCCTTTCCGTAGGGAAAGTCGTGCTGCGCTACGCTGTATTTGGGATAGCCGGCCGGCAATCCTGCCAAAACGCTCTGGTAATAGGGCTTTTCAAAGAAGGCACTTGGATTGAGCCCTTCCTCGTAGGCGATGGCCTTTACCGTGGTGTTTTCCCGAATGGTGAATGGGCCGTTGTAAGGCGTGCTGCTGTCGTCTGGTTCGCTCCCATCCAGGGTGTAGTAGATCTTAGCGTCCTTGTTTTTGGAAGCCAGCTCAATGGTACGCTCGGTCCGGAAAAAGGCACCGGGCGCCACATCATAGGGCGCAGGTGTGCCCACCACCGGAATTTCCGCCATAGCGGTGTCCTCAAAGTCGCCGGGGAAGGTCGCTGCCGGGTCACTGCCCCATTGCTTATTGGGCTCGGGGCCGAGTTCGAAGACCAGCTCGCCCCCCTGCATGATCGTTTTGTAATCGATGTAGTTCTTTTCATAGGGCTGCCCGTTGAGGGTGACGGACTGCACATAAATATTTTCCGTCGAAACGTTGTTGGCCAGAATGGTAAAGTCATCGCCGCTTTCAAGATGGATGACCGCTTTGGGATGAAGAGGCGCGGTCAGCTGGAAAACCCCATCGCCCGGTGCCACCTGATACATTCCCAGCGCGCTGAGCATATACCAGGCCGACATCTGCCCCAGGTCTTCGTTGTTGATGAAGCCTTCCTGCGGATTGGGGTGGTACATAGTGGTCAGTACTTCATTGATGTAGCGCTGCGCCAGCCAGGGCTTGCCCACATAGTTGAACAGGTAAGGCATATGGTGCCCGGGCTCATCCCCGTGCCCATACTTCCCGATAAATCCGGAAATATCCACATGCTGATGCCCTTCGAGGGGGGATTCATTTTGAAAAACACCCTGTAGCCACTGCGCATAAGCCTCCCGTCCGCCGTGGAGCTGCATCACGCCTTTCATATCGTGGGGGGAGTAAGCCGAATACGCCCAGATATTGCCCGAGATGTAATGCCCTTTGAGGGAATTCCACTTCGTTGTATCCAGCAGCAGGTGCTCTCCGGTAGCCGTGATGGGCATAAAATAGCCCGTTTGCGGGTCGAAAAAATTGCGGTAGCCGATCGCACGGCGGTCAAATAAAGTTTGGTCTTTCGTTTTGCCCAGCTTCTCGGCTACCCGGGCTATCGCCCAATCGCAATAATTCTGTTCTGTGGTTTTAGAAACCGATACGCCGGTCTCTGCGGTCACATATCCGTATTTGAGGTATTCGTCCATGCCATTGAGGTCGCTCACCTGACTGTGCTTGGTGCGGTCAAAAGCAGCATAGCGGATGGCTTCGTAAGCAGCTTCCACATCCACGCCGGGGATGTCCTTCAGCACGGCATCCGCTACGGGTGACACAGCGCTGTAACCGATCATGCAGCGGTTGTCGTAGCCCAGGCACTCCCAGCTTGGCAGGCCTACATCATCCACGGCTACCCGCGAGGACAAGCTATTCACGAATTCGGCTGTCTTTTTCGTTTCGATGATGGTGAAGAGGGGATGTAAGCCCCGGTAGGTATCCCAGGTGGAATAGTTGCTGTACTGAGGGATATCGCTTTGGCGCACTTTGCCCTCGACGTAATACTGCCCGTCCGCATCAGAGATAAGGTTGGGAGAGATAAAGGCGTGGTAGAGCCCGGTGTAAAACAACTTCATCTGACGGTCGGTCGCGCCCTCAATTTCGATTTTGCTCAGGACCTTCGCCCATTCCCGGCGGGCATTTTCGTGGGCCAGATCGAATCCGTCCACCGCTTCGGCTTCAAAATTAGCTTTGGCGCCCTCTATGGAAATGGAGGACAGCGCCAGGTGGACTTCCACGCTTTCCCCGGGTGCCAGATCGAAGCGGACTTGCCCAAGCAGACCTTTCCCACTGCCTTTATTACCTTCTACCGGCTCCCCTTTGCGTACCAGGTTAAAACCAGCCACCGGTTGGGAAAATTTTGCATAGAAGTACTGCGTCCGGTCTCCTGCCGACCAGCCATCACAATCTTTATAGCCAACCAGCTCGGTATCGGAAATCAGCTCCAGGTAGGTGTCCTGTATGTTCTCGTTGATTTGATGATTAGGATCGAAGAGCAGGTAATCCTCCCCTTCCCCATTGAAGGTATAGCGGTGGTAGCCCATGCGCGTACCCGCTGTAAGTTCCACCAGTACCTCTTCCTCGTGCAGCAGCAGTTTATAATACCCGGCTGAGGCCGATTCGTTATCGTGGGAAAACCGGGCACGGTAGCCTGAATCGGCCTTTCCGTCCTCCCCTGAGCTCGTATGCGCCTCCCGGGCAGGCATCACCAGGATATCCCCCAGACCGGACAAGCCAGGCCCGCTAATGTGCGTATGTGCAAAGCCTTTAACGATGGTATCGTTGTAGTGATAGCCGGAGCAATAGTCCCAGGACTTATACTCATTGGAAGGGCTCAGCTGCACCATCCCAAAGGGCGTCGTCGCTCCGGGAAAGGTGTGCCCGGTGCCGCCCGTGCCAATCATGGGGTCCACAAAAGGCAGGTACTTTTCACCGGATGGTGCAGCTTGCTCATTTGAGCTGCCACTGCAGGCAGCCATCATAACCATCAGCAAGAGAAGGATTAGATTTTTCTGCATCGTTGAGTATTGCATTATTCGGTATAGGAATCATAGACGGACAGCAGGCGGACCGGCGGCCAGCCATGCTCCGGTGGTTCGGGCAAGGTGAGTTCCACTGTTTTAGGCTCACCAGGGCAGAGATCAAAGAAGTTGTCGGAGAAATTGCCCGGCAGGCCTTCCAGGCTGATGTACAGCCCCATCACCAACACACTGGATTGTAAGGTAACGCTGAGTTGCGCCCCATTGGCCTCTGTACTTACTTTAACCTTAGGCGCAGGCAGGTGCAAATCGCGGGCAGGCACCAGATAGGCCGTGTGGTCGTAGACGACCGCTTCTGTATCAGATAGCTGTATCCTTATCCACAAATCAGCGGCATCGTAGTCTGCTGCTGCTGTTTTCAACTCTTCCAGCCCGACCAGCGCTTTACCGTTAGCCGGCACATTCAGGCTTTTCTCCTCCAGCCACAGGCGTTCGCCAGTCAGGCGGTAGAGCCCGATGCTCAGGCGCAGGCGTTTATCCTGAGGCTCATCGGAAACCACCGTGACCGACCATTCCTCTTCATCTGTTTCCAATACCGCCAGTAAGGGGCTGAACGCCTGCCGGACCGCATAATGCAGGGCTTTCCATTGCCCGTAGTAGTCGATGCCTGCCCAGGACGCCACCGGCCAGCAGTCATTGAGCTGCCAGTAGAGCGTGCCCATACAGAAGGGCTTGGCTTTGCGGTGGGCTTCGATAGCAATACGTATTCCCTCCGCCTGCAGTAGTTGGCTAAGGTAGAGGAAGGTTTCAAAGTCTTTAGGCTCCCGGTAGTGCTGCAGCAGGTACTTACGTATAATGCCGTTGCCCCGGGGATGCTTTTGGTGGAGCTGCATGACCGGCGACTCAATCGACCAGTCTTCAGGCTCTGCATAACGCCGGACCGAATCCAGCAGTGGGAAGGACTGAAACCCATACTCGCTCATGAAGCGGGGCACCGCCCATTTGTAGGTGGAAAATGGCGCTTCTTCGTGCCAAACACCCCAATAGTGGACATCGCCTTTATCGTAATTATCGTGGTCAGAATAATCGTATACCGGTGAAGAAGGCAGGTAATCGCGTGTCGGATCGTTCCCCTCTACAAGTTCAGGCAGGACTGCTTCAAACAGCCGCTCGTAATCATCAGCCATAAGCTGGCAGTCCGATTCGTTGTAGCCATATTCTTTTTGCCAGCCCCAGTGCTGCCAGCCCACGGCGATTTCGTTATTGCCACACCATAGTGCCAGGCTCGGGTGCCCTTTCAAACGGTGGATATTGTAAATGGCTTCCGCCCGGATATTGTCCAGAAAATCGGGATCGCCCGGGTACATGGTGCAGGCAAACATGAAATCCTGCCACACCATAATGCCGTACTCATCGGCCAGGTCATAAAAGAGGTCAGATTCATAAATACCGCCGCCCCAAATGCGCACCATATTCATGTTGGCAGCCGCCATGTCCTCAAATACCTGCCGGTAATGAGCTTCCGTGGGCCAGTCCAGAAAACTGTCCTGCGGGATATAGTTGGCTCCTTTGGCGAATAGAGGCTGCCCGTTGACCTCAAAATGGAAGCTGCGGCCCTCCTCGTCGGCCTCTCGTATGAGCTGTATAGTGCACAAACCAAACCGGCCCGGCTTTTGATCGATGGTCTCAGCAGCATGCTTCAACTGCCAGTTCAAATCGTAAAGCACCGGCTCTCCCCAACTGCGGGGCCACCAATAGTCTGCGCCCTGCAAGGCCACGTCAAAAGCAATCGTATGCTCACCGGGCTGCAGCTGAACGGTATGCTCAAAAACCCAGCGACCCTGACCGATATTCAGCGCTACAGTATATGCGCCGGCTATCGAAGTGACTACCGTTACCTCTGCACGTGCCACACCTCCTGTTTCGGTAAGGGATTGGGTGACCAGATTGGCCGTCTTCATTCGGGCCGTATCAAAACTAATCAGCTCCACCGGGCGCCAAACGCCGGAAGTCACAAACCTTGGGCCCCAGTCCCATCCATAATGATAAGGTGCCTTGCGGGTAAATACGCTTAGCTTTTCCTCGGCGTGGTCATTGCCCGCCGGGTAGGTAAAACCAACTGCCTCTGCCTTTGCCTGCACCTCCCGAATAGGCGAACGAAAGCGGATATGCAACTCATTGGTACCGATTTGAAGTATAGTGCCAACCTCTGCCTCGTAACCAAGGAACATATTTTGTGCTTTCAGGATGAGCTGCCCGTTCAGGAAAACATCTGCATAAGTGTCCAATCCATAAAAGACCATCATATGCCGGCCCAGTTCAAGCCTGCCCTCCTCTATCTCGAAAGTGGTTTGGTACTCCCAGTCCTCTTTCTCTATCCATTGCAATTCATTTTCATTAGTACGGTAAAAGGGGTCCGGGATACGCTCCTGCCGCAGGAGGTCAGAAAAGTTATTCCCTGGCACTTGTGCAGGCAGCCACTCCATATCACCTGCTTTTCGAAAAGCCCAGTTCTGAAACAGAGGGGTGCGCACCAGCCTTGATGCAGAGGTTGTTTGATGTTGATAGTTTGTGTGAGGCATGTCGTTCTTAAGTAGTAGTGCAATCGGTCTGATAGCCAGCTACAGCTTTCATTAGGCCCACTGCGTAGTTTGAGATATTTGGGCTATGAAATTACTAAAAAAAGTAAAAACCAGCAATAAAGCGCATATTTTTTGCCGATTTTAACTCAAAAATGCACAAACAAGAAAAAAACCGCAAGTTTTTACGTACTTTAGTCCGTGCTAACCGGCAGCCCCACCAACCAAACAAAACCTGCCGCAACCACAGAAACTATGCTAAAGGAAGAACGGCAGAGCATGATTCTGGAAATCATTAATCTGCGGAATAAAATCAAGTCAACGGAGCTGAGTGAACACCTGGGGGTCTCAGAAGATACTGTACGGCGTGATCTCCGTGAACTGGCAGAAGGCGGCTTTATAAAAAAGGTGCACGGCGGTGCACTGGCCAATCCTAAAACGCCGGAAGCTGTCCATCGTCAAAATGGTACCCCCAGCCCGGAAGCCACGCTTATTGCTCAGAAAGCAACCACCCTGCTTCGTGATGGCATGGTGCTGCTCATGGACGGAGGGCCGGTTACCCTTTCCCTCATCGACCAAATCCCGGCAGAACTGGAACTCACGATTTTCACTAACTCCATCGCTGCTGCCGAACGCCTGGCAACGCTTCCCAACATCAGCACCTACCTCCTGGGCGGCAAAATCACGGGGCGCAACCGGCTCACCGCAGGTGTGGAAGTCGTGCGGGCTATTGAAGAATTGCACGCTCACCTTTGCCTCATCAATGCCTCAAGCCTGCACGAAACAATAGGCCTAACGAGCAACAATCGGGACATCGCAACCGTCAAACGAGCCATGATCGCCTCCTCTGCCCACACCGCAGTATGCTGCCCCTCTGAGCACCTGGGCCAGATACAGCCTTTTAAAGTAGCCAAACTTAATGGGTTTTCAACACTGATCACTGATCTGTTGCCCGAAGATTCCGCCCTGGAGGGCATGAATGGGCAGGACTTGCAAATACTATAATCTACTAAAAACCACCTGCTTCATGTATACGAAACGGTACCTCCTGAAATACATTTGCTTCATCGCTCTTCTTCCCGGGGCCATAAGCACGACTGCGCAATCCCCGTCAGACTGGGTCAATCCGTTTATTGGCACCTCTAACTTTGGTGCCACTCACCCCGGTGCACAGTACCCGCATGCACTGGCTTCCGTCACTCCCTTCAATGTAGCTTTCCGCGAAGGGGCCGAAAACCCTATCGAAAAGGACGCAGGCTGGAACTCCCGGTCCTACATTCAGGAAAATGGCTTCCTCACCGGTTTCAGCCACGCCAACCTTAGTGGGGTGGGCTGCCCGGAACTGGGTGTTTTGCTCCTGATGCCCACCACCGGCGAGCGCCGTTTCGACCCAGCAGCATACGGCAGCACTTATCAGGACGAGGAAGCCTCTCCAGGCTACTACAGTTGCTACCTTAATGAATATGACATCAAGGCTGAAGTAAGCAGCACACTACGTACCGGCATCAGCCGCTATACCTTCCCTGCGGGAGAATCGCACATCCTGCTCAACCTCGGCCTCGGGCTGACTAACGAAAACGGCGGCATGGTCAAAGTCAACTCCCCTCAGGAAGTGGAAGGCTACCGCATGATTGGCACCTTCTGCTATAACCCGGAAGACGTGCGCCCGGTCTATTTCGTGGCACAGCTCAGCCGGCCTGCACAATCTTTTGGTACCTGGAAGAAAATGCCTGAATACAAAGGCCCCGAAGGCGCGTGGACCAAGTACAACAACACCTGGAAACCCTATGAAGGCTTTACACAGGAAATGGCCGGCGATGATGTTGGCGCCTACTTCTCCTTCGAAACGCAGGCAGGCGAATCCATTGAGGTCAGGCTAGGCATTTCTTACGTCAGCATTGAGAATGCCCGGGCCAATCTGGAAGCCGAACAACCTGGATTTGACTTTGAGGGCGTCCGAAAAGCCAGCAGGGACCGCTGGGACGAACTCCTGGGCAGAGCGCAGGTGAAAGGCACAGATGAGCAGAAAACTTTGTTCTACACCGCTCTTTATCATAGCCTTATCCACCCCAATATCCTGCAGGACGTGAACGGGGAATACCCCCTCATGGAGCAGCCCGGCGTGGGCAAAATGGAAGACGGGCGAAACAGGTACACTGTTTTTTCTCTCTGGGATACCTACCGGAATGTCCATCCTCTGCTCAGCCTCCTCTACCCTGACCTGCAGGAAGAGATGGTACAGACGATGGTGGACATGTACGAAGAAAGCGGGTGGCTGCCTAAATGGGAGCTCCTGAGCATGGAAACCAATGTAATGGTAGGCGACCCCGGCACCCCCGTGATTGCCGATACCTATCTGCGGGGCATCCGAGGGTTTGATATTGAGAAAGCCTATGCCGCTGCCTGGAAAGCCGCCACCACTCCGGAAGCGGACAACCCGCTGCGCCCGGACTTTGATGCCTACGCCCGGCTGGGGTATGTGCCTATGGACGGGGAAGACCTGTACGGTGGAAGCGTGTCTACCGCGCTGGAGTATTATCTTTCAGACTGGACACTCGCCCAACTGGCTAAAGCTCTGGGCAAAACGGCCGATGCCAGCCTGCTGGAAAACCGTGCGAAAGGATACCTGCACTATTTCGACCCCGAAACCGGTATGCTGCGCCCCAAATATGCAGATGGGCGCTTCTACGAAAACTTTGATCCCGAAGAAGGTAAAAACTTCGAGCCAGTGACAGGCTTTGTAGAGGGCACCGCCTGGCAGTACCGCTTTTATGTACCCCATGACATCCCTTTCCTGATTGACACCCTCGGCGGAAGAGATGCCTTTGTTAAAGCCCTGACGGCCTGCTTTGCCGATGATCAGTACGATGTGGCCAACGAACCGGATATTACCTACCCGTTCCTTTACAACTATGTGCCTGGTGCCGAATGGCGTACCCAAAAGCAAGTATTGGACATCATTGACAAGCATTACACCAATACACCCGGCGGCATTCCCGGCAACGATGATACCGGCACCCTCTCCACCTGGCTCGTGTTTAGCATGATGGGGCTCTATCCGGTCTGTCCTGCCGATATGGACTACGCGGTATTCACCCCCGCTATGGAGGAAGTCCGCCTGCAATTACACCCGGATTACTACCCGGGCCGGGAACTGGTAATACAGGCGCCCCGCAAAGAGCAGAGCGCTATCTACATCAAAAAAGCCCGCTTTGAAGGGCAACCGCTCGAACGGCTGTTCCTGAGCCACCAGAAGCTGGTGGAAGGCGGTACGCTCCAACTTGACCTTACGACCAAACCTAAAAAGAAGTAATAATGATAAAGCACATTAGTTTTTGGATAGCCCTTCTGGCTTTACCTCCCGGATTGCTGGCACAACAGCACGAACTCTACCAATTCAGCCCCCGGCAGTACGTTTGCCAATACGTGGAAAGCCCGCTTACCATTGATGGCAAACTGGATGAGAAAGCCTGGAAGCAAGCCGAGTCCACGGATAAGTTTATGGACATAGAAGGCACCATCAGGCCCCTGCCCTACTACGATACGAAGGCAAAAATGCTTTGGGACTCCCAGTATTTCTACATTGCCGTAGAGCTGGAGGAGCCCCACCTCTGGGCGACTTACGACCAAAGAGACATGGTCATTTTTCATGAGAACGACTTTGAAGTGTTCATTGATCCGGATGGGGACACTCATCACTATTATGAGCTGGAAATCAACGCTCTGGGTACGCTGTGGGACCTCATTCTCACCCGCCCCTACCGCGATGGCGGGCAGCCTGTTGATGCCTGGGATATCAAAGGACTGCAATCCGGCGTACACCTGAACGGCACCCTTAACAACCCGGATGATGAAGATGAAGGCTGGACGGTGGAACTGGCCTTCCCATGGTCGGTCCTTGAAGAGCTGGCTCCACACCCTGGGCCCCCCAATGATCAGGAAATCTGGCGGGTTAACTTTTCAAGAGTGCAATGGCGCACCGAAGCAAAAGATGGCCAATATGTAAAGGAAAAAGACCCGGCCACCGGACAGCCCTACCCCGAGCACAACTGGGTGTGGTCCCCACAGGGCGCTATTGCCATGCATCAACCGGAAACCTGGGGGCTGGTACAGTTTTCCTCTACCCCTGCAGGCAAGCGGGCACGATTCAACGGGCAGCCCAATCTGGAAGCCATCCGCTGGCAGCTGCGGCAGCTGTACTATAAACAGCATGCCTGGAAGGAGGCCAATGGCACTTTCACCGATGACCCGGCTCAGCTCGGGCTGGAAGGCGAGCCCATTCAGGTTGTCGCCGGAGCCGACTTCTTTTTGGCCATTTACGAGTTGGGCGACCTGAAACTGCGGATCCGGGAAGACGGAAAACTTGACCACATGCTGCCAAAGGAAGACGAGGAATAAACGAACCACGAATGCTACAATCGCCCTACATAGAAGTACCGGAATCGGAAGGCGCCTGCTGGGGCAGCTGGCCTGCCATTGGCAAGGCACTGAAGCAGCATCTTCAGCAGCTGGACAAGGCTAAAACCATATTGGCTGTAGAGTGCTACCCCGGCACCTACGCCAGTATAGATATGGGCTTCCTGAAGTCAACGCTTTCGCCCAATGTGGTGTGCCGGGCAGAGGACCTTTTCCTGGAGGAAAATGAAATCCGGCAGCGCATAGGTACGGGCTTTGCCAGAACACCAAGAGCAGATGCAAACCTGCCCACAACGGTTGCGTCTTACTTCGATCCCCAAAAACTGACCTCCATTCAGGAAACCATTGCTGAGATTGAAAGCGGCATCATCCTTGTCCACGGTGTGGGGGCCCACCTGGTTGCCCGGCCCGATGTACTCGTATACTCGGATGTCAGCCGTTACGAACTGATTCAGCGGCTCAGGCGAAAAGACATCACCAATATCGGCGTGGATAACCGGGAGCTGGGCTACGATTTGCAATATGCATGGAGCTATTTCATTGACTGGCCCCTGGGCGACCACATCAAACAGCAACTTTTACCTGCCTGCGACTACATACTGGAGACCAACAATTGGCAACGACCGAAAATGGTGGCAGGAGATGCCATCAGAAGAGGGTTTGAGCTGGCCCTTGAGCGCCCGGTTTATCCTTCTCCTTTTTTCGACCCGGAGCTATGGGATGAAACCAGCCCACGACAACAACCGGGTGAGCTGGGCGTCAATTTCCACCTGCGGGTAGAAGAGGACAATCTGCTTTTTAAAATATGTGACCAGTTGATCGAAGCTCCCGTTGTTAATCTCTTGTTCTACAAGTCCAAAGAATTCCTCGGGGCCGGCATCCGCCAAATCTATGGAGACCGGCTGCCCTTTTACATTCAGTTTTTCGACCACCTTCAGCAGCAACTCCCTGATATCAATTACTATCCTGACCCTTCGGCCATGGCCCGGTATTTTGGCAAAACTGCCCGGCACCAAGACTACTACTATGTGGTAAAGGCGCGCAAAAATGCCACACTTTTGGCTGGAGCAATAGCCACGGAAGCGATTGCCGACCAAAAACAATATATAGACGCCAAGGAGTGGGCAAAATCACTCCAAGCCTTCCCTCTCGAAAAAGGTTCGGTTGCCTGTATTGCAGCGGGTGTGGTGCATAGCACAGGTACTGGTTGCCAGCTACTTAATATCGGGATCGCTTCTCCTTTTTTCAGGCAGCACCTGATCAGCAAAAAGACGGGTAAAAGGCCGCACCTGAGCGCGCCCGAGAAAGATATGGCCGGCCACCTCTACCCCTTGGCTCCTGCCCTGTCTCAGCCTGTTTCAATAGAAAGTGCTCCCTATGAAGACCACTTCCTGGAACTGCAACAGTTGTCGGGGGGTGAAAGACTGGAACTGGCAGCTGCCAACCAAGTGCGGGCAATATGCGTGGTGGAAGGCACTACAGCATGGCTTACTTACGGTGATGGCGACCGTTACCAGCTGCTCTTTGGTCAAGTTGTGCTGTTGCCGGCCCGCCTGCAACGGCTCGTCTGGGAAGCACCACCCGAAACCACTGCCATCCTGATCACTATTAAAGCCTGATCAGACCACGAGTGCGTACTTATCCTCCCGCTCCAGATAATACCTGGCGTTCTCGGCCACTACGATATCCAGGGGCAGGTGCTGAATGGCATCCACTTCCTTATCGAAAATGAGTTTCTGTACGACGCTCGTCAGGCTGAGATAGCCCTGCTCCACCGGGTTTTGGTTGATCAGGAACTGTATGGCGCCTTTTTTCAGGTAAGCGATATTTTCCGGTAGCAGATCGAAGCCTACGATCCGGATATCCTGAAGTGCCTCCTGCCCCAATGCGTCCAGAATTTTATACGCCCGGGAGTTTGTGACAAAAAAGCCCTTTAGCTCAGGCTGTTCTCTTAAGAGTTCAAGCAGGAAAGCCCGCAGGGCTTTTTTGTTTTCAAAAGCCTCAAAAACCACCTTTTCCACCCGGTTACGGTCGCCCATGCCCTGCGCCTGAAAGTAATCTTCTAATCCCTGAGCCTTGTCAGAAAGATGCTTTGCATTAGCAGGTTCCTTAGAGAGGTTGACCACAGCTACCCGTCCGGTCGGCCCCATGCTGAAGCTCAGCAGTTTGCCTGCCAGCACCCCGCTTTGGTAGGAATTCTGGCCAACGTAAGTCAGCACGTTCTCACCCGAGAGCTCCGTATTGAACAGAGACACCGTAATTCCAAGCCGGGCACAAGCCTCGAGCAATTCGTTGGCGGCCTTGAGGAATACCGGAGGAAAGACAAGAGCTTCGGGCATGGTTTTGAGCGCGACTTTGGCTTTTTGGGCAAAGTCAGCCTGGTCAAAAAGGTTGAAATAAAAATGCTCAAGCTCCACTCCATAGTGCTTTACCGAATGCCAGGCTTTGTTCACCCCAACATTGGGCAACTCCCAGTAAGGGTCAATGCTGGGGTCCGGCATTAGCAGCGCGATACGCATAATTTTGCGGGTGGCAAGGGTACGGGCAATGATATTGGGCTCATAGCCCAACTCTTCCATCACGGCTTTCACTCTTGCCCGTTTCTCCGGCGAAACGTTCCCTCTGTTGTGAATGACCCGGTCAACAGTGCCCGTGGAGACTTTTGCTTTTTTAGCAATGTCCTTTATTCGAATTCGATTTCCCATTAGTCCTATTAGGTTGTAGCCTATTAAAACGTGTAACTGCAATCTCTGCAATTACAACAGCCGGGTGAGCAGGCGCAGGGGCTATAATACGTATAAAATTGGATATGTGTCCGAACACAGCGTTAAAATATTTCAAATTACTCGCTTAAAACTAGAAAAAATTATACTTTTGTAGACGTAAGCATAATTTTTCAAGTATTGCCCTTCATGTTTGGGCAGTTAATCCAATAGCATCTTGAGCACTCTTGCGCTAGGCGTAGATATAGGAGGAACGAGCACTAAGCTAAGCTTGGTGGACCGCTCGGGCGTCATCTTACAGCGTGCTGTATTTCCCACGCAAAGTAACGGGCAAACAGACTACCCAACTGCTTTGGTAGAGGCTATGCAAAAATTGCTGCAGTACGCGCCTTATCCCCTTGAAGGTATTGGTGTAGGTGCTCCCGGTTGCGATCCCGTCTCCGGCTATATCAGCTATGCGGTCAACCTTCCTTTTTCTACGCCCTTCCCAATAAGGGATTTTTTGTCCCAAAAACTGTGTGCGCACACAGTATTGGTAAAGGACTCTACCGCAGCTGCATTGGGCGAAAAAATGTGGGGCGGTGCCCGGCAAATGGAGAACTTCGTCCTGGTGGCACTGGGCACTGGGCTGGGCAGTGCTTTTTATATCAACGGAAAAATAGTGGAAGGCGGGCACGGGCTGGCCAGCGAACTGGGCCATACCATAGCAGTGCCAGATGGCCGGAAGTGCTCCTGCGGGCGCCACGGCTGCCTGGAGACCTACGTCTCCGCAACGGGGCTGCGCAGGACCTGCCAGGCTCTAATGGGCCAGGAAATCATCCCTAGTGCCCTTCGGGAGCTGCCCCAATCGGCACTGACCGCCAAGACTATTTCCCTGGCAGCAAAGGAAGGTGATCCCCTGGCACAAATGGCTCTCGAGGATTTATCCCGGCGACTGGGCCATGCTCTGGCGGCTATAGTTTTGCAGACTGACCCCGAAGGCATTTTTTTATCAGGAGGGCTTTCCAATGCCGGCCCAATGCTGGCTGAGCGGGTGGCGCACCATATGAATGCACAGCTATTGCCAGCCTTCCGGGGCAAGGTGAAAGTAGAAGTTTCCCGTTTAGGCGCAGATACCGCAGGCACACTGGGAGCAGCAGCACAAGTCTATCTTGGCGCCCCGGTCACCTAAACAGACAAACAGAATAGAAGAAATCAAAACCGAAAACTCAAGTTCACTTATGAGGAATTTTCTGAAATACCAGCTGCGATCTGTAGAAAAGATGCGGACTACGGTTTGGCCCAAAGCTACAGATGGCTCCGTTCATGTAGCTAAGTCGATTGCCCTCGCCATACGGCAGCGCCAACAGGAGAACAAGCACATTGTGCTCGGGCTCGCAACCGGCTCCTCCCCTATCCAGGTATACCGGGAGTTGGTGCGCATGCACAAGGAAGAAGACCTGAGCTTCAGAAATGTCATCACTTTCAACCTGGATGAGTACTATCCTATGCAGCCCAATGCCCGGCAGAGCTACGTGCGCTTCATGAATGAACATCTGTTCGACCACATTGACATCCAAAAGAAAAACATCCACATTCCGGATGGCACCCTTGAAATGGACGATGTGGAATCCTATTGCGAAGAGTACGAGCGTAAAATAAAATACTACGGAGGCATTGATATCCAACTTCTGGGTATAGGACGGACGGGGCATATCGGGTTCAATGAGCCGGGCTCCTGGGAGACCTCTGTTACCCGCATGGTACGCCTTGATGCCCTGACCCGCCGGGATGCTGCCAAAGACTTCGACCGGGAGGAAGATATTCCCTACCGGGCCATCACTATGGGAATTCAGACCATTATGGAAGCCCGCAAGATCTTCCTGCTGGGCTGGGGGCAGCACAAAGCCGCGATTCTCCAAAAAGCTGTCGAGGAGGAAATTACACCCAATATCCCTTCCACTTTCCTGCAAAAGCACAAAGATGTCAGCGTTCATCTGGACTACGGTGCAGCCGAGCTGCTGACCCGCTTCGAGGCGCCCTGGCTCATTGGTATTTGCAACTGGGATGAGGACCTCATTTGCAAAGCTGTAACCTGGCTGTCGAGAAAAGTGCAAAAGCCTATTCTCAAACTCACTACAGAAGACTACGCTGAGAATGGCCTAAGCGACCTTACGATAGAACACGCTTCGGCTTACAATATCAACATACGGATTTTCAACCGCCTGCAGCATACTATCTCTGGCTGGCCGGGCGGGAAACCGGATGCTGATGATACCACCCGCCCTGAACGCAAAACCCCTTCCAAAAAGCGGGTCATTATATTCAGCCCACACCCGGATGACGATGTCATTTCAATGGGCGGTACTTTTCAGCGGCTTGTTGAGCAGGGGCATGAAGTGCATGTAGCCTACCAGACATCCGGAAATATTGCTGTGCACGATCACCATGCCCGCCACTTTCTGGAATTCTGCATTGAGCTGATGGACGCCGAGAAAGGCGACTATAAGGAACTTGACGCCCGGGTACGCCAGATGCTGAAGCAGGTGATTACTAAAGATACCAACAGCATAGCCGCACAGGAAACCCGCCTCGTCAAAGGGCTGGTCAGACGAGGGGAAGCACGGGCGGGAGCCCGTCTCTGCGGATTGGGCGATGAGCAAATCCACTTCCTGGATATGCCGTTTTATGAAACCGGCCGTACTCGCAAAAAGCCTCTGGGCGAACAGGATATTCAGATTATCGTGGACCTGATGGAAAAGATTAAGCCCCATCAGGTGTATGCTGCAGGTGACCTGGCAGACCCACACGGTACCCATGCCACCTGCCTGGAGGCCATCTTCCAGGCTTATGACCGGATCAAGGAAAAAGACTGGGCACAGGACGCATGGCTATGGCTCTACCGCGGCGCATGGCATGAATGGCCGGTACATGAAATCGAAATGGCCGTGCCTATCAGCCCGGTGGAACTTCTTAAGAAGCGGGATGCCATCTTCATGCATCAGTCCCAAAAAGACCGCCCGCCATTCCCCGGCAATGACTCCCGGGAGTTTTGGCAGCGTGCCGAAGACCGGAACAAGCACCTGGCCAATCAGTACCGCGCTTTGGGCCTGGCAGAGTATGAAGCCATGGAAGCCTTTAGCCGCTGGAAGTTTGACTGGCAGACTGGCGAAAAGCCTGTAAAAGCGGCCAGGGAAGCCCCTGAGCCGGATTCAAAGCGAAAAAAAGCGAAAGCAAAGGCCTAAGCCACTATTAAGAATTTAAGTTTCATACACTATTTTTCAGAGAGGAAGGCCCTGCGCCTTCCTTCTTTTGTAAATTGGCAGCACGAAACAAAATAACATTTCATGCAACGTACTATTCCCATTTTTATCCCCCTCCTTGCCCTCATGCTGGCTATAGCATTGCCGGCTTCTGCGCAGGACCAGAAGAACAAGAATAAAACCACTCAGGAAGATAAAAGAAGAGAAAAAGAAAAAGCAATGCGGGAACGGATCAAAAACATCCCCCCGGAGCAGCTTGTGGAGCCCACGGTCATTCCACAACCGCAAACCATAAAGGTGACTAAAAACCAGGCTGCGATCATCGGCAATGACGTTACGATCGAATTTGACAAAGAAGACAAAGCTCTTGCTACAGCTGTGCAACATCTGGAGCGGTGGCTTACCGGGCAGCGCCTGGACCCTACACCCAGCGGGCAGAAGGCAGCAAAAATCAGAATACGGATTGTTGACTCCCTGGAACAACAGGAGGCTTACCGCCTGTTAGTCAATAAGAATGGCGTCAATATTTCAGCCTCTGATGCTGCAGGGGTCTTTTACGGTATTCAAAGCCTCATACAACTCAGCGAGCCCTGGGAAATCATGCGGACACGCCTGCTGAAACTGCCCATGGCATTTATACAGGACAAACCAGCATTTAGCTACCGGGGCATGCACCTCGATGTTGGCAGGCATATGTTCCCCGTTGAGTCAGTCAAGTCTTACATCGACATGCTGGCCCGTTACAAGATGAACCGCTTCCACTGGCACCTGACCGAGGACCAGGGCTGGCGTATTGAAATCAAGCAGTACCCCAAATTGCAGGAAGTAGCTGCTTACCGCAAGGAAACGCTGAAAGGGCACTACAGCGATCAGCCCCATCAGTTTGATGGAAAGCGATACGGCGGGTTTTACACACAGGAAGAAGTCAAAGAAATTGTCCGCTATGCTCAGGAACGCTTTATCACCGTGATTCCGGAAATTGAACTGCCCGGACACGCTCAGGCTGCCATTGCGGCCTACCCCGAACTGGGATGTACGGGCAAACCGGTGGAAGTCGCTACCAAATGGGGGATTTTTGAAGATGTGTACTGCCCCTCCGAAGAGACGTTCACCTTTCTCGAAAATGTCCTGACAGAAGTCATGGCCCTTTTCCCAAGCGAATACATCCATATTGGCGGCGATGAGTGCCCTAAGACACAGTGGGAACAGAGCGAGCTTTGCCAGCAAATCATCGGGGAGGAAGGCTTGAAGGACGAACACGAATTGCAGTCCTGGTTCATCCAACGGATTGAACGCTTCCTCAACAGCAAGGGCCGGCAGATCATCGGCTGGGACGAGATTCTGGAAGGTGGCCTGGCCCCTAATGCCACTGTCATGAGCTGGAGGGGCGAAGCTGGCGGAATCGAAGCTGCTAAGCAGGGGCATGACGTGGTGATGACGCCTACTACCTATTGCTATTTCGACTACTATCAGTCTAACCATCCGGATGAGCCCCTGGCCATCGGCGGATATTTGCCCCTGGATAAAGTATACAACTACTATCCGGTACCGGAAGAACTGAGCGAGGAGGAGGCTAAGCACATACTTGGTGCGCAGGGCAATGTCTGGACAGAGTACATCCCCACGCCTTCCAAACTGCAGTACATGGCCTACCCCAGAATGCAGGCACTGTCTGAAGTGGTCTGGACGGGTAAGAAAAAGCCAGGCTACAGCAACTTCGTAAAGCGCCTCAGCCACCATCTCAAATGGATGGAAAAAGAAGGCATCAACGCTGCCAACCACATTTACGATGTAGACCTGAAGGTGGTAGGCGGCCAGGGAGCCCCCCTCAGAATATCGGTAAGCAATGCGGCGGAAGAAGGCCGGTTTGCGGTTACCAAAGCGCCAGCAACTGGCAATGCCGACTTCCCCTACACGGAGCCCTTTGAACCGGAATCCGGAATGTATACTGTACAAGGCTACGTGAAGGGCGTAAAGACAGGCCGCCCCGCAACCCTTCAGTTTGAAGGGCACCTCGCAGCTGGCCAGAAGCTTACGCTGGAGAGCAAGCCACACCCCAAATACAACGGCGGTCAACCACAAGTGGCCCTCAATGGCGTGAATGGCAGCGACGAACGCTATGGCGATTCAGAATGGCTGGGCTTTGAAGGAGAAGACTTCGTTGGCACCATAGAGTGGGAAAAAGTGCAGGTTGCCAACAAAGTCAGCCTTCGATTTTTCCATAGCCCCGGCCAATGGATCTATGTGCCCAAAAGCATAGAAATCAGTACCTGGGACGAATCGGCCCAAACCTGGAAAGCGGCAGGTAACAGTACCGTAAAAACCCCGGACGGCAAAATTGCCACAGTCGAAATTGACCTCGGGTCCATACGTACCTCAAAACTTCGGGTGGCGATCAAAAACTACGGCAACATCGAAGCAGGTAAGCAAGGCGCCGGCCACGAAGCCTGGCTCTTTGTCGATGAGATCAGAATAGATTAGCCAAAGGGGGCAGCCCGGATAAAACCAGGCTGCCCCTATTTTTCAAAACGAAACCAACGCACACGACTTATGAATCTCGCAGGACTTGACTGGGGCATTATTGGTGCCTTTTTTGTGATTTCACTAGCTATTGGCCTGATTGTTTCAAGGCAGTCGGGCAAGAATTACAAGGAATTTTTTCTCTCGGGCAGGGGCATGCCCTGGTGGTTGCTCGGTATCTCTATGGTTGCTACCACTTTCTCGGCAGATACCCCCAACCTGGTCACGGACATCGTCCGCAACAACGGCGTAGCCGGCAACTGGGTGTGGTGGGCGTTTCTGCTTACCGGTATGCTCACGGTCTTCGTCTATGCCCGGCTATGGCGAAGGTCTGGTATCATGACCGACCTTGAATTCTACGAGCTGCGCTATCACGGCAAAACAGCTGCTTTCCTACGAGGTTTTCGAGCCATCTATCTGGGGGTATTCTTCAATATTATGATCATGGCTACGGTGACGCTGGCGGCTATTAAGATTGGTGGCGTCATGCTTGGGCTGAGCCCGCTTCAGACCGTGCTGATTGCTTCAGCTGTGACGGTGGTCTATACCTCACTGGGCGGACTTCGCGGAGTGATTCTGACCGACTTTTTCCAGTTTATCCTGGCGATGGTAGGCATCATCTGGGCGGCTATAGTCATCGTCAATCTGCCTGAAGTTGGCGGACTGGACAAGCTTTTCAGCCATGAGGAGGTGCGCACCAAGCTGCACCTGCTGCCCGATTTCAACGACAGCAGCCAGCTTATCCCATTATTCATTCTTCCACTTGCTGTGCAGTGGTGGAGCGTTTGGTACCCTGGTGCAGAACCAGGCGGGGGCGGCTATATCGTGCAGCGTATGCTTTCTGCCAAGGATGAGAAAAATGCCGTAGGGGCTACCCTTTTGTTCAATATTGCCCACTACGCCCTGCGCCCCTGGCCCTGGATTCTCATTGCACTGGCTTCAATTATTGTCTTTCCTGATTTGGAATCCCTTCGTCAGGCGTTCCCAAATATAAATGAGCAAGTTGTCAAAGACGACCTGGCTTTTCCAGCCATGCTGACCTACCTGCCCAGTGGCCTTTTAGGGCTTGTTATTGCCTCACTGATTGCAGCGTTTATGTCGACTTTATCCACCCATCTCAACTGGGGCGCCTCTTATATCGTGCACGACTTTTACCGCCGGTTCATCAATGAGAAAGCCTCCGAAAAAACACTGGTCCGCCTGGGGCGCTGGTCTACCGTGGGGCTGATGGTGCTTACTGCGCTTTTTGCACTGGTTTTGGAAAATGCCCTTCAGGCCTTCAATATTCTCTTGCAAATTGGCGCAGGCACCGGTCTGATTTTCATTCTGCGCTGGTTCTGGTGGCGGATCAATGCATACAGCGAAATTGCAGCGATGGTCGTCTCTTTCCTAATGGCCATTTATCTGGAAGTTTTGCACCCCGGTGAGCTGGCCAGCCATACCAAACTACTGCTTGGAGTAGGTGTGACAACGGCAAGCTGGATAATCGTTACTTTCCTTACGCCACCTACCGACCATAAGACGTTGTTATCTTTTTACCAACTCATCAAGCCCTCCCCCGGTGGCTGGCGCCCGGTCATCGATCAGGCCAAAGCTGAGGGTGCGCTGACGGAAGCCGATGTTGTGCCAGGCAAATTGCCTATGGAAATTGCAGCTATGGTCATTGCCTGCTTCACTGTTTATGCCGCGCTTTTTGCCACTGGATTCTGGATTTACGGCAATACTGCTTCCGCAATAGTTGCCACTGGGGTAGCTGCCACAGGTTCTGGTTTACTGATGGTATTTTGGCGGCGGCTGAATGCCCTGAGACAGGTATAAAATCAGGCTGTAAGGACGTTGGCTCCGGCTTTAGATGAATAGGATTTTCCGATTCAAAAAAACATTCCTATTTTGGGTGCCAACCAACAAACCACTGACCCACATGGCCAACGTCCTTACCCACAGCCTTTTTACCGAATTTGACATCCATTTGTTCCGAAGCGGCACCCATTTTAAGCTGTACGAAAAACTGGGCAGCCACCTCCTTGAAGTGGACGGGCAAGCCGGCACCTATTTTGCTGTATGGGCGCCCAATGCACAGGCGGTTTCCGTGATCGGGAATTTTAACTACTGGAACAGGGAGAGCCACGCTCTTATGCCCCGATGGGATGGTTCCGGTATCTGGGAAGGGTTTATTCCTGGTATTGGCAAGGGAGAACTTTACAAGTATCATGTCCATGCCAAAGACGGCCGCCATCTTGAAAAAGGAGACCCCTTTGCGCTGTTCTGGGAAATCCCGCCTAATACTGCTTCTGTAGTTTGGGACATCAGCGACTATGCATGGCAGGATAAAAACTGGATGGACGAACGCAAGGACATCTCCGGGCTGGACAAGCCTTACTCCGTGTACGAGGTCCACATGGGTACCTGGAAAAAGACCCACGGAGGGCTGCGCAGCCTTAGCTATAAGGAGATGGCCGATGAGATGGTCGCCTACGTGAAGGAGATGGGCTTTACCCATGTGGAATTCCTGCCGGTCATGGAGCACCCCTACTTCCCGAGCTGGGGCTATCAAATCACGGGCTACTTTGCCCCAACAAGCCGGTACGGCACACCACAGGAGTTTATGCACCTTGTGGACGCCTTCCATCAGGCCGGCATTGGTATCATTCTGGACTGGGTACCTTCCCACTTCCCAACCGATGCGCATGGACTGGCAGATTTTGACGGCACGCACCTCTATGATCATGCGGATCCACGCAAGGGGTTCCACCCCGACTGGAAGAGTGCCATTTTCAACTATGGCCGGCACGAAGTTAAGGCCTTCCTGATTTCCAATGCCCTGTTCTGGCTGGACCGTTACCACATCGACGGGCTAAGGGTGGATGCGGTGGCTTCCATGCTGTACCTTGACTACTCCCGGGAAGAAGGCGAATGGATTCCAAACATCCACGGTGGCAATGAGAACCTGGAAGCGATTGCTTTCCTGAGAGAATTCAATGAGACTGTCTATAAGGAATTTCCGGATACGATTACCATTGCGGAGGAATCAACCGCCTGGACGGGCGTATCCCGGCCTACCTTTGAAGGCGGCTTAGGGTTTGGGCAGAAATGGATGATGGGCTGGATGCACGACACCCTCAGCTATTTCAAAAACGATCCTATACACCGGCAATACCACCACGGGGAGATTACTTTCAGCCTGGTCTATGCCTTTAGCGAAAACTTCATGCTGCCGCTTTCCCATGATGAGGTCGTACACGGTAAAGGCCCCATCATGGACCGCATGCCGGGCGATGAATGGCAGCGCTTTGCCAACCTACGGCTGCTGTACGGCTATATGTTTACCCACCCGGGCACACAGCTGCTATTCATGGGCGATGAGTTTGGGCAAACCAGCGAGTGGAATATCGAGAGGGGGCTGGAGTGGTGGCTGACGGAGCATGATTTCCATAAAGGAGTGCAGACCTGGATCAAAGCATTAAACGGCTACTACCGTAATGCCCCTGCCCTGCACCAAAAACAGTTCAGTCCCGAAGGCTTTCAGTGGATTGATCACAACGACAATCAAAACAGCACCATTTCCTACCTCCGCTACGGAGAAGACAAAGATCAGCCTATAGCGGTCATTTGCAATTTCACACCGGTTGCCCGCCCGGGATATAAAATCGGTTTGCCGCTGCACGGCAACTGGAAGGAAGTCCTGAACAGCGACGCCAAAGCCTACGGCGGATCAGGAGATCACCACAATACCAAAATCATCAAAACAACGCAGGAAACCTATCACGGCCGGCCTTACTCTGCGGAAGTGACCCTGCCTCCCCTTGGTATTATTGTGTTGGAACTGGACAAAGCTATTGCACCAACAGCAACAAAAACGGCGGCTAAAAAGAAGGCCCCTGCCAAAGCCGCTGTCAAACCCAAAACCACTAAAAAGGCGACTAAAAAAGAAAAATCGAAGTAAATCCACTACCTTCGGGCTGCCTGCAAGACTGTATATCGGTTGATGCAGGCAACCCAGGATTACTTACCAAACGATCAGGATTTATTCCTGCTCAGCCCTAACGCTTTTTTAACTGGAAAAGCGTAGACATGGCAAAAACAGTATTGATTACCGGCAGCAGCAGCGGTATAGGTCTCGGTATTGCCCGCTCCTTCGCGGAGGCAGGGTATAATCTCGTATTTAACGGGCTGGAAGACAATGGCGCAGAAATTGCCGCAGGCGTTGCATCGGAGTTTGGTATCGAAGCCTACTTCTCCCCTATCAATTTAATGGACCCTGCAGCCATCAGGAAGATGGTTGAAGAGGCGGAGTCCCGCTTCGGCGGAGTGGATGTCCTGGTGAATAACGCCGGTGTGCAGTACGTCGCCCACATAGAGGAATTCCCGGAAAGCAAATGGGACCTCATCCTTGGGGTCAACCTCAGCGCTGCCTTTCATACCACCAAAGCCGTCTGGCCAGGTATGCAAAGCCGGGGCTTCGGGCGGATTATCAATATCGCCTCTGTGCACGGGCTCAAGGCTTCTCCTTTCAAAACAGCTTATGTAGCAGCCAAGCATGGCATGGTCGGCCTGACCAAGGTGCTGGCATTAGAGGGAGCAGAACACGGCATTACCGCCAACGCCATCTGCCCAGGCTATGTTAAGACCCCGCTGGTTGAAAAACAGATTCCGGAGCAGGCCAAATCCCATGGCATGACCGAGGAAGAGGTCACGGAAAAGGTCTTCCTTAAAGCTCATGCGGTCAAAGACTTTGTAAAGGTGGAAACCCTGGGCGCGCTGGCTCTCTTTCTGGCGGGTGAAGGCGCAGCCACCGTTACCGGTACCGCTATTCCGGTAGATGGAGGCTGGGCGGCAAGGTAACAGGACATCAGGAAACTAAGATAAAGACGACACAATATGGAAGGGAAGAAGTTAGCATTAGCCCTGCAGGGTGGCGGTTCGCACGGTGCCATTACCTGGGGGGTGCTGGACCGGCTGCTGGAAGAGGAAAACATAGATCTTGAAGGCTTTTCGGGTACAAGTGCGGGCGCCATGAATGCAGCCGTATTAGCCTACGGGCTTCACATCTCCGGGCGGGATAAAGCGAAATCCCTGCTCGACCAGTTTTGGCGCCGGGTAGCGGAATCAGCGGCTTTGTCTCCGGTACAGCCTGCTCTCTGGGATTTGCTCTTTGGTGGTGGAAATATGGATTACTCCCCGGGCTTTATGGCAGCAGAAGCCGCAAGTATGTTTGTTTCGCCCTATCAGTTCAATCCGATGGGCATCAACCCTTTGCGGGATATCCTGGCAGATATTGTCGACTTTGAAGCCCTGCGGCATTGCAAGGTCACGCAGTTGTTTGTCTGTGCAACAAATGTAAGGCGGGGGCGGGCAAAGGTATTCGACCTGCCCCATATTTCGGTGGATGCGGTAATGGCTTCAGCCTGTCTGCCGGAAGTTTTCAAAGCCGTTACCATCGATGGCGAAGACTACTGGGACGGCGGTTTCATGGGTAATCCCCCCATTTACCCTCTCATTGATGCCGGCTGTCAGGATATCCTGCTGGTGCAGATCAATCCTATCAATATCGACCGGACGCCTCAGACCTCTTCAGAAATCCGGGACCGGATCAATGAGCTGAGCTTTAATTCCAGCCTGATGCTGGAGATGCGGCGCATCGCGTTTGTGGACAAACTATTGTCATCTGGTGTAGACCTCGGAGCGCCTTTCCACAAAGTCTTCATCCACCACATCAATCCGGAAGCCGAAGTGCAGGGGCTGAACCTCTCCAGCAAGCTCAACGCCAACTGGCAGTTCCTCCTCCGGCTCAAAGCCATTGGCCGGGAGAAGGCAGAAGCCTGGCTTGCCCGGCACAGCGATCAGGTTGGCGTGGCATCGAGCTGTAACATACGGGAGACTTTTCTGTAGGACTATTCTTCCGGTGGAAAAAGAAACTGCCCGGACGCCCGGTCCCAGTGCAGCTTGATCTCCTCCCGGCGAAGGCGGTCAAAGGCCGGGCAGGCAACCTGCTCCTCCGGGCTGGCAGAATCCCCGCAGTAGTAAAAACGCTTTCCGGTGAAGACGGAGGCTGTGAGTGTAGTGCCTTGCTGCGGTAAATCCAGCAGCACCGGCAAGGCTTCTTCCAGTATTTTCGGATCCTCAGCATAGTCTGGTTCCAGGAAATCAAAAACAGATAGTGCGCCCAGCGTGTGCTCTGTCCAATCGTACTGATCGGGATGCTCCGGGCGAAGGAAATGGTATTCCTGAGTAGCACTAAACCCATCATAGGCTTTTTTGCTCACGGCGATCATGGGTTTGCCGTTGGCCAGGCGAAAGAGGACGACCTGTACGTGATAGGTGCCGCCACCGGTGCCTTCGTCAATGATTTCAATGAAGCCGTTCTTTAGGTCTACTGTCGCGTCGACTTCCATTTCAAGGGTGGATTCTGCTATCCATTTATTCTCCTTTTGGGTTAGCTCATAGGGGCTGTTGTAGGGTGGCTCAAGGCTTCGATAATAATCCAGTACGTTCTTCCGCTTATCCGTTTCGGCTCCAGGAGCTTCATCGGGTGGCGGTGAGGAGGCTTCGGGCTGCTCCTGAATGGCTTCGGCGGTATCTGTGTCGGTTGCAGGTGCCTTTGACACATCCTGACCTGTTCCTCCTGAGCAGGCCATAAGGGCAACACTCAGGAATGCCCAGGTTATAATTTTCATGGAAAGATGCATAGCTTGATTTTATCGGAATAATTGAACTTCTCCTTCGTAAAGTGTGGTAAATCCATCCACCCAGCGGACCTGTACGATGTAAGCGTAAACGCCTGCCGCTGCCGTTTCCCCCCTCGTGGTGCCATCCCATGCTGATACGCCATCTTTGGCTTCGAAGACCAGCCCGCCCCAACGGTCGTAAACCTGAAAGTTGAGCACCTCCGCAATGCCGGCTCCCGGATAAATTTCGAAGCGGTCGTTGATGCCATCTTCATTCGGGGAAAAGGCATTGGGAATGTACACCTGACGGGTGCCATCCACTTGCAGGAACAGCTCAGCGGAGTAGGTACAGCCGCCCTCCAGCGTTAAGGTCAGCTCAACATCCACGGAGCTTGTGGCCAGCAACCTGGGGTTAGGGCAGGTCGTACAACTCAGCACAGCGCCGGAGTCCGCCACCCACTGAAAAGTTGATAAGGCAGGATCAATTGGAACATTGGAAATAATTTCCAACTGCACGGAATCTCCAAAGGAAGCAGGATTGGGCTGAGCCAGCAGGTCGATAGCCAGGTTATTTGGCTCTGCCAGGGTCAGTGATACCGTTGTATCGCAATTATTGCTGTTGGTGATGGACACTTGGTACAGACCAGGTACCAAACCTTCAAAGACCGGCTCGGTTTGTCCTGCACCGCCATTGAGGGCAAAGGTATAAGGCGAAGTGCTGCCACTCAGCCCTGAAAATTCGATAAGGCCCGTAGCTTCTCCCGGACAAGCCGGATCTACGGTTTCCACCTGGAAATTAATGGGCGGCACATCGGGCAGGACAATGCTATCCTGCGAAATGGAGCATCCGGTAGCGTCTGTAACCGTGTAGGCGTACAAGCCGGGCAGTAGCCCGTTTATGGTTGCTGTACTTTCGTTGAAAGGTTGCCCGTTGCGGGACCATTCGAACTGATAAGGCGTGATGCCGCCAGTTACCTCCAGTGTCAATATGCCAGATGCTTCGCCCTGACAGTTAGGTGGGCTCACATTTACTTCTGCCTGAGGTACATCAGGAGCGGCCAAAAAGAAAGTGGAGGTCGAAAAACAATCCGCTCCTACTGTAATGATGGCCTCATAGCTCCCATCTGATAAGTTTTCGATTGTTTGTACGCCTTCTGCAATGAGGTTACCCTCGCTATCGAACCACTCAATAGCGCTCGCGGGATCCCCCCCTGACAGATTGATGGTGATAGCACCATTGTTTTCCCCGCAATTTGGCGGCACAACTTCCGCCCCGACATCCGGTAATTCGAGAATATTTACGTTGATTTCATCGGTGACGACTCCACATGTCGTGGTGAGCTCCAGGGTATAGTTCCCGTCATCTGTCACCATGATTTGCGGCGTAGTCGCCCCATTGCTCCAGCTATAGTCACCCGGCACTTCAAAAGCGGGCCCCAGCGTCACAGGATCACCCGCGCACACTTCCAAATCCGGTCCCAGTGCTACAGCATCTTCCGGTGTTACTACCGCAATAGAGTCTACAGCAGTACATTCATCCTGAGTCACCGTCACGCTGTAAATCCCGGAAGCATTCACAGTAAAAGTAGAATCAGTAGAACCATCCTGCCACTGATAAATGGCTGTGCTGTCCAGTGCCGGATCGAGCAGCAAGCTTGCGCCGTTGCAAATGAGGGTATCGTTGCCCAGGTCCAGCGTAAAGGAACTGTTATTTGGATTGATGGAAAAATCCTGATCGGAAACATTCACATCAAGGTCGGTAGAGGCCGTCAATGTACTGCCAACGAAGGAGACTGGGTCCACGTCCAGGTTGACAGGAGTAAGAAAAGCATCCGGCAGAGGGTCGGCGCAGATGCCCTGCCCGTCTTCGTCGACCTTAACCAAACGAAACCCATCACGGTCATAGAGGTCCTCATACACGTAAGCGTAATAGCCCTCAGAGGTGACCGTAAGCGGGCTTCCCCCAAACCGGAAGGGACCGCTCAAAAAGCCCTCTTCTGCAAGCTCAAGCCCCCACAGCATTTCCCCATCCTTACTGATTTTTGCCAAAGCAGGGCGGATATCGCCGGAGTTGTCCACATCCGATGCTCCTACGAATAGCAGGCTTCCATCAGGAGTAAACACTAAATCTTCAGGCTGAGAATAAAGAACAAAGTTTAGCCCATTATATTCAACTGTAACTGCCTGATTAGAAAGAACGACTAAACGAGACCATATCACACTTCCATCTAGATTGATTCGTGAAATTAACGCCCCTCTAGCTCCAGTAAACTGATCATCAACAAAGGTAGTCTGCAAAAGAGCAAATGTTCCATCCTCTAGCGCAACAACACTTACTCCTTGCCCAACAAAATCCTGATATTGGTATGTATTGGCCCAGAGTTGAGATCCTTGCTCATTGAGACGAAGTACAAATGCTTTATCGCCTACAGCAATCCCTCCAATGCTCCCCGTCACCAGGTACCCGCCGGCAGGCACCTCCGCCACATCATACCCCGTAGCACCCTGTCCGGCTACCGGATAATACTGCCCCCATTCCACAGCTCCTGAAGCATCATACTTGACCAGATAAAGCGCTGTTTCAAAACTCGGGCTGTGATGACCGGCAAAGATATAGCCACCATCAGAAGTCTGAAGCCCGGCATACCCCCGTTCCAAAAGGTCAGGATTGCCCGGGAACTGTGACCATTGCAGGGTGCCATCAGCATTGCCTTTGGCCAGAAAGCCATCAAAATAGACGGTCGTGGACGTGCCGGAAAGCACGAAGCCGCCATCTTCCGTTGAGCTGATATCGGTTATGGACTGGAAAGTACCGGGGTCATATTCCTGCGACCATACCATTTGGTTGGTATTGTCGATACGGGCGACTATTGCATCGTTGGCATTGCCGGCAGGGTTATTAAAGCCATTAGCTACAGAGCCAAGCACATAAATACTGCCATCCGGCCCGGCAGTTGCGGCCAAAGCCCGCACGGAATCCCCTGTAGTGCATTCCACGCGGAACTCTCCCAGCTGAGCGTTAAGATGACCGACAAAAAAGAGCGTAACAAGTGTAGAGAGTAGTAATTGCTTCATGGAATTGGTGTTGTCAAGTGTTGAAGGTACGCTACAAATTATTTCCAGTTATGTTGCAGCATGATCTGATAGATCAGAGATTTGGCATGTTCCTGACTTACACCGGTAAGGACCAGTGTAGCCTGCCGGAACAGCGCGATCGTAGTAGCTGGATAAACGCCGGTTTCACCGGGAAACCAGGCCATTGGCACACTAGTCCCCTGCAGGATTTCATAGCCAGCGCCGGCATTGTGCTCCTGCCATTCCCCGGCAATGATTTGCAACTGTGGAATGTCTTGTGCGGGTGCAGGATCGTAAAGATAGAAATGCAGCATTTGAATCTCTGCCCGTGCAGGCATGGTGAAAATGCAGGCCGACTTTTCGTTCCGCCCGGCGGCAACCGGCGTCACCTTGCGGACTGGCTCCTGAACGGTCTCCTGAATGGTCTCCAGGGCCAGCAGCGCTGATGCCTGCGGGAGCGGTGCCTGCTGAGGGTTGTTCCCACAACTTAACAGGAGAAGAATCAGAGCAGGAAAGACAAGCAGTGTTTTCATGGCTTTTTTTATGGCAAATTTACAAAAGCCACTGCAAAAAAGGCGTCGCCCAGCGGTAACGGGCACGATAGATTTCAAAATAAGGAACAGGAAGCGCCCGAAACCCATTCAGGACCGGGGCTACGTTAGGCATGGTGCTGCCGCAAAAATTAAAGGCTTCACTCCCCTGCTCAGCACCGGCTTGTATAGCCTGCCACATCAGCCAGGGAAATGCCCCGCTCTCCCGGGCACCTTTCCCGTTACCCGCGGTGATGGGGTAAGTAACGCCTTCGGTATGCATCAGGTACACCCCGCTGTGGACCGTTCCGTCCTGATGACGTGCCAGGAGCAATTGCACATCGCCAAACTTCCGGGCGGGCCCATCCATTTGCTGCAGCAAAGACAAGGTGACCGGTGCAGACAGCCCCTGCCGGTCAAAGGTATGCTCGATGATAGACACCAATGCATTCAGATCTGAACTCTCTTCCAACTCCAAGACCTTCTCTCCTTCCTTGATGCTGTACTTTACCGAGCGGTTGAAGCGGCGGTGGACCGTTTCCCTATCCGAAAGTCCCGGCACCACAAAGTGATACCGCAGTTGAGCCTGAAAGCCTTTCCAAAGCAGGGGCATCCAGTTTTTGGTCCCATGGTGCAGTTTCTGAATGTGCCCCCAGTGCCCGGGCAGTTGTTCCAGGAGTTGCGGAATGACCTGCCGGTCGAAGGTGAACTGATCCGCCGGAGCAAGGGAATCATACGCCCGATACCGCCACAAGCCAAGGTAGGGCGTCAGTGGTGGCGTTAGCAGGAAAGGTATGCCTTTAACACGCCGGATATGGTAAGGCAATGCTGCTGCCAATTCGCCTTTCTTATCCTCAGCGAGCGCTACACCCCAGTTGTCCGGGCCGCATACCGCATCCAGCCACCAGGGGTGATTGAAGGCAGGAACGGCCTGGTCCCGGCAGAATTCCTGGTATACTGGTTTTGGCGACAATATTATTTAGGTTTATTGGCAAAAAGCCTACTGCCATATCAATGATGGGGCTGAGAAGACAAGACGTTTTCCCGGTTAGACTATCTTAGGAACGTTTAAATAATAACTTCACCATTTATGACTGCTTCTTTTTGCGCTGGTCTGCGTTGCTCATCAGTCAGGTAGCTTTGGCTATCTTCTTTCTTCGCGCCTTGCCCAGCACAAAAATAACCGACTCAAAATGTCGAATCTATTTTTTAACGTTCCTTAATTGAAATCCACAAGATCAATCTCAAAAACCAGCACAGACCCGGCCGGGATAGTCCCGACAGCCCGATTGCCGTAGCCCAGATTGGATGGGCAATACAGGGTAACCTCTCCTCCTTTCCCTACCAATGGGATGCCGATCTGCCAGGCGGGAATTAAGTTTCTAAGCGGAAAAGTAATGGTACTGCTGCCCGGTGTCTGATCAAAAACGTGCCCGTCCAGCAGGGTGCCTTTGTAGCGCACGGTGACAGAATCCGTGAGCTCAGGCCGTTCACTCGAACCCGGCGTCTGAATTTGGTAGTACAAGCCGGACTCGTGCCGGTCAGCCGTCAGGTTGTTCTCTGCCAGGAAGTCCAGGATTTTCTCCTCATCAGGCCGGTCATCGGTCTCCTTGTTGCAGGCGATCAGCGCAATGCCTAAAAGCATCGCGAACACATATTTTAGCTTCATCTTCAAAATGATAAGTTTGAATGTAAAACTACAAAAATAGTAAAGGTGCCGGACAGGTACTTGCAAAAACCGTAGTAGCTGCAAATCTGACAGAGAAGAGACTAAAAGCTACGGCCAGGATTATTCCATACCTGACATTTTCTTGTTTTGATGGCTTTTTATATTTTCACCCCGTATTATCCCCTGCCTCTTTATATAGTCACCAAAACTATGACGGACACGCATACTAAAGTTAGCGTACAGAGCCCTGATTAGCGCTCATAATCAACACTAATTTCAAACACTTGCTGAAAAACACTAAACAGTAGCCTTGTAATGCAACCCATTACAATGCCGCTGCCTACTATACTGACGATTAAGTGGTTTGCCACAGCAAACCTACTCAATGCTTGCCCGTGTTCCGTTGCCTTTAGGCTTTGACCACCTTAAAGGCAGGTAGCTGGGACCGCGATCCTGCTCAATGAACTGGGGCAGCGCGTACGCCAATTCAATCTGATGACGGGCGACCTGGAAATTGATGGCGACCTCTCAGGGCTCCCTCCGGGGCTCTACTTCCTTCAGGCTGCTACCAGTGATGGGTATCAGGAAACGCTGAAGTTGTTGAAACAGTAGGCTTTTAAAAGCGAAAAGTAAAACAGGTGGGCGGGGCGATTAGGCGCTGTCTACCTGTTCCCTTTGTGCCTGATATCTTCTGCCCCCCTTTATTTTGGTTGGAGCAAGTCCGTTTAAAAAACTCAACTTAGTTGATGCCCGGCAGTCGTATTATTGCCAGATTTTATCTACTTTTAGTCCATAATCTCAATTCCCCCTCTCCCCCCTTTCCAATTGCTGTCACCTGCAGTGATCTAGCTTTTCAAATTTACAGTGCAATACATTGATGGCATTAAATAGTCTACACGAAATTCAAACACCCGGAACAAACCTAAACAAATAGGTAACCTGTTCCAACGCCACTGCGTACTAACAGGAGCTATACTACCCTGGGTCACGAGAAGTGAAATGTTGACGACTATATTTTTGAGCCCTGTAAGGCAAAAAGCACAGGCATCCCTGCAGATGGCGAGCATTTTTAACACAGCAGGGTACAAAAAGAAAAAGTCAAAAATCACTTATTGTGCCCGGCGGGAGTCTATACCCGTTTATAACTAAACAAATATGCACATGTACACGGTTAAAACCCTCACGCCTATCCGCGTGACACGCCTCACTGCATCGATAGGGCACTTATGGCGCTTCTGTCTTATGCTATTCTTTTTCACTTCAATGCCTTATGCACTATTGTCTCAGTGTACTCCTGCTACCGGCACGGAGAGCTTTGAGAATAATTTAGAGACTATAGCGACAGGGACAGGAACACAATCCGGCATTGCAGAGTGTTACGAATTCAAGGTTTTTTCATTTTTTGGCACTTCTACCATATCAAGTGATGGGCAGGACATAAAACTGTCGAACGACCAATCTGTCGGTTACTTTGAAATTGGCTCTTCAGATGGATCTGCATTTAAACTGGAGAATTTCGTATTCCTTAAACAAAGCTCTACCTATGATGGTAATATGACGATTACAGGTTACAAAGATGGCGAACAGGCACAAGGTGCTGAGACGACCATACCGGTAGGTGATTTTAACAACCAGACCGCTGATCTCAGTTCCAATACCTCCTTCGGAAATATTGATAAAATCCGGCTTACGTTTAGTTCAACTAATGCCAATGGCGTTTTCTTATTCCGGGAAATCACCATTGCGGACCCCGTAGACTGTAACCTCACAGATGCAGAAGACCCGGTGGTGACCTGCCCGCCTTCCCCAGCCGTCGCAATAGCTACGGTTAATTTAGTGCAATTTGGAGGTTCTGCAGGAGATATAACGTATACGATAACCAATTCAAACGGAAATGTTATTGGTAGTGGTGCTTCTATTTTCGGAAATACTAGCTCAGAGGTTCAGTTGCCTTGTGATGCGGATTATAATTTTAACATTACAAATTTTGTAGATTGTGGTTGCGCAGTTCAGGGATTAAACCTAAGCGTAGACGGCACAACAGTTCTTGCTTTGGGGACAGGTAACCCTGCCATAGAAGTAAAAAGCTACCCCTTTACTGTTGATCCCTGCAACATAACCATACCAGATGGGGAATGCACAATCGACCTTACCAATCTTAACCCTATTGGGACACCTTCTGACAATTGTGATACAGACCCAGCGGTCTCCTGGGAACTTACCGGAGCAACAACCGGGTCAGGCAATGGTTATTTCAACCAAAACGGGGCACAGCCTTTCAATGCAGGCACCACCACCCTCACCTATACGGTTGAGGACAATAATAGCAATACAGCCACCTGTAATACAGTGATTGTAGTGGAGGGCAGCGCTGGGCCTGATGCAAGCTTCAGCTACAGTGCAGCAGCCTATTGTGCCAATGATGCAGACCCTTTACCAACCATTACCGGCGAACAGGGAGGGACTTTCAGCAGTACAGCAGGCCTCAGCCTCGATGCCAACACCGGTGAGATTGATATTTCAAATTCTACACCAGCTACTTATACGGTCACTTATACCGTGGCCGGTACAAACTGTGACGGTACCTCTAATGTGGAAGTCACCATAAATGCAGCTGACGATCCAGGCTTCAGCTATAGTCCCGACCACTTCTGCGCCAATGATAATGACCCAACGCCAGCGGTCATCGGTCTTTCCGGCGGTACGTTTTCTTCTTCGAGTGGCTTGAGTATCAACCCATCTACCGGTGAAATTGACGTCAGTGCTTCCACACCCGGTGTATACACCGTGACTTACATGACCTCCGGCAGCTGCCCAAATTCAGCCACCGATCAGGTCGAAGTCTTCAGCGTTCCCACCCTTGAATTCACCAATCCCGGAGATTTCTGTATCGACGCTGGCGTACAAACCGGGCTAAGTGGCGCAAGCCCTGCCGGCGGGACTTACTCTGGTACGGGTATTACCGATAACGGGGATGGCACCTTCGACCTTAACCCAGTCGTAGCAGGAACCGGCAACCTGAATATTACCTACACGCTAACGACCAACGACGGCTGCACGGTCGACATTAGCACTGCTATCAGTATCGATCCGGCCTGCGGCTGCCTCGACGAAGAAACCAATTATTTCTATTGCTATGATGCCAACGAAACGAACCAGGTCGCCTTTGAGGTTTGTGGTTCTTCCGGGCTCTACCCGGTAGCCAAAATCAATCAGGGGATCTTTGCCAATGATGGAGATCAGCTGACTATTTATGAGGGAGTCTCAGGCAGTGGAATCAGCGGGTCCGAGGTATTCTCCGGAAGCGGGGACGTATCGAACCAGCAATTTGTAGGCACTACTACCGGACAGTGTTTGATTTTTGTGATCAACTCCGGCGCCAGCGGCAGTTGTTTGCCGGAAGGCACCACCAACCTCCCTCTTGTAGTTTGCGGCAGCGAAACCGCAGTCAGTAATGCCTTTACCGCACTATCAGATTTATGTATAGATGCGGGGGAACAAACCGGGCTTTCAGGCGGTAGTCCTTCCGGAGGGGTTTACAGTGGGCCGGGCGTTTCCGATGATGGCAATGGCCAGACCTACTCTTTTAACCCTACCGCAGCGGGCGTGGGTACGCATACCCTGTCTTACACTGTCAACAATCAGGTACTGGAAGACGATGTAGAAGTATTTGACCTTCCGGCTGTCACCTTCGACGATCCAACAGCAGTTTGCCTGAATGACGGGGCACAGAGCAGCCTTAGCGGCGGCGACCCCACGGGCGGCGAATACTCAGGCCCCGGGGTAACGGACAACAACGATGGTTCGAGCTTTACGTTTGACCCGCAGGAAGCAGGGGTAGGCCTGCATACACTCACTTACACCTATACCGATGGCAACGGATGTGCCAACAGCACTACTGCAACCATCGAAGTTCTGGCCCTTCCCAATGTTAACTTTTCTGCTCCGGCAGACCTTTGTGTAAACGCAGGTGTACAGTCCGCTTTAAGCGGCGGTAGTCCGGCTGGAGGCACCTACAGCGGGCCCGGCGTAGCCGACGATGGCAATGGGCAGACGTACACTTTTGACCCGGCTACCGCAGGTGCAGGTATGCATACCATTACCTACACTTACACAGATAACAGTGGATGTACCAACACGGCAACCGATCAGGTTGAAGTATTCACGCTCCCCGGTTTATCTTTTACTGCTTTAGATGACCTGTGCATTGATGCGGGTCAACAAACCGGGCTGGGCAGCGGCACACCAACCGGAGGAACATACAGTGGCACGGGGGTATCTGATGATGGCAACGGAGAAACCTACAGCTTTGACCCCTCGGCAGCCGGAGTGGGCATGAACGACATTACCTATTCCTATACTGATGGCAATGGCTGCACCAATACCACGACTGATCAGGTTACCGTATTTGCACTGCCCTCTGTTTCATTTGCTGCGCCTGCAGACCTTTGTGTGGATAGCGGGGTGCAAATGGGCTTAAGTGGTGGAACGCCTACCGGAGGCCTCTACAGCGGCACCGGTGTGAGCGACGGCGGTAATGGATCAACTTTTATCTTTGACCCTTCAGTGGCTGGGGTAGGCATGCATACGATCACCTATTCCTACACCGATGGCAATGGCTGCACCAACAGTGCTGAAGATCAGATCACCGTTTTCGAATTGCCAAATGTCGGATTTAACGACCCGGGCGACTTTTGCGCGGATGCCGGGGTACAAAATGGCTTGAACGGTGGCACCCCTTCCGGCGGCATCTACAGTGGTACCGGCGTGAGTGACGATGGCAACGGCCAAACCTTCTCCTTTGATCCCAGTCAGGCAGGTATAGGCCAGCACGAGCTGACCTACACCTACACAGATGGAAACGGGTGCTCCAACAGCCAATCAGTAACGGTGGAAGTCAACAGCACCCTAAATGTCACCCTGACCGACCCGGAAGACGTTTGTACCAATGAGGGCATTCAAACCGGCCTTGGAGGCGGACTACCGGCGGGTGGCGTATATTCCGGGCCAGGAGTAGCAGACGATGGAAACGGAACAACCTACAGCTTTGATCCGGTAGCAGCTGGCGTAGGGCAGCACACTATCACCTACAACGTGACCAGCAATGATGGATGTGAAGGCTCCGATATGGTAACCATTGAAGTCTTTGATGCCCCAAAAGCTGCCCTTGAAAACCCAGGGGATTTCTGCCTGAATGATGGCATTCAAACTGGTTTGAGCGGGGGAACCGAAGCCGGTGGCGTGTATGCCGGCCCGGGGATAACAGATAATAATGACGGCACCTTCGACTTCGACCCGCAAACTGCCGGGGCCGGGCAACATACGCTCACCTATACCATTACAACCAACGATGGCTGTACAGATGATGCCAGCCAAATCTTTGAAGTCTTCGAGTTGCCAACGGTAACCCTGGAAGACTACGACAGCCGCTGTCCTAATGACGGGCTTGCAACCCTCGGTGGAGGGCTCCCTCAGGGCGGCACCTACTCCGGTGAGGGCGTTTCTGATAATGGAAATGGGATCAACTTTGAATTCGACCCTCAAAGTGCAGACGTGGGAATGCATACCATCACCTACACTTACACCTCTGCGGATGGGTGTACCGTTGAAGCTACGGCCAGCCTTGAAGTGGACGACACCGGGAATCCTGAATTCACCCTTTGCCCGGGACAGCAGGAGGTGGATATGGAAGACGGGCTCTGCTACGGTTTAGTGACCGATCTGACGGCAATTGTTGCAGCCACCGACGACTGCGGTACACCTGAACTCTCTCAGGACATACAAGCAGGCACCTCATTTGGCAGCGCCCATTTAGAAGAGCAGATCGTTACTGTCACGGCAACGGACGGAGCCGGAAAAAAAGCAACCTGCGAAATCACGCTGCAGTTAATGGACAATCAACCTCCTCAACCACATTGCAAAACCGGCACTGTTAACCTCAATGCTGAAGGCACGTATGAATTGACCCTTGCCGACATTTACGATGCCAATCTTAGCAGCGACAACTGCGGGGCAGTGGAGGTAACGGATTTTGAAGTATACTCCCTGGATTGCGATGATGCCAATACCACCCTTCAGCTTAATGTTACAGTGGAGGACGAGGCCGGAAACCCCGCAAATTGCCAGGCCAGCATTTTCGTATCTGATGAGGCGGAGCTCCCCAATCAGTGGCAATCGACCGACCTTGGAAGTTCCAACAATTCAGGCACTTACTCTTTTGCTCCATGTTCCAGCGATGTGCCTGGCAACGGTGATATTACCATCAGTGGCAGTGCCAATGGCAATACCAGCTTCAATGGAGACAATGCTGCTTTTGCAAGTCAGACGTTATGTGGTAATGAGATTGGTATGCAAGCTAAAATTACTGTAAATAACGGAAGCGGTTACGGAGGTATTATGATGCGGGAGACTTTGGATAGTGACTCAAAACAAGTTGCATTATTTACCAACAACAGCGCCCTGGTCCGCAGAGAAGTCCGATATAACACCGGCGGCGCAAAGGATATTTCGCATATTTCGGCCCCCTTTTCCTTCTACTTAAGGCTTAAGAAACAAGGCAACCTAATTCGTCAGTTCGTTAGTACAAGCGGTGATAACTTTTCGGCAATAGGGGCCGTACAAATAGACCTGGGGCAATGCCCGGAAGTCGGCCTGGCCGTTTTCTCCAATGATAACAATCCAGTCGACGTTACTTTCTCCGAGATACGAACCAGAGGACAAGCGCCACAAATCAGCCCAGGGCTGCCGCTGATGAGTCAAAATACGAACCTCCCAGGGGAAGCGGTGGTTTATCCTAATCCTGCGAGGGACCAATTCACGCTGGAATTGGGCCAGCCCCTTTCCGAAATGGCAGAGGTGGCCGTATTCAATCAGTTTGGGCAATTTGTAGCTAAATGGCAGATGGCTGCTGGTGAAGTTTCCAGCGAGTGTCACACTTCTCACTGGGCGCCGGGTGTATATTACCTGCAGATCAATGCAACCAACCGTAATTTTGCTCCGATAAAGATTGTTACAACAAGATAACTCCGATTTAAACCAGCTATGCATTGACAGAGGCTTAGGGAAAGATACCCTAAGCCTCTTTTTCGGAAAATTTCACACTGACCAAAAATAAAATCGCACCTGTCTTCCAGCTATTGAAGTATTTAATACTTATATTTGAGGTATTGAAAGCTCTTTTTTACTCCCTGTCCGGAAGCTTTCTTCCTCTATGATCTAACACTAAAACAGCCTTTCCAACAAGGTAAAAACACTTTTGACAAAGCGGGAAACGCCGCCATATGTCCTTGACATATATGGCATTGGTTTTTTTAGCTAATCCGAAATTGGCAATCATACCCGCAGCTCAAAAGTTAAGCCCCCTTTCCGTGTGTTCGGAAAGGCAGTAAATCATAATCGAAAAAAGTCACCATGCTGAGCACAAAGAACCGCCTAGCCCAATGGATCCCTGCTGCACTGCTAGTCGCTGTAGCGGTTTTGTCCCCGGAATTCATCGTCGCCCAATGCGATGCAGGGGAAGAATTTTACAGCTATTGCTACACAATTCCGGAAGTCAACACTACTGCCTTTGAAGTCTGCCCCGATGACCCTACTGCAACAGTAGAAGCCGAAATTATACAGGCTGGTTTTCTGCACAACCCACCAACGTTTGTTGCGACGCTCACCGTATATGAAGGCTCCATCGACCCGGGAAATATCGTTTTCGGTCCAGCTGGTACTGGAGTGGTTGGCGAAACCCTCACTTCGACCAATGCCGGTGACTGCCTGATTTTCGTCATCAATGCATCCAACAACTTTGGGGTCAGCTGCCAAAGCGGTGGAGTTAATACCGAACTACAGGTTTGCGCCAGCGACGTTGGCGGTACGGCACCGGTTACCTTCTTCGCCCCCAATGACCTGTGTGAAACCGATGGGGTACAAAGTGGCCTCAGTGGCGGTATGCCTACCGGTGGTGTATACTCCGGTGATGGCGTGAACGACAACGGAGACGGCACCTATGATTTCAATCCGGCAACTGCAGGCGTAGGCATTACCACGATTACCTACACCGTGGGCGTCAATTCCGCCATGGATGATGTGGAGGTTTTCGCTTCCCCAATGGTCTCCTTTAGTGCGTCAGCGGATATTTGCATCGATGCAGGCCTGCAAACGGGACTCAGCGGCGGTTCACCCTCAGGAGGAACCTACAGTGGCCCGGGCGTTACCGATAACGGGGATGGTACCTATGACTTCAATCCGGGTATTGCCGGGCTTGGTGTCCATACCATCTCCTATACTATTCCGGGTATTTGCGAAGAAACTGCCATGGACGACATCGAAGTTTTAGCAGCCTGTGGCTGCCCGGCCGGGCAATCTTCGTTTTTCTATTGCTACGACAACAATGAATCGAATACCGTCGCTTTCGAAGTCTGCCCTGCTGCCGGTCAGTCACCAAAGGCAACCATCACGGCCGGGACCATTGGTTCTATTTTCACCGCGGACAGTGATGTACTCAACGTATACAGTGGCACTTCAGGTTCCGGTATTTCCGGTACGTTGATTGCAGGGCCCCTTACCGGAGACCTGAGCAACACCGTCATTAACGGCCCGGCAGCTGATGAGTGCCTGATTTTTGTGATCTCATCCGGCCCGATAGGTAGTTGTGCCACAGGTAACGGGTACCCCAACGAAACCGGACTGTCTGTTTGTGGTGAAAATGTAGCCCCTGAGGTGAATGTAACGGCTCTAGCTGATTTGTGTATTACAGCCGGCATTCAAACCGGGTTGTCAGGTGGCAATCCGGAAGGAGGGGTCTACAGTGGGCCCGGCGTTTCTGATGATGGCAATGGCATGACTTACTCATTCAACCCTGCCAGTGCAGGTGTTGGGGTACATACCATCACTTACACCTTTGGCGGTGAAATGGGAACGGATGAGGTGGAAGTGTTCGAGTCCGGGGTCGTCAGTTTAACCGCTTTGGCAGATTTATGCGTAGATGCCGGATTACAACAAGATCTTACCGGCGGCACCCCGGCAGGTGGTACCTACAGTGGCCCCGGTGTAACAGATAACGGCAACGGCACCTACGATTTCAACCCGGGCGTTGCCGGGGTCGGCATACATACCCTTTCCTACACGCAGCCAGGTGGCTGTGAGGAGACGGCTATGGATGATGTGGAGGTAACTGAAGCCTGTGGCTGCCCTTCAGGACAGCTATCCCGTTACGCCTGTTTTGGCAACAATCAGGCAGAAGGCACCATTTTTGAAATCTGCCCGGATGCCGGCAAGGTAGGCCAAGCCAACATTATCGCAGGAACCCTCGGTTTGGACGATGTGCTCACGGTTTACCAGGGGTCCACCGGTGGTGGTTCAACCATACTCTTTGGCCCTGCAACCGGCACCAACCTTAGCGGCGAAACCATTACTGGTACGGCGATTGACGAATGCCTGATTTTTGTATTGTCTACCGGCCCTGTTACCAGTTGCCAGGATGGCTTTGAAGCAGCGATACAGGTATGCGGGCAAAGTACAGAGCCAAATCTTGCCTTTACAGCTCCCGCAGATGTTAATATTGATACTCCCACCCTGACCGGGCAAGGGGGCGGTACGCCTACTGGTGGTGTTTACAGCGGACCAGGCGTTTCTGATGATGGCAATGGCATGACGTACTCTTTTAATCCTGCTGGAGCGGGCGTTGGGGTGCATACGATTATCTACACCGTTAACGGATCAATGGTGAGTGACGATATTGAGGTTTTTGATGTTGTACCCGCTTTTTCTGCGGAATTTTCTCCTGATAATATCGGATTGAGCAGTTCAACCCGCTTGATATTCACGATTGACAATACGGCATCGCCTAACCCGGTTACGGACCTCAGCTTTACCAACAACTTACCAGCAGGGACAGTCATTGCAGATGCACCCGGAGCCACTACTGACTGCGGAAATGGTTTGATTTCCGCACCAGCCGGAGGGGGTGCAATCACTTTCTCAGGGGGACAGCTTACCGCCAACTCCACTTGCACCGTGCAGGTCAATGTGACCGGTAATGCGGCCGGGGCGCATGTTAATACATCGGGTAATCTGACTTCAAACCGGGGGAATAGCAGTTCAGCGACCGACGAACTAGTCATTAGCACAAGTCAGCCAGGGTTTTATAAGTCTTTCTCTCCTTCTACAGTGAATGTTGGACAGCCCAGCCGGCTGACCTTAACCGTTGACAATACGCTCAATACTAGTAACGTTCAGAATATTTCATTTACGGATCCTTTGCCAGTCGGTATGGTTGCTGCATCGCCTTCCAACTTTGAAACCGATTGTGCAGGCTTTACCGTAGGTTCCTTTTCACAGCCTGCAACGATTACATTATCAGAAGATGGCACCAGCCTAAATGCCTTTGGCATTTTCCTTGATGCAGGCGCAACCTGCTCCGTTTCCTTTGATGTTGTTCCGGAACTGGGGGTGGAAAGGCTTGAAAACGTAACGAGTGCGCTTGGCACACAAACTGGCTCCTCCGGTTTTGCTACTGCCACACTTAACGTGAACCAGCCCGGTGAGGTTTTTCTTGAAAAGTCTTTCGGCAATGACCCGGTCGCCCCCGGGGAAATGGTAGACCTCACTTTTACCATTTCTAACTTCAGCCGTGATGAAAACCTGACCGACATCAGTTTCACGGATGATCTGGATGCTACATTATCCGGTCTGGTTGCAGTAGGCTTACCTCAAAGTGACGTTTGCGGCACGGGCTCAACGTTGAGCGGGACGAATACCCTTACCCTCACCGGTGGTAATCTCCCATCGGAAGGCAGCTGTACTTTTACGGTAACACTACAGGTTCCTGCGGGAGCCGCCACAGGCATTTATCCTAACACGACGAGCGCTATAACTGCGAATACATCTGGAGGGGCGATCTCTGGTGCCCCTGCCCAGGATAATCTGGCGATCAAAATTGTACCTAATTTCACAAAAACCTTTCAAAGTACTGAAGCTGTGCCAGGAAGTACGGTTGATTTGGAATTCTCTCTAACCAACCCGAGCACGACTGAAACTATAACAGATATTAGCTTTACGGATGACCTTGCTGCTTTTCTTTCTGGCGCGCAAGTTATTTCAGGCACAGGTCCGAATCTGTGTGGCACTGGCTCCTTTGTAACCTTTTCAACCTCAGGGGGTAACTCAACCCTAACGTTAACAGCAGGTAATTTGGCCCCTGGAGGCAACTGTAATTTCACGGTAACGTTGAGCATTCCGGAGGGAACCTCAGGCGGAGCCTATACGAATACGACCTCATTACTGTCCTCCACCACTAACGGAGAGACCACATTTAGCGCAGGAGCCAGCGATGATCTTACCATACTTCCTGCCCCTAAAATCACCAAATCCTTTGTAGAAGGTGCCGTTCTTGCAGGAGAAACGGTTACGCTTGAATTTACGATTGACTACACGGACGAGGCGACCTACAATGCGACCAATATCAGCTTTACAGATGACCTGGATGCGTTCCTCAGCGGGACCGTCGTTTCGGGGCCACTGCCCACCAATCCATGCGGGACCGGCTCGGCAATCACGGGCACTTCTAATTTGGAACTAACCGGTGGAGAACTGAGCCCCGGCGGATCGTGTACCTTCCAGGTGACCATCCAAACCCCGGCAAGCGTTCTGCCCGGAGTGTATACCAATACCACATCCCCGCTCAATTCCACTATCAACGAACTTAGTGCATCCAGCCTGGCAGGAACAGATCAGCTGATTATTTCGGGTCTTGAAGCTAGCCTGACTGTCCTCAATAACCCTGTGGTGGCAGGTGACCTGGCGACATTAGAATTCAGCTTTGAGAACGTCAGTACGGTTGACTTAACTAATATGGTCTTCACCCTTTCATTGCCATCCGGGTTCGCAGCAGAAGGGTTGCCAGAAAGTGACATCGTTGGCAACGGTAGCCTAATCAACGGGACGACAACGTTAATCCTCAACGGAGGTAATTTGACACCCGGTACATCCGAAACCTTTACCGTGAATGTCCGTGTGCCGGCAAGCGCCGATGATAACCAATACGGATTGGTCACCTCTCAGATTTCATCAGACTTTGATGGTATTGCTACTACTTTATCTCCGCTGAATACAACGTTGGAGGTGCAGTCTGAATTAATAGGCATAGAAAAAACCTTCCATCCCAATTCTACTGTTCCCAGCGGCACTGTAGATGTCACTTATACCCTGACTAACCTCAGTAACGCTTATGATCTGGAGAACATAAGCTTTACGGACGATTTTGATGCTGCACTCGCCGGGCTATCCATCAGTAACCTGCCTGTAGCACCTTGCGGCGGAAATGCAGCAGGCACAAGCACTTTATCGGTGACTGGTGCTGCTTTGACGGCTGGCAGCAACTGTATGTTTACCGTTACCCTTGAAGTTCCCGTGCCAGCAACAGGAGGAGTTTACACCAGTACGACATCAGCACTAACGGGTACTACCACAGGCGACGCATACGCGGTAGCAGGCAGCCCTGCCTCAGCGGACCTCACTATTGAAGCCATCAATCTTAGTAAGTCCTTCACCGAGGTCTCAATTATTGCAGGCAACAGCACCACCCTTGAGTTCACGCTGACCAACAACGGTGACACAGAGGTCTCCGGCATTAGTTTTACAGATGACCTTTCCGCTATGGTTTCAGGGCTCACCTTTAATGGCTCCGCGCAGACCAATATCTGTGGTACCGGCTCGGTGCTTAGTGGTTCAGGATCTACCCTGCTCTCTTTTACAGGAGGTACACTCGCTCCCGGTAGCAATTGCACCTTTTCAGTGGAATTAGATGCCGCTTGTGATATCTCCTCTGATACCTATACGAATACCACCTCTTTAGTATCAAGCAATGGACTATCCGCAGGAGAGCCAGCTACGGCAGACCTGGAAATACAGGCTGAAAACATTCCTCCCGATATTACGTGCCCGGAAAACATCACCATCGAGTGCGACGAGAGTACAATGCCTTCCAACACCGGTATGGCAACCGCTACTGACAACTGCACCTCGGGCTTAACGCCGGATTACGAAGATGAGGATATGCTCACCAATGGGTTGGGCACCATCGAACGGACCTGGAGCGTAATGGATGACGCAGGGAACAGCGACGATTGCGTGCAGGTCATCACCATACAGGACACCACCGACCCCGAGTTCACCAGCTTCCCAATGGATGCCGAGGTAGAATGTGGGGAAAGCACTTACCCGGCCAGTACCGGAACCCCTGTGGTCTCGGACAACTGTTCCACCCCTACGCCAGAATACGAAGACGGGGTTATGATGGACGGGTGTGGAAGCACCGGCTCCTTCGAGCGTACCTGGACGGCTACTGACAATGCTGGCAATATGGTGATGCAAGTTCAGACCATTACTATTGTGGACAATACCCAACCTATTTTCACTGATTTCCCGGCAAATACTACAGTGGAGTGCGGGGAAAGTACTGATCCTGCCGATACAGGAATGCCTGGTGGTACGGATGTTTGTGGTATGGTTACAATTGATTTCAGCGATGCTTTTGCGGAAGATTGCGGTGACACGGGTATCATCACCCGGACCTGGACGGCTACTGATGAGTGTGGCAACGTTCGGGAGCAGGATCAGTTGATCACCATCGAGGATACGACGCCGCCAAGCCTGAGCTGCCCGGATGATATCGTAGAAACGAACACCGCTGGCACCTGCGGTACTGTGGTTACCTTTATGGCTACTGCCAATGATGCCTGTAGCAGTGAAGTTATGATTACCTACAGTCAGGATCCGGGCACAGTATTCGCTGTAGGTGAAACCAATGTCACCGTCAATGCGACCGACGCCTGCAACTTGATGGCAGATGAGTGTACCTTTACGGTAACGGTTAATGATGCAGAAGACCCTGAAATCACTTGTCCGGACAACATTACGATTGAATGCGATGAGAGCACCCTGCCCGCCAACACCGGTATGGCAACTGCTACCGACAACTGCACCTCTGGCTTAATGCCGGATTACGAAGATGAGGATATGCTCACCAATGGGTTGGGCACCATCGAACGGACCTGGAGCGTAATGGATGACGCAGGGAACAGCGACGATTGCGTGCAGGTCATCACCATACAGGACACCACCGACCCCGAGTTCACCAGCTTCCCAATGGATGCTGAGTTGGAATGCGGCCAAAGCACCGACCCTGCCAGTACAGGTATGCCGGTGGCAGCGGATAACTGCTCCTCCCCTATGCCCACCTATGAAGACGGGCCAATGACAGATGGGTGCGGGGACACCGGCTCCTTTGAGCGCACCTGGACGGCTACGGATAATGTCGGCAACTCCGTCATGCAGGTACAAACCATTACTATTGTCGACAACACCGCGCCGGAGTTTACCAGCTTCCCAATGGACACAGAAGTAGAATGTGGCCAAAGTACCGACCCAACCAGTACCGGAATGCCAACCGGTGACGACCTATGCGGTACCATTGATATCAATTACCAGGATAGCTTCTCCGGAGCCTGTGGCAACTCCGGTGTTATTACCCGGACCTGGACCATAACCGATGCATGCGGCAACAGCGACGAGCAAGACCAGATGATCACCATTGAAGACACGACACCGCCCGTGCTCACCTGCCCGGACAATATAACGGTAAGCAATGATGAGGGAGACTGCGGAGCCATCGTCACTTTTGCCGCTGAGGCGAATGACAACTGTGGTTCTTTCATGGTGAGCTATAGCATAGCGCCAGGCAGTTTCTTTGAAGTTGGTACAACAATAGTTGAAGTCAATGGTGCTGACGCCTGCAATAACCCTGCTATGAGCTGTACCTTCAACGTCACGGTAAATGATACAGAAGCGCCGGTCCCAGTTTGTTTGGATACAGAAATCATTATCGAACCCGATGGCACCTTCGAAGTACCGATTGAAGATGTCATTGACTTGAGTTCCAGCACAGACAATTGTGAGTTGGGTATGGCAGAAATAGAAACAACAGTGATCACATGTGATGAAACAGGAAGCGTTGTGCCTGTGGAAGTCAATCTGTCAGACGCCGCAGGCAACGTTGCGAGCTGCACAGCCCTGTTAATGGTCAATACGGGTGATGCCCTCCCTGAACCCTGGGAGAGTGCGGATATTGGGGAAAGCACGAGTGGCAACGACTATGCCTTTAACCCCTGCGGAGAACAGTTTTCCATAACTTCTACGGCCCAAAACACTACATTCCAAACGGAAGACGATCAGGCCTACATCAGCATAGAGCTGTGTGGTAACTTTGGTATGCAGGTCCGTGTCGATAGCCTTCTTGGAGACAGCGGGTATGGCGGAATTATGATCCGGGAGAGTAATGATGCTGGTTCTAAGCAGGTAAGTGTGCTCTCCAACATCTCTAACCTGGTGCGCTGGGAGCATCGTCAGAATACGGATGGCTTTAAACAGACGGCCCTGTATTATAAACCCTTCCCTGTTTTCATACGGTTAGTACGTAGGGGAAATCTCGTCAGAGCGCTGTACAGTAACAGCGGTAGTAATTTCCAACTCATTAGTGCCGTGGAAATTAACATGAACGAATGCCTGAAAATTGGTTTGACTGCTTTCTCCAATGACCCGTTTGGCACAACCCGTGCCGTATTTGGAGATGTTAAATACCGGGTACTGAATAACAATTCCCTCTCTCAGGAAGACAGGGAATGGCTGGAAGGCGAAGTAGCAGAACAAGCCCCCACCTTCGGCATTTCGGACGAAAACATACAACTTTATCCAAACCCTGCGACCGAACAGCTTACGCTGGAATGGCAAAAGCCGGTGGAACAGCCTGTGAACCTCATTTTACATAACGAACTGGGGCAAGCTATCGAGACCCGAATCCTTGAGCCAGGAAGCATTCAAACCACCTGGGATGTCAGTCAGCTGGCAACCGGGCTGTACCTGATTGAGGTTAGGGCAGCAGACGGTCAGGCGCAGTTGCTCCGGTTTATCAAGACGAAGTAAAACAAGAGCCATTTTCTTCAAGCCCCGGTAGTACCGTAGTATTACCGGGGCTGTTTTATTGGGTTTTCCTGAATGGATATTATTACTTTTGCGCAGCAAATTATTGAAAGTCTTAATACGCACAATATGAAACCAATACTAATAGCCGTTTTGGCCCTTTTTATCATGGGCTGCAATTCTCCGGCTTCTCAGGGAGCCAGCAACACGAACGATAGTGCCCCAACTCCCGCTACGCCTATGGCTGTCCGCGACAATTCTCCCGCTGAGGCCCCGGACATCACACTTACGCTTTCCGGCATCCAGACCGGCAGCCCCGTATCCCTCATCGGTCACCTCAACGAACAGCGCTTCCGGGCCGACTCTACAGTTGTGGGACAGGGTGGCGTTATTCATTTTCAAAGATCAGAACCCTACCTGCCTGGCTTCTACTACATTCTTATTCCTCAGCAGGCGGTGGTCCAACTCCTGATTGACAAGGACCAGACGATGCAGCTGCAGGCGGATGCCGGTGATGTGGTTGGCACCATGCAGGTGGAAGGGAATCTCGAAAATGAGATACTGTACCAAAACCTGCAGTTTGAGCAAAACCAGTCCCCAAAATTTGATGCCATCTCCAGCCAGCTGCAGGGCCTGCAGAAGGGATCTGCGGAATACGAACGCCTTACCGCCGAACGGAGTGCACTGATACAGGAGCGCAAAGCACACCTCCAAGGCCTGTTCGAGCAATATCCCAACACCTTCTTCACCAGTTACAAACGCGCCGGTCAAAACCCGGACCTCCGCGAGCTTAAAAGTGCAGATGGCAGCATTGACACCGAAGCACAGGTATACTACTTCCGGCAGGACTTCTGGAATGGCGTGGATTTCACCGATGAGCGCCTGTTGCGCACGCCCGTCATTTTCAATAAGCTCAACCGGTACATCACAGAACTGACGGCCCAAAACCCGGATTCACTCAAAGCCGCTACCAAATATCTGATGGAGAAAGTGGTTGACAATGAGGCCACCAAAGAGTACCTCAAATTCTTCGCCAACTGGATTACACTGAAGTACGAGCCGACCAAAACCACCCTTATGGATGCGGAGGCAATGTACGTCTTTATGGTACAAAACTACTTTACCAGGGAGCGGGCATTTTGGTCAGACTCCATGAATATATACGGCCTTCAGCAGCGTGCTGAGGAAATGGCAGGAAGCCTGGTTGGTAATAAAGCGCCCAATGTAACCTCCTTTGCCCCTGATGGCTCCGAGAAAACATTGCTTGACCTTAAAGCGCCTTACCTGATTGTCTATATGTATAATCCTACCTGTGAACACTGCATGGAGCAAACGCCCAAACTGGTCAACTTCTATCAGGAGTGGAAAAACAAAGGCGTCGATGTCTACGGTATCGCATTGGATACTGATCAACAGGAATGGACAGATTACATCAGGAAAACAGGCATGAACTGGACCAATGTTTTCGACCCTACTAATCGCTCTATTTACGGCAAGTACTACGTAGATGTCACTCCTGAAATCTACGTCATCGGACCTGACCGCAGGATTATCGCTAAAAACATCAAGGTCAACCAGATAGAGGAAGTCATTCGGCGTGACAAACAGAAAGGATAAAGCACAGGCATTCCCTTTTAGGATAACAATATAAATACCAATGGGTGCCTTCTGATAATATCAGGGGGCACTTTTTTTACTCCTGCCTTAAGATAGCAACCTAAAAAGCGGAGCTGTATCTTTTTTTTCATACCTTTAGTGTACATTTCTTTGAACAAGTATCATTACTGATTACTTGCCCGGGAAATCCCGGATCTTCACAACAAACACTTTGTACAGCCTGCCTCAATTCTTCATGACCCTGCATGAAAGTGTCCGGCTATTTCTTTTTACAAATCATTGATCACTCAAATACCTATACCATGTCCCTAAGACGCTTTACAATAACCCCGCTTCTAGTAGCGACGCTACTGTGCAACCTTAGTCTATCAGCTCAGGAGTATGTCAACAGCATTAGCGTAAACGCTTCCCAAACGGAGTTTACCGTTAATATGGTTGCGCCGGATGCATTCCTTATGGAAATCAGCGGTCCTTCGGATTACTACTGGCGCGCTGAAGTCGCCGATCAAAAAGACATTACGATTGGTAACACCCTGCCCGATGGGCAGCTGATGCCTGATGGGCAATACACCCTTCAGGTAACGCCAATCTTCAAATTCTCCGAAGCGCAGAGAGCAGAACTACAGGCCATTAGAGCGCAACAGGATGAAGAAGCCCTTAAAGCCTTCCGGACATTGCATCAATTGCCCTCATCGGTAGAGCGCTACACGGTCTACTATCAAATTCAGGACGGTAAATTTGCAGACCCTAACCTCAAGGAACCTAAGACAGCGCACTATGCCTATCAGTGGGATCACCAAGCTGCCCCGCAATTTATTGACCCACCTGCGACCTTTGCCAGCATCACTCATAAAAAGCTTCACTACGCAAAGCGAATCTTGGGCCAGGCAGAACCGATAGCCACCGACAATACCCCACTGGCAGAAGATGCCCAGGTTTTTGTTCAGGATGTCATCATTCAGGGCAGTAGCTGTGTTGGGTTTGATTGTGTCAATGGGGAATCTTTTGGTTTCGATACGCAGCGTTATAAGGAAAACAACCTCCGTATTCATTTTAATGACACCAGCAACAGTGGCTCATTCCCTTCAGCAGATTGGCGGATTACTATCAATGACTCAACAAATGGCGGTGCCAACTACTTCAGCATTGATGATGCAACATCCGGGCGGTCGCCTTTCCGGATTGAAGCTTCCGCTCCCTCCAATGCTCTGTATGTCGACAATGGCGGAGATGTAGGCTTCGGTACATCCACACCGGTTGTCGAAATGCACTCCAAGGATGGAGACACCCCTACACTACGCTTCGAACAGGATGGCTCAAGTGGCTGGGCTCCTCAAACCTGGGATATTGCAGGAAATGAAACGAATTTCTTCATCCGCGATGTTACAGGAGGCTCCAGTCTACCCTTCAAAATCAAACCAGGCGCAGATAACAACAGCCTGGTAATTAATGACGACAATAATATTGGAATCGGCACACTAAACCCAACTTCAAAGTTACAACTGGAGTCTGGTAACTTGTACCTCAAATCAGGCAATGTGGGGATAAATACTGTCCCAAATGCAACAACAGGTCTTACCGTTCAGGGAGGCGCCAATATTTCGGGCAACTCACTTTTTTCCGGAAATCTCACCGTTCTTACCTCTTCCGGTTTTTCTGTTTTTAATGGGATGTTCGAACCCATGATGGTCCTGGATGGGACTACAGGATTTCTTGGCCTGGGGGATCTGCCTTCGGTTGGCCACTTACTTACATTGGGTGCGGATGATGCCGTAAAGCCCGGTGGCGGTTCTTGGAGCACGCCCTCCGACCGCAGGCTGAAGGAGGATATCCGTAATTTCGAAGACGGCCTTGAATTGCTCATGAGTATTCGCCCGGTCCGATACCGCTACAATGGCAAACTGAATATGCCTACTGATAAAGATTATATTGGCATTATTGCACAGGAAATGCAGGAACTCGCGCCGTATGCTGTCCGCTCCCTGAATTTAGAATCTGATCAGGAGGAAAGCAAAGGCTATCTTGCCTTCGACGACACGCCTCTTATATATATTACCATCAATGCCATACAGGAGCAGCAGGCAGTCATCGAGGCACAACAGCAGGAAATCGATGAACTGAAGGCTCAACTTTCAGAAATGGAGGCCCTCAAAGCTCAAATGGAGGCCCTTTCTGTTATGGTTGGTCAATTACAAGAGCAGCAGCAAGCCGGGGCTACACCGGCTGCTTCAGCAGCTCGTGCAAAAAAATAAAATCACCGGAAACGCTAAAATCAAAAGCGAACAATATCATGAAAAATACAATTACGTTCATCATCATGCTATGCCTGGTCATCGCCGGAACGCCTCTCCTGGCCCAAGAGCAGACAACCGTGATTAATAATGGCAGATCGGCAGGTATGACTCCATCACCAGTCCAAAAGTCCGGTACTCCAACCAATGACCGGTCGCATGAGAATTCAGATCAGGACTGGGATGTCCACAGAAACCTCCCAAAACAGAAGGAGGAAACCCTGGTATACCCGCAGGATGTCTTGGTACTACAGGACGAGCTTTTCAATACGTCCTCCCGGCAGGAAGTAGTAGAGCAACTGGAAGCCATGAAAGCACTGCTGCGGCAACTACAGGCAGATCAGGAAGCGCTGAAACGCGAAAACGAAATTTTCCGCCGCAGTCTTGCATCCTGTTGCGCTGCTGATGAAACCGGCCTTGGCGTCAAAGATGCCTACCTGTTACAGAATGCCCCAAATCCTTTCATCAACAACACCCGCATTGAATACTTCGTGCCACGCAACATGGGCAGTTCGGTCATTGAACTGCGCGATATCAAAGGCGCATTGATTGCTTCCTACCCGGTGCAGCCCGGCAAAAGCAGCCTGAATATTGACCGCAACAACCTCGACGCCGGTAGCTACCTCTATGCTTTGGTAGTGGACGGCCAGATGGTCGATACCAAAGTGATGATTTTCAAGCCCTAGAAAAGCAAGACCTTGTTTCTAATGGCAGGTTCCAGCAGATGGAGCCTGCCTTCTTTGTTCCTTCAAAAAAGACCTGCAAAATGCTCAAGTATATTTACCTGCTTATCCTTTCTGTTCTGGCTTCTCCATTCCTAACCGTTGCACAGGTTGTCTTTTCAGAACAAGCGCAGTCTATCGGCTTTGACCATCACTTTAAAGCCCGTGCTTTGATGGGTGGTGGTGCCGCCTTTTTTGATTATGACAACGATGGAGATGAAGATATGTACGTCACCAGCGGCCTCAACAAAGATGAACTTTACCGCAATAACGGTAATGGAGCTTTCACAAAAATCCAGGCTGATATCGGCTTAAACATCACCCTGAATTACAATACGATGGGTGTGACCACCGGGGACATTGACAATGACGGAGACCGTGATATTTTCATAGCCACCTGGGAGCGCTTTGAGGGGTCTGAGCAGCCGGATGCCCGCAGCCTTCTGTTCTTAAATAATGGCGATGGTACCTTCACCGAAATCGGAGAGCAGGCCGGCATTACGCACGAAGCCTTCGCGATGGGCGCCGTTTTCCTGGATTACAATAAAGACGGTTTCCTGGATGTCTATGTACTGAATCATATTCAGGAGGTCATTTTTACCTATGACGAATTTGGAGCGGTAAACGGGCTTGCCCACGAATGTTACCCCAACTTCCTTTACCTGAATAATGGGGATCTCACCTTTACCGAAATAGGGGCTGAACTGGGTGTGGATGACCTCGGCTGTACCATCGCAGCCATCGCTTCTGACTATGACCTGGATAACGATCTGGACCTTTATCTGGCCAATGATTTCGGTCCGTTCATCGTCCCTAACGGACTATTTGAAAATAACTACCCGGAAGACAGCTTCTCCGATGTCAGCGAACCAACCGGGACCGGCATAGAAGTTTTTGGCATGGGTATTGCTGCCGGCGATTATGACCATGATCAGGACCTGGATTACTACATCACCAATATCGGCCGCAACATCCTGCTCGAAAATCAAAACAACATCTTTGCAGACCGGACTACGGAAGCCGGCGTGGAAAATGCGACGGTCCCTGAAGAAGATAACCTGAATACTACAGGCTGGGGTACCGCTTTCTTCGATGTCAATAATGATACCTGGGAAGACCTCTACGTTGCCAATGGCAGAATACCCACACTCCCGGCTTTTGCAACTGCCATCAATGACCCTGATAAACTATACCTGAATAACGGCGACAAAACCTTCACGGATATAAGCGATGAAGCCGGGGTGAGCGATCCGCGCTACGTTCATGGTATGGCCTACTCGGATTATGATGAAGATGGTGACCTGGACATTGTAACTGTAGTGCTGGACGAGCTGGGCGGCTACTCCAAATTCTACGTCAATGAAACCGAAAACGACCACCACTACCTGCAGCTTCACCTAATCGGCGTGGAAACCAACCGCGATGCCTTCGGCAGCCGGGCCTGGGTCTATGCAGACAGCCTCGTGCTCGTCAAGGAAATTTACGGGGGTGGTGCAAGCCATGCCTCTCAGCACACGAGCGTACTGCACTTTGGGCTGGGCGACAACGCTACTGTGGACTCTGTCCGGATTGAATGGACCAACGGCCATGTGGATTTGATTGAGAACCCGGAAGTCGATAAGCGCCACACAATCGTGGAAGGCGTGGAAGTCACCACTACCGATGCCGGGAAAGCCGAACTGGGCATTGTAGCCGCTCCCAACCCCTTCACAGACCACCTGGAGTTGATTGCTGGCAGAAATTGGACTGGCACTATCCTTTCGGTCCGCCTAATGAGTTTGGAGGGGCGTACGGTATTCCATCAGGAGCTGCCGTTCACTGTGCAGACTCAGCTGGACCTCCCTGATGGGTTGGCGAAGGGGATGTACTTGCTGGAGCTAATAGCGGCTGATGGCACCCGGAATATTTTTAAGGTGATTAAACAATAGTTAAAAACCCTATGCATCCCCTCATTCATAAAACACCGCCTCCACCACAGCCTCTCGCCTGCTCCGGCTAACGGGGATCTTGTGCGCCCCGATTTCCAGCCGGTTGCCGTCGAGTGCCTGTACCTTGTTTTTGGCCACGATGAAGGATTTGTGGACCCGCAGAAAGTGCGTGGCGGGCAGTAATTCCTCCAGGTCTTTGAGGCTGGCCAGGGTGACGTGGCGGGCGTCCCGGCACACAATGCGCACGTACTCCTTCAGCCCTTCGATAAACAGAATATCCTCAAACGGAATACGGACTACTTTCCCATCTACCTTGACGGAAAAATAGTCTTTGCTTTCCTGCGGCACCATGGCTGGTACGGCCGGGCGCAAGAGCTCTTTCGCCTTATTCACCGCTTGCAAAAAACGCTCAAAGGAGAAGGGCTTGAGCAGGTAATCCACGGCATTGAGCTCGAAGGCTTCCACCGCATAATCAGCATAAGCCGTGGTGAAGATGGTCACTGGCGGGTGCTTCAGGGTGCGGAGCAGGTGATTGCCGCTTAGGGTAGGCATTTGAATATCCAGAAACAACAGCTCAATATCCCCTTCCTGCAACCGTTGGGCAGCTTCCAAAGGGGATTTAAGCCGCCCCGATAAGGTTAAACCCGGTACCTGTTCGATGTAGTGCTCAAGCAAGTTGAGGGCCAGGAACTCGTCGTCAACGATAAGGGTAGTAATGGGTTCAGCCATGGTGGGATGAGTTTTGTGTGGACAAGGGCAGAGACAGCTGTACCCGGAATTGATCACCCCCTGGAAGTATGCTCAGCTTGTAGGCATCTTTGTACTTGAGTTGCAGTCGCTTTCGGATATTTTGCAGCCCAACCCCGCCAGTTTTGTCTTTTTGCTGGGTATCATCCTTGCTATTGAAGGTCTCGAATTGAAGCTGTTCTTCGCGGATGCCAAGCCGGATTTGGGCAAAGGCGTCAGGATTACTGTCGAAATCGCAGTGCTTGAAGCAGTTTTCCACCAGCGGGATCAAAATCATGGGCTCCAGCCAATAGGGCTCCGGATCACCTTCAATTTGAAGATCAATGACTAAACTCGTCTGACTACGCATTTGAAACAGAGCGATGTATTCTTCGATTTGGTGGATTTCCTGCTTGAGCTGTACCCGGTCGTTACGCCCATCGTACACCACATACCGCAGCAAATTGGACAAACGCAGCACCATAGGAGCAGTCTGATCGGATTTCACGACAGCCAGGGAGTAGATGTTGTTCAGGGTATTGAAAAGGAAATGCGGATTGATCTGCGCACGCAGGAATTGCAGCTGTGCTTCCTGCTGCTCTTGAATGATGGCCTGGGCTTCCCGCTCACGCTCGTAGCGGTTCACCAAAACCTGATAGAAGGTACTGACCACCAACACGGCTATGCTCGTCGCAATCGCGCCCACAACCCAGCCCTGCTGCTCATTTTGCAAAAAAGCTTCCCGCCCGATTTCCGGAAAAAGGGCATTGAAGGCCACTCTGAGGCAAACCACCCCTCCCAAAAGAACCGTGTTCAGCAGCACATACCTCAGATGATGCCCTTTTTCAAAAAAACGATTGACCAAAAACAGATTCACGTAAAACAGTACCATCATGGGCACCGTATTCAGCAAGCCGCGGACCAAACTAAGCCCAAGGGAAAAGTAGCCAGTGAAAATAATGCCGTACAACGCCACAATTGATACCCAGGCGCTAACCTGAATAGCCATCTTGAGCCGGTCGGTAATATGCCAGGGGCTAATATCCATAGGTCTTACAGCTTTCCTTCAAAGGTACACAATGCCCCGCCTTTCCCGCAGCACTTTCAATGAATAGCCGGATTTCTTCAACCAATGGTAATTTAGTCTTCTCCCTACCGTTCGTTGAAAAAGGCAGACCATTGGTTGAAGGGATTTTCGATGCCGCTCAAAACCCTGCATGTTTGTACCGAATCATTCAACCACACCAAAATCAAACATCATGAAAATCAAGTTTCAGTCTGTTCTATTCGTTTTTGCCTTCTTTGCCCTTGGCACGCTCACCTCCTCCTGCGATAAGGAAGCTGCTGACACCACCCCGGAAAACCTCAAACAGCCCACCGAAGAAGATGCCGTAGATGCCATGACCGGTGCCCTTCAAGCCTCCACCGAAGGCATGGCGAAGGAAATCGATGCCACCACCGACCTGGCCGAATCCTATACGGAAAAATCCGGCGGCTCCCCCTGCGGCGAAACATTCGATTCCACCTTCGTCCGCAGCGTCAACGAAACCAATATCACCGCTGAATATGCCTTTACCTGGGAATGGAGCCTGGACTGCAACGCTGCGGACATACCACTAGGGCTCAACTTAGCAATCACCTCTTCCGGCACCTACGAAACCGCCCGGATGATATCGGAAGATGCATCAGGCAGTACCTGGACCGTTGATAACCTCTTCACCGGAGCGAATTATGTCTTTAACGGCACTTTCGAGCGCACCGGAGCACAGGAGTCTAAAGTCCGCAATCAGAATGCCTTTACCTCTGCCATTACCATTGAGGTGGATGACCTGAATATCGACAAGGGCACCAAGCAAATCAAGTCCGGTATCGCCGAAGCGACCATCGTTATCACAGGTTCGGGTGGGAATACACAGACCTTTTCCGGCGACCTTGTCTTTAACGGCGGTGGTTCCGTCACCTTAATCATAGACGGCAATTCCTACACCATTGACCTGTTCTAAATCCTGGCAACCCCATGAGCTAACCACTATGAACACCCTTTTTTGAACCGTACCCCGTATTTGCCTTCTGCCCCGGGCTGTCTGAAAACGGCAGCCCGGTTTTTCCAAAAAAACAAACATCATGCATTACCTCATCGAACACTTCGGGCTGCTCCCCGGATGGCTGCTGGCCGCCTTTGCTATTTTCTTTCGTTATCTTGTCTTTGCAGGCCTGGCATTTATCCTCTTTTATCGCCTGGACCACAAGCTCTTTCGCCACCTGAAAATTCAAAACCGCACTGCTGAGCAGCGTCACATGCTGGCAGAAATACTCCACTCCGGCTACAGTGCGCTGATTTTTGGCTTAATTGGCGTAGGGCTCTATTTCCTGCGAACGGCTGGGTATACGCAGATTTATACGGACTGGAATACTTATGGAGCATGGTACATTCCTATATCCTTCCTATTGCTCCTGGTCTTGCACGACACCTATTTCTACTGGGTGCACCGGCTCATGCATCATCCCCGGTTGTTTAAGCGGCTGCACCGGGTCCACCATCAGTCTTTCAATCCAACGCCCTGGGCGTCCCTGTCTTTCCATCCGCTTGAAGCCATTGTGGAAGTCGCCATCGTCCCCGTCGCAGCGCTTATCATCCCTTTCCACCCATTGGTCCTGTTCCTCTTTGCCACCTGGTCCCTGCTTTGGAATGTAGTGGGGCACCTGGGTTACGAAATTTTCCCGGCAGGGTTTGTGCATCACCCCGTTTTCCGGTGGTTCAACACCTCCACCCACCACAACATGCACCACGAACGGTCGGGCTGCAACTACGGGCTCTACTTCAACTTTTGGGACACGGTGATGAATACCAACCACAATGCCTACCACGCCACTTTTGACCGCATCACCGCACCGGAGATACAAAAAGATCCTAAAACAGTAAGCGGCGGACAGTTTCGGTAAAACACAGAAGCAACACTTACGGGCACGCCGCCGTCTTTTTATGCAGGCAACAACTCTAAAAACCGATGACCATAAAATACCTGTCCCTCGCCATTTTCCTCCTCTTTTCCCTGATGATAAAGGCCCAGGGGAATTATGGCACCCCGGAGGAACGCGCCAACTATCAGACCGATCAGATGAAGGAAGCCCTGCCTTTGCTTCCGCATCAGATTGAACAGGTCCATCAACTGAATCTAAAGTACGCGCGCATTGTACAGCGGGAAGTCATTGATACAGGCATGAATCACTTCTCCGCCTACTTTTATATGCAGAACCTTGTGGACAATAAGGAAAAAGAATTATTCCCCCTCCTTTCCGAACCGCAGATCAAAGCTTACCTAAAACTCAAATCAGCGGTGGTCAAATCTCTAATCAACAGATTTTTCGGATGACCCAATTCATTTCTAGCATCCTACTCTAATACAGAAGCCGGCTCACTGATAAACAACACCAAAAACAAGGAATATTTATCATTTCAAAAGTCCAATAGTTTGGTGAAACTGAGACAGAACCAAAATCCCCACAGTTATGAAAAAGCCATTCCTTTCATCTTTGGTTTTTGGGCTTGTGCTGGCGGTTTTGAGCTCGGGTTGTGCCACCATGGCTGGAGCCATTATTGGTGGCTCTTCAGCGCCAACCATACATGAGTCTACTTATCTAGTCACTCACGAACAGTTACATAGGCTGAGCTATCGCACAGAGGTCATTGTATATACCACTGAGGGGCTCATTTTTTCCGGAAAATACGCAGGATCTAATCCTCCGAATATCGACGCCCCTTTATCCGGAGTAACCATCAAAATGAGGGATAATGTGATCACAATACCATGGGGAAATATTGAAAGAGTTGAGGCGAAGGAAATAGATACGGACAAAGGGGTGCTTCTTGGCATAGCTACCGGAGCTGCAATTGATGTCGTAGTTTTTATTTTAATTATGAAAAACTGGGGTTCTGAATTCAGTCCGGATTGGGACGGTCTTTAAACCGGATTGGGATTTTACCCTTCGCCGAAACCCACGAGCAACGCCATCAAAAGCTTTAACTTTTGATAAAAACTACTGCTTCCCAACCCCATCCCCAGCATTAATCCTCTTAAGGCGCTAACAACAGTGCATCCACCCGGCGCTCATACCGGCGCTGCCGACGCCGTTCATTCAAAGCCTGCAGGTACTCATCGAAGCGGATGTCAAAGCCGAGATTCAGGAAAAGTGGCGTGGCCTGCGCAGCGGTGGCATTGACAGGAACCCCTACCGAAGCATTCAGGTCCAGCTGATTGAAAAAGGTGAGCCCCATGCCGCCGGCAATCATGGGGCGGTTGAAATCCGGAGTGGTGCCGGTGTTAGCCAGATTGTACAGCAGGCCCGTACCGTAAAGCAGCAGGTGCAGGTTGCTCACCGTTGGCGCTTTGGCGGGCTCCAGCCGTACATACGATTTGCCCCAGTACCGGAAAGTCTCCTGCCGCCCGAAGCTGTTGATGTAAGCCCAATCCAGCAGATTGACCTTGAGGCCGATCTTCTCGCCGGCGAAGGTGTAATTGCGCAGGCTTTCGCCATTCTGCAAGGATAGCCCGTCCGGGAAGTGGGCATTGTTCACCCCCACGTTGAAGATAAAAGACAGTGGCCGCCACCGGTCATAATTAATGTTTTGCAAAGAAACCAGAAAGCTTTCCACGTCAAAATCCAGAGCTTCATTCTCCTGAAATCCTTCAAGGATCTCGGTATAGCTGCGTAACAGACTGATAATTTTGTTAAGGGCGGCTTTGGTGTCCTGATTGGGAAAGATATCGCTCAGCCCGGCCAGGGCATTCAGGTAGTCATCGTAAGTGGCCGCCTGATCAAATTCGTACAACTTAGCCATGAGCCGGAACAGCAGATGGTCGCGCAGTGCTTCGTAATCAAAGGGGAAGCCCTGCTCAAAGGCGGTTTTGACCAGCGACTGCAGCAGGGTGTTCAGCTCGAAGTAGGTGTCAATGAAGTACTGTGAGTTTTTGGCCAGGCGCTCCAGGACCGGCAGCACGTCGTTATATAGCTCAAAGATGAGATCAGACAGCGCACCGGGGCTAATATTATCCAAATCGAGCTGTTGCAATTGCCCCAGAAAGGACAGCAAAACCTGTAGTTCCTCTGCCGACAGCTCCGCCCTGCCTTGTTCGCCTATAGCCCGCCGTATGTACTGCCGCACACTATCGAGCTGAGCGCCAATAGCATCATTGTTGCGAAGCCCGGCAGCGCTTTCCAAATCCAGCCCCATGGAAGCACCGTTTACCTTAAAGTTGGTCGTCCGGAAGAGGTAATTGATCAGGCCGATGTAGTCAATCAAATTGGATAAGCGGCTCTGCACACGATTATACACGGCATCTGCCAGAGGCTTCCTGACCGTATCCGTCAGGGTGAGATAAGTATTCAGTGCTTCACTGCCGGAATTGCGGTACATAGTACGGAGCAGCCCCAACTCCTGCAAAGTTGGCTCATTGCGGACCGCCTCGCTGACGATATCCAGCAACAGCGCTTTGAAGGCTGTGGTCAGGCTATCCTGGGAAAATGTAATAGCGGCGGACCTGGCTATCAGCCCCTGCCCGGGCCGCTCCCCGGAGGCCGCCAGCTGAAAACGGGCAAAGGTCTGACCTGCCATCGCCGCGCCGGTCTTCTGCCCACCGTAGGCTTCGGCCAAAGCCACCAACTCCGGATCGCAGAGAGCGAAGTAGTAGTCGGAAAGCGCGTAGACGAAGACCAGGTTGACCGTATTCTCATAAATATTGCGGGTGCGGGTCTCGGCATTGCGCTCTTCCAGTACCGTATTGATGATGTTATCGAGGTAGATGTAATTTAATCCGCCTGCTTCCTCTATCCGCCCCAGGAACATATTTTTGATCAACCGGACACGCACTTCGTCCTGCTTGTCGGCGATGACCGAGGCGATGACCTCAGCGTCCAGGGTGCCCTTTCCAAAACTCAGCCCGCCCAGCCCAATCTGAAGGCTCGGCGCCTGATGCTGAAAGGTAGATTGTGCGGAAAGACCAAGGGGCAGGATAAAAAACAGCAGTAACAGGTGTCGCATAGTGCTCGTATTTGAGCACCTAAACTACATAAAATAAAGCACTATATATCCTCCCAAAAACAGCCCGATCACCGTGATGCTTTCCCATCCCGCATTAGCAAGCCCTTCCCGCTGCCGGTGCAGCATACCCAACAACAGGGTGCCGGCGAGCAAAATCCCAAGGGACAACACAAAGGCTTCTGCATTGCCTACCTCATGGTAAATAGAACCTTCCTGATAAGCCGTATCGGCAAAAGCCAAAAACAGCACATCGAAGCTGTTCCCGCCGATGATATTGGCTACAGCCAAAGTCAGCGCCCCTTGACGTACGGCCGCGATGGAGATGACCAGTTCGGGCAGGGAAGTCGCCACCGAGGTAAACAAAGCCCCCACAAAAGACTGCGACAGGCCTGATTGATTGGCAATGACCACAGCAACCTTCGCCACGAAATACCCCGCGACCCCCACTACTGCCGCCGAGAGCAAAAACCGTGTTAAAAGCAGGGGCTTATTGACTTGCTCCAGATCATCATCCGGTTCATCTTCCACGGTTTCCCGGGTATGAATGGGCTCCCACATAGGCGACTTGCTGGCTTTGGCGACCAGACGGGTACCAAGGACGTAAATCAACAGGAGCAAGACCGAAGCAGGGTGTATGTGCCAAAGGGTAAGGTCCGGGCCCGACATCACCAGGAGCACGAACGTAAGCATCAACATGAGCAAAATGCCTTGCATCAGATTGGACAGGGAAGCCGAGGCATGCTCCAGATTTGCCCGCCGGTAGGTCAGGTCCGCCACCGCTAAAAATACCGTTTGAGCAGCTATCCCACCTACGGCATTGCTAAACGACAGGTGCGCGTGCCCGTCCCAGGCTGCCGTCACAGAGGTCATCACGCCGGACAAGGAGGAGATACCCCCCAGCAGCACGCCACCAATGAGGGCCTCTCCCAGTCCGGTGAGGTCAGCAATCCGGTCCCCGGCACGGGTAAGGACAGTACCGGCAGTAGCAATAAGGGCAGCGAGCCCCAGGAAGGCAAAAATGGCAGTGCTAAGCGTCAAAGTGGTCTTTTACTAAGGAAAGCGGGAACGGAGAAGATGTTCGAGCGGTTGTAATAGTTGTATGCGGACTATCATACTGCAAAAGAAATTATCTATATTACTACCTGATATGGAACATTCAATCTTCGAAACCAACCGCACAGCCTTGCAATCGATATGCGAAAAGTACCGTGTATCGAAACTATTTGCTTTTGGTTCAGTGACGACGGCTCGCTTCGATTATGACAAAAGCGATTTGGACCTCATGGTAGAACTTGAGCATATGCCCCCCATTCAGAAAGGAGAATACCTAATGGCAATCTGGAATGAATTAGAACAACTATTCGGAAGAAAGGTCGACCTGCTAACAGACCAACCTATTCAGAATCCTTACTTTAGATCTGAAGTTTTTTCAACACGCCAACCGATAACTATTTGATTCACAATTACGATGGTATGGACATGACTATTGTTTGGGCAATCGTCAAAAAATACCTTTCAATATTAAAAGAAGCTGCCCAACAGGGTTTAAAGTAGAAAATACCCTTACCTTTGCGGCTTTATTTAATGGCACATTTCCGTGCCCCCAAGCGTAACATTCATGCTGACCGTACATAACCTTGGCTTGCAATACGGCAAGCGCGTCCTTTTTGATGAGGTCAACCTCAAATTCACCCGTGGCAACTGCTACGGTGTCATCGGTGCCAATGGCGCCGGCAAATCCACTTTCCTGAAAATCCTCTCCGGGGAAATCGCTGCCAACCGGGGCGGTGTGGACATCGAGCCGGGCAACCGTATGGCTGTTCTGAAACAGAACCACTTTGAATACGAGGAAGAGCAAGTGCTCGATACCGTTATCATGGGCCACCGGGAGATGTACGACATCATGGTGCGCAAAAATGCCATCTACATGGACCCCGAGGCCACGGAAGCCGATGGCCTGCTGGCCGCTGAGCTGGAAAACAAGTTTGGGGAAATGGGCGGCTGGAATGCCGAGAGCGATGCGGCCGAACTGCTTAGCAACCTGGGCATACACGAGTCCCTCCACTACCGCCAAATGAAAGACCTCAGCGGTGGAGAAAAGGTGAAGGTGCTCCTGGCGCAGTCCCTGTTCAGCAATCCGGACATCCTCCTGCTCGATGAGCCGACCAACGACCTCGATGCGGAAACCGTTACCTGGCTGGCCGACTTTCTGGCTGACTTTAAGAATATGGTGATCGTGGTGTCCCACGACCGTTACTTCCTGGACATGGTCTGTACGCATGTGGTGGATATCGACTTCAAGCGCATCAAAATCTTCACCGGCAACTATACCTTCTGGTACGAGTCCAGCCTGCTTATGGCTCAGCAGATGGCCAATAAGAACAAGAAGATTGAGCAGAAGCGCAAGGAGATGCAGGAATTCATTCAGCGCTTTAGCGCTAATGCCTCAAAATCTAAGCAAGCCACGTCTCGTAAAAAGGCTTTGGAAAAACTCAACCTGGAAGACATTCAGCCTTCGAGCCGAAAATACCCTTACATCAACTTCAAAATGGAACGCGAGCCAGGCGACCAAATCCTGAAGGTCGAGAACCTAAGCCTTCAGGGTACGGATGGCACACACCTCTTCTCCAATGTAAGCTTCACCATGAACAAAGGGGAGAAAATTGCCCTCATGGGCCGCAATGCCACAGCGCTGACGGCTTTCTTCGATGTCATGGCAGGCAAGGCGCAGGCAGATGGAGGCACCATTGAATTTGGCAAAACCATCAACGTAGGCTATCTGCCTAACGAAAACGACGAGTACTTCACCGGTAAGGGCGACCTCGACCTTATCAACTGGCTGCGGCAATACTCTGAAGATCCGGACGAGCAGTTTATCCGGGGCTTCCTGGGCCGCATGTTGTTCTCAGGTGAAGAAGTGCTTAAGAAAGCCTCGGTCCTATCGGGTGGGGAAAAGGTACGCTGCATGCTGTCCAAGATCATGCTCACCCACCCTAACTTTATCCTCATGGATGAGCCGACTAACCACCTTGACCTGGAGTCCATCACGGCACTTAACAACGCCATGACAGACTTCAAGGGCAATATGATTTTCACCTCTCACGACCATAAACTGACGGAGACCGTAGCCAACCGCATCATCGAAATCACTCCCAACGGCATTATCGACAGCCTGATGAACTTCGATGACTACCTGCGGTCAGATGCAATACATGCGCAACGGGACGAGCTGTATGCCAGTGTGACGGCTTAACTACCAGTCCGTAAAGGCAGCGTTGAAGATATCCTCCATCATCTGCTGACTGATGGTGCTGATGGCTTCTTCCTCTACATCTGCCAGGGCCTGGGAAGTACCGAAGTCGAAGAAAAAGGAGAAGGGGCGCTTGCGTTCCCAGCTTTTTTCTTCATTGACATTATTGATGTACTGCACCGCTACTTCTATAGTTAAGCGGTTGATACTTGTTACTTCCCCGGGCTGCGGGGCTTCAGACGTCACCGTATAGCGCGTCACGGTACCTTCAAAAGAGATATCCGGATCGATTTCCTCCAGTGTCAGGCGGGATTCGGTCCGGATTTTTTCTTTCAGGTCTTCCGTCAGGCGTATGGCAATCGTAGGCTCCGCGTTGAGTGCGGTAATGTCAAATTGGTCTACGAAGTAGGTCTTCACCTGCGAATAGTCGATGCTTATACCCTTAAAGGAGTAGCACCCGGAGGCTGAGAAAATAGCCAGGGCCGCTAAGCCCAGTAATAATTGGCGCATGCTTTTTGCGGTAAAGGTATTGAATCCCGCTTAAAAGGCCACTCCTCTTTGCTTTCTCTTAACAGCTGAGACGAACCGGCGGCTGTTTCTTCTTCTCACAACAAGGCTGTACTGATTAGGCTCCTCCGCGCCCGCCCCTGCCGGGAATCTGTCCAATCTGTTTCCCACTCAACATATTAGGGCCGGCTAAACAAAACTTTAAGGTCCTGGCCCAATACCTTCACTAATCCCCCAGCGGTAGTCACCACCAGTTGTTCCCCCTCAGGGCTCCAGTCCAAACCCCAAAGGTATTGGTCTTTCAGGGCATGACCGAGCAATTTCCCATCAACAGACCAGAGGCGGATACCATCACTTGCGGAAGCCAGCATCTTACCATCAGGCGACCAGCGCAGATTGCGGTATTCCGCCCGGCTTTTTTGGATGGATTTTATTAATGCTCCATTGGGTTTACGGAATTGCAACAATGGGGCCAGTTTTTGCTCAGCATCGCCATAGTCCCCCAATGCCAGAAAAGTACCAGAAGGATGCCAGGCTACAGATAGCATTAATACCGGCGTATCGCGGTGGTCTATCGTTTCCACACCTTCCGTTTCCATGTTGTAGAAGCCCAGCTTGGAACCTACAGTAGCGATCTGCTGTCCATCCGGATGCCAGCTTAAACCCGTAATGGCTTTGGGGTCGACTTTGACCTGTCGCTCCAAGGCGCCCTGAGGCGTGTAGAGACTCAGGTAACCTTCATTGTCGCCCAAAGCCAGCCACTGGCCGTCCGGGCTCCAGGCCACAGCCCTTGCTCCTTCAGGTGATACGCTCGGCAATTCGGTCTTCTGCTTGGTCTCCATATCAATGATCACGCTGGTTTTAGGCGTAAGGTGCAGGGTAACAGCAAGTTTAGGCAGTGTAGGATGCCAGGCGGTATTAGTAATAGTCTGCGGAAAGGAATCTTGTTCTGCGACTTTCCAGGTATCAGAAGACCAAATCGTGAGGACTTCAGCATTGCCTCCCGAGGCTACATATTGTCCGTCCGGGCTCCAGGCGGCAGTCCAGATGATGGTTTCAAAAGTGTACTCCTGCAAGGGCGTTTTGCATGCGAAAAGACCGGTGAGAAGGAATGCCATGACGAGGGAGTTTTTCATATCGGGTGATTTTGGGATAAAAATAGACTACTGCCACCCATCAGGCTGATAAAAAATCACGATTACCATATCATTAACACTGCCGCGCAGCGCGCTTTTCCGTATACTAGTGCTTTCCAAAATCTGCTTTTCAAAACATGATCGACCGCAAAGACTTCCACCGCCATGCACCTGATATTACCAACTGGATACAGCAGTACTTCGACCAATTGGAGAAACTGCCCGTAAAATCACAGGTAGTGCCCGGTGATATCTACAAGCAAATTCCGGATCAAATGCCTGAATCCGGAGAGCCACTGGAGAGCATCCTCCAAGATATGGACCGCATCATCCTGCCCGGTATGACCCATTGGCAACACCCCAACTTCCACGCTTACTTCCCCGCCAACAGCTCAGTGGAGTCGGTCTATGCCGAAATGATAACCGCTGCCATGGGCGCACAATGTATGATTTGGGAAACCTCCCCGGCTGCCGCGGAACTGGAAGAGCGTATGATGGAATGGCTGCAGCGGGCGATGGGCATCCCAAAAGATTGGGAAGGGGTCATTCAGGATACGGCTTCTTCCGCGACCCTCGTGGCTATTCTGACGGCCCGGGAAAAGGTGACCAACTTCGAAGCCAATGAAAATGGTGTGCCGCCCAACCTGCGCGTTTATTGCTCCACACAAACCCACTCCTCCATTGAGAAAGCCGTAAAAATCGCCGGTATCGGCCGTAAAAACCTGGTCAAAATCCCTGTGGATGAGCAAATGCGGATGCGGGCGGATGCCCTTGATGCACAGATTCAGCAAGATATGGAATCGGGCTACCTTCCCTGTTGTGTGGTCACTGCTGTGGGCACTACCGGCACCGTTGCCGTAGACCCCATCCCTGAGATCAGCGCTATCTGCGCCCGGCATAACGTATGGCACCACATTGATGCGGCCTATGCTGGTTCTGCCCTCATTTTACCAGAGTACCAATGGATGATTGAGGGGATGGAACAGGCCGACAGCTTTGTCTTCAATCCGCACAAATGGCTGTTTACCAATTTCGACTGCACGGCTTACTATGTGAAAGATGCCGATATGCTGGTGCGTACTTTTGATATCCTGCCGGAGTACCTCAAGACCCGCACCCGCGGGCAGGTCAATGACTACCGGGACTGGGGTATTCCACTTGGGCGGCGGTTCCGGGCACTGAAGCTGTGGTTTGTCATGCGCAGCTTTGGGCTAAAAGGCATGCAGGAGCGGCTACGGCAACATATTGTACTCAATACCCAGTTTGCAGAATGGGTCGAACAGTCAGAGAACTTTGAGCTGCTTCTCCCCCCCTTTCTCAACTTCACCTGCTTCCGCTACCGGCCGGATGGTCAGACGGAAGAAGCCCTCAACGCCCTCAACCAGGCATTGGTGGAAAGGGTGAATCAGCGGGGTAAGCTGTTCCTGACACACACCAAAATTGAGGACCAGTATGTTCTGCGTATGGTTTTCGGGCAGACTTATGTTGAAAAACGGCACATGGAAGCCGCCCGGGCAGAATTACAGACAGTTGCAGCATCGCTTGGAACCTGACCAGCCCCTGTACCTATCCTATGGCCGCCTAAACCTCAACACTCAGTAATTCCCCCAACGCCAGAAATCCTTCACGCCATTCTTCGTCCTGGAAAGTACGCTTTCCGGACTGGTAGTCCTGCAGCAATGAAAAGTAGAGATTTTGGCTTTGCCAATATTCCATGGAAATATCCAGCTGACTAATGGTTTGCAAAACCGCAACCAGGGTCTGCAGTTGGTCTGATCCCGTTTCCCCACTTTGCAGTTGCTGCAACTCACGGAATACCCGTTCCTCGACCACAAGCTTAAAGGCCTGCTCGTTGGCAAGGGGCACATTCCAGCGGCGGAACTCGGCATGTATGCGGCGCAACTCACGGCGGTTTAGGCTTCCATTCTCAAAAACCTCCAGGAGGTCGTGATTAAGCACAAAAGCAACTGCGCTCCGGTAATATTCGGGCACCGGAATATCACTTACCGCCATACCCATCATTAACTGATAATTGTCTTCGTAAATATCGCGAAGCGCTTTTTCCACCTGCCCCTGGCTATCCTCGGTGATTTGCTGCAGTATTTTGCGCTTTTCATCGGTAAAAAGTTCCCAGATAGAGAATTTCTCCTGACCGAAGTAGGTCTGCATTAGTCCGATCACTTCACCCAGATTGGTGCTCCGGAAGGCTGCTTTGGCAGCTTCTGCCATTTGATCGAAATCCGCCCGGCTCATGTCCAGGGAAATATTGCCGATGATGTTTTGCTGCCCCAGGTAAAGTACCGCAAAACTGAATTGCTTGCGGGACAACGTGGTTTTGGACTGCACCATCGTCCGGCCCACAGCCAGCCGGTATTTCCCGGCAGAAAGCCGGTAGAAACTTTCGCTATCCGCGATATAGTTGAAGAACTCCAGGTGCTCCGGATACTCTTCAAAAATAGAGGAAGCAGCGTAGTGCATACCTACCCGCATAAGGTCAACCCGGGCAGGAGCGACGTACTTTTGGTAGCTTTCTGCTGCATTTTTGTAAACGTTGCTGGGTATTTGCTCCAGTCTGGAGACAAATTCATCGTGCAAATCTACTTCTGCCACCTGTATGGCGTAGTGGATGGCGCGGTTGGCATACTGCAGAATTTGATTGGTTTCAATACCTGACACCTCATCGAAGAACCAACCGCAGCTGGTAAACATGAGCATGGCGTGGCGTTGCAGCTCCATTAGCCGGAGCAGTTGTGTCAATGCTTCCTCGTCCAGGCTTTTTTTGGCGTGTGCCCTTACAAAAGCATCCACTGAGTTGTCATTGCGGTCCAGGAGCACCTGAATATAGTCATTGCGGGCCGCCCATGGGTCTTTCAGCAGTTTCCCGGCTTCTGCTTCGTAGACAGGCATCAACTGGTCGCGCAGCCAGTTGAGCGTTTCCCGCAGTGGTGCCCGCCAGTCTTGTGTCCAGGTAGGCCGGCCGCCAGTATTGCAGCCACAATTGGACCGCCAGCGCTCCACCCCGTGCACACAACTCCAGGAGCTATTCTCATGAATCTGTACCTCATAGGTTGGCGGATGGAGCTCCATGTACTGGCCGTAGTTGGTCACAGTGGCGATGCCTTGCTCTTCGATAGAGCGCAGACAGGCAGCCAGCGCCATTTCGCCGTGCCGGTGATGATGACCATAACTTTCGCCATCGGTAGCGATATGGGCCAGCAGTGGCTCTTCTGTATCTGTAAAGGCTTCCCGAAAGCGGTTCGCAAAGGCGGTACCATTATTCAACAGCCCTTCAAACGCTACGCCCTGCGCAATGCCGCCGTGATAGAAAAACAGGGTGATCGTTTTGCCGGAAGGCAGCTGGCAAAGGTAAGGCCGGCGGGTATCCACAGCTGCATGCCCCTGTTCTTCCCAGTCTGCTGCGCCGATTTTCCGGATTGCTTTGGCCTGTCGGGGCGCCAGTACAGTGAATTGGATCCCTTGTTCTGCCAGTACCTCCAGGGTTTCCGTATCCACCGCGGTTTCGGCCAGCCACATTCCTTCAGGCATACGCTGAAAACGGTGCTTAAAGTCTGCGATGCCCCAGGCAATTTGCGTTTCCTTGTCGCGGCGGTTACAGAGCGGCAGGATGAGGTGGCTGTGCGCCTGCGCCATAGCCGAACCATGCCCGCCAAAAATGGACTGGCTTTCGCGGTCCGCCATCAGGATACGGGCGTAGGTCTTGGGGTCGGCCTTTTCCATCCACGACAACAAGGTGGGCCCAAAATTGAAACTGATGCGGGCGTAATTATTGACGATATCAATGATACGCTGCATTCCGTTGAGCACGCGGGCAGCCGCATTGGGCGCATAACACTCGAAGTTGATCCGCTCGTTCCAGTCGTGAAAAGGGGCAGCAGAATCCTGTACTTCCACCGTTTCCAGCCAGGGATTTTCCCGGGGTGGTTGGTAGAAGTGGCCGTGAATACACACGTATCTTTTGGAGGTGGTCATCTTTATAACTTGAGTTGATCTCAACGAAGGTAAGAACTTAGTGTAATACCCACAATAAAGAAAGTATTCCCGGATTGAGGATCAATTCCCTATCTTAGCTTAAAAATTACCTATGCGCTTTTTGACTGCTTGCCTGACGTTATTGATTTTGAGCGCCTGCTCAGGAGAAAAGCCCCCAAAAGAGGATGAGGTGACTTTGTTTTCATCAGACTGGGATAGCACGACAGCCCTGGTAACCGATCAGGTTACGGGGATTCTTAAAGCTCAGGAGAGCGCTCAGGAATTGCTTAGTGCTCTTGATACGCTGCCGGAGGGTCCCGCGACGGATATTAAAACGCGGCTTGAAAAGGAATTGCAAACACTTGGCGAAGCATCTGAAGCTTCATTTGCTTTTGTCAACCGTTGGCAGGAAGGCGCTACCCGCCTAAATGCCATCAAAGAAAGCGGAAACGGAACCCTCTCTGCGTCCGACCTGAAGGAACTGCAGCAACTCAAACAGGAAGGGCAGCAACAGGCTAAAGCCTGGGCTACCCAACTGGACTCAGCACGGATTCTTTTTGAAGAGGCCAGAATGATCCTGGAATAATTCGCGGATTATCCCCACAAGTCTGACAGCGTGTAAGGGCTACCTTCCATAGCCCAAAAACTCCCGTCCACAAAGCGGTACTCCGGGCCAATCTGGGCAATAAACTGTATATCCTCTACGCTTAGTTCTACCTTAGCAGCGTTCAGGTTCTCCGCAATGCGCCCTGCGTTGGTCGACTTCGGGATAACTGCAGTGCCACGGTGCACCGCCCAGCTGATCAGGACCTGCCCGGGCGTACAATCGCGCTTTTCGGCTACTTTCTTTACTGCCGGGTGCTCCAGCAGCAGAGGCTCGTCGTCTTTCTTAATTGCTGAAGAACGGTCTTTAGACCCAAGCGGCGAGTAGGCCGTAAGGTGTACGCCCAGCTCCTGGCAGCCTTTCAACAGCTCATCCTGTGGCAGGAAGGGGTGCAATTCCACCTGATTCATCTCGGGCTTGATCCGGCTGTTCTCCACCAGGTGCTTCACCCGCTCCAATTTGAAGTTGGATACGCCAATGTGGCGTACCAGCCCCTGATCTACTGCGGCTTCCATGCCCTGCCAGGTTTCGGCTACCGGCACTTCGGACAGGCTCAGAAAATCATCGCTGCCTTTTGGGAACATCACCCCCGGCTGCAAAGCAACGGGCCAGTGCATGAGGAAAAGATCAAGGTAATCCAGCTGCAGGTCAGACAGGGTCTTCCGTAATGCCGGAATGACATCGTCCCTGCGGTGGGCATCATTCCAAAGCTTGGAAGTTACCCAAAGTTCTTTACGGGTCAGGACGCCCTCTTTGATCGCATCCCTAATCGCGTTGCCTACTTCTTTCTCATTGCCATAGATGGGGGCACAGTCAATGTGGCGATACCCGGTTTTCAGGGCGGTCAGCACCGCTTCGTATACTTCTCCGGGCTTGGATTTCCAGGTACCCAGTCCAATGATGGGCATTTTGTCGTTGTGGGAAAAGTTTAGTGTCTTCATACTATCCCGAACTGCAAATGCCCGGTGAATGTTTGGCAAAACACCCCGGGCATTTGATCTTATTGCCACACCTGAACGGCTTTAATAATCAGTCTTGATGGTTTTGTCAAAAGGCACTCTGAACTGATAGCCCACATTCTCATCCAAATCATCGCTGAGCACATCCACGCCGTAGCGTACCTTGCGGGGGTCATCATAAACAAAGGTACCAAACATGCGGTCCCAAAGCGAGAAGATATTGCCGTAGTTGGAGTCGGTCCATGGCCGCTCAAAGTGATGGTGGAACTTATGCATATTGGGCGTAATGAACAGCAGGCTCAGCGGCTTATCCAGCCAGGCCGGCACAGTGATATTGGCATGCGTGAGGTAGGTGAACAGGATGGTGGCAATGCGATAAAACAAGTAAAACGCCAATGGGATGCCGAAGACGATCACACCAAACAACGCAAAGACCTCCCGGATCACATAATCGCCCGGATGGTGCCTGGTGCCTGTGGTGGCGTCCACTTTCGTATCGCTGTGGTGGACCAGGTGGAATTTCCACATCCACTTCACCTTGTGCAGCAGGTAGTGAGCAACGTACTGTGCGACCAGGTCCAGGAGCATCACCGCCAGAATCAGTTCTGCCCAGACGGGTAAATCCAGCCAGTACAGCAGCCCGAATTCATACTGTGCCCCCCAGATAAACACCCCGGCAGTGGCGAAGGTGAACAGCAAATTGATCACCAGAGAAGTGCTGAGGAAGATGAGGTTGACCCCGGCGTGCTTCCACTTTTTATAATTGAGGGTGACCAGCGGCACGGCACCTTCCAGTACCCAACTGACAGACAAACAGGCGAAAACCCAGGCCAGCTTTTGCCAGGCCGGCATGGTTTCAAAAAATGCGAGAAAATTTTCCATAGTTTACCGGTGTTCATTTTGTACAAAATTAAGAAAACCGATAATTATATGGGCAATAAAAATGTCAAAGGCCCGGCACAAAAGGATTGCACCGGGCCATAGCTAATTCACAATAAAACAATCTTTAAAAAGCTTGCCTTACAGTTCTGTGATTTGCTCTTCAAATTCCGTCATTGGCAGATTGGTTTCCACCAGTGCCTTGTAGCCGCCCTTGATGTTAACTACGTCGTTGTAGCCGCGGGACTTCAGGATGGAAGCCGTGATCATGGAGCGGTAGCCCCCTGCACAGTGCAGGAAGTAGCGCTTATCGCGGCTTACCTCACTCATATTGCTGTTGATGAAGTCGAGCGGGAAGTTTTGGGCACCGACGATATGCTGAGCGTTATACTCGCTGGCTTTACGTACATCCAGTACGTTCATACCTTCTTTGTCAAAGCGGTCAGCCAGGTCGGCAGCTGTTACCTCTTCAACCGCATCCACTTCTTCACCGGCTGCTGTCCAGGCTTCGAAGCCGCCTTCCAGGTAACCGATTGGGTTATCATAGCCTACGCGGGCCAGACGGGTTACCACCTCCTTCTGACGGCCCTCATCGGCAACAACCAGAATGGGGATCTGCAGGTCCGTAATCAGCGCACCTACCCACATCGCGAAGTTATCGTCAATACCGATGAAGATCGAGCCAGGGATAAAGCCATTGGCAAAGTCATCCTGATGACGGGTATCAATCACCAGTGCTTCTTCCTCTGCCCATGCGGCTTTAAAGGCGCGCACGCTCAGCGGGTTGAGGCCTTTGGCAAGGATGTCGTCGATGGAATCATAGCCCATTTTGTTCATCACCGCGTTCTTGGGGAAGTACTGTGGAGGCGCCACCAAGCCATCGGTCACTTCCTTCACAAATTCCTCACGGGTCATAGGTTGCAGGGCGTAGTTGGTTTTCTTCTGATCGCCCAGGTAGCCCCAGGTCTCAGAACTCATCTTTTTACCGCAGGCAGAACCGGCACCGTGGCCAGGATACACAATCACCTCGTCCGAGAGAGGCATAATCTTGTTGCGGAGGCTGTCAAACAGATGGCCGGCGAGGTCTTCGCGGGACAAATCGGTTTTAACCGCCAAATCAGGGCGGCCTACATCACCCAGGAAGAGGGTATCACCCGTAAATATCGCATGTTCCTTGCCTTCTTCATCAAATAAGAGGAAAGTGGAAGATTCCATCGTATGGCCAGGTGTATGCAGCACTTTTACGATAACATTACCAACTTTCAGTTCTTCGCCATCGGTAGCTATATGCGCTTCGAAGTTTGGCTTGGCAGTAGGGCCAAATACGATAGTAGCGCCGGTTTTATTGGCCAGGTCCAGGTGGCCGGAAACAAAATCCGCATGGAAGTGCGTCTCCAAAACGTACTTGATGCGTGCACCATCAGCTTCTGCGCGCTCGATGTAAGGATCCGTTTCGCGCAAAGGGTCGATAATTACAGCTTCGCCATTGCTTTCAATGTAATAAGCCGCTTCGGCCAGACATCCGGTATATATTTGTTCTACTTTCATTGGTTAAAAAATTTTACAAGGTTTGGACTGAAGTAATAGATTATTGTCTTAAAATATGATCATTCATTCATGATTCAGGGTAAAAAAATACCCAGGCTTTCTGCTCAGGGGCAACGGTTGTGGTGCTTGCAAATCATTATTCAAATATTGTTTCTGATTACGATTACAAATTAAAGGGGTTTGGGAGGCGGGGTTTGTGATCTAGATCAAATAACAAGGTGACTTTGGTCAGGCAGGCATTGACATTTGTCACCGCTTTCCGTAAGGGACAAAAAAATCGCCGGGCAGCGGAGGTAAGGTGACAATAGAATGCTGCTGCCCGGCGTAAGAGGCAAAGGCTGGATTAACTGAGAAGCTCCGTGAGCGGAACTGATGTATATATAAAGCCTCTGCCAAAGCGCTATTTCCAAAAGATGAAGGGGAATAGCGATCAGTAAACATTAGTGGTCTGTGCTCCCCGTTTCAGATCAATGATGATTCGTAACTTGTTCTTTGTATTTCAACAGTTGCCGCTTCACTTTATCAGCAGCACCGGCTACAGCCTTTTCGAAAGCATCGCTGTGGTCCTCGGCAAAAAAAGTATGGCCGGGCACCGTCAGGCGCAGTTCCACAATCTGATCTTCCGGCTGGCGGTGACGCTTTTCCCCAATCTTGAGGTAAACCTCCGCTTCCGTAATCCGATCTGAATAATTGGCTAATTTGCTGACTTTCTCTTCAATAACACCATTTAGGTATTCGTTTACCTCGAAGGTGGAATTCACTTGTACTTTCATAAGTTCAATTTTCTAGTTCGGTTAGGCTGGTTGATTTCGGCAGCGGTTAGGGCTGCGGTCTCGTCCTTTTTAAGTTTCTGGTGGATTCCGTTTTAGTGATTTAATACTTCCAAGGTATGCCCTCACAGCTGGGGGCGCATTGACAAAGATCAGTTGCAGTAGTTGATCCTTATCACTACCTTTATAGCGGTCTGAAAATCAGGCTCCACAGAATGGGAAAACTATGAGATGGCATTTGATTATCGGTTGGCTCCTCGCCCCGGGGGTACTTTTTGCACAAAATTTGGGCGGCCAGTGGGAAGGGCATCTTTCTCAGGGCGGCAAAACCGATACCTTTGTATACCGCGTCCAATTACAGCAGTCCGGCACCTCTCTGAACGGCGAAGCCTACTCCGCCACCGCTGACGGGCAGCACACCGCCCGGTTTCTCCTTACTGGTTTCTGGGATGGGCAAAAGCTCATTCTTCAGGAGGTCGAACAGATCGAGCCCGCATCGCCTCAGTGGTGCATTAAATACGCGACCCTCCGGGCAGGAGAGCAGGACGGCATCCCTACCCTGTCCGGCCCCTGGCACGCCGATGGCTGCACGCCAGGTCAACTCTTCCTTCAGCGCCCGGTCAAAACCATACAGGATACGGTCGTACAGGAAATAAAGCCTACGGTTGCCGGTAAGTGGACAGGCACGCTTTCTCAGTCCGACCGCGACTATGGCTTCTACTTCGAAGTGGACCTGGGGCCACGCGGGCTGGGTGGCTCCTATATCGTATCTGAAGGCAACGGCGGCAGCGCTCATATGGACCTCGAGTATACCTACAACGCCAACAGCAACGAACTGCACTTTCAGGAAGGCTCCGTTATAAAAAAGGAGGACCCGGCCTGGCCCTGGTGCATTAAATCGGGCGACCTGGCTTACCGACGTGAGGGCAGCCGCCTCGTACTGGAGGGAACCTGGAAAGGGTATATTGAGGGGTATGATTTGGAATCCGGCCCCTGCGCCAGTGGCGCCCTATACCTTGAGAAGCCAATACTGACCAGGGAAATCGTACAAACCCGGCAGGCCATTGCCGAACCTTATCAGCTGGAAAATCAGCGGCAGATCAAAGTCCAGCGGGTTCTGGAAGTGAGCAGCCCGAATATCCGGATCAAAATTTGGGACAATGGAACCGTGGACGGCGATGTCGCTACGCTCTTCCTCAACGGAGAGCGTATCCTCAATCAGCACCGCGTTTCTAAGCGGCGCATCGGCATTCCCGTTACGCTTTCGCAAACCGACAACTTTCTCGTCCTCCACGCAGATGACCTCGGCGACATACGGCCCAATACCGTGGCCGTCTCCGTAGATGACGGGGAGCGCGAACAGGTCATCATCGTAAGCTCCAACCTGGAAGAGAGCGGAGCCGTAATGATCAAACAATTCCGGGTGGATTAATCCTCAGGCGCCAAATTTCGATAAAGCCCTCACAGGCAGGTATAAAAAATCCGGTCAGCTTTCCACAAAGGGAAAACTGACCGGATAATATGCTATCAGCGAATTGCTGAATATTTTTTACTTCACGCGCGCACGCTCCTTGATACGAGCTTTCTTGCCCACGAGGTCCCGCAGGTAGTACAGCTTGGCACGGCGTACTTTACCACGCTTCAGTATCTTAATGTCAACAATATTCGGTGAAACGATCGGGAAGATACGTTCTACACCAATGCCGCTGGAGGTCTTCCGAACGGTGAACATCAGGTTGCTGCCATGGCCTTTGATCTTAATCACATCGCCACGGAAGTCCTGGATACGTTCCTTATCGCCCTCTACAATTTTGTAGCTTACTACAATATTGTCACCGGGGCGGAAAGTTGGAAAGTCTTTCTTTGCCAACAGCTGATCTTCTACAAACTTAATAGCGTCCATCGTACTGATATTTGAAAATTGTCAGGGTCCTTCAATTAGACGTGCAAAGGTAAACCAATAATTTTGAAAAACCTAAAGCGAAACAAAAAAATCAACAAAAACAAAAAGCTGCCGGAGCTCCTGCCAAAACACAACCTTTCCGAATTAATGCCCCCGGCAGTTGCCAACCTCGACGGATGCACTATATTTGCGCAGCGAAAACAGCTACAAAGATTATGGACGTAAAAATTACCGTTGTAGACCGGCAGGGAGAAGCCCACGAGCTTGAAGCCCCTACAGATATGAACATGAACCTCATGGAGGTCTGCAAGGCGTATGAGCTGCCGGTAAAAGGCACCTGCGGCGGCATGGCACTCTGCTCTACCTGCCACGTTTATGTGGAAAGCGATCATGAGCTGCCCGAAATGGGCGAAAACGAAGAGGACATGCTCGATCAGGCTTTCTTTGTGGAAGACAACTCCCGCCTGGGGTGTCAGCTCCGCATCACGCCTGAGCTCAATGGACTGAAGGTGCAGTTAGCTCCTGAAGACGAAGAAGCCTAGCTTAAGTCCCGGGAATTGGCTATCTTGTCATAAATGACGGACACAATTCCCGAAACATGAAGACTATAATCAGCTTTGCGCTTTCCCTATTTTTCCTGTCAAATTTATTTACTCAGACAGATACCCTTAGCGGAGTTCTCAACCACTACAGCCCTGTATCCGCTATTGACACCTGTACCGCCCGCCTGACCATAGGCAGTGCCGCCAATTTTCAGCAGGGCGATACCCTGTTAATTGCCCAAATGCAGGGCGCGGCCATCTCTGTTGCCGACAATTCCCAGTTTGGGTCTCTGACGGAGCTGGGTACAGCAGGCATCTGGGAGCAGGCTGTCATTCAGGAGGTTCAGGGAAATGACCTGTTGCTCACTCAGTCTTTGCTTCACACCTATAATATAGCTGGCAATGTACAGGTGGTGAGTATCCCCTATTACGAACAAGCTCTAGTCACCGATTCGGTAGCCGCCCAGGCCTGGGACGGGCAAACCGGTGGCATCCTGGCCTTCCGGGCAGGTACGCTTACGCTGAATGGGCGCCTTACTGCAACGGGAAAAGGGTTCCGGGGCGGGAGCGCTGCCCTTAATTACGATGGGAGCTGTACCTGGCTGATCAACTATGAGGACTACCGCTTCGGAGCCAACAGCATTCGCGGCGGGCTTAAGGGAGAAGGCATAGGCGGCGTACCAACGGCCTGGCCCCGGGGCAGAGGTGCGGCTGCCAACGGGGGCGGAGGCGGCAACGACCATAATGCCGGTGGAGGCGGTGGGGCGCTACTCACTGCCGGCGGCCGGGGCGGGGAAAATGACAACCCTAACTTCCTGGGCTGCAAAGGGTTTGGAGAAGGTGCCGCAGGCTGGTCTTTGCCCAACAATAGCCGGCTCTTCCTGGGCGGGGGCGGCGGAGCCGGCCATGGCAATAATAACGTAGCTACGGACGGTGGAAAAGGTGGAGGCATCATTTTGCTGGAAGCCGGCCAAATCATAAGCAATAACGGAGTCATTGTAACGAATGGAGAACATGCCCAAAATGCCGGGGGCGATGGTGCTGGCGGGGGCGGCGCAGGTGGCATGATCCTGCTGAATGCCAACAACATCAACGGCCCAATCACCTTTTCTGCGATGGGCGGCAACGGCGGTAGCGCCAACAACAACAATCAGGATCAGTGCTTCGGCCCGGGCGGCGGTGGCAGCGGAGGCTACATCGGCGCACCCGAAGGTTTTGAGACCGATATCCTGTTAAATGGCGGAGCGCCCGGGCTCTCCCTCAATTCCTCCGAATGCCCGGAATCACCAAACGGAGCCACTCCGGGTACAGATGGCTTACTTGAAGGCCCGCTGACCTTCCCGTTTAGCACCATCCCAATACCACAGCCTCCTATAGTCGCTACCAATCAGGATACGCTTACTGCTTGTGCAGAAACCCTTACCCTAAGCGCACTGCCCGACGGAAGTTTCAATACCCTGATCTGGGAATTCGACAACGGCAACGGTTTTATGCCTGTGCCTGATAATGCCGACTATGATGGGGTCAACACCCCCAACCTGCTGCTCAATACCCCGGCTGCTTCCGCTGGCTTGAGCTTCCGCCTGTCGGCAATCTCCAGCTGCTTCCCGCCAGTTTACAGCAGTGTGATTGAAGTGACAAGCGGGGCCCCACCTCTACCTGACTTTACGGTGGACCTGAATGGCCTGACCGCTACCTTTTCTCCGGTCAGCATGGATGCAATATCCTACACCTGGAATTTTGGGGATGGAAATACTTCCTCCTCTGCCGGGGTGGCTCATACTTACCCTTCCTCTGGTGTTTACACTGTCACCCTAACGGTCACCAACGCCTGTGGGACCGCCACTTCTGAGCAAACCATTACCGTAGGCAGTGCGCCCGTGCCGGACTTTGGCGTGAGCGGTAGCAGCAGTGGCTGTGCCCCACGGAGCATTGGCTTCGTCAATCAGTCCACAGGTACCTTTGACAGCCTGCTTTGGGCCTTTCCCGGAGGTACGCCCGCCTCTTCCACGCAGCCAAATCCCACAATTACCTATGAGACGCCGGGGACTTATGATGTCAGCCTTACCCTGTTTAGTGCCTTTGCCCCACAACAGGCAACCATTCAAGACCAAGTCATCATTTATATCCGGCCCACCGCCGCCTTTACCTATGATACGGATGATCTGACCGTCACTTTCTCCAATTTGTCAACGGATGCTGATTTCTTCTCCTGGAACTTTGGAGACGGGGAAACAAGTACAGCAGAGGACCCGGTACATACTTTTCCCGGTCCCGGCACTTATGATGTCACCCTCAACGCGTCTAACCCCAACTGCTCCCGCGCAGTAACGGAGACGATCTTCCTACAGCCTTCTTCCACAACGGCCACCGATCAGAAGCGGCAAATATGGCTGTCGCCCAATCCTGCAGGCAACCAAACCTGCCTGCAGGCTGTCCCGGAGTTGCAGCTCCCACTCCCCTGGCAATGCTTCAACGCTACCGGGCAGCTTGTGGCCGAGGGTACCTTGCGGCAAATACCGGGATGTATTTCACTGAAAGGATGGACAGGAGGGACCCACTATATCAAGATTTTAAGTAAAGAAAACGTGTACCTTTTGCAGCTTATCGTACAGTAAGTTTACCGCCGGCTAAGGTTATACCGGGCTACGGCCTGATGCTTCCGCCCGTAGCCAATACCCTGCATGAGCACGCTGGAGCCCAGCAGCGCCCAACTCCAGTTTGGCTGATCGGTGCGCACGACGTAAAAACAACTGGCAAAGACAGCCGCTGAGCCCCAGTGCCACCATTGCCCTTTCCGCCAGGACCGCCAGGCTTCGCGATCTGACCGTAGCATAGCCTTGAGCTCCCGCTGCCTGAGGTAATCGCCTTCCAGCTGATACCGCTGCCCACCCCACCAGGTGTCTTTGATTTGGATGGTATCCGGTAAAAATAAGTGAGCATGCGCTACAGCAGGAGGCTGAGCACAGGCAAGCCCTGTTCCACAGAGCAGGATTAGCATCATCCAGAACTGCTTCATCTTTTTTAGAACCAATTTCCGGGAAAAACGATAATAGCAATTGTCTTATCCTGCCAAATTATCCGGCTAATAACAACTGGCCAACATGGAAGGCAGTTTCCTCCAGGCGGCTTGCTGTTTCCTGCAGTGCTGTTTCCAGGTCAACCGGACGATTTTGGATGGAGAATGCCGCTTGCAGCCCAATGGAGCGGACTGCTTCCGGGCTGGCCTGAAGGGCACCGCATAAAGCAATGACGGGTACATTTTTCTGACGGGCACGTTGAGTGATGCCCTTGATGAGCTTGCCTCTGAGTGTTTGTTCGTCCAGGCGCCCTTCCCCGGTGATAACCAGGTCGGCCTGATCAAGGGCGGTTTCAAAACCCGCCACCTCCATGATGGTTTCAATACCTGGTTTCAATGAAGCGCCAAGATAGGTGAGGCACCCGGCCCCCATGCCTCCGGCAGCGCCACTGCCCGGTACTTCGGCTATGGGTTTTCCGGCAAGCTTTTCCATTTGCGGAGCGATATGCCGCAGACCGGCATCCAGCAACTCCACTGCTGCCTGATCGGCTCCTTTCTGAGGTGCGAAAACCCGGGCAGCGCCATGCTCGCCAAAAAGCGGGTTATCCACATCGCATAGGGTAATGATCTCAATCTGCCGCGGATCCAGGAACAGCATGCGGTCATCAATACGATGTACTTTCACGAGGTTCTCCCCCACCGGCTCCAGTTCGTGGCCCTGTCTGTCCAGAAAACGGTAACCCAGGGCAGCAGCCATACCCATACCCGCATCATTAGTGGCACTTCCACCAAGACCCAGGATAATCTTTTCCGCCCCACGTCCCATAGCAGCGATGATTAGAGCGCCGGTGCCCATTGTGGAGGTCCTAAGCGGGTTTCGTTCTTCTGGTTTCAGCAACTGAAGCCCGGAAGCCGAAGCCATTTCGATAAATGCAGTCTTACCATCACCAGACATACCATACGGTGCCATCACAGGCTCAAAAAGTGGATTGCTGGCGCGGTCTTCCACCATCTGCCCTCCGGTATGGTGCGCCAGTATAGCAGCGGTGCCTTCGCCCCCATCAGCCAGTGGCATAAGGGTTACCCGAAATTGATCATTGGCAGTTTTCAGCCCTTTTTCAATAGCCTGGCAAACTGCTTCGGCGGGCAGTGCATCTTTGAAAGTATCACTGGCAATCAGGATGCGCATAGTACAGTCGTTTAAACGAAAGTAACCAAAAGTGCCCTATTCCAAAAGCAAATGGCGAAGGTAAGGCTCCAGACCAAGCTCATTATCGAGTTCCAGCTTATTCTTAAGACGGTACCGAGCCATATTCACTGCTTTTTCGCTCACTCCCTGAGTAGACGCAATCTCCATAGTCGAAGCCCCCAGGGCGATAAGAATAGCGTAGCGTAGCTGTGTTTTTGTCAAATCCGGAGCTTTTTCTGACAATGACTTGAAAAAGCCGGGGTAGGATAAAAGAAAAGGCTCTACAAAATCGGTCTTCTCTGTATAATCATGTATTAAAACACTCAGCTTTCGCTTCAGCAAAGACGGGTTGGATTCATAGCGCTCTATTGCATCCATAGCATTATTTTTCAACTGTGCAGCTCCGATACCACTCTGCAAGGCATTCTGACGCTGCACTTTGAGCTGTTTATCCAGCTGCTCGCTGTGTTTTCTGGCTGCCTGTGCTTTTGCTCTTGCCTCTGCCACCCTTTTTTGGTTACTGCGAAGAAGCATGCCCAGGGTAATCAGTGCTGCAATAGCAAACAACAAAGCTGCACCAAGGTAGAGGCGGTTCCGCTCCAGTAATGTGGCTCTTAACTCAGCTGCCTGTGCGACACGCTCGGCCTGGTCTCGTTGGTTCTTAAAAGTTTCCAATTCATAGATAGCTGCCATTTCCTCCACGCGTAGCTGTTTACTTAGGTGCTGAAAAGCGTTATGCCTGCGACCTAATTCACGCATTTCAATCGAGGCAAGACCTGCATCCCCCTTCAGAAGAAGAGCCTTGACCCGGGACTCTGATAACGCTACCCGGGACTGTGCATCCTCGCGAGCCAGACCTTCGGCCAGGTCAATAGCAGCAAGAGCCTGATCCGGCTGATTTAAAGCAAGATGGTACTCAATCTTCATGAAGTAAAAGTCGTACGAGAGTGAAGTCCTCTTATTTAATTCATAACGCCGCAGGCTATCCAGTACATACTCAGCACGGGCGTATTGCTGCTTACCTAAGTATATTCTGAAAGCAGCCTCTGTGTAAGCGGGCAACAGATAATTGAACTCTTCCATATACAGGTCAAGCTCTTCCAGTAATGCTTCACCTCTTTCCCAATCCTCCTGTAAACCAGCAACTTCTATTTGATTAATCAAACTTAATACCATGGGGTAGGCGCCGTCCTCAATAGCCGAGGCTTTTTCCCGTACCTCTGTAAAAATAGAGTCAGCAACTTGGTACATATCCCGACGCAAATAGGTAAGCCCTATATTATTTAGCACTACCGCCTTTTCCTGCTCAGAGATAAGCGTCTCTGTTTTTCCTGCTAATTGCTGACTGAGCAAAAGATATTGGTAAGCCGCTTCATATTTTTTACTATACAGATAAACCATGCTGAGGTTACTGTAAACCAGATAAAGCCGGCGTTGATCTTCTGCCTGATCGAAGAACACAATTGCTTTGCGATATGCGGATTCAGCAAGGCTTTTCTCCCCATTTGCGAAGTAGGCATTGCCCCTCGACAGCCAGTACCCTCCTTTGATTTGGACAGAATTCGTTTTGTCAGCCAGGGATTTGTACTCATCAAGTACGCCTTCTATCACTTCCGTTTTACCGCTGTACAACACCATTCTAAGCCGGGCTTTATGGTATTCGTACTGAAGAGAATCTGATGGGAAAAATAAGCTTCTGTAAAGGCTGTCATAGCATTCTGCCTCTGGGCTACCGGTTTTTTCTGCCTGTTGCAAGAGTTCAAGCAGGCGGCTGGGTGAATAGGTGTTATCCTGTTCACTGAGGCTGTTTCCACAGGGGGTATCTATTTCTGTTTGCCCGAAAGACCAGCTTTGAAGGGGCAACACCAAAAAAACAATACTGAATAGAGCCAATTGCTGGATGCCCTGCCTGCAATGGCAGAGACATAACGACAAACACTGCCGTTTCATACGTTTACTGTGCATATCTGTTCCTTATAAGGAACTAAGTTAGTTTTTTTTCCCATCCTTCCCAAAAAACGACCCAATCGAATTGTGCAACCCTACAGTAAGGATCGTTCGTATTCGTGTTGCAAACAGCAAATGAGAGCATTCTTTCTTTATCATTGCTGAAAGGGCACATAAGGATCAGATAAAAAAAACTGGTGCCCAACAGGCCACCAGCTTTAACATAAAATTACCCAAACAGAATGAGAAGTCTTCCTCCCGGGAAGCTAACCTTCTTTGATTAGCTTCCATATCAGGAGGAGTAATTAAGAGAGGAGCGCATTCGTACTCACTGAAAACTTAGATCTAATTAGTAAAGCTTAGTCGTTATTCATAGTTCTTATTAATGTAGACCCGTATATTCTTTTTCAAACATAAGAGGGATTCTCAAAACATCAAAGAAATTAGCCTAAAGGTTGAAATAACATAAGTCTTTGATTTACTTTACTTTAAACTATTTTGTAGAGCGAAAATGCCCGCTTGTAGACTCACCGTTAACGATTTGCGCGGGATTTATCAAAAAAAGTAAGGCATTTCAAAGCATA
>ENA-UENT01000024-UENT01000024.1-marine-metagenome-genome-assembly--contig:-NODE-24-length-125604-cov-10.310995_pt1 | contig 125604 bp, 88 predicted proteins | sample MGYA00237879_ERZ529330 | MGnify/ENA primary metagenome ERZ529330 (study PRJEB26372, sample SAMN05368345) | marine metagenome | biome: cultured habitat; feature: ocean water; material: water; isolation... | reverse complement strand
CGGGCAGGTCAGGGGCGAAAGCGCCCCGGCTGGCGTTTATGTTTGGATGCTAGAGGTAAGGCTGCCAAATGGCAGGGTTGAGCAAGTGCAGGGGGAGGTGTTGCTGCTGCGGTAGAAGGTCATTGGGCAAAGAAGGATTTTTAATCATTCCTCCTCCCCCCAACCCTGAAAATGATCTTCCTCCCGCGCCTGATCAATAGCCTTATACTCAGAGATGGTAGTCCAGAGCAAGTCCTTCAGTTCCTGCAGGCCCTGCTGGGCAACGGAGGAAATAAAGAGCGTGGGCAAGTCCTTTGGTAGTTCTGATTTGAGCATTTCCTTCAGTTCCTCGTCGAGCATATCGCTTTTGGTGATGGCCAGGACGCGGGGCTTGTGCATCAGTTCCTCATTGTACTGTTGGAGCTCATTGAGGAGGATATTGTATTCCTTTCGGATGTTTTCCGTATCGCAGGGAATCATAAAGAGCAGCGTCGCATTGCGCTCAATGTGGCGCAGGAAGCGGAAGCCCAGCCCTTTACCCTGATGGGCATTCTCAATAATGCCCGGTATGTCGGCCATGACGAAGGAGCGGCCATCACGGTAAGAAACAATGCCCAGGTTAGGTACGAGGGTGGTGAAGGCGTAGTTGGCGATTTTCGGTTTCGCCGCTGTGATCACGGACAGCAAGGTAGACTTGCCCGCATTCGGGAAGCCAACGAGGCCTACATCCGCGAGCGTCTTTAGCTCCAGGATTTTCCAGGACTCCTGCCCTGGTTCGCCGGGCTGTGCATAGCGTGGGGTTTGGTTGGTTGCGGATTTGAAGTGGCTGTTGCCCAGCCCGCCCCGGCCACCGCTGAGCAAAACGCGTTCTTCCTCGTGTTTGGTAATTTCAAACTCCACCTCGCCGGTTTCTGCATCTCTGGCTACAGTACCCAGGGGCACTTCCAGAATGATGTCTTCACCATCTGCGCCGAACATGTGATTGCGGCCGCCGTTACCACCGCTTCCGGCGATGACATGCTTGCGGTATTTCAGGGCCAGCAGTGTCCACACGTTGCTGTTGCCCCGCAGGATGATGTGCCCGCCCCGGCCACCGTCACCACCGTCAGGGCCGCCTTTTGGGGTGGCTTTGCTTCGGTGCAAGTGGGCAGAGCCCGCGCCACCTTTTCCAGATCGGCAGCAAATCTTTACGTAATCGACGAAGTTTCCGGACATGTTTAAAATTTGGTTAGGGCAAATGTAGGCATTTTATAGCTTGTCAATCTCCGCACACAAACGGCCGAAGATTTCCTCTATGCTGCCTACGCCGTGCACCTTTACCGCTTTGCCCTTGGAAGCGTAGTAGTCGAATACCGGAGTGGTCTCGCTTTTGTAGACCTCAATGCGGTTGCGGATGATGTTTTCATCGGCATCGTCTTTGCGGCCAGAGGTTTTGCCCCGCTCCAGCAAGCGCTTAACCAGTTCTTCATCAGGAACATCCAGCATGATGAGGGAGGAAACTGCGTCCTCTTTTTCGCTCAGCAGCTCATCCAGGGCTTCAGCCTGTGGGGTGGTGCGAGGGAAGCCATCGAAAATGTAACCGGCCACATCGGGATTGGCCTCTACCTTATTGCGTAGCATGCCCACCGTAACGCTATCCGGTACAAGCTCCCCTTTTTCGATATAGCTTTTGGCTTCTTTGCCGAGTGGGGTATCATTGCCCATTTCGTAGCGGAAAAGGTCACCGGTGGAGATATGCAGCAGGCTATACTTTTCAACCAGTTTAGAAGCCTGTGTCCCTTTGCCTGAGCCCGGAGGGCCAAAGAGTATCAGATTGATCATGTGTAGTAACATTTTTGGTTTTTTGCCTTTTGGGAGCTGAAGCTTGCCGAAAGGCATGTTTGTTTTGATAAAATGGCAGTTTCACACTGCCGGAATCGCAACGGGCAAAATACGAAAATGCTAAGAAACTTAGGAGGAGTGACTTCATTCAAAGGGCTTTGACTTTCATATGGCCTTACCCTTGGATTTCGTACAAGCAGTTCTGCCCAGGCATTACCTAAAAAACACTCCGGGCAGAGGAAATTTTTGGTGACCAGTAACTCGATTTGGTGACATTATCAATGACCACGCCCCGGGAGGTACTGTGAATGACGTAAATCCCATCTTCTTTATTGGCGACGACCATAGATACATGGAAGACTTTGCCCAGAGGGGTACGGCGGTAAAATATCAGATCACCGGGCTGTACGTTTTTCAGGCGTACTTTTTTGCCGTTATTCTCCTGTGCCTGAGAGGTGCGCGACAGGGCAATGTCCACTTGCTTCATGACGTAGGAGGTAAAGCCCGAGCAGTCGAAGCCACTCTTTGGCGAAGTGCCGCCCAGTTTGTACTTAGTGCCGAGAAAGGTCTTGGCATAGTTGACAGCCTTTTTCCGCAATAGTTCCTCTTCTGTTTCAGGGAGGTCAGGGGCATCAGCAGGTTCATCGAGAGGGGGCTCCGGGTCATCTTCCTCTTCAAAAACGATTTCAGTATCGCGGTCTTCTTCGTCCTCACGAGTGTCCCGGCTTTCTTCGGGAGGAGTGTCTTCTTCTTCATACAGAGGGCGTTCCTGAGCTGGCGACCCGCCCCGGGAAGTGTTGTAATTGTACTCGCTGGTGAACAGGCCGCATGAGCTGAGCAGAAAAATAGCGGTCAGCGCCAGTGCGAGCTGCATAGATCGGGGGAGCAGTTGATACATTGTTGCTTGCGTTGTAAAATCTTGTCTATAGATAAAATTTGGATGTACTCCTGAATGTAACGCCGGACGGCAGGCTTCATTTTCCCTTCACGGCCAAATGAAAGGTTAAACTTCTGCGGCTGAAGCAGGTAGAGCTTGCTGCTCACTTCAGTTCGAAGGTGTCCCGGTCATCCAGAAAACGTAGTTTGCGTCGGAATTCGTCCTGCTTTTCGGGGTCCAGCGATACGGTAAAAACACTTTCGACATCAGCGGCCTGCAGCAGCGGGTCACCGGCGTAGTCCAGTATGGAAGTGTCGCCGGCATGTGGGAAGCCATTGCCATCTTCTCCCACCCGGTTAACACCAATGGTGTAGGCTTGGTTTTCGATAGCTCGTGCGACGAGCAGGCTCTTCCAGGCGTTACGTCTTTTACTAGGCCAGTTGGCTACATAAATCAGCAGGTCATAGCCCATAGTATTGCGGCTCCAAACCGGAAACCGGAGATCATAGCAGATCAGTGGCATAATGGTCCAGCCTTTAAGCTCGGTCAGCAAGTGGGTTTGCCCGGGCTGATAGACCTTTTCTTCTCCGGCCAGCGTAAACAAATGCCGTTTGTCGTAGTGAGAAAAGGTGCCATCCGGGCGTACCCAAAGCAAACGGTTGTAATACTGCCCGTTTACTTCGGCAATAATACTGCCTGTGACCACGGCCTGAAGGTGGGCCGCCTTTTCGGCCATCCATTGATAAGCCCGCCCTTTAGTAGGCTCTGCCAGGCAGGGGGCATTCATGGAAAAACCAGTAGTGAACATTTCCGGGAGGATCAGCAGATTCGTCTGCCCGGGCTGAAGCCGCTGCAGCATCCTGTCCAGGTACCCGAAGTTGGCGGAAGGGTCTTCCCATGCCAGCTCGGTCTGTAGTAGTGAAACGGTTAATTGCTCTTTCATAGCGCCATAATACAAAAAGAGGTGTAAAGCACGATGCTTACACCTCTTTTGTTATAATGCGTCCGGGTAACCAGACGGCAATAATTACTCTTCAGTAGCTTCTTCCGCTTCTTCATCTGCTACAGGTGCAGCTCCTGCTTTAGCAGCAGCAGATGCAGCAGAACGAAGGGCACGTGGTGTCTCAACACTTGCGATAGGTACACCAGGAGAATTCAGGATTTCGATGGTCTCCAGCTTCTGGTCTACGTCGCGTACACGGATAGACTGGTTCAGCTCAAGTTTGGAGATATCGACACGCATCTCGGTCACCATGTTTTCCGGCTTGGTCTTGATCTTGAGACGGCGCAGGCGCTGAATCAGCTTACCACCATTTTTGACACCAGGAGAAGTGCCTTTGAAACGGATCGGTACTTCCACCTTTACCGCACGGCCTTCCTCAAGCTGCAGGAAGTCCAGGTGCTGTATCTCATCGGTCACGGGGTGGAACTGAATATCCTTGACGATAGCCCGGAAAGATTTGCCGTCAACAGAAACCTCCGCGATTTTGAAGTCCGGTGTATAAATCAAATCCTTAACGTCAATAGGGTTAACGGAGAAGTGGATCAGATCCTCACTTCCGTACGCAACGCATGGAATGTGACCTTCCTTGCGCAGTGCTTTTGTGCTTCGCTTGCCCATATCGGTGCGCGGCTGTCCTGTAAAAGCTATCGTTTCCATGATTTTATAGACTTTGTCTTTTTCTGTATTCCAATGAATCGTGTACTCAATACACATTTTGCCCTGAAAAGGCACGCAAAGATAGGTATTCCCGGCCAAAAAGAAAAAATTGGCTGGCTAAAAAGTTGAGCGAAAAGGTCTTACCGGAATGTAAAGGCCTCAATCTCCCACAAAAAGGGCAGAAATAGAGCGATGTTCGTGGGTATTACGAATAGCCCGGGAGAAAAGCTTGGCCGTGCTGAGGACTTTAATTTTCTCGGAGTCCTGCTTCAGCGGTATGGTATCGCATACCAGCAGCTCTTCTAAATGGGAGTTTTCGATCTTCTCATAAGCTTGCCCCGAAAGCACAGGGTGAGTACACATGGCCCGTACACTCCTTGCGCCTTTTTCTACCAGAATGGCAGCAGCCCGGCAAAGGGTACCTGCGGTATCGACGAGGTCATCCACCAAAATGACATCTGCGCCTTCGACATCGCCAATCACGGTCATTTCCGAAACCTCGTTGGCCTGCTTACGGTATTTGTCGCAAATCACAAGAGGGCGGCGGAAGTGCTTGGCATAGGTGCGTGCCCGCTTTACGCCACCTACATCAGGAGACGCAAAAATGGTATTGCTGAGGTCTTGCTGTTGAAAATAGGGGATATAAATGGCTTCACTCTTGAGGTGGTCCACCGGAATATCAAAAAAGCCCTGAATCTGATCCGCGTGGAGGTCCATCGTCATGATACGATTGGCGCCTGCGGTGTGGAGGAGGTTGGCAATGAGTTTGGCAGAAATAGGCACACGGGGTTTGTCTTTCCGGTCCTGACGGGCATACCCAAAGTAAGGGATGACAGCCGTGATGTAACCGGCAGAAGCCCGCTTGGCTGCATCAACCATGAGCAACAGCTCCATCAGGTTCTCTGTAGGAGGATAAGTGGACTGTATGAAAAACACATATGCGCCACGTACGGACTCATTGATAACGGGCTGCATTTCTCCATCGCTGAAACGGTGGACATTGATGTCGCCCAGCGGATGCCCGTAGTGGTCGGCAATGCTTTTGGATAAATACGCGGATGTCGTACCTGAGAAGAGTTTAACTTCTACCATTGGGCCTTTGATCATTTGTCGTGGGTTATGCCTTTGGCAAAGGTAAAACTTCTGAGGTAGTATTTCATAGATCAGGCAGAGGATTTAAGGCAGAGGCTACACCTGTCCCAGTATAAATGCTTGTGGAAGGCGCTCATGCTATGAGGAGGGCACGGCTTTCGCCGAAAATCAGGCGGGCTTGGTCGAAGGGAAGTGTACAATACAGCAGGTCTTGTTAATATTGTATACCGGGTATCGTTTATTTGAAAATACCCGGCAAAATCTTACGGCCTATGCCCGGATTATTTTTCTCCAATTGGTGGGAAGCCCTTTCGGTACTACAGCAGAGCTTATGGCTCGTTGCTGTGGCAGGCACACTACTACTCATCATCCTGATTGCCATGAGCCTGTTGGACCCGGAAACGGAAGCCGAAGCCTCAGCACGTTTGTCCCGGGTTTTCAACCCCCGGACTATTCTTACTTTCCTTACCTTTTTTGGCTGGGTGGGCTTGCTCATTTCTTACACCAGCCTGGCACAACACTATGTCATCGCAGGTGGTGCTTTGGCGGGGCTGATTGCGGCAGCTATGGCTAAGGCTGTCACCCTGATGCTGCTCCGTTTGGCTCCCCGACCTGTAGTTGCTAACCCGCAAGGCCTGGTACAGTCTACCGGGAGAGTATTGTATACCGTGCCTTCCCACCGGAATGGGTTTGGCAAAGTCCATCTAAATGTTAAAGGTGCCCCTTACGAAATTGAGGCGATGACTGCCGGGATGGAACTCCGCAGGGGCTCCTCCGTTCGGGTGGTGGATGTGATAGAAGAGGGCCGTGTACTGGTAGTGGAGCCACTCGAAGACAAAGGCTATCCGCACGAAGAGCATGGCCTGGGCCGGTAACCCGTAGTGCCCTGAGCGAGGCAGCTGCGGAAGTCACGGGTGTTTGCTAACCTCTCTGAGCTTTCTCCCTGGCCTTTTTGTAAGCCCGTGCTCCCAAAAAAATCAGACCCACAAAAACGATGATCCCACCGACAAGGTAGAGGTAATTCAGGGTGCCTGCCTTACCATAGACGGCGATGTAGGAAATGGAAATCAGAAATAAAGTAGGCATTTCGTTCAGTAGCCTGTACTGCCAGGAAGAGAAGGGGCGCTCCCCGGCTTCCATCCGCCGGATAATACGCTTATTCCAGAGGTGGTAAATGGTCATCAGTACCAGGAGCAGCAGCTTGAGGTGCATCCATCCGGGGGTGCCGGAGGTAAGGTAGTTGGGGACAAGCGGTGAAAACAGGCCCAGCCCCACCATAATCAGCCCGGCCGTCCAGGTGATCATCATGGCCGGATTGCAAATGATGCGGTAGACCCGCCATTCCATGAGGTTGAATTGTTGTTTGAGCGTGCTGCGTTCCGGTTCTGCCTTGCCGGATGCTTCCTCATCGTATACAAAAATACGGCCCAGGTAAAACAGCCCGGCAAACCAGGAAACAAACCCCACCACATGTAAAGCTTTGAAGAAAAAAAGTGCGTTGGCCATGACCTGCTTTTTGGAATGAAGAAGGGCCCTGCTTGCACGCAGCGCCCTTCATTAACTTTTATAGTATCGGCTGTTTTTTTAGGCAGCCTTTAGTTGCTTGCTGATTTTAGAGCGGCTGAGCTTTTCCTCTGCGTATGCTTTTGTGATTTCAAACCGGTCGACATCCTGCCGGGAAGGCAGTTCGAACATCGCATCTGTCATCACAGCCTCGCAGATAGACCGCAGGCCGCGCGCACCAAGATTGAAATCCAGCGCTTTTTCGGCAATAAACTCAATCGCATCCTCTGAAAACTCCAGCTTGATACCTTCCAGATCAAACAGTTTTTGGTATTGCTTGATGAGGGCATTGCGTGGCTCCACCAGAATTTGCTTGAGCGCTTCGATATCCAAAGGCTCCAGATAGGCCAGTACCGGCAAACGCCCCAGTAGTTCAGGGATAAGCCCAAAGGTGCGGAGATCCTGATGACTAATGTACTGCAGGAGCTTGGTCCGGTCAACCGCATCAGTAGAAGCTTCTTTGTTTTTAAAGCCGATGACATGGGTATTCACCCGGCGGGCGATTACCTTCTCAATACCGTCAAAAGCACCTCCGCAAATGAAGAGGATATTGCTCGTATTGATTTTGACCAGCTTTTGTTCCGGGTGCTTGCGCCCCCCCTGTGGCGGGACATTGACATCAGTGCCTTCCAGCATCTTCAGCATAGCTTGCTGCACGCCTTCACCGGAGACATCGCGTGTGATAGAAGGGTTGTCGCTTTTGCGTGCTACCTTATCGATCTCGTCAATGTATACAATGCCCTTTTCAGCGGCTGCCACGTCATAGTCACATACCTGTAGCAGTCGGCTGAGAATGCTTTCCACATCTTCCCCAACGTAGCCGGCTTCTGTGAATACGGTAGCATCAACTATGGAGAAGGGTACATTCAGGAACTTCGCAATGGTTTTAGCCAGCAGGGTTTTGCCTGTGCCGGTTTGACCTACAAAGACGATGTTGGACTTTTCGATCTCAATATCATCATTGCGGTGCTGCCGCAGGCGCTTGTAGTGGTTATAAACCGCTACGGAAAGAAACTTTTTGGCTTCGTCCTGCCCGATGACATATTCATCGAGGTGCCCCTTGATTTCCTGTGGCGTGATTTTATCTGGCAACAGAAAGTCCTGTTGTGGTGCTTCTTCTTCCTTGCGTTTGCCACCGTAGAGTTCTTCTTCAATGATTTCCCCTGCCTGTTCAACACAAACCTCACAGATGTGCCCGTCAATACCGGCAATGAGAATAAGTGCTTCAGACTTGTCCCTTCCGCAGAAGGAACAACGGTAGCTTTGTTTGCTTTTTCGCATACGCTGCTGTTTATAAAACTGCCGGCCAAAACAGCCTGGCTTGAATCGCTCAAAAAGAGACAGGGCGGACTCTGCGGCAGGGTCCGCCCGTCAGGGTTGTTTATATTTTTTCTTTGCGTGGGCTGTTACGGTCCAGAACCTCATCGATCAGTCCGTACTCTTTAGCCATTTCTGCAGTCATCCAGTTGTCGCGGTCACAGTCCTCCTCGATTTTTTCGTAAGGCTGGCCGGTGTGCTGTGCAAGAATATCATACAATTGCTTTTGCAGGTCCTTGATCAGCTTGTAGGAAATCTCCATATCAGTGACCTGACCCTGCATGCCACCCAGTGGCTGATGGATCATGACCCGGCTGTGGCGGAGGCAGGTACGCTTGCCTGTCTCTCCCGCTGTAAGCAATACAGCGCCCATAGAAGCAGCGAGGCCGGTACAGATTGTATTCACATCCGGAGCCACATACTGCATGGTATCGTAAATGCCCAGTCCGGCAATTACACTGCCACCCGGGCTGTTGATGAACATCTGCACGTCGCGCTTGGGGTCATCAGACTCCAGGAAAAGGAGCTGTGCCTGAATAACATTTGCAACGTAGTCGTTTACGGGCACACCCATGAAAATGATACGGTCCATCATCAGGCGGGAGAAGACGTCCATCGGGAAAACGTTCTTGATGCGCTCATCGATGATAGCCGTGGTGAAACCCTGTACATTAGGGCCTGCACCCATACCCATTGGAGTGGTTTGGTCGATGTATTTTTCGAGGTGCATGCTACTCATACCTAGGTGCTTGGTAGCATACTTCATGAATTCGTTCTTTTGGAACATGCGCTTTTTGCTTTAAGGTCTTATCCGGAGCAAAAACTCCGATGCGGTTTGAATATCAACTGTATTAACAACTTTGGTGCCCTGGGGTTGAATAAATAAAAAAAAGACTTGGAGCACCACCGTTTAAATATCAGAAAATATTTAATCGGCGCGTAATCCAAGCCTTTTCTCCGGTCCTGCTTACTCTTCTTCCTCCGCTACAGCGGGGATATTAGAGGCCTGTGCCGCTTTTACGGCACCTTCAAACTCCTCAAGGCTTACCGGCTTTTCTTCAACATTGACTTTCTCGATCAGGACTTCGAAGGTACGGTCGGTGAGGACTTCCTCGTACAGCTGCTCTACCTGCTTTTGGTCCTGAAGGATGCGCTGCGCGGTGCTATCCACGATCTGCTCCATGCCCGGCATAGATTGCCCTCCGAAATACTGACGGATGCGGCGGCGGGCGGCCTCTACGATATCGTCATTATTGACCTCTATCTCAAACTGCTCTACCAGCTTATTGCGGATCAGCGACCACTGGAGGTTCTTTTCGAAATTGTCGTACTCTTTTTCTATCGTCTCTTCGTCAACATCTTCGTTGTTGGCTTGCATCCACCGCTTGAGGAACGCTTCCGGGAACTCCATAGGATTTAGCTCCAGCAGTTTCTCCTGAATATCGCGGGACATAAGCGCTTCTGCCTGACCGTTGTAAAAGCCTTTGATCTGCTCGCGGATTTTCTCACGGGCTTCGGCTTCAGAAGTCACTTCTCCTTCTCCGAAAGTCTGATCGAAGAATTCCTGGTCCATTTCAGCAGGAACGATGCGTGTAACCTCAGTGATAGTGGCTTCAAATTCATTATTGAATTCTTTTTCAGCATCCTCCTCCTCGTCCAGGTCGAGGTAATATCTGCGGGCGTAGTCTTCGTCCCGGCCATTCTCAATATTAAGGATGTCAATCTTAAGCTTATCGCCCTGCTTTTTCTCCTTCAGGGTTTGCTTCAGGTCTTCGTTGGTATTGTTGCCGATGAGCAGGCTGAATTCAGAAGTGATGCCTTCTGCTTTAGGCGTATCGCCATCCAGCTCGGCCACTTCCAGTTTCACCATGTCGTTATCTTGTATGGTGCCTTCTACAGCTTTGCGCTCGCCGGAGCGTTTGCGGGCAGCCTGCAGGTCTTCATCTACCATCTCTTCACTCGGCTCTACGACCATCTTTTCGAAAGTCGTGTTCTCGTCCGCACCCTGTACTTCAAAATCCGGTGCGAGGCCGAGGTCAAATTTGAAAACGTAGTCCTGAAGGGTCTTCAGGTCAAAGTCCTGCGGTTCCTGATCAGCCGAAGGCAGGGGCTGTCCCAATATTTTGATATCGTTATCGGTCAGGTAGTCGTACAGCTCTTTCTGGAGCATTTCATTGATGACATCTGCCAGTACGCCCTTACCGTACATCTTTTTCAGAACAGATGCAGGCGTCTTCCCTTTCCGGAAGCCTTTCATGTTGGCTTGCTTACGATATTTGCTGAGTTCTGTTTTGAACTTAGGCTCGTAATCACTTTTCTCGAGGGTCACCGTGAGTACGGCGTTCAGGTTGTCGATATTTTCGTGTTCGACTTTTGGCATAACGCTTGGCGTTTGATGAATTCAATATTAAAGTGCAGGCTCTGAGCTTTGCGAGAACCCGTAACCCGAAGTGAAAGTTGAATGCTTGGTTATCGGGTAAGTATAATAAAGGCTGCATAACTCTAAGTGCTCATGCAGCCTTCGCGGTCGGCGCTCTGACCCATGCCCGGGTGGGCATGCATTTTACGCTCGCTGAGTATTTGGGTGATTGCAGGCTATGCACACTGCAATTTTCTTTTCCTTGTGCGGGTGGAGGGACTTCCCGGTAATCCTGACCTATGTCTTGTAAGACCGGGATAGACTTCTCGTCCCTCCACCTGCTTTGTCTTTTCCTTGTGCGGGTGGAGGGACTCGAACCCCCACGCCGTTAAGCACTAGATCCTAAGTCTAGCGCGTCTACCAATTTCGCCACACCCGCTCGGAAGATTGACCACTCAACAGGCATGTATGCTACGTTTAGCGACTGCGAGTTGCCACATCTCATTAAATGAGCGGCAAAGATAAGGTTTTTGTTCGGAAACTGCTACCTAAGGCGTAAAAAAATAATATCTAAAGGGGGGAGTCTATAGCTGGGAGTGCAGGCAGGCTGAAAAGTATGTTGGAAACGAAATTCTTTTTATTAGATTTGTAAAAAGGCTGCAGAAGCAGTAACTACAGTGATTGCTCCTTACCAAAACAACCCTATCCACCTTTTCAGCCTAAAGCAGCAGCAACGGCATGCTCCAATTGAATCAACTGCAATGATAAAAGACGATTTATTGGCTGGGATGGTGAAACGTTTTCCATTGTATATCGTTGAATATTAAATATTTGTGAAAGTCAGCACTAAAAGTGGACGATAGGCATTGCCTGTGCGTTCTATTAAAGTAACTTAGTCAATCAGCAAATCTGTACACGTGAACTAACAAATTACTAATCCAGCAGGACACACAAGATTATGGCAGAGGTATTGATCGAAAATAATGAAGAAAGGCAGCTCATTCAGGGTGCATACCGCGATTTGCTCCGGTCTATCAAGTCAGATGTGTATGAAGAGGACCGCGTAAATATCCGGGCAGCCTATGAGCTAGCTGTGCAGGCCCATGCTGCCCAGCGGCGTAAGTCGGGAGAACCTTACATCCTGCATCCTATCGCTGTAGCCAAGATTTGTGCTGATGAGATTGGGCTTGGGCCCACTGCTATCATTTGCGCTCTTCTGCACGACGTTGTTGAGGATACGGAGGTGACCCTGGAGGATATTCGGGAGCAATTTGGGGCCCGTATTGCGAAAATCGTAGATGGCCTCACCAAGCTGGATAGTGCCTATAATGCAGAGAGCCCCCAGGCAGAGAACTTCCGTAAGGTGCTCAGCACACTGGTGGATGATGTGCGGGTGGTGCTCATCAAGATGGCTGACCGCCTGCATAACATGCGTACCCTCGGGGCTATGCCGCGCCACAAGCAGCTCAAGATTGCAGCTGAGACGAGTTATGTTTATGCTCCTCTGGCGCACCGGTTGGGGCTCTACAATATCAAGACGGAGTATCTGGACCTCTGTATGAAAATTACAGACCCGGACGACTACCGCGAGATCGCCCGAAAACTGGCAGAAACAAAGCGCTCAAGAGAAGCCTATATTTCTGCTTTTATTGAGCCGCTGCGCCAAAAGCTGAATGGCCTTGACGTCCCCTACGAAATTGTGGGGCGTGCTAAGTCCATTTATTCCATCTGGAATAAGATCAAGAATAAGAATGTCCCTTTTGAGGAAATATATGACCTCTTTGCAGTCCGCATCATAGTAGACGTGCCAATTGAGCAGGAACGCTTGATCTGCTGGCAGATTTACAGCATCGTGACGGATGTGCACACGCCTATACCTGAGCGGCTCAAAGATTGGATTACTACGCCCAAGTCCAATGGTTACGAATCCTTGCATACCACCGTTATCGGGCCACAGGGCCGCTTTGTGGAAGTCCAGATCCGCTCGGTACGCATGGATGAGATCGCCGAGCGTGGATTTGCGGCGCACTGGAAGTATAAGGGAGTGTCCAGAAATCCTGACCTGTATGAGCGCTGGCTGGATAGCGTGCGGGAAATCCTGGAGGATCCGCAAACGGATGCCGTTGAATTTTTGGGCGACTTTAAATCCAATAACCTCTTCAACGAGGAGGTATTTGTTTATACGCCCAAAGGAGATATGCGCATTTTACCGAAAGGCGCTACTGCACTCGACTTTGCCTTTGGCATTCATTCTGATGTGGGCTACCACTGCCAGGCAGTACGGGTGAACAACCGCATTGTGCCCATGGGCTACGAATTGCGCAACGGGGACCAATTGGAGGTCATCACCAATAAGAAACAGCACCCCACAGAGGACTGGCTGAAAATGGTGACGACGGGGAAAGCCCGCGCTAAAATACGCTCCGCCATGAAAGAGGAGCGCCGCCGACAGGGAGAGGTCGGCCGGGAAGCGCTGGAGCGCAAGTTGAAACCGCTGAAGGTGGACTATGAAGAGTCTGTGGAGCAGCTTGTCAAATATTATGATACCACCTCGCACGTAGACCTTTATTTTGCTATAGCGACTGGCGAGCTGAATGTCAATGATATTTTGAAAACCCATCAGGTTGATGTTTATAACGATGGCTCCCGCCATTTGGTGGAGCGCCCGGAAGAACCGGTGGAAGCCGAACGTGCACCGGAAGATGTGCCCAAGCGCCGCCGCCAGAAAATTACGGATAAGCCGCGCCTGCTGATCAACGGAGAACCGGCGGAGCGCTTTGATTACTCTTTCGCCAGTTGCTGTAACCCGGTGCAGGGCGATGCCATCTTTGCCTACCTGACGGCTAATGCCGGATTGAAGATTCATCGTTCAAATTGCCCGAATGCGACCAATTTGATCGCACACTACGGCTATCGGGTCATGAAGGCCGAGTGGGTGTCTACCACCAATTCCACCTTTGTGGTCAATCTGAAAATCACGGGTATTGACGATGGGCCGGGTGTGATTGAGCGGCTTACCCACAGTGTTTCCACCAATTTGGGGCTCAATATCCGTTCCTTTAGCATCGAAGGGAACGAAGGCTACTTCACCGGTCAGATCAGTCTGCTGGTGAAAAATACAGACCAGCTGTATATGGCTATTCAGGGCCTCAAGAACTTAGATAACATCTCTACTGTTACTAGGGTAGATTAATTTTAACAAGTATCTGGATATGAGTGCGGGCAGAACACAAGAGGAAATCATCAAGGAGGTCAAAAATATTTTTGCCTCCCACCTTGAGAAGAACAACTTCCGGAAGACCCCGGAGCGCTTTGCGATTTTGGAAGAAATCTATAAGCGTACAGACCACTTCGATGCCGAAGCGCTCTACATCCACATGAAAAACCAAAACTACCGGGTGAGCCGGGCAACAGTTTACAACACCCTGGAATTGCTGGTGAATTGTGACCTGGTGAAGAAGCATCAGTTTGGTAAAAACCTGGCGCAGTACGAGAAGTCTTACGGCTACAAACAACACGATCACCTGATCTGCGTTGATTGTGGTAAGGTCCTTGAGTTTTGCGATCCGCGTATTCAGCAAATCAAGAGTATGATGGGAGAGTTATTAAAGTTTAATATCACCCACCACTCTCTCAACCTCTACGGGCAGTGCGATGGTGCCTGCCCCCGGACTGCTGCCGTAAATGCGGACGCTGAGGCGGCTAAACCGTAAGAAATATCACTGCACCCATGAACTTAAACTACTCTCTTGCCGAAAAAGACGGCATACAGGTACTCCAAATTAAGGATTTGCTGAGCGAGCACGCCAACCGCGAGATCATCAAGGCTGTAGAGCACAAGCTGCGCGAGGGGTATGCTTCCTTTGTGGTAGACCTTGCTGCCGTAGAATACATGAATAGCGTAGGGCTCAACTTCCTCCTTACGATGCGGGCCCGGTCTACGGAAAGTGGCGGAGGTCTGGTTGTAGCTAATGTCTCCGAAAAGGTGAAGAGCTTGCTGGATATGACTAAGCTTACACCTATGTTTGTTATGAGTACTTCCGTTGAGCAGGCATTGCAAAAAGTACAGCAAAACTAAATCGTTCTCTGCCTTAACTCAAGAAATCTTAGGATTATTCAACCTGATGGATACTGGTATTCCGTCAGGTTTTGTTAATTTGCTCCCTTTGTACAAAAAGACACTTTCCCGGCCACCAAGTAGACGGCAGCCGGGTTTCTAAATTTAAAAAAATGGCGATTGACGTAATCCTCGGCCTGCAATGGGGCGATGAGGGAAAAGGAAAAATTGTTGATTACCTGGCTTCCGATTACGATATAGTAGCGCGCTTTCAGGGCGGGCCCAATGCTGGGCATACCCTGAAGTTTGACGGCAAAAAGTTTGTCCTGCACACGATCCCTTCCGGTATTTTCCGCATGGAACAGAAAAACCTGATCGGCAACGGTGTAGTCATTGATCCGATTACGCTGTCTAAAGAGCTGGATAAGCTCCGGGACGCCGGTGTTAGCTTCAAAGATCGCTTGCTGGTGTCGAAAAAAGCGCACCTGATTTTACCCACGCACCGCTTGCTGGATGCGGCTTCCGAAAATGCCAAAGGGAAGGCCAAAATTGGTTCCACCCTCAAAGGTATCGGGCCTACTTACATGGATAAAACGGGCCGCAATGGCCTGCGGGCCGGTGATATAGCCCGTCCTGATTTTATGGAGCGTTACCTCGCGCTTAAGGAAAAGCACCTCAGCCTGCTGGAGATTTATCCCCCTGTCGATTTCGATCTGGAGGCGGAAGAAGCCCGGTGGATGGAGTGCCTCAATGAGCTGCGTGCCCTGCAAATGGTGGATGGTGAATATTACATCAATGAAGCATTAAAAGCCGGCAAGAAGATCCTTGCTGAAGGCGCACAGGGCTCTATGCTGGATATTGACTACGGTACCTATCCTTTCGTTACCTCTTCCAATACCATTTCTGCTGGTGTATGCACCGGCTTAGGCGTAGCACCCAGCCAAATTGGCGAGGTCATCGGTATCACCAAAGCGTATTGTACCCGGGTAGGCTCCGGTCCGTTCCCTACTGAGCTGCACGATGAGACCGGTGAACGGCTTCGGGCGGAAGGCGGTGAATTTGGCGCAACCACTGGCCGCCCCCGGCGCTGCGGCTGGATTGACCTGCCTCAGCTGCGCTACACCATTATGGTTAATGGCGTCACTCAGCTGGTGATGACAAAAATCGACGTCCTGAATGTTTTTGAGGACATTAGTGCCGCTATTGCCTATAAGATTGACGGTATGGAAACGCAAGCCCTGCCTTACGATATTTGTGATCAGGAGTTGGAGCCCATCTTTGAATCCAGAAAGGGCTGGGCGGTAACGCTCGACGGTATTACAGCCTTCGATGCGCTGCCAGAAGCTGCTAAAGACTACATTGTTTACATAGAGCAACAGCTGAATGTAAGGATATCTATGGTTTCTACCGGGCCCGAACGGGAAAAACTAATCGTGCGTTAACCGGAGTAGTTACTTCTGTGCCGTGATAATGTACTGATAATCCAGTGCAGTATCGTTGGTTTTTATAGATTGATAACCTGCTTCGTACATCATCTCTTCGAGCCTGTACAGGGGCAACCGTATGGTGGAAGGAGGGCCTATGTCCGTACGCTTCCGCTTAAAGTCAACGATCATTAACAGGCCATTGTCAGATAAGCACTTGCGTAGGGTCCTGAGGTAGGCATCTTTATCCCGGATATACATAAACGTGTTGACAATCATAATGACATCTGCTTCCTCGGGCTCAAGGTTAGGATGTGTGGGTGAGGCCAGGCGGGTTTCCAGCCGTTGTGCAGCGGTTTCATCCATCTCCAGTACCTTTATACTGTCGATATAATTGAGAAAGCGCTGGTCAATATCAATAGCAATGACCTTTTCTGCTTTCTCTGTAAGCCGTTTGGCAAAAAAACCGGTGCCTGCTCCAATATCGGCTACTGTTTTATTGTCGAGGTCGCCCAGCATACTCAGGATCATCTCCGGTTTTTGCCACACCATCCGGTTGGTATTCTCGTACATCTCTTTTTCCTTTACCCGGGCTCTGGTTTCGGTGACAGTATCCTCTGCCGCCTCTGTTGGTGTGGTTTCAGTAATTTGATCAGGGTAGGCCGTTTGTTCCGAAGAAGAGGATGAAGGCTGGCAAGACCAGATCAGCGTTGCGGTAAGCAGGAAAAACAGTAGTCGGTGTAGCATAAAGAATTTATTTACGCCAAAGTTAGTAAACCGTTGCTTAATCTGAACGATAATAGGCTTTGCTGTAGGTCTTCCTACTGGCACAAAGTCAGCAGAAACTGTTCCATGGCCTTTCGGATTTTACCTCCTGAGCCTTCGTAACGGTTTACGATGATGGAAAAAGCCAGCCGTTGCCCATCGCGCGTATCCACATAACCGGTTAGTGCACGTACCCGCTCCAGCGTACCGGTTTTGGCTAAAACACGCCCTTCTGCCGCAGTGCCTTTCAGGGCATACTTCATAGAACCGCTTCTTCCGGCTACCGGCAGGGAGGCTTCAAAGGCCTGGAACACATCGGCTGGTCCGAGGGCCATCTTACGCATGAAGGCGGCGAGAAAGCGCGCAGGTACCGCATTGCCCTCTGACAAACCGCTGCCATCGTCCAGAAAAACTCCTTCCCAGCTGAGGCCCCGGCTTTCCCAGTATTCCTGTATAGCTTTATGGCCAGCTGCGTAACTGCCTTCCTGACTCTGCTCCCATCCAATTGTGCGCAGCATCGCTTCACAGTAGAGGTTGATACTCTCCATATTAGTCCGCTCCACAATAGCAGAAAGTGCAGGAGAGTAGTGGGTGTAAAGCGTGGTCTTTTCTGAATTAGCTGCCACAAAGGACCGGTCCGCTCCCCCGGCGGGGATACCTACCCCTGACAGTTCCTGTTGCAGTGTCTGTGCTAAAAGTAAGGGAGGGTCAGGTAGTGCTCCTTTGATGGTGAAAGTGCCGCTTCCGGCAGGGATGCTGCCCCTTACATAGCGTTCCATCTGGTAGGGCGCGCCGAAAATATAAGCGTTGTCGCCGGAGCCCGGGCTGCCAGAGACCACCTCGTTGCTAAAGGTCAGGCCTGGTACAAAGGGGGTGGTGCCGGATATCGGAGGTGTCTTCCCCTCTGCTGTTTGTTTAAAATGTAGTTCGTGCAGGTTCTCGTGCCAGTTGAGCGACCAGGCACCGGCAGCGTAGTAGTTACCCATGTCCTCCCACTGCCAGGTCCGGCAGTAAGCCTGTGATCCAAAAGCGGAGGCGTCTCCTATCACTCTGCCTTTAACATGGCGAATGCCGGCCCGTTGCACAGCTAACCGAAACAGGCGAAGCGTCTCTTCCGGACCAGAGGCTGCTTCCAGCAAGGGAGAGCCCAAGGTGGGGTCCCCGCTGCCATATAGGAAAAGATTACCTTCAAGTACGCCGCTTTTATTGATGGAGCCTTCGTACTGTAGCTTTGTCGAAAAGCGGTAGTCCGGACCGAGCAGCGCAAGGGCGCTGCCGGTAGTAAGGACCTTCAGATTGGAGGCTGGCTTTAGGCTCAAATCAGGATCAACTTGCGCCACTGTTTTACCGGAAGCGACATCAATGACGCATAAGCTGATGCTGCCGTGTTTCAGAGCAGGGCTCGCCGCCAATCGGTCGGCGGCCCGCTGCCAGCTGCTCTGTGCAGTAGCGGGCTGGCTAAAGCTTAACATCAGCAGGGCAAGGGCAAGGTACTTGAACATGCGAAAGCGGATTTTTAAGGTTGAGCAGGAAGCACTTTCCCTGCTGCTTCACCGAAGCCAATACGCAATCCGTCCTGCTCACAGTATCCGCGCATCGTCACAGTGTCTCCATCGTGGATGAACTTGCGCTCGCTGCCATCGGGCATGGCGATAGGCTTAGTGCCCCGCCAGGTAAGCTCCAGCATAGAGCCATAAGAGGACTCCTCCGGCCCGCTAATCGTACCTGATGCCATGATGTCCCCCACCCGGAGGTTGCAGCCATTGACAGTATGGTGCGCCAGTTGCTGCGCCATGCTCCAGTACAGGTACTTGAAGTTGGAGGTGCAAACCGTTTTCTCTTCACCGTTTTCCGGCTGAATGGCCATGCTGATATGGATATCGAAAGTATTTGCACCCTCTATTTGCAGGTAGGGTAGCGGTTCGGGGTTTTGCTTTGGGCCAGCCGTACGGAATGGCTCCAGTGCATCAAGGGTGACGATCCAGGGCGAAATGGTTGATGCGAAGCTTTTGCCCAGGAAAGGCCCAAGCGGTACATATTCCCACTTTTGGATATCACGTGCTGACCAGTCGTTGAAGAGCATCATCCCGAAGATGTACTCTTCTGCCTGCGCCACATCCACCCGGCTGCCCAGCTTAGTAGACTTGCCCACTACAAAGCCCATCTCCAGCTCAAAGTCGAGCAGTTTGGAAGGGCCAAAGACCGGCTGTTCCGCATCATTGGGGATTTGTTGCCCCATAGGACGGCGTACAGGTGTACCCGAAACGATAATCGAAGAGGCACGCCCGTGGTAGCCCACAGGCAAGTGCAGCCAGTTCGGCATTAGCGCATTATCCTTGCCCCGAAACATGGTGCCAACATTGGTGGCATGCTCGCGGCTGGAGTAAAAGTCGGTGTAATCGCCCACTTCTACGGGGAGCAGCATTTCCACCTCCTGCCGTGGGTGGAGGAAGTAATCTGCCAGCTGACTGGCATCCCAGTCTTCCAGGTCATCGTCAAGCACTTCGGAAATGCGGTTGCGGACCGCACGGGTTTTGATTTTGCCCAAAGCCATAAAATTGTTAATCGTCGGCTGGGCAAAGACTTCCCGGGGCACGTCAAGGTCATCGAAAAAGCCATGTTCTGACAATACCTGCAAATCTGCGATGTGGTCTCCGATCGCAGTGCACATTCTCGGGGTCAGTCCCGGTGTTTTGAATATGCCAAAAGGTAAATTCTGTATCGGGAAATCGCTGCCCTTGGGTACGGGCACCCACGACTTAAGCTTAGGGTCGTTTGCTTTGATCATTACAATTTGGTTTTGAGCAAATGTAGGAAAATTACTGCAGCACTACTTTGTGGACTTCCATGCGATCTTCCATTTGGAGCTGAAGCCAGTATACGCCTGCCGGGAAAGCCTGCAACCTGAGCGTGCTCTTTTCTGGGAGGAGTGTTTCCTGCAGCAATTGCCCCTGCACGTTGTAGAGCCTGCCCCTGACAGTGTTTGAGCCTGCCGGCAGCCATACGTGGAGCAGCCCGGTAGTGGGGTTGGGGAAAATACGCGCATCACCGGTGGCGTTCTCTGAGCGTGCGGCCGTGGCAGCACCTTCCTTAAAAAAAGAAAACACAGGGCTGTATGTGGCCCCGCAGCGATTCAGGGCGACCACCCGCCAGAAATAAGGGCCGGCATCTAGCTCCGAGGGCAACGAAAAATAAGATTGAGCCACGGTTTTGCTAAAGGTCAGGGACTGGAATGCGGTATCCTGGCTAATTTCCAAACGGAAGCTATCTGCCCCCACCGAAGGAGACCAGGAGAAGGACTGTTCCCCCTGGAATACAGGCGATGCATTATCAGGGTTAAACAAAATCGGCGGATTGGGCCGGGCTCCAATTTGAAGCTCTAATTCACAGAAGTGTATGGTGTTCCCATCACTCCCATAAATAAGGATGTCGTTTTCGGAAACGGAATACATGCTATCCAGCGTAAGGGAGGCAAAAGTCCCGGGCAGCGCCACTTCGGGTTGGAATGTGGCGGAAACCCCATCGGGCAGACCAGCTATGCCTAATTCCACCGGCTGTATAAATCCTGTGCCGACAAAAATTTCAAACGTCTGTATCTGGTTGGTGCATGCTTCCAGGATATCGCTTTCAAGAAAAACCTCGGCTGCGGGCGGGTAGGTTGTGCATATTTCTATTTCCCAGTTTTTGAGTTGCCCGCCATCCTGGCTGAAGTTATCAAAAAGGATAAGTTGCCATTCACCCGCAGCGACTTCGCCAATGAGGCTGGATAAAGGCGACCCGGGCCGGAATTCCCCTGAGATAGCAGGTTCATTACCACAGGTGCCTTCAAGGTCAAAAGGACTGGCATCCGCATCATCGGAAAAGTGGAGGAAAAGATCGTCTCCGGGACAGCCAAATGGGATCAGCGGGAAGCCAGGGCGGTCAAAAAGCTGTACGGCCGTACCTCCCGGAGAGCGCAGCATACCCGATAAATCTCCAACATAGGTGTGGTCGATTTCAATATTGCGCAGGGAGACGGAACCGATTGTGCCTTCGATGTTCAGGTTTAATGCGGAGGAAATGGTATTCGGGCTGCTACTGGATATGACGAGGGGGATTTCAGTCGCCTGTACCGTTTCGCACCGAATGGCAGAAGTGCTGAACCGGATACCTTCTGACCAGTCTCCAGGCCCGCAGAAGTTACGGGCGCGCACCCGGTAGTGGTAGTTCGAATAGGCATCCAGCGTTGCACCCTGATAGGTGGTACTTCCCAGGTTCGATAAGGAAGCCACGAGATTATTGAAGCCATTGTCAGTGGAGACTTGCAAATCATAGCCGGTGGCATTTGCGGTGGGCAGCCATGAGAATTCCGGAGCAAGTGATACCCCTACAGCTTCCGGGGCAGGGTAGGAAGTGGCCACAGCCTGAGGGGCATCAGCTACCAGAAAGATAGAAGTTGATTCTGTGACGGTGCTGTATTCATCAGTAGCAGTAACGGAGAAGCTGAGCGTGCCGGTTGTCAGCCCGGCTCCGTAGGCATTGAGGGTGAGCGTAACGGTGCTCCCACCATAAGCAGTAGCCGGGCTGAGGCTGTAATCGACACCAGGGGGCAATCCATTAACTTCCAGGCCGACTATTCCGGTAAAAGCTTCTGCAATTTCTATTTCAAAGTCAGCTGTCCCCGGGATACACATGGCCGTGACCGATGGCTGAATGAAAATGGAGGCGTTGCAACTGGACAAAAGCCGTCCTTCAAGAAAGAATAAATTTTCACCATTGGGTGCCAGCCAGTCCTTTAGGCGGGAGGTAGAGGTGCCGCCTCCTTCCCAGCTTGACCGGATCCAGCCGAAGGCATCGTATTCGTCATTACTGCAGCTCGCACCGCCGCCGTGGAGCTGTCCGACAATCCGCCCCTGCTTATTAAACAGTGGAGCGCCGGAGGAACCCACTTCAGTACTGCCCACACTCCAGTCCGGCACAATCAGGTGATTACCGTTAGGGACTTCCTGATTACCATTGCCCCAAATACCCGGATAAGTATCGTTGAAGGCGAAGCTGATGCGTTTTTCAGCTCCGTCGGGGTGGTGTACACAAATCACGGTGTCTTGCGGTGGGGTGGCTTCCCGGGACCAGCCGGCAAAGTAGGCCTGCGAAGAGGAAGGGATAGGGTCGTCAAGTTCCAGAAGCACAAAGTCGGAAGGCTGGTAACCTGCGCGGTAGGTAGCCCCTGTATTGAAGTTGTTGAGGCTGCCATTGCCCGGGTTGCTGCTGGCTACGGTACCCGGCTGCCGGCAGTATGAATTTTGATAATTCCAGTAAACGACCACTGAGGGGGCGTTGGAAGGTGTTACATCACAGTGAAAAGCGGAAAGGAAGTACGGGCGGCAGTCATTGTCGGTATTGTTGATTAGTGCTCCTGTGCAGAAGGTTTCGCCCCCCATGCCATAGACCGCTACCGATTGGATCACGTCCCGGTAAAGGTCTACTATGCCCCAGCCATTAGCCTCGCCACAGAGTACGTCAAGGTGGCAGGCGCCGGTTGTAACGCCAAAGAAGTTAAGGAAGTCGTGGTTGATACTGGTGAGGCGAAGCCGGAGGTTGGGGCGCTCGTGGGCTGGAATGACCACCTCGAGTACCAGGTCGTCACCGCCCAGCACAGGTGTCCAGAGTTGCTGATGCCCTTCGTTGTCGGAAGGAGTAAAGGGCCCAAGAATTTCCGTTTGTAGCGGATCATAGAGCAGGAGACGACCTCCGGCAGGCATATAATATTCGGTAAAGCCTAAATTGATGGAGTGAGCATTGGGCGACTGAATGCGAAGCCGCCAGAGCATATCGCCATTAGGCAGATCTTCCCATAATCCAGTCTCTGTGGGTCGGATATCCACTTCCCGGCGTTGGGCGAACCTGGGGGGGCGTTCCGGGCCGCGGTTGTCCAGCTCTTCCTGAAGGAGTGCTTCATTGTCCAGCGCAGTTAGGGCAATTACAGGCACTTCTGACAAGGGCGATGCACCCGGTACAGGTACCGCTTTTTGTCCAAAGAGCTCCAGGCTGACCGCAAGGAGCAGCAAAATAAGCAGACGATTGTGCATGCTGTGTCTCTATGATTTTCCCATTGTATGCCTGATATACACCAATGTACTACAATTCCTCATTGCAGGCAATTGATACTGTGCATTTGGCTCGATCCCGACATTCCGTATTTACTGACCCGCCAGGAACAGTGCATTGCAAAACAACAATTTACCCTCTTCCCAGAAGCCCCGGAATAAAGGATTGTCAATCAGGTAAATGACTGAACCTTGTCCTTTGTTTTCGATGCCAAATACCAAAGTGCCCCCCTGCCTGCTAATGGCCTGGCTGCCGGCAAAGCCAATTGGGGTTACCGGATCTTCCAGATAGCCCACATTCCAGCCCTCACTCAGCAATTGGTAGGCTGCTCCGGATGTCTTTAGGCTGTGGTAAGTTTTGCCCAGTCCGAAGCCCAATGGATGCGTGCTATCTACGTTTGCCGGGAAAATCGCGCCAGGTATATAGTTGGAAATCGCCCGGCGGCTGCTGCCCCCATAGGTCTCAGGAGCAGGCTTTTCTTCTGATTCGGTCTTGACCTCTTTTGAGGAAAGGTTGAAGCCTGATTGGCCGGCAAGGCTTCGGTTGGCTTGCCCCAGAGCAATCAACCGGCCGCCCTGACGCATCCAGCGCTGCAGGGCCTGATTGCTGGCTTCGTCAATACTGTAACGCCCTTCTGCCAATACGATGACGTTGTACTCGTCCAAATCAGTGGAAGACAATTGGTCGGCTTCCAGTAGGAACAGCGGGTATTCCAACACCTGCTCAAAGAAGTGCCAAACTTCCCCGTAGTTGCCCGCATCTACGGAGCTGCCGGAGAATAAGGCCACTTTTGGTGCTTTGAGGAAGTTGAGGTTGTCAGAGCCAAGGTCAAAGCCTTCATCCGAAAACCCGGTTTTCAGGGTCTTCAGCTGTTGTCCGTGTGCTTCAGCAATCTGCCGGACTTTCTCGTCAAACCCGCTCAGCTTGCGGTTGTCTGCCCGGGTAATGACCAAAGTGCCGCCCTCATAATCTTCACCCTGAATACCAAAGGAAGCCATCGCAGACCGGACCTTGATGCCTGCCCGCTGCAAAGCCGCCAGGAAGCGGGCATCAGCCACAGCAGTCCACGGGGCTACGTAAGCGTAAGGCTTGTCGGCAGTAACCGGCGTCACTGCCGGGAGGGTATAGCCGGGGTCTGCATTAATTTTTTCGGCGCTGGCAAAAGCCTTCAGGCCGTAGGCATAAGGCAAAGCCCAGGCGGTAATATCGTAGGTTAGGGAGTCTTCCAGCTTTGGGACGGGTTCAAACAGGACTTGTGCTAACACGGACTGAGGCTGATAGGCGCTCACAATCAGGTCTCCCTTTTGGATAGCCACGCTTGCTTTTCCTCCTTTTTGGTAGTCAAAGGCAGAAAGCTTCCGGCTGTCTGTGGCTGTGCCGTATTGGATGTTGTTGCGGTCCAGCAGCTGGGTGAGTGCCTTGAGCTTGCCCACCGGGTTGTCCTTGCTGATTACATAGGACCGGTATTCGCCCATCGGGTCGCGCATCGCTTTATCGAAGTAGGCTTCAAATTTTTTCAGCATTTCTGGTCTGGACCGGTGAGCGACTTCAATAGTGGAAAGGGCGGTCTTGGTATGATGGGCAATACGGTCTTTCAGGGTCAGGGTGTCGCCGTTTTCCATCAGTACGCCCCTGCCGGAAATGCCATGCCCGGCCTGCTCATAGGTCATACCTACAGAGCCATTGAAAGTAGGATAGGTGTCACCGTAGCTGGGATAGAGCAGGTCAAACACCTCCCTTGTAAAGTACAACCAGCCCTGCTGATCAAAGTGGCGGGCATGGTTCTGCCCAATTTCGTACTGGAAATCCGATTGCCAGTCGGTAATAAATTCATGATAAGGCGCTGCAGCCGGGGCAAAGTAATAGGGATTATCCGGATACTGCTCGTGGTAATCAACGTGGACATGCGGCATCCATTGCTGATAAGCCTCCATCCGATGCTGGCTTTCGGTTTGCGTTTGCCAGGCCCAGTCCCGGTTAAGGTCAAAGTGATAGTGGTTCACCCTTCCGCCCGGCCATGGCTCCTGATGCTCAAGGGTAGCCCGTTCAGGCGTGTTGATCGCAGGAGCTACCCGCCGGTACCAGTCTGTATAGCGGGCGTAGCCATCGGGGTTAAGAGCGGGGTCCAGTAAGACCACGGTTTCCTTTAACCACTCACTGGCCTGGGGGTTATCTTCCCGGGCCAGCTCGTACAGTACGCTCATGCTGCTTTCGGTGGCTCCGGCCTCGTTGCCATGCACGCCGAAGCTAAGCCAAACAATGGCCTTGTCGAGTTCCGGGGAAGTTTCCCCTTCGATCTGCCGGGCGCGGCGGAGGTTGTTTTTTCGGATGTCTTCAAGACGGTCCAGGTTGCCAGGGTCGGAAATGGTGAGCAACAGCAACGGGCGCCCCTCGTAGGAAGTACCGTATTGCTGAATTTGAACCCTCGGGCTTTGGGCCGCCACGTGCTCCATATAGTCTGCTACCGTATGGTGCGGGGTAAATTGCTCACCGTGCTGATGAGGCAGAAACTCCGAAGGAGAAAGTAATTGGGCGTCTAGCAGAAGGGGCAGCCATAAAGCCGCGCAAATTAGCAGGAATCGGGAACTCATGCAGGATTGGATTTTCAACATTAGCCCGCAAAACTACTGATTTTTTGCTTTTCCTGCCGTTAATATACCGCTTCTGCAATCTGCTGTATGGTTTTCGAGTCGCCCATAGTGTAATAATGCAGGCAGGGCGCACCGGCAGCTTTGAGTTCTTTAGACTGCTGAATGCACCACTCTATGCCTACCTGACGGCGGGCTTCGGCATCTTTGGCATCCCGTATGCCCCTTACGAGGTCGTCGGGCAGGTCGATGTGGAAAATGCGGGGCAGGGCGTTGAGCTGATACTTCTTGGTCATCGGCTTCAGCCCCGGTACGATAGGGACGTTGATGCCGTTGGCGCGGCATTTATCGACGTAGTCAAAGTATTTCTGATTATCGAAAAACATCTGCGTGACGATGTAGTCGGCACCGGCATCAATCTTAGCTTTAGTAAACTCCATGTCCGCGTCCATATTGGGCGCTTCGAAGTGCTTTTCCGGATAGCCGGCAATGCCGATGCAAAAGTCGGACTTTGCGCCTTTTTCAATATTGGAGTCGAGGTACTTGCCCTCGTTCATCTCGGCAATTTGTTTTACCAGGTCAATAGCGTAGGCGTGGCCGTGCTCCTCGGCAACGAATTTCCCATCAAATTTTCGGGCATCGCCGCGCAGGGCGAGGACGTTGTTGATGTTAAGGAAGTTGAGATCGATCAGGGCGTTCTCTGTATCTTCTTTAGTGAAACCTCCGCAGATCAGGTGAGGCACAGCATCTACACCATAGCGGTGCATGATCGCTGCACAGATGCCCACCGTGCCCGGGCGCTTCCGGATGGCTGTCTTCTCGTAATAACCGCTGGAACGCATCTTGTAAATGAACTCCTCCCGGTGGTACGTGACGTCAATGAATGGAGGCTTGAATTCCATGAGGGGGTCAAGGGTATCAAAAATGGCTTGCATACTGCCACCCTTGAGCGGGGGGAGCACCTCAAAGGAAATCAGGGTTTGCCCGTTGGCTTTCTCGAAGTATTCTGTGACTTTCATGCTTGGTTTTCAGTAAAAACACGGCAAAGCTAAGCACTGCGTCTGTAAAATGCCACATATATCTGTCATAAGCTCAAAACTTGCACCGCTTTGACAAGAGGTAGGAGTATTGCGCTTGCTACGCCCTTTGTTTAATCGAAAGGATCGCGCTGTTGGTCGGATAAAAAAGGACTTTGGCCGTGGATTCTTGGAAACGACTCCATTTTAAAATACTTTTGACTGAACGGTTGGTCAATAATAGTTCAACCCTTGGATTAGTGAAAAAGTGTAATCTGAATTTATGTCGCCACGCAGCAAAAAACAGTTTGAAGCCATGCGGCACGAGAGCATGGAGAAAATCGCAAATGCAGCATTACAGCTCTTTGGGAAGCAAGGTTTCCACAGCACCTCCATCGCGCAGATTGCCCGGGCGGCAGGGGTTTCAAAAGGTCTGTTGTACAACTACTTTGAAAGCAAGGAAGCGTTGCTGCATTTCATCATCCTGCACGCAGTGGAGGTTGGGGAGGCCCTGCTGGAACAGGCACTGGCTCAAAACGACAGCCCGCAGGAACAACTCCGGGCTTTCACGGAAGGTACGCTGGCGCTGCTGCAAAAGGACCCGGTTTTCTGGCGGTTGCTGACTGCACTGGCTTTTCAGCAAGACATCCTGGAGGGGATTATGCCGCAACTCATGGAAAAACAAGGCACGGCCATGGCTAAAGTCATTGCCGTATTTGCCCAATTAGGCGTACCTAACCCTCAGGAAGAAGCCATGTACTACAGTGCAGTCATGGACGGGATCGCCCTTCAGTTTGTGCAAATGCCGGAGGGCTATCCACTCGAACAAATGAAAGAAATGGTGCTCAAACGGTACCTCAAACCATAAATGACGGAGAAAAATAAAAACACAACCATATGAAACGCATACTGCTGCTGCTATTCCTGCTGCCATTCATTAACGGCACACTGATCGCAGATAAGGGCTTCCCGAAAAATAAAATACACAACTGGTCTTACCCCACTGCTAATGACCCTACCGCAAAGGAAATCATCCAAAAAGCCGACGAAAAGATGCGGGGCGAGTCCAATATCGCAACCATCAAAATGACCATCATCCGGCCCACCTGGGAACGGGAAATGACGCTCAAGAGTTGGGCCAAGGGCACGGAATATTCTCTGACTTTGGTGACCGCCCCCGCCCGCGACAAAGGCACCGCCTTCCTCAAGCGCGAAAAGGAAATCTGGAACTGGCAACCGACCATCGACCGGACGATTAAGATGCCGCCTTCCATGATGATGCAGTCCTGGATGGGCTCCGATTTTACCAACGATGATCTGGTCAGGGAGTCCAGCATCGTCACCGACTACGAACACGAATTACTGGGCACAGAACCCCTGGAAGACCGGAACTGCTATAAGATCAAAATGACCCCAAAGCCGGATGCACCGGTCGTTTGGGGCGAGATTATCATCTGGATCAGCAAAGACGAGTACTTGCAGTTAAAAAGCGAATTTTACGATGAGGATGGCTACCTCGTGCAGACTATCTACGGTAAGCAGGTGAGGGAGATGGACGGCCGGGTCATCCCTTCTGTACTGGAAGTGGTGCCTGCCGATGAAGAAGGGCACAAAACCCGCCTGGAGTACCTCAGCCTCGATTTCAACGAACCCATTCAGCCTTCATTTTTCTCCATACAGAACATGAAGCGCGTTAAATAATATCGATTATGCTATTCAAAATGGCCTGGCGCAACATCTGGCGCAACCGCAGGCGTACCTTTATCACGGCAGCGTCCATCCTGTTCGCGGTGCTGTTCGCTTCTTTTATGGATTCCCTGCAGCGGGGCGCCTGGGACAATATGATCAACAACGTTGTCAACTACTACTTCGGCTACGTGCAGGTCCATCAGGATGGATATTGGGAAGAACAATCGATTGATAAGGCCTTCCTTCTGGCAGATTCGCTGGAGCAGGTTGGTGCAGTGGAAGGCGTGGAAGCGGTACTGCCCCGCCTGGAATCCTTTGCTCTGGCTGCAGCCGGGGAAACGACCTCTGGTGTCCTGGTGGCAGGCATTCTGCCCAATGTGGAAAACAAGATGACCGATTTGGAAAACCGCCTGGTAGAGGGGGAATACCTTACAGAAAGCGAAGAGGCTGTACTGGTAGCCAGCGGGGTAGCGGACAAATTAGGGCTGGCGCTTGGCGACACCCTGGTCCTGATCAGTCAGGGCTACCGCGGAGTGAATGCCGCCGGGAAGTACCCGATCAAAGGCATCGCTAAATTCGGCTCCCCTGACCTTAACAAGCAAATGGTCTACCTGCCCTTGCCTGCCGCCCAATACTTCTACGGTGCCCCCGGTCTGGCTACTTCTCTGGCTCTGAAACTGGGCGGGCAGGAAGATATCAAACCCGTAGTAGCTGCTCTGCGTACGCAGTTGGACACGAGCGCCTATGAAGTGATGGACTGGGAAGAACTGCTGCCTGACCTGGTGCAGGCCCGCGAGCTCGATACTGCCGGCAACGTCATCGTCTACTTCATCCTCTATATGATCATCGCTTTCGGCATCTTCGGCACGATTCTGATGATGAGCAAGGAGCGGGAATATGAGTTTGGCGTGCTGATTTCCATCGGGCTTCAGCGCTGGCAACTGGCGCTCTCGGTGTGGGTGGAAGTCATCCTGCTTGGTGTACTTGGCGCTTTATCCGGTATTCTGCTGAGCATGCCCATCGTGTACTACTTCAAGGTCAACCCCATCCGGTTTGGTGGGGAAATGGCGAGCTCACTGGAGAAGTTTGGCTTTGAGCCCATTTTTCCGGCCACCTTTGATATGCAGATTTTTATGACTCAGGCGCTGTACGTCTTTATCCTTACGGCCGTGCTGGCGCTGTACCCCATTTTCAAAATCCGCAAGCTGCAGCCGGTGCAGGCCATGCGGGGTTAATCAAAAAACAACAAACGTATGATACCAATAATGGCATGGCGGAACGTCTGGCGGAGCCCCACAAGGAGCTGGGTCGTCATTTCCGCAATTGCATTGGGCATCTGGGCGGCGCTTTCACTCACCGGCTTTGCCACCGGTATGATGAAAAGCTACGTCAACAGCGCCATAGAAAACAGCGTGGGGCACCTGCAAATCCACGCACCAGGCTTCACCGAAGAGTACGACCTGCAAAAGCAACTGCCTCCCGCATCTGAACTGAGCACCCAACTGGAAGCCCTGCCTCAGCTGCAGGCCTACAGTATGCGCACGGTGGTTAGCGGTATGGCCTCTTCCAGTCAGGGGGCACGGGGCGTGATGGTGAAAGGCGTGGAGCCGGAGCAGGAAGCAGCGGTAAGTGCCATAGAAGAGAAACTGGTGGAGGGCGAGTTCTTTCCGGAAATGCGCGGCAATGCCGTGTTAATCGGGCAGGAGCTGGCTGAAAAGCTCAACCTCAAGCTCCGTTCCAAAATGGTACTGACCTTTCAGGGGCTCGACCGGGAGATTACGGCTGCAGCATTCCGCGTAGTGGGTATTTTTGATACCGGCAATACGCCCTTTGATGGCGGCACCGTCTTTGTGGAGCGCGAGGACCTGAACCGCCTGATCATTGCACAGGCGGATACCACTACCGTACAGTCCGATCTGGTCTACGAAGCCGCTCTGCTGCTGAATGATGTCGATCAGGTGGATACAGTGGCCGCATTACTGGAAACGGCCCTGCCCGGGCAGGAGGTCAAAACCTACCGGGAAGTTTCCCCCGACCTGGAATTATACGAATCGCAAATCCAGAATGTCTCCATGATTTACCTGGTGGTCATTCTGCTGGCACTGGTCTTCGGCATTATCAACACTATGCTGATGGCGGTACTGGAGCGTATCAAGGAGCTCGGCATGCTTATGGCCATTGGTATGAACAAGCTGCGGGTATTTTCCATGATCGTGCTTGAAACCATATTATTAGGTATAGTAGCAACTCCGATCGGGCTCCTGCTGGGATACCTGACCATCAATTATGTAAGGGAAAATGGCATCAATATGTCGGCTTACAGCGAGGGCATGGCGAGCTACGGCTTGTCCCAAGTCATCTACTTCGACGTAGAGCCCGGCGTATATACCCAAATGGCCGTTGGCGTTTTCCTAACGGCGATACTGGCAGCCATCTATCCGGCACTGAAGGCCATCCGCCTCAAGCCTGTTGATGCCCTGCATAGCTTTTAACAAAAAAACAATAAAAAACATGGCTGTCATCACCACCAAAGGCGTTGAAAAAGTCTACAACCCTGATAAAATACCGGTTAAAGCCCTCAAAGGCGTCGACCTTGAAATCGAAGCCGGCGAATTTACGGCTATTGTCGGGCCTTCGGGATCTGGCAAAACCACTTTGCTGAACATCATCGGCGGGCTGGACCGCCCCACTGCCGGATACGTGGAGGTAGGAGGAGAGGATATCTCCCAAATGTCAGATAATACCCTGATCGACTTCCGTAAGGAACATATTGGCTTCGTCTTTCAGGCCTACAACCTCATCCCGGTGTTGACCGCCCGGGAGAATGTAGAGTTTGTGATGCTGCTGCAAAACCGCTCCAAAGCAGAGCGCCACGCCCGCGCCGATGAGCTCCTGAAAGCGGTAGGGCTGGAGGACAAAGTGCACAAACGCCCAGCCGAGCTCTCCGGCGGGCAGCAGCAGCGGGTGGCTGTGGCCCGTGCATTAGCGCCCAAGCCCACCTTTATCCTCGCTGATGAGCCCACAGCAAACCTCGATTCTGAGTCAACGGCCAACCTGCTGGATATCATGGCGCGCCTGAATCAGGAAGAAGGCGTCACCTTTGTCTTCTCTACCCACGATCAGCGTGTCATCGATCGGGCGCGGCGGGTGGTCACACTGGTGGATGGAAAGGTGGATGAAGATTTACGCCGGTAACCGAAAACTGCTTATACCATGAAACGTATACTGCTACTGATGGTGCTTGGCATGAGCCTGGCCCAACTGCAGGCACAGGACGAGCCCCGCAACTGGACCGTCAACGGCTACCTGAAAAATATGCAGACCCTGCTGTTTTTCAATGACGCCTATCCGGATTTATCGCAGGGCAAGCTGGTAGATACTTTCTTTCAGGACAACCTCATCCACAACCGCCTCAACTTCCGTTGGTACCCGGATGATAACTGGACGGTGCGGGCTGACCTGCGGACCCGGGTTTTTTACGGCAGTTTTGTGCAGGCCAGTCCCGGCTACGGCGATCAGGTAGACGATGTTAACAATGACTACTTCGACCTGTCCCACGTCATCCTCAACGAGCGGGCCTGGGTGATGCATACCATGCTGGACCGCTTGTACATGGAGTACGTCAACGACAAGCTGGAAGTACGGTTGGGGCGGCAGCGCATCAACTGGGGCATCAGTACGGTTTGGAACCCCAACGATATTTTTAATGCCTTTGCCTTTACCGACTTCGACTATGAAGAGCGGCCCGGCAGTGATGCTCTTCGGGTGAAGTACTATACCGGCTTCGCATCGAGTGTGGAGTTGGCCGTTGGCATGTTTGATGATATTGATGAAGCGACGATGGCCGGGCTTTGGCGGTTTAACAAATGGTCTTACGATTTCCAGGTGCTGGCAGGTTACACCCGGGGCGATTGGGCATTGGGCGGTGGCTGGGCCGGCAATCTGGGTAATGCAGGTCTGAAGGGGGAATTTACCTGCTTTTTGCCAGTGGAGGATTCGGATGAAGATCCGGCTTTTGCCGCTACGCTGGGGCTGGATTACTCCTTTTCCAACTCTTTGTATGCCAGCTTGGGCTACCTGTACAATAGTGAAGGCGGCATCCGCAACAGCATCACCGGGCTCTTCGCCTTTGAGCTTTCGGCCCGCAATTTGTACCCCTACCGGCATGCCCTTTTTGCGCAAGCCACCTACCCGGTAACGCCTCTATTTAATGCCGGTGCTGCGGTCATCTACAGCCCGGTGCAAGCTCATGCTCTTTTCATCAATCCCACCCTGACGTATTCCATACGAGCCAATTGGGATATCGACTTAATCGGGCAGCTGGCTTTCGATCAGGAGGCAGAAGGGTACAGGAGCCCGCTTCAGGCTGTGTTTTTTCGCTTGAAATGGAGTTTCTAAGCGCTCCGCAGCAGCGCGTTCTCAGGCACGCACAGGCCATTCTCATAATAAAGCGTCAAGTGGGCTTAAAAAGGCGGTGTAAGGCATTCCTGCATTAGAAAAAACGGCAAAATTTGCGTATTTTTGCAAGATGAGCACAGAAAACATGAGTGAACAAAAAAAGCCCCAAAACGGGGAGTACGGTGCCTCGAATATCACGGCACTGGAAGGATTGGAGGCGGTGCGCAAACGCCCGGGTATGTACATCGGAAGTACCGACACCAAAGGGCTTCATCACCTGGTCTGGGAGGTTATTGACAACTCCATCGATGAGCACCTGGCTGGCTACTGCAATCGCATTGAAACGATCATACACAAAGACAATTCCATCACAGTAAAGGACGATGGCCGGGGTATTCCGGTAGACATGCACACCAAGCTGAAGAAATCAGCACTGGAGGTGGTCATGACGGTCCTGCACGCTGGGGGTAAATTTGATAAGGATACTTATAAAGTTTCCGGTGGTTTGCACGGGGTGGGGGTATCTTGCGTGAATGCCTTATCCATGGACCTTCGCGCGGAAGTTCACCGTGACGGGAAAGTCTATGAGCAGCATTACAAAAAAGGGAAGCCGCAGGGCGATGTAGCTGAGATCGGTACCACAGACCGAAATGGAACGTTTATCACTTTCAAGCCTGACCCGGAGATTTTCAGTATGCTGGAGTACAGCTACGATATACTGGCCAACCGGATGCGGGAGCTTTCCTACCTCAATAGTGGTCTCACGCTTACCCTTATGGATGAGCGCGTGACCAACGAGAAAGGTGCACACCCTGTTGAGACTTTCTATTCGGAAGGCGGTCTGAAAGAGTTTGTCAAAAGCCTGGACAAATCCCGTACGGCGCTCATTGATGCGCCTATCCATGTGATTGGCAAGGAGGAGAACGTTGAGGTGGAAGTGGCACTGCACTACAACACGTCTTTCACGGAGACCATTTATTCCTATGTCAATAATATCAATACCCGGGAGGGTGGTACCCACGTCAATGGTTTCCGCCGTGCCGTCAACCGTCTGTTCAAGCAGTACGGTGAAGATAACGGGATGTTTAAAAAGCTGAAGTTTGCCATTTCCGGGGAAGACTTCCGGGAAGGTCTGACTGCTGTCGTATCGGTGAAAGTGCCGGAGCCACAGTTTAAAGGGCAGACCAAAGGTGAGCTGGGCAACTCTGAGGTGACCGGCATCGTTTCCCGCTGTGTGGGCGAGGTGCTGGGCCATTACCTGGAAGAGCACCCGCAGGCGGCCAGGAAGATCGTTGATAAGGTCATTTTGGCAGCCACTGCCCGCCACGCGGCCCGCAAAGCCCGCGAAATGGTACAGCGCAAGAATGTGCTGACGGGTAGCGGCCTGCCGGGCAAGCTGGCGGACTGTTCTTCCCGTAATCCGGATGAGTCCGAGCTGTTCCTGGTGGAGGGTGACTCGGCAGGTGGAACGGCCAAGCAGGGGCGTGACCGCCGCTTCCAGGCTATCCTGCCACTGCGGGGTAAGATCCTCAATGTGGAAAAAGCCCTGGAGCACAAGATCTACGAAAACGAGGAAATCAAGAATATGTTTACGGCTCTTGGCGTCTCTATTGAGGAAGCCGAAGATGGAGAGCGTAAACTTAATATGGAAAAGCTGCGCTACCACAAGATCATCATCATGTGTGATGCTGATGTGGATGGTAGTCACATCGTAACCTTGATTCTAACCTTCTTCTTCCGCTATATGCGTCCATTGGTGGAAAATGGCAACATTTATATCGCCACGCCACCGCTCTACCTGGTGAAGAAAGGCAAGCAGTTCCGCTATTGCTGGACAGAGGATGAGCGCAAGGAAGCCGTTGCGACATATGGAAAAGGAGAGAATGACAGTGGCGTAAAAGTACAGCGCTATAAGGGGCTTGGTGAAATGAATGCGGAGCAGCTCTGGGAAACCACGATGGACCCGGATACCCGTATCCTGCAGCAAGTCTCTATTGACGATGCACAGGTCGCCAACGATATCTTTTCTATGCTGATGGGGGATGAGGTGCCGCCTCGCCGCGCCTTCATCGAAGCAAATGCGAAATACGCTAACGTAGACGTGTAAGCTATCTCTTTTACAAAAGCGTACAATAATAACTGCCGGTTCCGAGACTTTGTGTCTTGGAGCTGGCAGTTATTTTTCAGGAGTGGGGGACTTGCTTTTGGAATTGATCCCGGAAGAAGACTTGAGGCCGCCATTCCACACAGTGCCTTTTCAAATTTTGGCCAATTGAAAGGAAGGCTTCAGGGTACTATCAGCAGGAATGTATTGAAAGCGGTTAAAAGATAAAGTAGGTAGTACGCAAGGAGATATTATGTGACAAGGTCCATCGGTTGGGGTTTTGACTATGATTGGCAGTCAAATTCGCTAGCAAGGTCATGGTCCAATTATAATTCAGGAAATAATTTATAGACAAGGTAGAGCGGAGCCTGGAGCTGTTGAATTGAGTGCTGGTACCTGGGTTGGGCCCAACGCTGGAGGAAAGCCACTCATTGATGAGGAGTTGATTAGTCAAAATCAATTGGGAGCGGGAGTTGGGCAGCCACACCCGTCGGTAAAATAAAGAAAAATAAGCTTGCCACCATTCTCTGTCGATATCAAAATCGTTATCGATCACCTGTGTCCCCTCAAATATATGCAGAATATCCAGCCTCCCCCCGAAGCCGTGGCTGCCATTGTTTTGTGGAACAATCCGATGCCGTTCATATTCCAGAAATGCACCGCCCGAAAGATCCACCCTTCTGATGTTGTTGAGTTCATCATCTCTTAGTAGTTGTCCCATTGCGGCGCCCTGAATACCGTAGGTGAACTGTGAGCCATGTCTCAACGTGGCCCGGTTGGCAAATGCCCAGTTATCATTGAGAATGGCAAAAAGGTCGAAGCTTTCCTCTTCAACCAGGCCCGATTCCAGAAGGGTTTGATTAAGTTGCTTAAGCTCATAAATTCGGCGGCGGCGGAAATCAAAAACCCGGTTGCCAATAATATCAGTAATCGTTCGGGCTAGTTGGTCAATATTTTCACTGGCATAGGTATTAACGACCCCTGCGGCTTTTAAATCCTGCATGATCCACGTAGCCAGCAGTGCGTCCTCTGCAAATTCAATCCGGCCCATGCCTCTGAAAAGGGAAGGCGTCAATGATAGTCTCGACGCAGCGAAATCATCGGGTGTATTATTGCCCTGTTGTGTAGCATCGAGCCCTCCACTCCATCCCCAAAATTTATTGCTGCCAGGTTTATAGAAAAGCCGGCTCATGGATAAATCGACTTCCAAACTGTAAGTGGTTTCTGTTGAAGGAAGCTGAACGGGCGAGGAATTGTTTCTGGAATCCACATTAAGGCTAAGCGTTGACCGGATCGAATTGGTCGCTATGACCGTATCCGTAAGGCGGTTGAGAAATCCATTCCCCCATGAAAGGATACCAAAATCGTTATTTGGCCTTCTGGTTCTGTCATAAAAGCCACCTATTGAAGCACGGCTATCAAGTGAAAGCCCGGGCCGCCGTTCATAACGAGCTTTGTACTGGCTAAGATCATAAAGGTCATTCTGAGCCAATAGGGCCGACGTACAGGCTAGAAGAGCAAGGCAAACGAGATACCTGAAAAACATGAGCACGTAATTTGGGGTTGTTTAAATACAGATTTTAGAGATATTTGGCTTTCTGAAGAAAAAGCTGCATTATCAGGCGCAAAGTACAAAGCTTTTTGCGTTTTCAAAACCGTTAGAAGAGGGCAGGCCCGGGGATCCCTGCTTCTGGCTGTTTCGCAAGTAGAATCAACCACATGACTCAAAAAATTAATTATATGCTGCCTATACTTTGGGGACTTGTCATGACACTCTTAAGTTGCCAATCCGCCAATGACAAGGCTGCTGATCAGGCTACAGGCCTCACGCTGGCTCCGGATTTTTCTTTTGACTACCGGCTTGATGATCCGGACCAGGCTTTTAAACTGCCTAATGAACTGGAGGAAATTTCCGGGCTCGGTATTTCAGAAGACGGAGAGGAGCTCGTAGCCGTACAGGACGAAGAGGGCATCCTCTTTTTTATCAATCCTTACAATGGGGAGGTCACAAGGGAGGCAAAGTTTTGGAAAGACGGCGATTACGAAGGCGTGGAATGGGTGGGCAATACCATTTATGTGGTCAAAAGTACCGGCACGATCTACGAAATCAGTGATCCAGCCACCGCCAATCAACAAGTGGAGAAGTACAATTTTTTCCTCAATGACGACAACGATGTCGAAGGGCTGGCTTACGATAAGGCTAATGGGCGATTGCTGCTAGCCTGTAAAGCACAGGCAGGGTATGAAGTGGAATACCCACATAAAAAAGGGATTTACGCTTTTGACCTAGATGAAAAAAAACTGACAGAGGCCCCCGTTTATTTTGTGGATGCGGACTCTGTACGGCACTACCTGGATCAGGCCCCGGCTATCCGTAAACTGGAAAAGCTGATGGAGTTTTTCGACCCCGATGAAGCTTTTGGATTTAGCCCCTCTGCTATCGCGATACACCCGCTGACCGGGCATCTGTATATTACCTCCTCGGTGGGTAAGATGCTATTGGTGCTCGATCGATCCGGGCGGATTTTGCATATCGAAAAGCTCAGCAAAAAAGTACACCCCCAGCCTGAGGGTATTTGCTTTGACCCCAATGGCGGACTGTTCCTGTCAAACGAAGGCAAAGGCGGCACGCCAAAATTCTACCGTTTCAACTTAAAACCCCGGAATTAGCGGTTTGGCCCAAGAACCTCTTGCTGGTTCAGGGTGTTGTTTCAAAATATATAGCAAACTATATAAGTCAAGGCCAGAAAAGGCGCGTTGAGCTTGTTTAAGTGCTGTATTTACCTCATTATTGTGGTGCTTTTCGGCAGCACGAAGGCAAAACTCTTTCATAACCCAATATACCCACTGCCCTTATGAGCGTAGTAGAAATGAAAGTCCCAACCATCGGAGAATCCGTCACGGAAGTGACCCTTTCCCAATGGCTAATTGCGGACGGCGACTATGTCGAACTCGACCAACCCATTTGCGAATTTGAATCGGACAAAGCCACGCTGGAGTTCCCGGCAGAAGCTTCCGGTAAGCTGATACACGTAGCGGCGGAAGACGATGACCTGGAAATTGGTGCACTTGTAGCCAAAATCGACACAAGCGTCAGTAAAGAAAGTGGTGGTGGAGAGAAGCCGAAGGACAATGCACCTGCTAAGGAAGAACCGGCTTCCAAAAAGGAAGAAACGAAAGAGCCTGCCGCGGCAGAAGCTTCTGAAAGTGAAGACAGCTACGCTGCCGGTCATCCGTCTCCGGCTGCTGCCAAAATCCTGAAGGAAAACGATATTGACCCCCAGGCGGTCAAAGGTACGGGCAAAGATGGCCGCATCACCAAAGAGGACGCTCAAAAAGCAGTGGAAGCTAAAAAGCAGGCACCGGCACCCAGCCCGGCTCCGGCCAAAGAGGCTCCGGCAAAGGAAGCACCAGCTAAACAGGTTGTCTTCTCTTCCAGCGAAAACTTTAGCAGGGACACCTCCTCAAAGAAAATGAGCCGCATGCGCCGCACCATTGCCAAGCGCCTCGTCAGTGCGAAGAATGAAACGGCTATGCTCACCACCTTCAATGAGGTGGACCTTACCGAGGTGATGAAGCTGCGTAAAACGTACCAGGACCGCTTCGTCGAGAAGTACGGCATCAAATTGGGCTTTATGTCGCTTTTCGCGAAAGCTTGCGCCAAGGCACTCATGGAAATGCCGGATGTGAACGCTAAACTTGACGGCGACAACCTGGTGTACCACGACTATGCTGATGTTTCCATCGCGGTCTCCACACCGAATGGCCTGGTGGTGCCTCCGGTACACAACGTAGAGTCGCTATCCTTTGCAGAAATTGAGTACAAAATCAAAGAACTGGCGACCAAAGCGCGTGATGGCAAACTCACCCTTGAGGAAATGTCAGGGGGGACCTTCACCATCACCAACGGCGGCATCTTCGGCTCCCTGCTGAGCACGCCAATTCTGAATGAGCCGCAGTCGGCTATCCTCGGCATGCACGGTATAAAAAACCGGCCAATGGCGATTGACGGTGAGGTGAAAATCCGCCCGATGATGTACCTGGCCCTGTCCTACGACCACCGGGTAATCGACGGCAGTACCTCTGTGACCTTCCTGGTGAAAGTCAAAGAATACATTGAAGACCCGGTAAGTATGCTGCTTGACCTGTAGGTCCTACGTATTACCGGTATAAAGAAAGCCCCCGTCAGCATTGGTTGGCGGGGGCTTTTGTGTGTAATGTATCAGGGTTTAATCTTCCAATATCGCCTGATAAAGCACTTCGTGCAAACGGGGCCGGATGTTTAGCTCGTAGAGCTTCCGGTTCTCCCGGGTAGGGTAGACCCGGTTGGACAGGAAGACCAGCAGAAGCCCACTTTCCGGATCAGCCCAGGTAAAGGTGCCGGTATAGCCACTGTGCCCAAAGCTTGAGGGGCTTGCAGATGCGGCCACATAACTCCGGGTCGAGTCGTACTCAATCATAGGCTTATCAAAGCCCAGCCCCCGGCGGTTGCCCTCATCGCAGTACTGGCAACGGGTAAATTCTGCCACGGAGGCAGAGTCGATTAGCTGTTCGCCTGCGGCCCGGCCGTTATTCATGTACAGATGCATCAGCTTAGCCAGGTCCCTGGCATTGGCAAACAGCCCGGCATTGGCAGAGATGCCACCCATCATTGCTGCGCCTTCGTCGTGCACATAGCCGTGGAGTTGCTGCATGCGGAAGAAGGTGTCTTGCTCCGTAGGGACAATCTGTTCTCTGGGGTACTCCTCCAAAGGACGGTAGCCCAGAGAAAACGCGCCCAATCGGTGGTAGAAATTCTGATCAAGGTACTCGGTATAGGCGGTGGTGGTGAGGTCTGCCACGATCTCAGGCAACAGGTAAAACAGCAGCCCGGAATACACATAACCCGGCTCCTCATTCAGGGGCGACTTTTTGATGGCTTTGTAAATGCGTTTTTTGTACTTCCGGTGCAGCCAGAGGTTATCGGTCACATAGATAGGGAAGCGTTTCGAAGAGTCCGCTTTGAAGGTGAACCAGCGGAAGCGCCTGTCATTAACGCGCTCATTGTCCCATTTTTTTTGCCAGGGGTACCGGCTATGCCCTCTTAGTGTGCCCTTCCAGTACGGAATCCATGGGCGAAGGCGGGCATTATGCGCCAGCATAGAACGGAAAGTCAGGTCGCCCTTGTTGGAGCCTTTAAATTCAGGCATGTATTTTTCCAGTGGGGCATCTAGTTGGAACTGCCCTTCTCCGTGCAGCTTCATCAGGGTAGGCAGAGCCGATGATATTTTGGTGACAGAAGCCAGATCGTAGAGGTCATCTGTGGCTACGGCTTTTACATTTTCAAAAGTATGGTGGCCAAATGCTTTGTGGTACACCACATTGCCGTGCCGGGCTACGAGGACCTGAGCCCCCGGGTAAGCGCCTTTGGCAATCCCTTCTTCCACGATAGCCGCAATACTGTCCTCAAGCAAAGCCTGATCCAGGTCTGCATAATCGAAAGGGGTATATCGGAGGTGTTCCCCACCGGGGTAAGTATAGCCGTCTCCGGTGCGAAGGTCTGTGCCCCTAAGACCGCCCCGCAGTTTGCCCTGAGCACCCACTGCCCCAAAAACAATCTGGGCTGCCACCACGGTCCCCATCTCTTCGTGAGAGGGCGTAATGAGCATGCCGTGGGCTTTACGCAGGAAAGGCATAACCTGAAGTACGCTGCCGTCGCCGTTGATAAACACCAGTGTTGGCAATTGCTCAATGAGTGGCTTTATGAAATCCTGGTAGTTGTATACGGCTGGTACCTGTCCGGCAACAGGGATGTCCTCCAGTTCCAAAATAAACAGGTTAAATTTTTCGCGCTGCTCAGCCAGCCACTCCTCCGTAATGTCAAAAGGTGTATTGACATGCGTTACCGGCGCATATTTGTTCAGGGTTTCGAGGAAGGGGCCGGTTTGTAACTGCCCGAAGCTGATGTGAGCGATCCGTAGAGTATCCAACCGTTTCAGGGGCAGCAGTTCGTCCTGATTGATTAAGACGGTGGTGGCCTGTTCTGCCCTTTTGAAGGATAGGCTGGCTTTGAGGTCCTCAGAAGGCTGCCCGGTCAGGAGCAGGGGCAGGGCCAAAAAAAGAAAGGCAAGTAGAAGTACCCGTTGCATTTAAGTTTATATTTTGTCATATTAATGTACTGCAACAAAAGTACACATCTGAACTCCAATTCCCATGAAGCGATGCTTACCCATATTTTTCCTTTTGATATCCGCTGCCCTGATGGCTCAGCCAGAGCAGGAAGACAAAAGCCTGGATATTCTTTACCGCATGCTGTACGAGTCGGAGGTATTTAGCGAAATCTTTACTGGTTTTGCCCTTTACGACCCGTCGCAGGAGCGCTTTCTGATGGAGAAAGATGCCGGGAAATACTTTACACCGGCCTCAAATACTAAAATTTTTACCCTCTATACTGCACTCCGGGTTTTGGGAGACTCCATTCCGGCTTTCCGGTATGCCGTCACCGGAGATTCTATGGTAATTTGGGGAACCGGCGACCCCATGTTCCTGCACCCTGCATTACCAGGAGATACGGTAGGTTTGGCTTTGTTAAAGGACACGACCTGCCAGTTATTCTTCAGCGCACATAATTACAAGGACGAACGCTTTGGCCCCGGCTGGGCCTGGGATGATTACGGGTACAGCTATCAACCTGAGAAATCTTCTTTCCCGTTGTACGGCAATCAGGTCTACTTCAGCCGTACCAAAACGGGTGAAGGCATCTCCGCCTATCCCCCCTACTTCGGGCAAAGGCTGGTCTATAATCCCCGGATGGATGGTACCTATCCACAGATACTGCGCAGGGAATATAGCAACGACTTTGAGTATAACGACCCGGCATTGTCCGGCCCGCCTTTTGGCCGTACGCGCCCTTTTAATGTCACGCCTACACTAATTGCCCAACTGCTGAGCGACACCCTCCACAAACCGGTTGGTTGCCTGGACCTGACCCATCTGCCGCCCTTGCATGTAAAGACACACTACCGGGCTGTACCGGATACGCTTTACCGTAAACTCATGCAGGAAAGTGATAACTTCATTGCCGAGCAATTGCTGCTCGCCTGCTCAGAAAAAATATCCGGCAGTCAAAGCACGGCTGAAGCCATACGCTATGCGCAGGACAGCCTTTATGCCGGCTTACCGGACCGCCTGCTGTGGCGCGATGGCTCAGGTTTGTCCCGGTACAACCTCTTTACGCCCCGGACGATGGTCGGCGTGCTTGATCTTATCCGGCAGGAGAAATCCGCAGCCTGGCGTCACAGCGTATTCCCCGCCGGTGGCGTCTCAGGCACTATTGAAGACCTCTACGCTAACAGTCAGGGCGAGCCCTACGTATTTGCCAAAACCGGCACACTGAGCAACAAGCACTGCCTGAGCGGGTACTTACTGACCGCTTCCGGACGGGAGCTCATCTTCAGTTTTATGCACAATAACTACGTGCAAGGCACTGCACCTGTCAAAAAGGAAATGCAGCAGGTGCTGGAGTTCATCCGTGATAACTTCTGATTTGTTAAAGCCAGGCAACGGGCGTATATTTCCCCTAAAAATGATCAGCGACTACGGATTTCTTTCCCTCCTGCCCCCGGTGATTGCAATTGTGTTAGCTATTGCGACGCGGCAGGTCTATGTTTCCCTTCTGTTTGGGATCTGGTTGGGTTGGATGATCATCGATGATTTCAACCCCATACAGGGCAGCTTCGATACGGTGGAGGCGCTGGTCAATGTTTTTCAGGAGCCTGGCAATACCCGTACGATCATGTTTTGTGCGCTGGTTGGCGCGCTGATTATTTTCATTCAGCGTTCGGGCGGGGTGGAAGGCTTCATCAGGCATGTCAACCGCCTGCTACACCACTACGAACAAAAACAAAGCGGGAGCAACCGGATTATAGTACAGTTGCTGGCCTGGCTTACCGGTTTGCTCATCTTCGTGGAGTCCAGCATATCGGTTCTAACCGTAGGTGCCTTGTACCGCCCGGTATTTGACAAGCTGGGTATTTCCCGGGAAAAACTGGCTTATGTTGCAGATAGTAGCTCTGCGCCATCGAGTATTATCATTCCGTTCAATGGGTGGGGGGCGTTCATTATGTCGCTGCTGGTGGCAGAAGGTTTTACAGACCCCTTTGCTACGATGATTCGGGCGGTGGGATATAATTTTTACCCCTTTCTGGCGCTAATTTTGGTGCTTATAATTGTGATTTCCGGGAAGGATTTTGGTCCGATGCGGGCAGCGGAACGCCGGGCGCGGGAAGAGGGCAAACTGCTCAATGATGGGGCTCAGCCTATGATTTCCGATGAACTCACAGACGTGGAGACTGTTCCGGGGGTGAAGCCCAAAGCCTACAATATGGTGCTGCCTATTCTGGTCATGGTGCTTATGATGCCCGTTATGCTTTCGGTGACCGGCTGGGCAGGTGCTATGGAGCGCATGCCTGAAGCCACCTTCTTCAAAAAAGTAACCTACGCCATTGGTCAGGGTTCTGGCTCTACTTCAGTGCTTATTGCCGTAATTGTCTCCACTCTTTTTGCAATGATCCTCTACCGGTTCCAGGGTATTATGAAGTGGAAGGAGATGATAGACCTGACGCTAAAGGGCATTTCCGGCATGATGCCTCTGGCGCTCCTCATGATGTTTGCCTTCGCCATAGGTGCGGTTTGTAAAGAGCTGGGCACGGGGCAGTATGTGGCAGATGTGGCCAAAGCCTGGCTTTCGCCGAATTTTGTGCCTTTTATCGTTTTTTTGGTGAGCTGTTTTATTGCCTTCTCCACGGGGACATCCTGGGGCACTTTTGCCATCATGATTTCCATTGCAGTGCCTATGGCTAAAGGTATGGGAGCGGATGTGTACATGACCATAGCCGCAGCTTTGGGTGGCGGTGTCTTTGGGGACCACTGCTCACCGATTTCCGATACGACCATACTTTCAAGCATGGCCTCTGCCACCGACCATATTGACCATGTCCGGACCCAATTGCCATATGCTCTGACAGCGGGGGGGATTGCTGCACTGTTTTACCTTATCATTGGGCTGGCCGGATAAAATGAGAACCATCCTACCGGCGTGCTGTTAGCTTTTGGCAATGCTATTGATATGCCAAATGACCCTTGGATCAAGACTGGGCAGGACTGGTTTGAAAAGCAAGGCTGGAAAGCTTTCCCCTTTCAGCTGGAGGCTTGGCGTGCCTATCTGGGGGGCTACAGCGGGGTAGTCAATGCCCCTACCGGTAGCGGGAAGACCTATTCTATGGCTATTCCCATACTTCTGGAATGCTTGCGGGCTCAGTCTGAGCATCCACAGTATGGCGGGAAGGGTTTGCAAGCCATTTGGATTACCCCTATCCGCGCACTGACCAAGGAAATACAATCGGCTGTCAACCGGGCGGCTGAGGATTTGGGGCTGGACTGGGAAATTGCTGTGCGGAGCGGAGATACAAGTTCGAGCGCCCGGCAAAAACAAAAGCGTAAGCCTCCTCAGGTGCTTATCACCACTCCGGAGAGCCTGCACCTGCTGCTGGCTAGTAAAGGCTACCCCAAGTTTTTCGGCAGCCTGCAAGCCGTAGTGGTCGACGAATGGCATGAGCTCATTGGCTCCAAGCGTGGCGTGCAGATGGAGCTGGCCCTGTCCCGCTTCAAAGGCTTCCTGCCTGACCTGAAAGTCTGGGGTATTTCCGCTACAATTGGCAATATGGAAGAAGCGGTAGCCGCGCTGATGGGCAATACACCCCCTGAAAAATGCCGGGTCATCCGGGCAGATATTCCTAAGGTCATCGAAATTGAATCCGTGCTGCCGGATGAGGTGGACCGCTTTCCCTGGGCGGGGCATTTGGGCATTAAACTAGTGGAAAAGATCATTCCCATTATCAATGGCAGCCAAAGTACCCTGATTTTTACGAATACCCGGGCGCAGTGCGAGATTTGGTACCAAAAGCTACTCGATGTAGCGCCTGAGCTGGCCGGCGCCATCGCTATGCACCACGGATCCATCAGCCGGGAACTGCGGGACTGGGTGGAGGATGCGCTACACGAAGCCCGGTTGAAAGCAGTAGTCTGTACATCGAGCTTAGACCTGGGCGTAGATTTTCGCCCGGTGGAGACCATCATACAGATTGGAAGCCCTAAAGGCGTGGCACGGTTTATGCAGCGTGCCGGCCGCAGCGGGCATCAGCCCGGAGCGACCAGCAAAATCCACTTTGTACCCACACATGCCCTGGAGCTCATCGAAGCGGCTGCATTGCGCCGGGCCATCGCAAATGGAGAGCTGGAAAGCCGCCTGCCTTATATCCGGTCCTTTGATGTGTTGGTGCAGTACCTGGTGACACTGGCCGTTTCTGAAGGATTTCGCCCGGCGGAAATTTTACCGGAAGTCAGGGGTACTTTTGCTTACGCCAGCATTACCGATGAGGAGTGGGCCTGGTGCCTGGCCTACATCCGTTCAGGAGGTCAGGCCCTGCAAGCCTACGATGAGTACAATAAAGTGGAGGTTCAGGACGGGCTGTACAAGGTGGAAAGCCGCCGGGTCGCCATGCGCCATCGGCTGCAGATAGGTACCATCACCAGTGATGCCTCTATGAAGGTAAAGTACGTGAGCGGCAAGTTTATTGGAACGATTGAAGAATGGTTTGTCACACAGCTCAAGCCGGGGGACAACTTTTGGTTTGCCGGGCGAAGTTTGGAATTGGTCAGGATCAAGGACATGATGGTGCAGGTCAAAAAGAGCCGCAAGAAGAAAGGAAAAATTCCAGCCTGGCTGGGCGGTAAACTGCCCCTGTCTTCCCAATTGTCAGCTTCTCTGCGCTTCAAAATGGCGCAGTTGAGCCGGGCAGAGCTCACCGATATTGAGTTGCAAAGCCTAAGTCCACTCATTGAGACGCAGGCCTCTCGCTCCCGGGTGCCGAAAGAGGGGGAGTTGCTGATGGAGTCCTTTACCAGCCGGGAAGGGCACCACTTGTTGGTTTACCCCTATGAGGGGCGTTTTGTGCACGAGGGAATGGGGGCATTGATTGCCTACCGGATTTCACGTCTGAGGCCTATTAGCTTTTCCATTGCTATGAATGATTATGGGTTCGAGCTGTTATCGGACACAGAAATACCGATTGAGGAGGCGCTTAACGCCGGATTGTTCAGCACTGCTAACCTGCGGGAAGACATACAAGCCAGCATTAACGCAGCGGAAATGGCGAAACGCCGGTTCCGTGATATTGCCAGTATTGCCGGGCTGGTTTTCAAAGGCTACCCGGGCAAACAAAAGAAAGAGCGGCATCTGCAGTCCAGCTCGCAGCTGTTTTTTGAGGTCTTCAACGACTACGAGCCGGAGAACTTACTGCTAATGCAGGCCTATGAGGAGGTCCTGGCGTTTCAGTTGGAAGAAGCCCGGTTGCGGGCGGCGCTTCATCGTATCAGTCAGCAGGAAATTGTGCTGACCCATCCGGGGCGTTTTACCCCGTTTGCCTTTCCTATTATCGTAGACCGGCTGAGGGAAAGGCTCAGTAGCGAGAAACTTGAGGACCGGATAAAGCGTATGAAATTGCAATTAGTGAAAGATTAAGACGTGCCGGCGTCAAAATTCAACCTTGAGGAGCGGCACAAAAATGATACCTTTCGGAAACTAGAGCGACTTATTGGAAATATTTTCAGGCCTGAGCATTTTTTTGCACCTGGATTTTTAACTTTTTAATCAGCTGTTAATCAGTTTGATAGATTAGCCTACTAAATACAAACGACATGCAGGAAAGACTTCTACTCACTTGGATGCTGGTTCTGACCGGCGCTACGCTTCTTTTTTCACAAGACTACTCCAGCTGCGATGGCGAGCGCTACCGGCAGGATGTATTTGACGGGGTAACCGTGACAACGGGCGTTCAGTTTGGCTCCAACACCACGATAGGCGGCAACGTACAGGATTTATTTATGGATGTGTATGAGCCGGAAGGAGATACCGCATCTGTTCGTCCCACGGTGGTTATGGCCTTCGGAGGCGCATTTGTGTTTGGTCAGCGGGAAGACCTTGATGGATTATGCCGGTCGCTGGCTCGTAAAGGGTATGTCGCAGCTACGATTGACTACCGTCTCTTTGACGCCATTATTCCTGTGGATTCCAATCAAATGCACGATGTGGTGGTCAAGGCGATTGGGGATATGAAAGCGGCCATCCGGCACCTCCGGGAGGATGCGGCGACCTCGAATCAGTTCCGGGTGGACACCAATCTGATTTTTGCCGGTGGTATCTCTGCGGGGGCTATCACCGCTGCTCATGTTGCCCATTTGGACGAGACCGACGATATCCCAAACTACCTTCAGAACATCATTGCGAATAACGGCGGCATTGAAGGCAATAGCAGCGATAATTATCAGTATAGTTCTTCTGTAGCAGGATTGGTCAATTATTCCGGTGCCCTGAAGGATGCCAGCTTTATAGATGCGGATGACCCACCACAATTCAGCGTACACGATGAGGGCGATGGCATAGTAGTGTACGGGAATGGTCTGGTTTTCGCAGGCCCGATCGTACTAGTCTATTTGGAAGGCAGCTTCAGCATGGACCAACAGGCAGAAGCGGTGGGCGTGGAAAGCCGCCTGATTACTTATCCTGGCAATGGTCACGTCAGTTATTTTGGGGATAACGCTGACCAGTATGAGGCAGAGGTGGAAGCCGCAACAGCTATGTTTTTGGCTGATCAGATTTGTGGTGAAATCTCAGATGCAAAAACCCTGGAGCCCTCTTTTAGCGTCCGTGCTTTTCCCAATCCGCTCCCCGCGCAACAGCCACTCCGACTGATGGTGGAAGGGCATTCCGGGCCGGTGCAATTTCGGTTGTTTAGTATAAGTGGTGTGTCAGTAGCAGAGCAGGTTGTTACTGCAGGTACTACGGAATTGATCGATTTACCTGCATTACCAGGAGGCATATATGTAATTGAGCTGCGCCCTTCTGATAACAAAGGCGCTGCGGTAAGGCAACGTATTGTGATTCAGTAAGCCACGATGAACAACGAGCTGAGCCAAATCAAGGGGATCCAATTGCATGAAATAAAGGGGCAGCACTTCTGGCTGCACCCTTTTCGTGCGTTGTACTGGGAAGAGGAAACCGCTCTGTTGATCGCTGACCTGCACCTGGGCAAAGCGCAGCACTTCAGGAAAGCGGGGATTGCCGTTCCGGAATCAGTAGGGCAGGAAAATTGGGACCGGCTCATCAGTTTGTTGTGGGATTTTCAGCCAGATAGAATTCTGTTTTTGGGTGATCTTTTTCACAGTGACTACAATTCGGATTGGGAAGAGTTGGTAGCCATGGCTCATCAGTTTGATCATATTAGTTTTGAGCTGGTCGTTGGCAATCATGACATCCTTACCCCAGAAGCCTATCAGGCGGCGCGCCTGAAAGTGCATGAGGAGCCTTATGCGGTGGGGCCCTTTCTACTGTCGCACCACCCTATGGACGAGGTGCCGGAAGGCTGCTGCAACCTTGCAGGGCATATACATCCGGGAGTTGTATTAGAAGGTATGGGGCGGCAACGTATGAGGTTGCCCTGTTTTTGGTTTGGTGCGCAACAGGTCTTGCTGCCAGCTTTTGGCGCGTTTACCGGTACAGCAGTGATCAAGCCTAAGGTTGGTGACCAGGTATATGTATTGGCAGAGGAGCGTGTAGTCCAGGTGTTTTAATTGTTTAATTTATTGTTAATTGCGTCCCTTAGTTTGGCAGCACTTTCGTAGTCTTCCCGTTCGAGGGCTCGTTCAAGAAAAGTTTCTAGTTCCTTCCTGGGATACTCATGCAGGGGCTTGTCTGGGTCGGGTTGAGCAGGAGCGGATTTCGGCTCTGGGGCATCACCTTCGTAAATGATTTCGGTATCCTCTGCTGGCAAGGCGGCTTCAGAAAGTACAGGCTCATAGGTGTAGATCGGACAATCGAAGCGGACAGCCATGGCGATGGCATCGGAAGAACGTGCATCAATGGAAAATTGCTTACGGGAGGCATCTTCGCACTGAAGCCTTGCGTGGAACACGCCCTCTTCTATCCGGTCAATGACCACCTCTTTGATTGCTCCCTGGAAAGCGGCAATGGTGTTTTTCAGGAGGTCGTGCGTCATCGGCCGGCCTACACTGATGCCTTCCAGCCCTATGGCGATAGCCTGAGCCTCATAAGGGCCGATAACGATAGGGAGCCGCCGGGATTCCCTGCTATCTTCCAGAATGATGATGAAGTGCTCAGGGGTAGAGTCACTTTTTGCCTGGCCTAATATTCGGAGTGGTATTTTATCCATGGGTATGCGCTTTTCTGATGTAGTACTTATCTATACAGTCAGGGCGGCGGTTTGTTGCACATTAGGTCAATTAGTAGGTTTAACACTCCGGCACTTTGATCGAAATATTCACGGCCAGTCCGCCCTGTGACGTTTCCTTATACTTGTGGTTCATATCCTGAGCGGTCTCCCACATTGTTTTAATGCATTCATCAAGGTGGACTTTGGCTTTTTCCGGGTCGCTTTCAAGAGCAATATTTGCGGCAGTGATTGCCTTGATAGCCCCCATGCTGTTGCGCTCTATGCATGGGATTTGCACGAGCCCGCCGATAGGGTCGCAGGTGAGGCCGAGGTGGTGTTCCATAGCGATTTCTGCGGCCATCAGGGCCTGAGCTACGGTGCCGCCGAGCCCTTCTGTCAGCGCTGCTGCGGCCATAGCGGAAGACACTCCGATTTCAGCCTGGCAACCTCCCATAGCTGCGGAGATAGTCGCTCCTTTTTTGAATAAGCTGCCGATCTCTCCCGCTACGAGCAGGAAGCGGACGATATCTTCATCGGTCACGTTCTCCTTTTCAGAAAAGCAAACGTAGTACATGAGTACTGCCGGGATAACCCCTGCGGCACCGTTAGTAGGCGCGGTTACGATGCGGCTGAAGCTGGCGTTTTCTTCATTGACTGCCATGGCAAAACAGCCTATCCATTTTAGGATTTTGGAGAACTTAAAATCACACTGTATCAGGCATTTCAGCCACTCATCAGCGTTGCTGTATTCGCAGGGGAGAACCAGTTTCTGAAAAAGGGCGGGCGCCCGCCGGGTTACTTCGAGTCCGCCGGGCAGTATCCCTTCTTCATGGCACCCCCGATAAACGCAATTGCGCATGACGCCCCATATTTTCAACAGTTCTGCCTTGATTTGCGCCTCCTCCCTCCAGGTCTTTTCGTTCTCAAGGACAACCTGCCAGATACCCACGTCATGACTTACGCAATACCGGCTTAGCTCCCGTGCGGAATTGATAGGGTGGGGCAGTTTGACAGTATCGGCTTCTATCGTTTCACCTGCTTTAACCACAAAGCCGCCACCCACTGAGAAATAGGTCTCCTCAAGGGTGATCTCGTCCTGCTCTGAGAAGGCAATGAGGGTCATACCGTTGGCGTGTTCCGTCAGGCGTTCTGAATAATGGAAGATGATATGCTGGTCGGGATTAAAGGCAATGAGGTGCTGCCCATCTAAGTAAAGCAGGTGTTCGGCATGAATACGGTTCGGTTCAGATTTGACTTCAGGGATGGGGATGGTGACGGGGTCTTTTCCACTAAGGCCCAACATGACGGCAATATCTGTGCCATGCCCCCGGCCTGTAAGTGCCAGAGAGCCGTAAAGGTGACATTCTACTTTGGCGGTACGGGGTAATAGATTTTGCTGATGTATAGACTTGCAAAAGCGCTCCGCTGCGCGCCAGGGCCCCAAAGTGTGCGAGCTGGATGGGCCCACCCCGATTTTAAGCATATCAAATACGCTGATTGCTTCCATGGTTTTGGTTTGGTTAGGTAGCTTGCTTTGTATACTTGTGGTAACAAGCCTTAATTCATTTGCGGAAGCAAAAGTCGGTTAATTCCGGAACATCCGAAAGTAAAAGTGCCGGGATTCTCCCAAATGGGATAATCTATGACTCGGGCTAGCCTTCAGTTTGGTCAAGACTATGTAGTATGGCTTTAGCTTTCTCTGGAGTGATCTCCAGGAAATCGGCTATTTCCTCTACAGTGTAACCCTTCGAGTGTAATTTTGGGACGAAGGTTTTTTGAAGCTCTTCACGCCCTTCTTCACGCCCTTCTTCACGCCCTTCCTGCATGCCCTCTTCCTTGTACTGCCGGGCCAGCTCAGTTAATATACGCTCACGGATGCCGAATGGCTCTTTTTTGCCTTCGACTAAATCGATGAGGTAATCCAATTGCAGTTCTGTTTCCATATGCTCAAAGCTTAGGTAAAACTTAATGAAGTCCATGACACGGGAAACTTTTTGCCGGTTGTGCCCTGCCTTCAATAATCTTTTAATTAACGTTAGTTTCAATTCCAAGAGTTCCTGGTCCGGGCGTTTTTGGAAACTCTCCCAGGCCAGTTCCAGAGCAATTGAAAAAGGGTTGTCCGGTACTTTCTGAAAATCTGCAGCCGTACAATTCCTTAATTTAAAGGTATCAAATTCATATTGCAAGTGCGTCTTTAAAAAATGATACTCGAATGCCCTGGGATGATAAGATTTCTGCTCATCTGTAAGTATAGCAATCGCATGCACCGGCACCTGATACCGGTCGTAAATACGGTAAAAGTAGGTAAACATCCGCCTGGCAAAGTCTTCATCCTTATAACCCTGCACTTCGATATGTATGAGCACCCACTCCTCATGGCCATCGGCAGTGAAGACCTTAGCCAGTTTATCCGCTATGCGGTCTTTCTCCTGAGCTTCCGGAAAAAGGGCTTCCAGCTCCTTATCTAAAAAGGCTACACCACGGGAAAAGTCGAAATCGTCAACTGCGTCCGGGTAAAAGAAGGCAAAGAAATCCTCAAAACAGTCTTCGAGAATTCCCTTCCAAAGGATATCTTTTCTGATCTTTCGGGGCATCGCGTTAGTGATTGTACCCCAAAAATAAGACAAAAACCGCATTAATGCAATAAATAAATTCAAACAAATAAGTTTATGAGGCTCCGCATTCACACCTTCCAACTACCGCTCAAACACACCTTTTCCATTGCCCATGGCTCACGCGATGCAACGCCCAGCCTGATCGTTGAGCTTTCGGAAGGCATTCATTCCGGTTTTGGGGAAGCTACTGAGATCCGCTACTACGGAGTTGCGCTGAGCGAGATGGCCGAACGCCTGGAAGCACTGCGCCCGGTCGTTGAAGCCCTCCCCCTGGAATCGCCCGAAATCCTTTGGGATCAATTGCAGCCTCACCTGGAAGATGCCCCCTTTCTGCTTTGTGCTTTGGACGAAGCCCTCCACGATTTGTTTGGCAAAGTGCACGGCGCTCCGGTGTACGAACTTTGGGGAATGGAGCGAGCCACTACACCCCGTTCCAACTATACCATCGGCATAGCGAGCGTGGAAGAAATGGCTGCGAAAATGGCTGAACAGCCCTGGCCGCTTTACAAAATTAAACTAGGCACCGACCATGACCTTGAAATTATTGAGGCTCTGCGGGCTAAAACGGATGCTGTGTTCCGCATTGATGCCAATACCGCCTGGACTGCTGAGCAAACCATTGCCTATGCACCCCGCCTGAAGGAACTGGGCGTGGAATTCATCGAACAGCCGCTCAAAGCCGATGACTGGGAGGGCATGAAGCGGGTGTATGCCGAATCTGTACTCCCGGTGATCGCCGATGAAAGCTGCCACGGTGAAGCGGATGTAGCCCGCTGCTACGGCTTCTTCCACGGGGTCAACATCAAGCTGATGAAGTGCGGAGGGCTTACCCCGGCACGCCGTATGGCAGAGCATGCCCGTAGCCTTGGGCTAAAGGTAATGGTGGGCTGTATGACGGAATCTTCGGTGGGCATTTCTGCGATTGCTCAGCTACTCCCTCTGCTCGATTACGTGGATATGGACGGGGCGCTTTTGTTAAAAGAAGACCCGGCTGTCGGAGTAGAAGTAAGGCCGGATGGTGTTGTATTTCCTAACCGGAATGGTGCGGGAGCGGCTTTGCGGCAATCCTGAAGCTTAAAAACCAACTTTAGTATGAAAAAGATTTTTCTTTTTGCCTTACTGCTGTTTGGGCGGTATGGCTTTTCCCAATCGGACAGTGCATTACTGCAAAAGATCCTGCGGAATTCCGGGGACAGCACTTTGCAGGCGGTAATGGCGGCTCCGGAAAAGTTTCAGCTACAGCTGATTTACACCCAAATTGACCGGAATGAAGACAATCAGCCTGCCTTTACCACCCACTACCTAGGCGTAGATTCTAATCTGTATTTTTATCCGGCAAGTACCGTGAAAATGCCTGCCGCCTTTCTGGCGCTTGAGAAACTCAATGAACTGCGCATTCAGGGGCTTGATGCTGAGACGCCTATGTTTACCGGCAAAGGGCAGACACCACAAACGGCCGTGCGTGCAGATACCTCAGCAGCGCAAGGGCTGCCCTCGGTTGCGCATTACATAAAAAAGATTTTCCTGGTCAGCGACAACGATGCCTACAACCGCCTGTATGAATTCCTGGGGCAGGCTTATCTGAACGAGAAGCTGCAGGAAAAAGGCTACACCCGTTCCCGCATCATCCACCGGCTTTCTGCTCCCGGCTACGACGCAGAGTCCAACCGCTACACCAATCCGGTAACGTTTTCAGCTCCCGGCAACAGGCTGTTGTACCATCAGGGAGAAGTGTACAGTGCTTTTGAAAGCCCCTTGCAGCTAAAGCAGGAAGTACGCGGTCTGGGCTATATGGACGGGGAGGGGCAAATTGTGCCTGCTCCCTTCGACTTTAGAGATAAAAACTATGTCGGATTGCAGGAACTGCACGATATGCTGCAGGCGGTGCTTTTCCCGGAGGCGGTGCCCGCCCATCGCCGTTTCAACCTTCGCCCGGCTGATTATCAATTTTTACGAAAGTACATGAGCATGCTGCCACGGGAAAGCGACTCCCCTGCGTATCCGCAGTATTCCGATTGGGACAGCTATGTCAAATTCTTCCTGTTTGGCGATTCCAAAGCGGCTATACCAGGTCATATCCGTATTTTCAATAAGGTGGGCGATGCCTACGGATTTCTTACCGATGTGGCTTACGTAGTGGATTATGAGAATAAGGTGGAATTCATGGTGGCTGCCAATATTCACGTCAACGCCAATCAGGTTTACAACGACGGCGTGTACGAGTACGATACGATCGGTTTCCCGGTCCTGGCGCAAATTGGGCGCATCCTTTATCAGTACGAATTGGAGCGCGAGCGGCAGTATGAGCCTATATTCCCGGAAAGGTAGGGGCACTCTGTCAGCAAGTTGACCGATAGAAGGGCTGGAAATTGTTACTTTCGTTTAAAATTACAAATGGTATGAAAATCAAGCTACTGTCTTTAGCCCTGTTATTGGGTATATCTTCCTTGTCTGCACAGGAAGAAGCTAACCTGCTGGGTACCTGGAGCGATCCCAATCTGGTTGGGTCAGCCTTTTACAACAACATCTACAATGAAATCTGGGGCCTTGCTGTCAACGGGCACGAATACGCTGTCCTTGGGTCTACCGCAGGGACGCACTTCATAGATGTAACGGACCCCACGCAGCCCTTTGAAGCGCACTTTGTGGCGGGCGCTGCGCAGGGGCCGGTTATCATCCACCGCGATTATCATGATTACAAGGGTTACCTGTATGCGGTATGCGACGAAGGGCAAAGCAGTCTGCAAATTATGGACATCACTCAGCTGCCGGACACCGTAATCGTTGCCTATGATGCACCCACCCGTATCCAAACGGCGCACAATATCTTCATTGATACAACCCATGCCAAATTGTACGGATTCGCCCTGACCGGCGGGCCGCAAAATTATTCTGCATTACGGGTATACGACATTTCTGACCCGCTCAACCTCGATTACATCGGTGAGTATAACAATTTCGGCGGGCTGAATGTCGGGCACATCCACGATGGGTACGTGCGTGACGGCATAGCTTTTCTGAACGCAGGCGGATCCGGATTTGCCATGGTCGACTTTTCGGACCCTTTCAACCCGGAAACCATCAGCACCATCACCGACTATCCATTCCGGGGCTACAACCACTCCGGCTGGCTGACGGATGACGGGCAGTACTACTACATGGCCGATGAAAACCACGGTTATGATATCAAAGCCATTGACGTGAGTGATCCCTGTGAACCTGAAGTGACCGGTACCTTCGATGCCGAAACTAATAACCCGACGAGCATTACCCACAATCAGATTGTGGCCTGCGACTATCTGTACGTGTCTTATTACTACGATGGTATCGTGGTGTACGATATTTCAGACCCGGCCAACCCGGAGAAAGTCCTGTACTACGATACCTCTAACGAGCCTAATGGCACAAGCTACAAAGGCGCCTGGGGTATCTACCCGCTCCTGCCTTCTGGCAATATCCTGGTCTCCGACATGCAGGAGGGCCTGTTTGTTTTTGAAGGCATGGGTGACAACTGCGCCGCCAATCAGCAATTAGAGCCCGTTAATCTCGACTGCCTCAATCCGGTAAGCGTGGAGGAATGGGTGGAAGGCGCGCAGGTGTCCGTATTTCCGCAGCCTGCCCAAAACACAATTGGGGTGGACGTGGAATTGCCCGAGGCCGTGGCACCGGCTCATTTTTCACTTTGGAATCTCAATGGGCAGCAGGTTGCTGATTTTGGGAGGCACGCGCTGAGCAAAGGGCTTCAGCAGCTGGAATTCAGCCGGCCCGGTAGTCTGCCCGGCGGGCTCTATGCCTTACGCATCACCGGAGAGCATGGTGCACATACCCTGAAGGTATTGCTGCAGTAAAATCAGGAGGGCGGGGTAAAACCACTCCGCCTCTTCCCTTGTAAAGCTCAACAAAATGTTAAGCGTTGGCTTCCGGTGCATAGATACTGCGCTACATGCGTTTTCTTCCTATCTTTGCCGCCTCAAAAGAACTGCATGAAGCCAATTCTGACCTTATTGCCCCTGATTGCTGCGCTGCTTGCCCTGCCAGAGATGGCCTCGGCACAGTTCCCCGGTGCGAACCGGCAGCAGCAGCAAGGACAGCAGCAGGGGCTCGATCAGTTGGATGTGCTCCTCGACACCTTTGATGTGTTCTACTTTTATGCAGACAATCCCAATCTGGAAATCCCTTTTTCGGACACGACCCTCGGCGATTTCTTCCGACAGTATGACCCCACCCGCCGACGCCGGCTCGATTACCGGCAGCTGGGTATTCTGGGGTCGGCCCATGAGCCTATCGTTTTTGAGGTGCCCGAACGCCGGGGCTTTGATATCGGGCAGCATCAGTACGATCTGTACATGACTAATGGCGATCAGCTGAAATACTATCGGCTGGAAAAGCCGGTTTCTATTTTCGCCCACACCATAGGCTCCGAGCAGGCAGATAGCTACACCAAGGCCGACTTCTCCCGCAACTTTGCCAACGGGCTCAACTATACGCTGGACTACGACCGTATTACGCAGTTTGGGGAGAACACGCAGTACCCCAATCAGAACGTGCGCAATACCACCTTCAACAACGGGCTTTGGTTTCAGCACCCCAATAACCGCTATGAGGCCTTTTTCAGCGTAGCCGCCAATACCATCCAAATGGAAGATAACGGCGGGGTGTGGGAAGAGCCGGCACTGGGCGGTGAATTCAGCAGCCCCAGCGCAGCCGAAGTGCTCCTGGGTGATGCCCGTACCCGTCATGCGCACCGCGAGGTATCCTACACCCATTATTACCGCTTCGGTGGGGGGCAGGATTCCATCAAGGGGACGCGCCGGGCTTACACGATTGCACACAAGGCCCGGTTCCAAAACAGCCTGTACAAATATGCCGATGCTTATAACCCTGCAGTGGACAGTTTCTACAACCGCTTTCCGGCCTTTCTGATCGACCCACGGGGCGCCCGGTTTTACCTGCGCCACCGGCAGTACGAGAATGAGTTCAAACTGGCGACCTTTAAGCTGAGGGGGGAGGGCAGAGACGAGGCCGTGCAGCAGCGTGACTTGCTGGAAGTGGGTGCTGTGCATACCCTGCATCAGCTGGTGCAAACCAATGGGGATTCCACCCTAAATAACCTCTTCCTGACGGGGCGCTACCGCCTCAACCCAAGTGAGCGCCTGTTGATCGACTTACGCGGGCACCTGGGCCTGCTGGCAAATGCCGGGGACTACCGGGTAAGCGGCGACTTGTTCTTTGATTTCAAAAAGCTTGGTCAGCTGGAGCTCAGGGGCGTCAGTCAGCTGTACAGCCCCACCCTTATGCAGCACCGCATGTACCTTTCTGAGCGTCAGCTTTACCGCAATAACTTTGATAAAACCCTGTCGACTACCCTGCAGGGCAAGTATATTTTGCCGGGCGTTCAGTTTAGTGCCGAGGCGCGCTATCACCTGCTCAACAACTTCATCTACTTCGGTACGGACGGACTACCGCAACAGACCGGCGTGCCCATTAGCATTGGGCAGTTGATCGTCGAGAAAAACTTCAACCTGTTCTGGAACCTGCACTTCGATAACCTGTTTGCCCTGCAGCAGTCCTCACAGGAGGTCCTGCGCCTGCCCACCTTCTTTGGGAAGCACAGCTTTTACTACGCCGGTAAGTGGTTCCGGGTGCTGGATGTCAAGCTGGGCGTGGACCTGCGCTATAATGAAGCTTTCCGCGCCAATTACTACAACCCCATCACCGGGCAGTTTCAGCTGCAGGACGAGCAGACCATCCCTTTCTACCCCGCAGCGGATGCGTTCTTCCTGATGAAAGTCACCCGGTTCCGGGCCTTTTTCAAATGGGAAAACGGCACGGCTGCTTTTTTGGATGATTATTTCTACCAAACCGCGCTGTATCCTTACCACCGGGCGGTCTTCCGGATTGGGATCAACTGGCGGTTTTTGGACTAAAAAAGAGCACCGCCTGGTCCCCCCGGCGGCGCTCCTAAGACATCTACCTATTCTTCACTTTCTTTATACCCGCCCCATTCAAAACGTTACAAAAAATGATCACTATTTGCTATCCGGAGTACGATAAGGAAGTGGAAAGCTGGGAAAGTCAGCTCCGGGAGATGGTCGTCGCCTACCGCCTGCAAACTTCGCCTGAGCTGAAGGAACCGGAACTAAGGGAGCAGGACAAAGTGATCGCCGGTACAGGTGCGATTGCCGCCTACCTGAAAAAACTGCGGCAGGATGTGGACGACTGGCGTGCGCCGGGTTGTGGGGTTTGAATAGTTCTGACTTTGGCCTGTTTATTCGCCATACCGGCTCAGGCGGCGATTATGGAATCGCGGCCTGAGCATGCAAATGGAGGCTTGCCTCTTGCTCACTCCACCTTCAAGAACTGCTCCGCCGCCCTGACCCGTCCGCTTTCCAAATACTGCACCACATACGCCCCCGCCGCCCAATCGTGCACGGGCACCACTACCGTGCCCGGGGCCTCCTGTGGCGGTATGCTTTGCAAAAGCCGCCCCTGTGCGTCCAGGATGCGGAAAGCCCCATCGGGGGCAGGGCGGGCACCGCGCAGCTCAAAGTTGATGAAATCGCGGGCAGGGTTGGGGAAGAGGGCGAGCTGTGGCGGGGTGCCGGGCTCCGGCGCGGTGCTGTTGGGCAGGTGGCAGCCGGGCACGAGGCGGCCGTGCTCATCGAGCTTGAGGAGCCAGCCGTAGCGCAGGGGGTGGACGCCCCCGTCATCGGGCGGGTCGATAGCGCCGCAGACGATGTAGCCGCCGTCAGGGGTGGCTTTGAGGTCCATGGGCTCGGGGGCAAGCGGTTCCTCATCAAAAAGCGTGAAGTAGCGCACCCAAAGGCTGTCGCCTTGTGGGGAGGCCTTCATGAGCCAGGTGCCTTGTCTGAGTACGTCCGTAGAAACATCGTCGGCAGTCCAACTGACACCAACGTATCCGCTGTTGTCTGCTGCTGCCGCAATTTTAACGGTCGAAAAAATAGGGCCTCGCAGCGGGCTCCGGAATTCTCGAACCCACTCCATCTGCCGGTCGGCATTGAGCTTGAAGAAGCAGGGGTGCCATTCTACCCACCCGGCATCAAAATTTTCCACGCCTTTGCCGGTGCCGACGATGAGGCCGCCGTCGGGGGTGGGGAGGAGGGAGCGGGCATGATCGTATAGGTCATTCCAGGGAGTAGTATACTGCCAAAGCTGGTTAAGGGATTCATCGAGACGTATCAAATGGGACCTGTAGATGAAATTTTGAGATACGCTGGAAATATTGCTCTGAGAGCCTCCCATAGTCAATGTACCATCAGCATGGACTAGCACGGATTTAGGAATATCAGTCATGGGAGTGCCATAATTATAGGTTGCCAAAACTTCTCCATTCATGTCTACATGAATCATAAAATAATCAGCATTGACTCCCTCGGGTTCCGAGTCAACACCGAAAAGGAGGAAGAAGCCTCCCTGATTGTCTGGGTGCATAGCTTGTGCCGTAATGAAGGGCTCATCGGGATAGAATGGGCTAATATATTCTTTAGTGAGCAAGGTGTCGCCATTGCTGTTGTATTTGATGAATACCCCTTTTCTAATGGAACCTCGTACTATCCCTAAAGCAGCAAAGCTGCTGTCTGCTGTTGGGAAAAGCCCTTCGCCCCAAAGTTCATAGTATTTATTTGGAGTGCCAAGCTGTTGAGACCACAACAGCTGCCCAGTTAAATCAAGCTTTAAAAACAGGCTGCCTATTGTCAGTAAGCCGTCAGTGCTATCCGTTACCACGGCACTTGCGTAATAGCAGCTGTCGGTAGGGAGTATGGTCGTAAGTTCCTGAAAGGGATAGCCCGCATTTATCCTAATGTTAAAGGATTCGGACTGAGCTAAACCTTTACTGACTATCACTAGCAAAAGGAAAAAGAGTAAGTATCGCATTATTTAAGGATATAAACAGCCAGAGCCATTGCTCTTTGAGTAGAGCGGCCGGCTCTGGCTGGAAGATTAGTCAATCAAAAGCACTTTCAGTACGGGGGAGCGGTATGCACCTTGCTGCAGCATGCAATAGTATAGCCCGCGCTGGTATCCAGCAGTTTGCCAAATTTGCTGTACGGTACCGGGGCCACAGCCAAGCGTAGCGGCATGCTTGCCCTGCATATCGTAGATCAGCAACTGTGCAGGCTGCTGCGGGTCCGGCAATCGATATCGGAAAGCGACCTGCGCCCGGGCGGGGTTGGGCAGTGCCGATAAAGGCTGCGCCCGTTCCTGAGGCTGAGCGGCAGGGCCGCTGCCGGGCAGGGTATAGAGCCCCTGCACATTTGGCGACTGCGGTACAATGCGGTAGTCGTAGCCGTAGAAGGTATTGAGCAGGCCACGGGCGAAGGCGGCGGCTTTACCTTCGCTGGCATCTGCAATATTTTGAAGAGCGGGTAGGCTTTTCGGTCGGGAACTGTGTGGATCTGTCGGATTATCTGCCACCTTTATCTCGATATTCTGACTATTCATTTGCATAGTGCACTAGCACAGGGATAAAGGGAAATGAATTTTTCATACAATTACGGTGTTTAGTTACAGAAGGCGCATTCGAGCGGGCGGCTTGAACGCGTTATGGTTACAATGTAACAGAATAGCCCGATTTGAGCAAATTTTAGGCTGTCGAATTTAAGTACAATATTATTTTGAATTTGAGTTGTTCGTAAGCGTGTTTATATTTAATAAGTGCTTTCGAGCGATCAAAATTTTTACCTGGCAGCGGTGGCTGCAGCATATCATAGTTCATTAAGCCGGGCGAAGGGCCTTTGGGTAGAGGGATAGTGCGGGGCAGCCCGGGTTGTCTGTTCGCTTTGCCCTCCTGAAGCCCTCGCTAAAGTTTTACTTTGAATGGACAGGCATTTGCGGCTCCACCCTTAGCCATCCAAAATTTACAGACTGCGCCGCCCGCCCCAAATCCACTTCTCCACCAACTCCACCTCCAGATCCCGGTCTATCGTCACCTGACAGCTAAGGCGGGGGTAGCCGAAGCGCCGGGCGGCTTTGTCGTGCCAATGCTGTGGGGGAGGGGCTTCGCCGTTGATCCATACGCCGCAGGTGGCACACAGGCCCCGGCCGCCGCAGTTGAGCCGGCGGGTGTAGGAAGTGTAGGGGCTGATGCCCTGCTGTAGCAAGGCTTTCCGGAGGTTGGTGCCGACTTCCGCCTGAAAGCGCACCTGTTGGCCATCGCGTTGGGTGACGATAATTTTATGTGAGGGTTTTGCCATAGGTTTTTGGGTCATCAACTTCGGCAGGGCATTTATGTTTTGGTCGGGCTGGTTTTAGTATTTTGGTCAGGGATTTTAATTTTGAGTTTAAAATATTGTTTGACAGGGCTTTATGGTCAATTTTTGAATAGATTTAATTTTAAGTCAACCCTTTGATTTTTGTCATTTGATTACTCCCGATATTAGGCTTTCTTACATTCGCTTTGCTATAAAGGTCTTTTGAAAAGACCGGCGCTTTCCAAAATTAATTTTGCAAACCAGACTAAAATCAAATTTACCGCTATGAAGAATTTTAAATTTTTGCTGATGCTCTTCGCCCTTACCGGCGCTATGGTAACCTGGACGGGCTGTGATGACGATGGCGATAACGAACCGGAACCTACCTGCACCGATGGTATCCAAAACGGTGACGAAACAGGTATCGACTGCGGTGGTACTTGTGACCCTTGTGAAGTGGGTATTCAGGGACAGTGGCAGAGCTCAGGTGCTAATGTAGCACCGCTGCTGGTTAACCTCTTTGGCACAGATAGCATCTACGCGGAGTTCCGCACAGATCTGACTTATACTGTTGAGCAGTACGATACTTCCGGCGCTTTGCTGACCCTCGAGGGTACCTACGAGCAAACGGAAAGTGGAACAGCTGATATCTGGGACATTACGGTGAATCAGTCCACACCGGCTGCACTGACTTCCGTCGGTATCTTTGAGGTGAATGGCACGACAATGCGTTATGAAATTGTACAAACCGCACCTGATATCGGTGCAGTGCCACCTACCGCTGCAGGCGGCTTTGGCAGCACCAACGGCGGTGCCCTGGGCAACCTGAATATTCAGACGTACGAGAAAATTGAGTAGCAATCCATAGTTTTCAAAAAGGCGCAGTACAGTCATTTGTGCTGCGCCTTTTCCTTTCCCAACCAGCAAAACCAATCCTTACCCTACCATGAAAAACCGGCAACTTTGGCTACTGCTTTTGCTGTGCCTGCCCTTTGCCGCTTCGGCACAGATTCCCCCCTACTTTAAGCAGCTGGAAGAGGCGATTCCGGAAGAGTCCGATAAGGAATTCCAGTACATTGCTTTTTTCTACAACCACTACAACAACAGCAACATTTTCCCGACCAATGACTTCCTGCAGGGTCAGGTGATTGGGCGGTTGTTTGGGCAAAACACAACGACGACTTCCGATTCGCTGACGGCTTCCTTCTTTGAGCAGCGTATCCTGCCTTTCTTCATTTACAAGCCTAAACTGTTTGACAACCGCGTCACCCTTCGGGCTTCGTTTGAAATTGATTACACCTGGGGCGATGTGGCTTATGGCACCGGTGGTAACTCGGGGTCAGCCCCTTCCGGCGATCAGGTCAACCTGCAAACCCAAAATCTGGAGCTGGAGTACATCCCAGCACCGGGCTGGGCGATCAACCTTGGCTTACAGCGGATGTTTGACACGCCTTATAATCCCTACCGTACCTTCTTCGATGATATGCTGAACTCGGCCTATCGTCTCAATTACTGGGGTACGGATGGTGTGGGCATTACCGTGCGGCAAAATGCCGATTACCATCAGTGGAAAGCCGGCTTCTTTCAGCTTTATGAGAATAGCATTCAGCGGGTGGACGATGTGCACATGGCAGAGTTCACCTATCAGCGGTCACTGGGTACCAAATGGCACTGGGGTGGCTCCCTCTACTACGTCCGCGACCGCTCCAACGGGCAGGGCGGGCCTTCCATTCTGGGGCAGGGGCTCAACAGTACCCTTTCGCTCTACAACGGCACTTATCGTTTCCCTTTTGGCAGCAGACGGTACCGGGCTGATGTGGCCTGGCTGGGTACTTACTTCGACTACAATCTGAGTCAGATGGCGGACACCTGGTTCCTGTCGGGCTACGTCAATTACAACCTCGGGCGCACCCAACTACAGGAAGAAGGTACCTGGGGAGACGGTCCCTCAATCGGCGGGCTGGGCGCCAATCTCCGCCTGGGCTACCGCTACGGCAAAACGCCCAATGATGCTATTTCCGCCGACTTCATGTTTACGAGCGGGGATGATAATGGCATCAGCGATGACCGCTACAGTGGTGTCATGACCGGCAATACCTGGGCAACGCCCGGTGGGTTAAATGTGGCGCACGGCGGCTACCTCCTCTTCCCGCATGCCAATGTGGTGAACCGCTATGTGGCTGCTGTCACGGATATTTCCAATATGGGCTTTGGCCTGACCGGAGGTACGGTAAACCTCAGCCGTGACTTTATTCCCTACAAGCTGAACGGCAAGGTAGGCATGGCTACGGCCATCAGCAACGTCGCACCGGCCAGAGGCGGGCAGTTTATGGGCGTGGAAGGCAATTTTAAAGTCGGCTATACCCTGGGGACGTTAATGGAAATAGAACTCCACGGCGCCTATCTGTGGCTGGGCGATTTCTACGACAGCCCTGCAGTAAATGGTGGGGAGGATATCCGGCCGGTTGACCCCTACACCGCACTCGTGGTTTTTAAGTGGTTGATGTTTTAACCTGAATCTCAAAAAAGCAGAAGTCCAGATGAGAAATACACTTTTCCTCCTCAGCCTCCTTTTCCTGAGCAGTTGCAGTTGGTCTCAAAAGGTACCCAAGGTGCAGACTTTTGATGATATTCCTTATCCTTTCCCAACCCAAAAAGTGGAGCTGGAAACCGGAGAGACCGTTGCTTACTTTGACGAGGGCGAAGGCGAGCCCATTATTTTTATCCATGGCCTGGGCAGTTACGCTCCGGCATGGAAAAACAACATAGAAGGCCTGAAGGACCGCTACCGATGTATTGCCATCGACCTGCCTGGCTACGGCAAATCGAGTAAGGGGAAATACGAGGCGAGCATGACCTACTATGCCACCACCGTGAAAGACTTCATGGCTGCCCTTGGTTTGGAAAAAGCCACGCTGGCTGGCCACTCCATGGGTGGGCAGATTGCAATGACCACCGCCCTGTCTTATCCCGAAAAGGTAAAAAAGCTGGTATTGGTGGCACCGGCAGGCTTCGAGACCTTCCACAAAGGCGAGCGGCAGTGGTTCCGTGAGGTACTCACGCCTACCGGGGTGAAGCTGACCACTGTAGACCAGATCAAGACCAATATCGCCTGGAATTTCTACGATATGCCGGAAGATGCCGAATTTATGATTACCGACCGCATCGCGATGCGCCATGCCGAAGACTTTGATGCTTATTGCTACATCATACCGGAATGCGTAAAAGGCATGGTCGACGAGCCGGTCTTCGACTACCTGCCGCAGATTGAGCAGCCGGTACTGGCCATCTTCGGCCATCAGGACAACCTCATCCCCAACCGCTTCCTGAATGGGGGCACCACCGAGAGTATCGGTCAGAAAGGAGTTGAACAGCTGCCGAATGCTACCTTGCATATGATTGACAAAGCCGGGCACTTCGTCCATTATGAGCAGGCTCAGGTGGTTAACGGACTGATCAGTGATTTTCTGAATTGACCAGAAGATTAATCCAACAGATCCTGCCTGAAAATCTCCTCCAGCAATTCGTATAATTCGGGATGCTTGCGGCGGAGCTGGGCAGGCCGCTCGAAAAAGTACTCGCTGACTACGCTAAAAAATTCGGCTTCGTTGGTCGCCCCATAAGGACGGATATCAGATTTGCGCCCGCGAATGTCCTCCATCTCTTTGTGTACAAATTTCAGCCAGGGAATGGTGTACTGTCGCTCCATTAACTGAGCGGGTAGGCCATCTGTGTCTCCGTCGAACTTATCCAGCAGGTGCACAAATTCATGAATGCCCACATTGCGGCTGTCGGCATGCCTGAAGCCTTTATGCAGTGCCCGCCGGGAAAGGATCATCATACGCTGCATACTGCCGGTGCCTACCATGCCATTGATATTGCGCCCTTCACCTTCTGTCTGGAAGTCGAGGTTGAAGCGGTCGTTGTAGAGGAGTACCTCGTTAAGGTTGCGGTAATGCCAGCCGGGGAAACCAAAGAGTGGGATCACCCCGCTCGCAGCTACCAGCAGCCGATCGGTATCCGTCAGTGCTACATCTACCCCCGTGATCGTGATCTCCTGAAAAAAGAATTGGATTTCTGATTCGAAACGGGCTCGTTCTTCGGGCGTTAATTGGCGGTAAAAGTGGACGTTTTCCAGCAAAATATTCCGCCATGCCTCTGGAAAAGGGCCAGTGGGGCGCTTTTTCTTTCGAACGAACCAGACGAAAAAAAGAATAACCAGTACACTCAATAAGGCTATGGTGACGATAATGCGGGGCTCCATTAGGTTTAAGGGGTTAAATGAAAGTCAAGGACATTCTTAATTTAGGATGAATGGACGTAAAGATAGGCGTAGATCTTCAGAACGTATGCTCAAAAACACCTGGAAGTTTGATAGGCCCGGCGTTTCCGGGACATGCAGAGGAATTTGGGCATTTGCAAAGCCATCCTATTCCTTAAGCTTGATCCGGAGCGTTTTCCGGTTGATGCCCAGGATTTTCGCAGCAGCAGTTTTGTTGCCGTCCACAGCGTCGAGGACACGCCGGATGTGCTGCTGTTCTATTTCCCTGAGGGAAAGCAGGGCTTGCGGTTGAGCCATTCTTAAGGTATGGTCTGCTGCGTGTAGATACGCAGGCAGGTCTGCCACTTCAATCTGGCCGTCGCAAAGAATCAGCGCCCGTTGCACCGCGTTTTCCAATTCCCGGATGTTTCCGGGCCAGTCGTGCGCCTTCAGGCGGTACATAGCCTCTGGAGTGACCCCGGGCTTGGGACGGCCATAGGATTTGGCGTATTTGTCCAGAAAGTGTCGTATCAGCAGCGGGAGGTCGCTCTTGCGCTGACGGAGGGGAGGTGTGTGCAGGTCGATCACGTGCAGGCGATAGTACAGGTCTTCCCGGAATTGCCCCTGCTGGCTTAGCGCATACAAATCGCTATTGGTCGCTGCAATGACGCGCAGGTCTACCTTCTGCACGGTATTGGTACCCACCATTTTAACCTCTTTTTCCTGAATGACGCGAAGCAATCGCGTTTGCACCGCAGCCGAAGCATTCCCAATCTCATCCAGAAAAATGGTGCCCCCGTCAGCCGCGTGGAAAAAACCGGGGCGGGTCTCGTTCGCGCCAGTGAATGCCCCCTTTACAAAGCCAAAAAGCTCGCTTTCCAGCAAATGCTCAGGAATCGCTCCGCAGTTAACCGTTACGAAAGGGGCTTGCCGGTAGGGGCCGCTGTAGTGAATAGCACGGGCAACCAGCTCCTTGCCCGTGCCGCTTTCTCCCTGAATCAAGGTGGTTGCCCGGGTGTCTTTAATACGCTCAATGAGGTCGATCAGTTCCATAACCGGCTGAGACTGCCCTATGATACCGTGGTAATCGATTGTTTGTTCTTCTTCCGTAGCGGTGGAGACGGTAGTGTCGGTTTTGCCATCTTGCTGCCGGAAAACCTGCTGCACGGCCTGTTGCAACTCTTTCGCCGTGAACGGTTTGGAAAGGTAGTCGAGTGCGCCTGATTTTACTGCTTCCACTGCGCCGGAAACGGAAGGAAAGCCGGTAATGACCAGCACCGGTAAGTCAGGAAAGTTCGATTTTGCATATTTGACCAGGTGCATCCCATCGAGGCCCGGCATGCGCATATCGGTGATGAGCAGGTCAATCCGGGCATGCTGCAGCAGGTCAATCGCATCGGTGACGGAGGTAGACTGAAAGGTGTTGTACTGAAGGGCATTCAACTGCCGCCGCAGGACTTCCAGCATATCCTGTGAATCATCCACCAGTAAAATACTCCGCTTCTTCATGCAACGGAAGTTAAGGGAAAGCGCAAGGTAAAGCAAGCGCCTTCTCCGGGCTGGCTTTCGAGCTCGATCTGCCCGCCGTGGGTTTTCACAATACCATGCACGACGCTCAGCCCAAGCCCGGAACCTTCACCGGGCGCTTTGGTGGAGAAGAAGGGCTCGAATATCCGTTCGCGCAGGTCCTTTTCGATACCGTGCCCAAAGTCCTGTATGCGTAGCACCATGTTGGTCTCATGCTGTATCAGGGTAAGCCATACCTCCTGTCCCGGGGCAGAGGCATGCAGGGCATTGATTAAAAGATTGAAAACCACTTGCGTAAATTGAATCGGATCAACTTCTGCAATCACCGGGCGGCCGGGTAAGGAGAGCCGGGGGGTAATGCCGGCTTGTTCGAAAGTAACCCTCAGCAGTTGGAGGGCTTCCTCAATGAGGAGCCCGACATCCGTATTTTGCTTTTGCTGGGGCATCTCGCAGGAGAAAAACATGAGCTTTTTGACGATCTCCCGGGCGTGCATAGAGGAGTTGATGATCTTTTCAATATCCTGTCCCACCTGCTGATCATCTGTACGGTCCTGAATCAGCTGAGCGAAGCCGAGGATGTTGCCCAGAGGCGTGTTGAGCTCGTGGGCAATGCCGGCCGTGATTTCTCCGAGAATAGACAAGCGGTCTGCCTGCTCGAATTTCCGGCGTAGTAGGGCTTCCCGGGCCTTCTGCTCGTCCCGTTCAATGATGCCGCTGATTTCCTGAGCCAGGGTTTTGAGCAGCAAAGCTTCTTCGTGCAGGAACGGAGGCGGGGCGCCATTCAGGTAATTGTAATGCATCGCCAGGTGTCCACGCTCAAGCCCACGTACAACGATGGGGTGCTGCTGCGTCTCGTATTTGGATGCCAGGCTGCCGGACCGGTACTGCTGATCGTCGAGAAGGAGGGCAGCAACGGCGAAGTCAGGGTGTTGCCAGGCTTTGGGCAGTGCCTGTACCACCTCCTGTAGCTTCTCCGGAAGAGAAGCCGTGGAAGTGGCAGCGATATTCGAAATCTCATACAGGCAGCTCAGCTCTTTGATTCGTTCCTGCAAGGCGTGTACAACGTCAGGGCTGGCTTCGGGCATATACTCAGTTTAAATTTAGTGGAGAATAGGGCGGAAAGGGTTCCTGGTCTGCAACCGGTTCTCCGTTAGAAAAACGTTGGCGCATCTGTCCGAGTTTGATAAAAGCGTAAATTTTGAACAGCCCAAGCAGGGCAAGCGGAAGCGACAAGTCAAGAGGGGCGCTCAGCCACTGACCCTGGATGTTGGCCAGGAGAAATGCCCCCATGCTCACGGATAAAATACCGGTTAGCCCGGCGGGGGTGCAAGCTGGCCATTGCTCCCGCAGGTAGGCATACCTCCTGATTTGGAAATAACCAGACAAGACGAGCCACAGCCCCAGGAGCAGTACCAATTGATTGCTGCCCTGAAACAGCAGTACAAGGGCTGCACCACCAGACAGCAGGTCAGCCACTGCACTTTGCTGAACCAGCTGCCTCCAGGCACTGCCCCGCCGGAAAAACCAGGCGCTGATGATCAGCCGGGTGATGCCGCTGAACCCCAGCAACAGCCCAAAAGGGATCAGCAGTGACAAACGCTGTTCCATCGGATAGCACAGTGCCACCGCACTCAACCCCAACATCGCCACTCCTTCGAGCACCATTACCTCTCTACTGTCCATCAGTCGTTTGCCTTCTGTCATCATCACAATTTGATTTGGTTAGGACTTGTTGATGGGTATTCAATTGGCGTGCCAGGATTTCAAGACACTGACTATCAAACCTTTATGCCCAATCACCTACCTTGCCGACCGGTACAAAATACCCCGGACGGTACTTCTTGTATCGGCTGGGTTTGAGTCTTTTCTATTTTTTTTACAGCTTGGCATTGACTTTACGACAAGTGTCGTATATATTTGTACGACAAAAGTCGTAATTATGGATTATTACCCATCAGATACAGAACTGGACATTCTCAGGGTGCTTTGGGACAAGCAGCCCCGGACGGTACGGGAAGTGCACGAAGTCCTATCTGCTACAAAAGACGTAGGCTACACCACCACCCTCAAACAAATGCAGCGGATGCTGGACAAAGGCGCCTTACACCGGCAGGAGGACGGGCGGGCACATCTGTACAGTACATCTCTGAAAGCGCCTAAAGTGCAGCGTTCCCTGCTAAGCCGTCTAACGGAGAAAGCGTTTGGTGGCTCGGCTATGGATTTGGTCATACAGGCACTTGGTCATGGCGACCCCACAGCAGATGAACTGGATCAACTGGAGCAGCTCATTGCGGAAAAGAAAAAACAGCAAAAAGATGGTTGATGTACTTATTAACGGGCATATGCTGACGGCGCTGGGCCATGCGCTCGTGCACAGCCTTTGGCAGTTTACCCTGCTGGCTTTTCTGGGAGCAAGTGTCAAACGTTTTGGAGTTGGCCTTTCCAAGTCTTCAAAATACTGGGTCAGCTTTATCTTGTTACTGGTCTGCGGACTGTCCTTTGGGGTTACATTTGACCACTATTACAGCATGGCTCCTCATACGAATGCAATAGTGGATATCCCTGTTGAAGCAACGTTGCAACCCCTCCCGGAGAGTGGGGCATTATCGGAAGCGCCGACAGCTTTAGAAGGCCTGTTTGATCAGTGGTCGGGCTATTTACCGTTTATGGTAAAACTCTGGATACTAGGGGTGCTTCTTCTGAGCCTTAAGCAAATTGCAGAATATATCTTCCTCAGGCACCTTCGTCACTATGGGGTACAGGCACCATCCAAAGACTGGATAGTACGCTTCGAAGCTTTACAGCAAAAAATGGGGGTAAGCGGTGCAGTCACTTTCCTGGAGTCCACTTTGCTGAAGGGCATAGGCACCTTCGGATACCTGAAACCCATGATACTGATCCCGGCAGGTATGCTTAGCCAGCTGACAGAAGCGCAGGTGGAGGCCTTGATATTACATGAGTTGGCCCACATCAAGCGCAACGACTACCTGCACAATCTGATCGTTCGACTTTTTGAAACCCTTTTCTTTTTTCATCCGGGCATCTGGTGGCTCAGTCGGCAGGTGAAGGAATTACGGGAAGAAAGCTGCGACGAGATGGTCTGCCGGACTGGCACGGACCCCTTGCTTTATGCAGAAGCCCTGATACAATCCGCCCGATTTTCTTCATCTTCAAAAGTTACTTTAGTTATGAATGCTAATGCTCATTTGTCCAATCGTATCCAGCAGTTGCTGCAACTTCCAACCTCCTCCTCCGGTACGCAGGCCGCTATGCCACTAGGCCTAAGTGGAATGTTGCTGATCCTGGCATTGTCCACCATTGGCTTTGTGCCAGCCCTGCAGTCTCAGCCGGTAGTGAGTATCGATCAGGGTGTATCGAAGACCTTGTATCTAAACACGGACAACCCTCTGACCATAGCTATATCCGGTGTGGCGGATAAGGATGTAGTGGTCACTGCGCCAGATCACCTGAACCTGAAGAAAGATGGAGCCGGGCTTTATGTCGCCCACCCGGTACAGCCAGGCGGTGCTACCCTTGAAATCGAAGCGCCGGGCCTGGGGCAAGTGTCCGTTGACTTTAGTGTGGAGCGTTATCCTGACCCAACTGCTAACCTTGCCGGGCTCAAAGGCGGAAAGATGGAGGTAGAAGTTTACAAAAGGCTGGAGCGGGTCCGCCTGTCGGCTCCTACTACTTTTAATCAACCCTGTGAAGTGTCCGGTTTTACTATGGTTCAAATTACCCCGGAGCAAGACCCAGTGGAGGTTATAGTGAAGGGCGCCGGTTTTTCAGAGCCAGCTAAGCGGCTGATGTCCCAAGCTATACCAGGTACTATGACCTACTTCGATGAGGTCCGGTGTCTATGCCCTGGCGACGAAGAGCCCCGCCAAATCAATTCTATGGTATTTAGGCTGAAGTAACGGTTGTCCTTATCTTCTGTTCGTCGGGCTATATTGCAACTCGTCGGTTGGTGCTGGTGTGGCGCCCTTAAAGCGCTCATATTTGCAGGTGTAAGGAATCACCCGATTGAATATTTAAATCAACACCAACCATGAAAAAGTTAATGACCCTTTTGTCCGTTTGTTTGCTGCTGGGCAGTCAGGCTTACGCAAAAAATATCCTCACCTTTGTAATCAATCCGGAAGGCGATAAAGACAAATCAACCTTTATTTATCCGGAGGGGACTACCTACGAAGTGCTCAACGACGCTCAGAAAAAACAGGAACCCGCTGAGCAGTCCGGAAAAGCCAAAATATTCAAAGGAAAAGGGCTGATACTGCTTGTATATCCAAGCTACCGGCCCGACAAAGCCGACCGCATCCCGGTTAAAGGTGATCAGTTGTATGCGTTCGAGGATGCAAAAGCGGCTCAGGAATTTGGCTACGACATTGGCTGGCAGGAAGGCGTTATCAAAAAGAACAGCCATGAGCAACTCCAAAGCCGGCCCTATGGCATGGAAAAGCGCTACCGGGAGACCACACTGGAGCGCAAAGTGGTTTTCCAGTCAGAGCAGCGCCCCGGACATTACAATCTCAAGATGTACTTCAGAAACGGTCTTGAGTTTCACTATTTAGATGGCAAAGCAACCGCCTCCCTGGACGGGAATCCTCAGATTGTGGAAGGGAAATACATTGTGCACACCGATCTCGGAACGGCTAAAATCAGCTTCAATCCGGAAACTGGCAAAACCTACTGGGTTTTTCTCAAAGAAGAGCAGTCTAATTAAGGCCTATTTCCTCCTTCTTAACCCACCATCATGAGAATGCTGATCATTGGCTTGCTGCTATTTTTTTCGCAGGCCGTACAAACCATAAATGCCCAGGAAGCTGCCCCTGCGCCGGGGCTGCTTGAAGGGGCCTGGCAGGTCGACCTCAGGCCTGCACCGGATGCACAACCCTACTGGCAAACGCTTGTTATTAAAGAGCCCGGGGACAACACCTTTTCCGGCAGTTTTTACGGGTCAAAATTTAAAAAAGGGCTCCTGAATACGCAGTGGGCAGACTTGCACTTAGCTTTTGAGACCCGCGACCGGAACAATACGTACTACCACGTTGCCTGCTTTGATGGCAAGGTGCTGCGCGGGCAAACCTACTGCCCCCAACGGAAGTTTATCGCACCCTGGACAGCCACAAGAACTCAAACAAAAATCCATCCGGATGAACCCTAGATACACTTTTTGGAGGCGTCAAATGCTGGGCGTTTCGGTGTACGAATACTTTGTCGTCCTGGGGCTGTACCTCTTTTTCGCCTTCAGTTACCACCTGACGCTGTGGCTCAACGGTATGGACTTCAGGAAGGAAGGAGAAAGCCTGTTCAGCTTAAAGGAGTTTATGGACAATGCCGGGTTGCAGTATCTGTGTATGGCCCTGCTTACCCTGCCCATTTGGTGGGTGGTCTTCCGGGGGCTGAAGCACTGGGAACTGAAATACCGGCTGTTGTTGCACCTGCCTGGGCTGCCCCTTTTCGTACTGGCAGGCTGGAAGGGCTACTACTGGCTGGCAGAGCAGCTGGGGTTCGGGCACCTGGGGGGCTGGGGGCCGGTGTGGGATATTTACATCCCGGCGCTGTTCTACTTTATTCAGTTTGGCATCTTCCACGGGTACGAATACTACCGCAACAATCAGCGTAACCTTCAGCTCAAAGCGGCGCTCAGTGAAGCAGCACTGAAGAGCGAGCTGGCGGCACTCAAGGCGCAGCTTAATCCCCATTTTTTGTACAATACGTTCAACGCCATCAGCGCTTCCGTACCACCAGAGCAGGAGCAGACGCGGGAGATGATCGCGCAACTGGCTGACCTGTTCCGGTATCAGCTTAAAGCCTCCAAAACAGAGCAGGTCGCCCTGGGAGAAGAACTGGGCTTTGTGGAAAAGTACCTGGCACTGGAGCAGGCCCGCTTTGAAGACCGCTTGCAGGTTGTGGTAGATGTCCCGGAGGCGCTACGGGAACGGAAAGTCCCTCCGATGATCCTGCAACCTCTGGTGGAAAATTCCATCAGGCATGGTATCTCCAACCTTATTGAGGGCGGGCAGGTCCTCATCCGCATCCGGCCACAGGGCGAGCGGTTAGCCTTTGAAGTCTCTGATACCGGTACAGGGGTTCAGGAAAAAGCTCACCTGTTCCGCAACGGAGGTGTAGGGCTCAAGAATACCCGCTTGCGGCTGGAAAAGCAATACAACAGTCACCTGAAGATTAGCGATAATCAGCCCCGCGGCCTAAAAATCGAATTTGTAATATGAAGAAGGTCGTTTTAGTAGACGATGAACCTGCCGGCCGGAAGCTTATTCAGCAATATCTGAAAGCATATCCGGAACTCGTTTTGGTTGGAAAAGCCAATAACGGCGTGGACGCCATCAAAGTGATTAATGAATTTCAGCCGGACCTGCTCTTCCTGGATGTTCAGATGCCGGGCATGAATGGCTTTGAGGTGCTTACCCATTTGGAAGAAATTCCGCAGATCATTTTTTCCACTGCTTATGATCAGTACGCCCTCAAAGCTTTTGAAGTGCACGCGGTGGACTACCTGCTCAAGCCCTACACCAAAGAGCGTTTTCATGAAGCCGTTCAGCGGGTACTGCAATCCGAAAGCCAAACGGAGGCGGGGCGCCTCACCGAAAGCCTGCTCGAAGAAAAACAAACCTATCCTGAGCGCATCCTTGTGCAATCCGGGCGCCGGTTGATCAACCTGGCCGTGCAGCGCATCATCCGTGTTGAGGCCGATGGCGATTACTCCCGCCTGATTACCGGAGAGCAGACTTACCTCAGCAATTACGGTATCGGAAAAATTGAGGACCGGCTTGATCCGAAAGTTTTTATTCGCGTCCACCGTTCCTCCATTATCAATATCCACTACGTTGAGAGCGTCGACAAGTATGCCAGCAGCTATGATGTGAAAATGCAGAACGGGGATGTCGTTCGGGTAAGCCGCGGGTATATGGATAAGATAAAGGCGCTAACGTTTTAGGTGCGGGCTGCGAGTTCTTCCACTGTACCCACTGCTTTTCCTTTGGACCAGACCTGAGACTTAAGGTTTCATTAGGGAAATATTGCTTCGCCGACCGCTTGGGGCCCGTACGGTGATAAAAATACAGCCCCGGACATTGACACTTGCCAACATCCGGGGCTGCTCATTCGGTCCGATAAAGGTAGCCAATTACTCCCCGGTCCCAATCGGCCGCTGAGGTGTGTACGGTGCACCCGCTTCATCCAGTGCTTTCTCAATAGCTTTAACCTCCACCTCAGTCAGCTGTCGCATACGCTTGAGGATGGGCTGTGCCCCTTCCTTTACAATCGCGAGGGCATCGCGCTGTGTTTGCGTGGGCGCAGAGGTGGAGCCCCACATTTCGTAAGTCAGCCAGCCCAGACGGTCCATAATGCCCATAGGCGTGCCCTGATCGAGCTCGGAGGCGATGCGGTCGCCGTTCAGGTCGGTTTTCAGGGCTTGGAGTTCCTGACCGGCCTTCAGGACGCGGGCACGTAGTTCCTCCCCGGCGTTTGGTGTAAGAAAGAGGGCGTGGCGGATGGCCTCCAAACGCTCTTCGGTTTCCCGCAGGCGGGTCGCTGCCCCGTCGAGGCGGCGGTTGGTTTCCTGCACTTCAGCCTGGAAGTTGAGGAGCTCCTCCCGTGGCTCAGCGGGCAGAGTGACACCGCCCAGGCTCTTCAGTTTAAACGGTTGCGGTTCAACCAGCTCGGTCTGTTCACTGCCTTTCACCTGATAAAGGGCAACGAGATAGTCGCCGGGCGCAGCCAGTACGCCGGAGTCATCATTAGGAGAGCCGGGGCGACGAATGGGCGATACATCCGGCATGCGCCCGTCCCAGGTGATGCGGTGTACCCCTTTGCTGACGGAAGCCTTGAGTTGCCGCTTCACTTCCTTTGTTTTGGCGTCCATGATGGCAAACAGGAGATAGGCATCTTCCTCTTCCCGCTCGGCTTTTAGCTCCTCGTAGGTGGGGTAGCGGATGGGCTCGCCCTCTTTAATCTTTTCCTTTTCGTCCTTTTGGCGCTTAGCCTTCAGCGTCTCTGCGCTTTCTTTGATGTAGTAAGTGAAGGTCGCGCCGATGGGCGGGTTCTCAGCCATATAATAGCTTGCTCCCTGAAAGCCTCGGCCGGAGTAGCCCAGCGGGTCGCGCTCAATGTAGACGAGCCCGTCTTTAATGGGGAAAATGTGGGCGTTTGCCTCCAGCTGCTCTTCACTGATTTGCCGCAAAGGCGAGTAGTCATCCAGCACGTAGAAGCCTCGGCCGAAGGTGGCCAGCACGAGGTCATTCTCCCGTTTTTGGATGGCGATGTCCCGTACCGCAATAGTCGGCAGGCCAGCGCTCAGTTTTTTCCAGTGCTCCCCACCGTCCGGGCTGAAGAAACAGCTGAATTCGGTGCCGACAAAGAGTAAATCCGCATCCACATGGTCTTCGGCCAGGCTGTAAGCAGAGCCACGCTCAGGCAGGTTATTGCTGATGGACGTCCAGGTGCGGCCCTTATCGGTACTCTTGAAGACGTAGGGCTTGAAGTCGCCGTATTTGTGGTGGTTGAAGGCAGCGTAGACGACGTTCTCATCGTGCTGGGAAGCCAGCAGGGCATTGACGTAAGTACGTTCAGGTGCCCCTTTGATGTTGTTGACATCTATTTGAGTCCAGTTTTGCCCCCCATCTTCAGAAATTTGTATCAGTCCGTCATCTGTGCCTACGTAGAGCAGCTGCTCATTGAGCGGGCTTTCTGAGAAAGCGACGATTGTGCCATAGGGTGAGGTGCTGGCGTTTTTCGCTACAGCGTCAATGCTTTGTATGCGCCCCATGACCGGCAGGGTATTGCGGTCGAGCTGACGGGTGAGGTCATCGCCCAGGGTGGTCCAGGAATTACCGCGGTCGTCACTTCGGAACAGCTTATTGGCAGCAAAGTACAGGCGGGTGGGCTTGTGGTGGGAAATCATCAGTGGGGCATCCCAGTTCCAGCGGAAAGCATCTTCGCCCTTGGCTGGCTTCGGTTGAATACCGGTCTCTTCTCCGCTCGCCCGGTCGTAGCGCACGAGCACGCCGTACTGCGACTGTGCGTAGACGATGTCGGGGTTTCCCGGGTCGATAGCCGATTCAAATCCATCGCCGCCGTGGGTGACAAACCAGTCGCTGTTGGTGATGCCGTTGCTGTTGCGGGTGCGGCTTGGGCCACCCAGGCTGAAGTTGTCCTGTGTGCCGCCGTAGACGTTGTAGAAGGGCAGGTCGTTATCGACTTCCACCTTGTAAAATTGCGTGACGGGCAGGTTGGGTTTGTAATTCCAGGTTTTGCCGGCGTCAAAGCTTTCGTAAATACCGCCGTCGCAGCCCACCAGGTAGTAGTTGGGCTGTTCAGGGTCGATCCAGATGCAGTGATTGTCTACGTGTTTGTTGGGCTCGCCCACTCGCTGAAAGCTGTTGCCGCCATCATCGGTATAGTGCATATAGGTATCCATGGCGAAGACCGTCTCCGGGTCGGTGGGGTGGGCGACGATTTCGGAGTAATAATTGCCCCGTGTGAAGTAGCTGTCTTTTTTGCTCCAGCTGGCTCCGCGGTTGTCAGAGCGGTAGAAGCCGCTGCCGCTCCCCGCTGCTTCCACCATAGCATAGAGATACTCCGGGTTGGCGGGAGAAATGGCCAGGCCAATGCGGCCGATATCGCCAGAGGGCAAGCCCTTGTTGGCTTTGCTCCAGTTTTGTCCGCCGTCTGTGGTTTTGTAAATGCCGCTGCCCGGGCCGCCGCCAACATAGGTGAACACGTGCCGCCGCCGCTGCAGGGCTGCCGCATACAGTACATCGGGGTCACGTGGATCCATAATTAAATCGGTTGCGCCGGTGTGCTCGTCCAGTTCCAGAACGAGCGCCCAGTTTTGTCCGCCATCGGTGGTTTTGTAGACGCCGCGTTCGCCCCCGCTGCTCCAGAGCGGGCCGATTGCCGCTACGTAGACGGTACGGGAATCGCGTGGGTCTACGATAATTTTGCCGATATGCTCAGATTCCTTGAGCCCCATGTGCTGCCAGCTGCGGCCGCCATCCTCAGACTTGTAAACGCCATCGCCGTAGGCTACGGAGCGTTGGTTGTTGTTTTCGCCTGTGCCCACCCATACGACGTTCGGGTTATTGGGGTCTAGCGTGATGCAGCCAATAGAGTAAGAGCCCTGACCGTCAAATATGGGCTCGTAGGTGGTGCCTGCATTCTCCGTTTTCCAAACGCCGCCGGAGGAGGTGGCTACGTAATAAACGGCCCGGTTGTCCGGGTGTACGGCAAAGTCGGAAATCCGGCCGGAAGTCAGGGCCGGGCCGATGGAGCGGAACTTCAGCCCGCCGAGAGCCGCTGATTCCAGGTAGTGCTTTTCTTGTTCTTTTTCGTCTTTTCCTTTTTTCTGGGCATGCAGTGGGGCTGCCAGCAGCAAGGTTAGGGCAAAGAGCAGGGAAAGTGGTTTTTTCATCATGTTTCAGGTTGGTTTGGAAAGAATTACAAAGTAAGAGGTTTTGCCACCCCCACCAAAAAATGATCATAAATTGGACTTTTGTGTGACCAACCGGAGCTTGTTGCGTCCTAACGATCAGAATGAACAACAGAGCGCTAGTTACTATGAGAAAGCGCGATAATCCCAAAAAACAATGCCCGGTGTGACTAGTCATACCGGGTATTCTTTTTAGAAGCAGAGGCAGAAAGTGAGGATAGCGCCCTATATTTGCGAGTGGCTGGTACGCCAACAAAACGAAGCAATCATGGACCTGTTTACTATCCTCACCATCCTGATCGTTGTAGCTGCTATCTTCGGTTACATCAACGTGCGTTTTCTAAAGCTGCCTGTCACTATCGGGCTGATGATCATTTCTCTGGGGTTCTCCCTGCTTACGATGGGCGTCAGTCAGTTTTATCCGGCATTATTTGAGATGGAGAAAAGCCTTGTGGAGCAGATTGATTTCCACAAAGTGCTTATGGAAGGTATGTTGAGCTTTTTGCTTTTTGCCGGTGCCCTGCATGTTGATTTCAGGTCTCTGAGTAGCATGCGCTGGCCGATACTCCTGTTTGCTACGCTTGGGGTCATCACCTCGACTTTTTTAGTGGGAGCGCTTTCGTTTTTCCTTTTCAATGCGCTCGGTATCTCCATTTCTTTTCTCCACTGCCTGCTCTTTGGAGCGCTGATTTCCCCTACGGACCCAATCGCCGTATTGGGTATCCTCAAACAGGCAGGCGTGCCCAAAAGCCTGGAGACTAAAATTGTTGGCGAGAGCCTCTTCAATGATGGCATTGGTGTGGTGGTGTTTATTACGATATACCAGCTTGCCCAATCAGGTGCCGGGCACTTTGATGCCGGAGAAGTAGCTTTCCTGTTCCTGGAAGAAGTCGGGGGAGGTATTGCGCTTGGCTTAGGGCTGGGCTATCTTGCCTATTATATGATGCGGACAATTGACGACTACGAGGTCGAGGTTTTGGTCACACTCGCTATGGTCATGGGCGGCTATTTACTGGCTAGCGCGTTGCATTTTTCCGGGCCACTGGCCATGGTGGTTGCCGGGCTAATGGTTGGGCACGAACGGTTCCGGACGTCTTCCATGTCAGAACAGACAGAACGCTATGTGGATAAGTTCTGGGAGCTTATGGACGTACTTTTTAATGCCGTATTATTCGTTCTGATCGGGCTGGAAATTGTCATTTTGCAATTTGATCAACAATACGTAGTTGCCGGTTTGATCGCCATACCTATGGTCTTGTTGTGCCGGGCTATGGCTCTGGCCACACCTATTGCCCTTTTCCGTAGCCGGCTGAATTTCTTTCCAAAGACGAACCTCATTATGACTTGGGGCGGGCTCAGGGGCGGCATATCTATTGCGCTTGCCCTGTCACTTTCCGAGTATATGAGCCGGACACCGATTCTCACTATTACCTATATTGTGGTTGTCTTCTCCATTATTGTTCAGGGCCTTACTGTTGGAAGGCTCGTTAAGAATGTTCAGGGAGAGCACGGCTAGGCCCCACGCCCAAAGCAGCAACTTTTATTTTAAGCCGCTTTAGGACAAACCTATAAGTCAAGGCCACTTTTAAATTTTTTTGAAAAAGTTGTCAGGAGACTGGATTTACATCTAAACTTTTAATATGTTTGTATTATCTCGATGTTTGAATAGGCAAACCGAGATCCTTTTCTTCCCCATAATGTAAGTTCCTTACAAACACATTCTTCCCCACACAGCAGCACTAAGTCGGATTAAATACCTATGCCCCAAACATAAAAACAGCGGGAGTGGCTTGCCTTTCCGCAAAAAAACTTAGTAATCCATGAGAATGCGAGTGCCCCCGAACAGAGGTAGTGCCTGAGAAGCACACAGCGACGACCACTTTAAAAAGATGACCTAAACACTTGCAGCCTAACCCAAGCTGTAAGCGGTACTATTGCTACAAAAAGCAAGTACTGGTAATTGCACAGAAACATGAGAATTAGCATACTATCACTAGTATTCTTGCTGTTGATTAGTACCCTTAGCTATACACAGCAGGCAACGCCTTTAAAACTTCAGTCCGTATCGCTTACCGCAGATGCGGTTACTTCCCTTAGCAATCGGGCCCGGGCAGCTCAATCATGGCAGGAATACACTTTTCAGGGCGAGACGTTTTTGATCGTTCAATTTGCAGAGCTTCCTTCTATAGAGGAGCGTAAGCATTGGGAAGGGCAGGGCTTGCGCTTTATCCAATATCTGCCTGACCGGTCCTATCTGGTGGGTTTGTCCGGTCCGTTATCCCCATCTGACTTACCTTTTCCCATTTTGCTGCCTATGCTGGGCACTTTCAAAATAGCCGGGAGTTGTGCTACTGCCATTAACCGGAGCAGTGGGACTGTAAACATCTCAGTACATCCTATGCCCGGCCTTGATGCCAGGGCGCTGCTGTCAGGGCTCCCTACAGCTTTCAAACCTGAAAAGCACCAAAAGGGCTTTCTGGAAGGCATCGTGGAAGTGGAGGCCATTCCTGCCATAGCGGCCCATCCTGGCGTTTGGTTGATAGAGGAGGCTGAGCAGTCTCCTGTTCCGGAGGGGCTTCAAAACGGAGCTGTAGTTGGGGCGCCAATTGTGCACAATATTACGGAAGGCGCATTCACTGGTGAAAACGTAGTTATTGGTATTGCTGACGATGGAAATGTATTCCATAAAGACCTCAAAAACCGGCTGATTGTAGACCTGAGTGATGACTTTGGGACCAGCCACGGGGAAATGACCACAAGTATTGCTGCCGGAGCTGGCAATCTGCTGCCCGAAGCGCAGGGCCTGGCTCCTGCCGCCAAGATCCACCTGAGCTTTATACTGGATTACCTGCACCACGAAGCGGCAGTAGAAAACTACAATCAGCACCGGGTGACCATCACTTCTACCTCCTACGGTGACGGGTGTGGGGGCTTTTACAGTTCCAAAGCAGCTGCACTTGACGATCAGATGCATTTCTTTCCAGTGCTCATGCACTGTTTTTCAGCAGGCAACGCAGGGGGGAGCACTTGCAGCGAGGTCTACGGGCTTGTTGAATTCGATCACACTGCGCCTTTTGCTAACCTGACCGGGGGGCGGAAGGCCGGGAAAAATGGCATCACAGTTGGGAATGTGGATACAGATGGAATCCTGGCCCAGAGCAGCAGCGTTGGCCCGGCAGAAGATGGCCGCCTCAAGCCAGATATCGTTGCTGTAGGTCAAAATGCTATCGCCAACGGCCCTGCCAACGGCTACATTACAGCCAGCGGTACCTCCGCCTCCGCTCCGGTGATTGCAGGCATCCTTGCCCGGCTGACACAGGCCTATCGTATGCTTTTTGGCGGGCAGGATCCACCTTCGGCCCTTCTGAAGGCGGCTCTTTTGAATGGAGCGAGAGATATCGGCCGGCCCGGGCCCGATTTTCAGCATGGCTGGGGGCTGGCTGATGCAGGGGCTGCTTTGGAAATGGTTCAGAACCAGCAGTTTTATTCCACTAAGCTGAGCCATGGAGGAGAACGTACCTTTTCTCTGGTCGTTCCGGAGGGTGCATCAGCGGTAAAGGTGATGGCAGTTTGGCACGATGTAGCCGGTGCTCCGATCGCAGAAAAGGCTCTGGTTAATGACCTTGACCTCCGGGTTCTGGGACCGGAAGGGCAACTGTACCATCCTCTGGTCTTATCGAGCTACCCTCATCCTGACAGCCTGACGGCTAATGCAAAACCAGGGGTTGACCGCTTAAATAATGTGGAGCAAGTGGTGATTAAGGACCCGGCTCCCGGCAACTACACGATTAAACTTAAAGGGCACCTCGTTCCGGAGGGGCCACAATCTGCATTCATCGTCTACCGGTTTGAATCCGCAGGCCTGGATATCCGCCACCCTGTTTCGCAAACAACGGTAGCACCCGGCGATCAGCTCAAAGTAGTTTGGGACAGAACTGATGTTACAGGTCCGCTTGCACTGGCTTACCGAAAAGCAGGATCGGGTGGCTGGACCACGATTGCGGCCAATCTTTCGGGGCACAGCTGGCTTTACAATTGGACAGTACCGGCAGGCTTGTCTGGTGCATATCAGGTCCGGTTAAGTAACGCTCAGTCCAGCAGTGTATCAGCGCCATTTACCATTTTGGGCAAACCGGGGTTCTTTATTGAACAAACGGGTATTCACAAAGCTACTATGCACTGGGCACCAGTGGAAGGCGCTACGGCTTATGAGGTGTTTGCGCTTGGAGAACAATACATGGAGCCTATAGGCGAAACGAGCCAGACGGCTTTTGAGTTTTCAATTCCGCAGGGTAGCGGGAACTGGTTTAGCGTACGTGCTAAGACCACTGAAGGTAGCGCAGGGCCAAGGGCTAAAGCTCATTTTTACCGCCAATCGGTTTGCAATAACCAAGCAGTGCTCAAACTTTTCCTGGATGATAAGCCTGGAGAAACTACCTGGGCTTTGGTAGATGAAGCTGGACAAGATTTGATGATAGCCGGGCCCTATCCGGACTACCTGGCGGGAGAACTTATAGAAGTCCCAATTTGTCTGCCGGATGGCTGCTTTACGCTTTCTGTGCGAGATAGCGGCAACGATGGGCTTTGTTGTGAAGACGGTGAGGGAAAATACGAACTCTTTAATGAGCAGGGGCACATGCTGGCTGAAGGCAGCCACTTTGGTGGCAATGGCACGGCTTATTTTTGCATGGAGTCCAATTACCCTGCCTTACAGGCCTTTACTACAGCAGTAGAATCGGTCAGTTGTAATGGCGCAACGGATGGCTGGGCAGTTGCTTATCCTCGTGGAGGCTCTGGCAATTATACCTTCCATTGGAGCACCGGTGCCACTTCCCAGCAAATAACAGGTTTGCCGGCAGGCACCTACACCGTTACCATTTCTGACCAGATCACCAGCGTAACATCCGGTTTAGTCATATCAGAACCAGGCCCTTTAAGTGCTGTGATTGCTACTGAGGATTCCGGTTGTGGCACGGTAAGCACCGGCATGGCCAGCGCCATGGTTTCCGGAGGCACAGCACCTTATTATTATTATTGGAGTACCGGTGATACGGGCAAGGAATTGCAACAAATTCCAGCAGGGAGCTATTCTGTCACAGTGCAGGATAGCAAAGGGTGCTCCGTAGCAGCAACTGCACAGGTTTTGGATGCCAGTCCTTTGGCGTTGTATCTGGCTGGAGATGCGCCAGCTTGTGCAGATGAAGAAAATGGGGCTGCTTTCGCTTCTGTGGTTGGAGGATACCCTCCCTACCAGTATGAGTGGAGCAATGGCAGCAACTTATCCACAGCAACCAGCCTTGCCCCGGGGAATTACCAGCTAACAGTCACAGATGTGCTGGGCTGTACGGCAATCGGGCAAATCGAACTGGACAGCCCGCCGCAGATTGGGGCCAATATTACCTACACGGACACCCTGAATCACCTGGAGGTATCGGTTTTCGGGGGTGTCCCTCCGTATAGTTTCCAATGGTCAGATGGTTCTACCGCTTCTGCGATGACCATTAGTGAAAGCGAAGTGTACCAATTGACGATTACCGATGCCAATGGTTGCCAGCGTATCTTCAGTGAAGAGGTTTCTTCTGAAGCACCGGAGCATTGTCAACCGTCTGTAAGCAATAATGCTTACAACTGGATAGAGGCGGTTCAGGTAGATACGATGGTCAGGCAGACTGGTCAGAATGCAACAACGTATGAATCTTTTGTGGATGCAGCCGGCATGATGATGTCAGTACGGGTTGGTCAGCTATGCAACGTATCACTTTCGGCTGGCTTTCAGGGCGGTACCTTGCCCATTTTCTGGCGTGTATGGATAGACCTGAATGAAGATGGGGACTTTGAAGATCAGGGAGAGCGGGTTTTTCACTCCGGTCAGCAAAACACAGCAGAGCTTTCCTTTCTGCTTCAATTGCCTGCGGCGCTGTCGCCTGGTCTGAAGACTATGCGTGTTAGTCAGAGCTTTCTCGCACCACCGGAGCCCTGTGGGGTGACCCTCTATGGAGAAACCGAAGACTATTTACTCCGGGTCGTTAGTCCGTTTGAATATTGTATGTCGACCGGGCAGAGCACTTCTCAGGAATGGATTGAGGGGGTACAAATAGGAGGATTAGGCCATATTTCCGGCAATGATGGAGGGTATGGGAATCACACCCATCTGTCACATACGGTAAGCCCCGGTATGTCATTACCAATGACCCTTACGCCCGGGTATAGTGCTGCTCCAATGGTAGAGTTTTGGAGTGTGTGGGCAGACTTCAACCGTGATGGGATTTTTAATCATGACAACGAATTGGTCTATCAATCCGGCCCGGCAGTAGGCCCGGTCAGTGGCATGCTGGAAATACCAGAATCTACTATGCCCGGCCCGCTTTTGGTAAGGGTGCAGATGCGCTGGAATGCTTTGTTGAATCCCTGTGGCACTTTTACCTGGGGAGAAGTGGAGGACTATCAGTTGATGCTGGAGCCGGGTACAGGTTTGAGAAGTACCGGGAATGGGCCTTCCTTCCTGCAGAACAAGGCCGGGGAGGTTACGCATCAGTCAGGAGCCTTGAAAGTATGGCCGGTACCTGCGGCCGGTACGCTGCATTACGCTTTTGTACAGGAAGAAGAGGGGGCTGTCGAAGCCTTGCTTTTCGACGGGTTAGGGCGGACCGTGCTTCGGGACTTACCGGAAGATGGCCGCGGTATTCAGCAGTTCCAGATGTCTCTTCATCAGGTGCCCCCGGGTTTATATCAACTGCAAGTGAGAGCAGGAGGAAAAGTAATGACGCAAAATATCATCAAACAGTGATGGGAAGGAATTGTCAGTTGTACGGCAAAATATTTGAATTAGATAAATATATCGGCTATGTCACAATTTAAACATGTTCAGGATTTGACTTATAAGTTATATTCACATAACTTTGTAAGGCATAATATGATCTGACCAAAGGTCCGGTCCCATTACTTGTCACACAATGCCGAGCTGAAATTACTCCCCTTTTTAGGTTACAGGAAACTGTCAGCAAACACGGAACTTCACACAATTTTTGCAAACACAAAACTACCCTGAGGTTATCCCCCGGGGCTGGAGCAGGTATTAAGCTTAATTGCTTAGCGCCCTATCCATTTTATGCAATGAAATTAATTTGAGGCAGCTCATTGCTGATCATTCAGATATGAGCTGCAGCACCCAGACAAAATGCAGACAGGATATGAGATGTACTTTACTGTTCATCATTCTTCTTATTCTAATTGGAGTTTCGCCACTGGCATCACAGGACTATGGAGTTAGTTTCCATTCGGGGGCTGTACCATCTGGTGCTTTTGCATTGCCGAGCTCAGAGAGCGACTCCTTATTCACTGACTTCTTGTACGAAGGGAATTACTACATCGTCGTTCAGTTTGACGAGATACCGGACGATAATGTACTTCAGGTTTTGGAACAGGATGGCGTAGAGCTTTTTGCCTATATCCCCAATTACGCCTACCTGTCTAAGGTGCCGGAATCCATGAATTTTAGTGAGCTTCAGGCCCGTGCCCTTGCTCCCTACGACGGCAGCTTTAAGTTGTCTACTCCGCTGGCCACTAACAATTTTCCGGCCTATGCTTACAACAATGGATTGTTGGATATTGTGGTAAGCCCCTGGCCAAGTGTTACTCAGTCTTCACTGAAAGCAGCGCTTGAGGGGCTTGGCTATACACCCGTTGACACCCTGCCTGCGGAGTTGTCACTTACTATACCGGAAGACAGCCTTTTGAGCATTGCGCGGCACCCTGCTGTGCAGTATATCAATCTCCCTGAAGCGCCACCTGTGCATGAAGGGTTTGTTGGCCGGACGTCAAACCGGTTAAACCTGCTCAGTCCAGGGCCCGGGCTGCAATACGATGGCGAAGGGGTTTACATTCTTATTGGAGACGACGGTAGCGTTAGCCATGAGGACTTCCGTGGCCGTTTGCAGGATTTAACCAGTACCAATTTTGGCACCCATGGGGATATGACCCTGGGGCTGGCTGGCGGGGCGGGCAATATTGACCCCCTTGGTATTGGTGCTGCTCCCGGAGCTTCTCTGAAGCTTTACGATATCTCCGGCTACCCTCATATTAGTGCAGCATCGAGCCTGCAGGCAAGTGAGGGCTTCGTCCTTACCTCTTCTTCTTTTGGCGAGGGCTGTGGTGGCGTTTACACTTCCACTTCCCGCGATATTGATAAGCAGGTTTATGATAATGGCTATCTGCTGCATTTTTTCTCTGCGGGCAACAGCGCCTCCTCTGCCTGCAGCCCTGTCTATGGGGCACTGGTCAAAAATAACTTTAGATATGGCAATATTACCGGAGGGCGCAAGTCCGGGAAGAATGTATTTGCCGTGGCCAATCTGTTTTACGATGACAACCGGGTCGCTTCAAGCAGCCGTGGCCCTGCGGTAGATGGCCGTATCAAGCCTGACATCAGCGTACACGGGCAGGGGAATTATTCCACTCGCCCGAATAATAGCTATGGGCCCGGAGGAGGCACTTCCGCTGCTTCTCCCTTTCTGGCAGGTACGGCAGCCTCTCTGGTGCACGCTTATCGCAGTTTGAATAACAATCAGGACCCCACTGCGGCTTTGATCAAAGGGGTGCTGCTGAACACAGCCGATGACCTTGGCAACCCTGGCCCTGACTACGACTTTGGCTGGGGGCGGGTGCATGCCGGCCGGGCGTTCGAGGTCATTGATAATGAGCAGTATATCGAGGCATCTGTTAGCAATGGTTCCTCCAATCTGCATAGTGTTTTTGTTCCGGTAAATGTCAAGGAGGTCCGGATCATGATTTACTGGACCGACGCGGAGGGCTCTACTGTTGCTGCAAAGGCCCTGGTAAATGACCTTGATCTTTCGGTAGCGACTCCGGGCGGGCAGGTACGACATCCCTGGAAACTGAGTACGGTGCCCCACATTGATAGTATCACCAAGCCAGCTTACAATGGCATCGACCGCATCAATAATGTGGAGCAAGTCAGCATCAAGGATCCGGCATCCGGCACTTATACCGTTAAAGTAGATGGCTTCCTGGTGCCAAGCCTCACTCAGGACTACGTGGTTGTATACACCTTCCTCTACGACGAAGTGAAGTTGGTCTACCCACAGGCAGGGGACGGGCTCGTACCTGGTGAGTCCACCACCATCCGCTGGGACGCTTATGGCTCCAACGGCTCCTTTACATTGGAATACTCTGCTAACGGAGGTAACTCCTGGAACACCATCGCCACCAGCATCGTGGGTAGCCGCCGGCATTTCAACTGGAACGTGCCTAATATCACCAGCGGCACTATTCGGGTCCGTGTCCGGCGTGGCAGCCAGATGAGCAGTACCAATGGAAACCTGGCGATCGTTGGACAACCCAACTTCCAGGTCAGTACCATCCCTGGCAATCAGGTTCGTTTGACCTGGAGCCCCGTCAACGGAGCCAACATTTACAGAATATACCGCCTGGGCGCTAAGTTTATGGAGCTGCAGGGGACTACAAGTGGCACCAGTTTTGATATGACGGCACCTTCTGGTGAAGAAGGCTGGTATGCTATTGAAGCGGGGATCGCAGGCAGTGGTTTTGGTCGGCGCACGGAAGCCAGGCCTCATACCTTCTTCGCTTGCCAGACCGAAATTGATATTACCCTCAACTTCGATTTCAGGCCTCAGGAGACGAGCTGGGAAATCCGGGATGATTCCGGCAATGTGGTGGCTGCCGGAGGGCCTTATCCTGAACAAGGGCCTATGTCTTCCCTGACGGTAACAGAATGCCTGCCCTATGGCTGTTTCGAATTTATTATCAAGGATTCCTATAATGATGGTATGTGCTGTGGCTCAAATGGCAATGGCTCCTATGAGGTACGGGATGAAAATGGCGTACTGCTGGCCGGTGGCGGCCAGTTTGGAAGCCAGGAGGCCACACCTTTCTGCCTGAATAACTCAGGCGGGAGCGAGTTTACCGTGCAAGTCACCAATGTCAATCCGGTAACCTGCAACGGTGGCAATAACGGAAGTGCAACCGTAGTAGCTACAGGCGGCAGTGGCAGTTATACCTATACCTGGAGCAATGGCGCGACAGGGTCAAGTGTGAACAATCTTCCTGCCGGCACCTATCTCGTTACGGTTTCGGATGGGAACCAAAGCATAACCGAAATGCTATCTGTCGCTCAGCCTAACCCATTGCAGGTCAGTTTTAATAAAGTGGAGCCCAGTTGCAGTGGGGTAGCAGATGGCATCATTAGTGTAACGGTAAGCGAAGGCCTGGAGGTCGATTATGCCTACCAATGGAGCAATGGCAGTACGGGGTCTTATGTTACCGGGCTTACTGCCGGGGCCTATAGCGTTACGGTGGCCAATGGAGACGGGTGCACGACTCAGGCTCAGACCACCCTCGGAGAGCCGGCCCCCGTGGCCGTACAAGTGACAGCCACACCGGTTTCCTGTTTCGGCAATAACGACGGCAGCGCCTCCATTCAATCCATTGGAGGAGGTTCTGGCAATTATACTGTGCAGTGGAGCAATGGCTCCGGTAACCTGTCGATAAATAACTTAAGCCCCGGTGCCTACACCGTCACCGTCGCGGATATCAACGGTTGTTCAGTTCAGCGCAGCGCAATCGTTGGTACTGCAACGCCGATTGACATAACATTGAGCGCAACCAATGTCGCTTGCAATAATGGCGGCACAGGCAGTATTACCGCTACGGTCACCGGTGGAGCCTCCCCCTACAGCTACAATTGGAGCAACGGGGCACAGGGCAGCGTCGCTACGGGCCTTCAACCGGGTGTTTACACGCTTACGGTAACGGATGCCAACGGCTGCAGCGCTGTCGAACAGGCCATCGTGCAGACCGCTTCTTCTATGTCGTTGTCCGTCTCAGCCGCTGCAGCAAGTTGCTCCGGCGGCAGTGCTTCCGCTACGGTGAGTGTTACCGGAGGAGCACCGCCTTACAGCTATTTGTGGAGCAATGGAGCGACGACCTCCACCGTGACCGGACTGATGCCTGGTGGATTAACCGTTTCTGTAACGGATGCCAACAGTTGTGTCGAAATTGCTTCCGTCAATGTACCCCAAACACCGTCCATTACGTTAAGCTTCATCCGGAATAATCCGGATTGTGCAGGTGCCAGCGATGGCGCTCTGACACTGATCGTAGGTGGTGGGCAGGCTCCCTACAGTTACGAATGGAGTAATGGCAGCACAGCTCAGAACCTGAGCGGGCTCAGCGCTGGTGCCTATTCGGTTACCGTAACCGACCAAAACGGCTGCCAAACTTCCAGCACGATCAACCTGACCGCCCCCACAGCTATTACTTTGCAAGCAGCATCAACCGATGCTACCTGTTCTGGTGCAGCCAACGGTGTCGCTTCTGTAACTGCATCAGGGGGTACCGGAAATTATACCTACCTGTGGAGCAATGGTGGGACTATGAGCACGATCTCCGGGCTCAATCCTAATGTCTATCAAGTAACGGTGACGGACCAGAATGGCTGCACCGCAGTCGCTTCTACAGAAGTGATGAAAATTAATGAGCTTGAAGTTGCGCTTATCGCTGAAAATGTTTCCTGTAACGGTGGAAGCGATGGCCAGGTCACCGCGGTCGTCTCCGGTGGTTCTGGCAACTACGGCCAGTATATTTGGAATACCGGTGCCAACACAGCGGCACTTGAAAATATTTCCGCCGGCGGTTACAGCCTTACGGTTGTTGATGTGCTGGGGTGCCAGGCTTCCGCCAATATTGTTGTGCAGCAACCATCGGCACTCAGTGCGAGCGTCACCACTACACCAGCGAGTGTAAGCATCAACGGCAGCGCAACGATCAACGCTAATGGCGGCACATCGCCCTACACCTACAGCTGGAGCAATGGGCTTTCTTCGGCTTCTTCCAGCAACCTGGGGGCAGGCAGCTATCAGGTCACCATTACGGATACGAACGGGTGTGCCACAACCTTGTCCTTTATCATTGAAGATACGGCTCCGTCAAACTGCGACTCCCGGGGCAATTCCACGCAGTACGAATGGATTGAGAAACTTGCATTCGGGGCATTCGAACACCAAAGTGGCAATAACGGAGGGCTGGGCAACTTTAAAGACGATCCCACGCTGCTCATTACACTGGAGTCCGGTACGACCAATCCTTTTGTCCTGACACCCGGCTACGCTGCCTTTGCCTTTAATGAATTCTGGCGTATCTGGATTGACTTTGACCAGGATGGGGACTATTCTGACCCCAATGAACTACTTTACACTTCCGGGCCATCGAATACGGAGGTGACAGGCCTGATGGCTCTGCCTGCAACGGTGGCGGAAGGCACTTACACCATGCGGGTTTCCATGAAGTACGGCAGTCCGCCACTGCCCTGTGCAAATGTGGCTTACGGAGAAGTGGAAGAGTACACCGTAGAAGTAGTGGAGCCGCTAATCTATTGCAGTTCAGAAGCAACGAGCTCCGTTATGGAATGGCTGGCCAGTGTGCAGATCGGCGATATTACCAACAACTCCGGCAACAACGGCGGCTATGGCAACTTCCTGGCCATGCAGCATGCTGCGATCGTTGGTGACGAAATTGATTTTACGCTCACACCCGGTTTCAATGGTTCTCCGATTCCGGAAAACTGGGGCGTCTATGTGGACTTCAATATCGATGGTGACTTTGACGACCCGGGGGAAGAAGTGTACACACGCAATAATTACCCCTTCCAAAATACCGGATCGTTCACGGTTCCGGCTTCAGCTACGCCGGGGCAAACCCGTATGAGGGTCATTATGAGCTACGCTCCGAATATCGACCCTTGTGAAGACTACATCTGGGGCGAAACGGAGGATTATACCCTGATCGTTTCCACGCAGGATCCACCTCCGGGCGTTGACCCGCTGCAAACGTCGAACGATAATCCTGAGCCGAAGCAACAACGATACCATACTGAAAGCCAGGATATTCCAGCGACAGCCGCACCCAAGGTCTTCCCGAACCCCGCCAGCTATCAGGCGACACTGGAATGGACGCAGCCAGATGAGGGCCGTGTACAATTTAGCCTGTTCAAAGCAGATGGCGCCCGGGTTTGGTCCCACGAAGCGGTCCTGTCTGCGGGCTTCCAGCAAATGAATGTGCCTACCTCCGATTTACCACACGGTATGTATTGGGTGGTGGTGGTCAGTAAAGATAAAATGTGGCGTTTGCCCCTTCAGGTCGCACACTGAAGGTAAACCGCTACCCTAAGAATTAAGGTATCAGGTTTCTGAAGCTGCCGGTGCTGCATTTATGCAGTAACCGGTGGCTTTTTTTATGCGGCCAACTGAAGGAGCGATTGGATGATTTGCCCGGGCGCATACCCCAAAACCTCAGGCACCCCACTCTTCCGGTTGAGCCATGCGGTAGGTAAACCGGCAGAGGCGGCACCGGCGATGTCCCAGGTATTGGCAGAGATAAAACCAGTTTGGGCGGGTTCTAACTCCAGCCCCTCAGCTGCCATATGGTAAACGGCAGGAGTGGGTTTGTATACCTGCAGTGCATCGGCGCTGAGTAGTTGCTCGAAGTAGTTATCTATGCCACTAAAAGCACAGGCCCGCTCCAGAAGGGAAGGGTTGGCATTGGAAAGGACGGCCAGGCGGTAGCGCTCTGCAAGCAGGGGGAGGGCTTCGAGGGCATCCGGGAAAACTTTTAGTTCGTAATAGGCGCTCATAATGGTCCGGATTTGGTCCAGCCTGGCGTGGGTGCCGGTGGATTGCAGGGCATAGACCAGGGCATCTTCTGTGAGGGCATAGAAGTCTTTGTACCGGTCCATGAGCGAGCGAAGCCAAGTGTACTCCAGTTGCTTTTGCCGCCATACCGGAGCAATTTGAGAAGCCTGTGGGCCAAATTCAGCCTGCAGCGCCTGATCGATACTGCTGACATCGAAGAGGGTGCCGTAGGCATCAAAGACCAGGGCATGAGCTTCGGCAAAGGCAGGGGAGCGCATAGGGGCATTATTTTTGAAGATGATGAAAATACAAGAGCAGGGCATTGACGGTGTGCGGGTGCTCAAACTGCCCGCTGAAGAGCCGCCTTCGGACTTCCGCTTCCGGGATCCAGTGCAGGTATACATCTTCGCCCTCATCAAGCGTCGGCGGTTGTATTACTTTTACATCTTCGGCCAGCCAGTGAAAAATGTAGCTGTCCTGAAAGACCGGATTAGAGGGGATCTTACCCAGAAAGTGCCAGGACGAAGCCTTCGCACCGGCTTCTTCTAGAAGCTCTCTGCGGGCAGCCACCTCCTGTGCTTCCCCTGCATCAACCATGCCTCCTGGGAGTTCCAGGGTGTACCGGCCAATGCCAAACCGGTATTGTTCCACAAACAGCAGGGCACCGTCGGAGGCGCGGCGGGCTACGACATTCGCCGCATCCGGAGATTCCAGCACCACCATGCGCTCTACCTTTTGGTTGCGCGGGTTGCGCATATGATCAAACCGGACATTGAAAATCTTCAACGCAGGGCCGGGCTCAGAGCGTAGCCGTTCCCAGTCGGGGCGGACTGTTGCCTTCATGTAAGGGTAGCTTATTTATCGTCGTCATCCAGGATGGCATCGTCAATAATTTCGTCCCCATCTCCGTCGAGATCGTCGAAGCCTTTCACCTTGCCTGTGTTCGGTTTAGGCTTGTAGTCCGGGTCTTTGCGGATGGTAACGTCTTTGCCGGCCGGGGTACCTTCATCGGCATAGTCGCCTGAGGCATAGCGCTCGGCCTTATCGAAGAAGCTGTCCATGCCACCGAGCGGGTCTTTTTTACGGTCCCGCTCCAGATTTTCGGCATTGGAGCGTTGGCCGCGTTCTTTCACCCGGCGTTCCAGTTCTTCATCCATGGCTTTGGCTTTTTCCGTCAGGTCATCCATGGATTCTTTTTCGGCTTCTTCGTTGGCTTTGTCCACGAGGTCCTCGAAGCGGTCCATGAAGCTGCTGCCTTTCTCTTTGGCCTTGTCCCAGAGTTTTTCGCCTTCCTCAAAGAGACGCTCGTTGATTTTATCGCTGGCATCAATGACCCGCTTGCCTACCCGCTCTGAGACATCCGCTGCTTTACGCCCGGCCTCACCTGCAGCTTTGGAAAACTCCTCACTGAATTCATCGAATTTAGTCCGCTGATCAGGGCCTTTTGCCGTGGATCGGGGTTCTTCTTTCGGGGGCGTGGTTTTACCGGTGAAGATATCTTCGAAGGATGGTTCTTCTTCAGCCGGGTTTTCCTCTTTTTTCTTGTCGTTCATATCGTCGTTTTTAAGGTCTTCGGGCTCTTTAGAGCTATTGAAGGCTTCGTTGACCAGCTCTTCAGCAAAGCCACGGGCTTCTGCTGCTTTCTTTTTCACCTTAGGGCGGTATTCATCATCCAGTTCTTCCATGCGTTGTTTGGCTTTTTGGTAGTATTCTTTCGATTGTTCGCTGAGCTCCTCGCCCAGCTTTTTGCCTTGCTCCTCTGCCTTGCGGCCAGCAGAGCGGGCAACGGACTTTGCGCCGAACAGCAATTTCTTTAAATCATCTTTCAGGCTCATAGCATCATGCGTTTTGCAATTGGAATCAGAAAATAAGGAAATTCCGGCAGCTTGTAAAGCGGTAATAGACGAGTCGTTAAATTTCTTTGGCCTCTGCCTGGTTTTCGATATCCAGAAATTGCTCAATTTGCTGTTCAACGTACAAGCCTTCCTCGGGGTTTTTAAAGCCCTTCATGAGTTCGAGCCGTTTCCCGGAATGCAGCCGGGCGTGCAGGGCGTACCGCAGGTTGGGGCGGCCGTTGGTGGTACTGGCCACGTATTCTTCCACATGAAGCTGCCGGATATCCTGAGCGTCGATCTCTTGGTTGCCCCGAAAGGGGACGGGCAGAGGTGTATGTTCAATGAATAATTTCCGGCGGGTGACTTGTATGAGGGTCTTGTTGATCAGGTTGGAAACCAGCACATATAAAAAGCCAACTCCTACCAAAAGGTGCAGGCTCAAAAACAAAAGTACCTGAAGCTCCCCGCTCATGACGGCAAAGACAGCAAATGGGATAACAAAAATATTCCAGACTACAGTAAACAGGGTGAGAAACCCATCTACCCGGTTGCGCCAGCTGATCTGAATATTCAACTCGCTCAGCAAGGCTTGGGCCTGAATACCGGGCGGCATTGGAATATCGCCGCGGTCCTTCGCCTGTGGAGGGGTGGGGGCCGTATCCGATTTGGGGGGAGGAGCGGGGGCGCGGTCTTCAAAACTAAACACCAAACCACAATTACTGCACTTAGCCAGCAGCATGTTAATGTTAATTTGGTCAGGGGCTATTACAGACCGGCATTCGGGGCAGGACAGCTTTTCTTGCATAGGATTTTGGGAATGTATCACCGAAAGTAAAAAAAAATTAAACCTCAGGCAACGGATGGGCGACTTGCCGGGTCTAGAGGGTGTACATACAATCCAATTGCCGGAAAATACCGGAGGTTTAGACAAATCTCTATACTGAATGAGAAGGCTTTTTACATACTTTGGAATTGCGATGCTACTGACGGGGTGCGTGGAAGAGGTTGACCAATTCCAGCCCCTTGAGCTTACTTCCGGCAATATCAACCGCTTCTTTGAGGCGGTACAATCCAATCCTATACCGATTAGTTGGGACGCATCGCAAGAAAAACTTATAACATTGCCCGGCTACGGCCGGGTAATTGTTCCTCCCAACGCTTTTCTGTTCCCGGATGGGGCGGAAGTGTCGGGAACGGTTCAGGCAAAAGTGCTTGACCTTTACAGCAAAGAAGATTTACTACGTAATAGAATTACCACCGCCAGTGCGGAGGGTATTGTTGAGTCTGCAGGAACAGTTTTTATCGAAGTGGAACAGGGCGGGCAGCAGCTTCGCCTGAAATCCGACAAGCTGATCCGGATTCAGATGGCTACGGCACGGTACAATTCGCAAATGCGCCTGTTCACCGGCAAAGCCGCGGAAGATGGCACGATGGAATGGATGGAATACAGCCTGGGCGAAGCGCCGGTACGCTCTGTCGAACTGGAAGACCCGTTCTCCGGGCAGCCCGTTCCCGGGTTTGAGTTTTCCAGCCCTGAACTGGGCTACCTCAAGTGTGGCACTTACCTGTCAGAAGAACAGGGCACAGCCGAGGTTTGCCTCAATCTGCCTTACAACTTCGATGCTAAGAATACGGTTGCTTTCATCGCTCTGCGCGATTATAATGGCTTAGTAACCATCCCTTTTGAAGAGGAGAATGCGTTGCGCCCCGATTGTTGCCGCGACGGCCTGCCTGCGGGCGAGCCTGCCAAAATTATCGTGATCGCAGAAGGAGAGGAAGGCATGTACTTCCTGGAAGAAAAGACCGTCACTATTATGGAGAATCTGACCATTAGTATAACGCCCGAAGCGGCGTCCCTGTCCGATATCATGCTTGCCCTCGAGGGGCTGTAAGCATGATATTCGGATAGTTTTAAATTCGAACACCACGTTTTCCTTCAAATATTGTAATACCGCCGGCATTGATTTTTTGCCGGCGGTTTTTTTATGAAACGACTATTCAACCGATCATTACCTCTTTTGCTGGATGGCGCCCTGGCTACGGAGCTGGAGCACCGGGGCGCAGACTTGTCCGGAGGCTTGTGGTCTGCCCGTATTTTGCAGGAGCAGCCTGAGCTTATCCGGTCTGTTCATCTGGATTATTTCCGGGCAGGGGCTGATGTGGCGATCACAGCGAGTTATCAGGCGGCACGGGCGGGCTTTCTAAAGGCAGGCTATACCGAAAAACAGGCGAAGGAACTGGTGCAACGCAGTGTCGAACTGGCACAGGCGGCACGGGCGGCTTATCTTGAGGAGAGTGGTTTGCCGGAGGGCACTGCGCCGCTCATCGCGGGTTCCGTTGGCCCCTACGGTGCTTACCTGGCAGATGGATCGGAATACAGAGGGCATTACGGTTTAACCGATGAAGCACTTCGGGATTTCCACTTTCCCCGTATTGAGTGGCTGTTGGCTGCTGCTCCCGACCTGCTGGCTTTCGAAACCCTGCCCAGCCTTCAGGAAGCGGAAGTGCTGCTCAGGCTGCTCGAAACCTTTCCGGATGTGCAAGCCTGGTTTAGTTTTACCGCCAAGGATACCGCTCACATTAGCGAAGGGCAGCCCATATCGGCAGTAGGGCAACTTTTGGGCACGCACCCTCAGGTCGTAGCCCTGGGGTTCAATTGTATGCCGCCGCACCTGGGCACCGCGCTGTTATCCAACTTAAAACCGCACACCTCCAAGCCGCTGATCATTTATCCGAACAGTGGAGAAGGGTGGGATGCTGAACGGCAGTGCTGGCTACCTGCCTATCGGGTGCCACAAGGGTTTGGCGCTTTGCCGGAAGCCTGGCTGGCGGCTGGGGCAGGACTGATCGGCGGCTGTTGCCGTACCCGGCCTGAGGATATTCGGGCGTTGCGGGAGAGGCTTCTTTCGATTACTCTTAGGGGAAATTAGTTAATCCAATACCACTTTATAACCCTTGCCCAAACTCCACCAACTGCTCCCGGTAAGTCTGAAAAAACTCCTCCACATAGGGGCGGTCGTGGTAGTAGCCCTGGTCGAACTGTAGCAGGGCGTTCTCCAGAGCTTCCCTGGCCTGGGTCGTATCGCCCAATTCCGCTGCTGCCTGGCTCAGCCAGAACCATAAATCAGCGCTTTTCCCTTCTGCATTGCGCAAGCCGCGTTCAAAAGTCGCTTTGGCCCCTTTCCAGTCCTCCAGTTTAGCCCGGGCAATGCCTTTGAACAGGAAGGTTTCGGTGCCGATGTAGCTCTCTTCCACGGTCTTTAGCTCTTCGGTAATGTGCTGGTCAAAAAACCGGATCGCCTCTTCGTACTGCCCCATTTGCAGGTAGCAGATGCCGCTCATGAATAGCACGGAAGTGGCCTGTGGATAATCGACAAAGTTGGGCGTAAGGGTGTCCAATGCCTGAAAGTCGGCAAGGGCCCGCTCGTAGTCCCGGTAAAAATAGAGATACAGGTAGCCCCGCCAGCCCTGCCATTGCACAGGATCTCTGGATATTGCATTTTGATAATGGCGGTAAAAGTCTTTAGCCATACCGCGCTTTACGGTTGGTGCGCCCAGTTCCCGGTGCGGGATAGGGCTTGAAGGGTCATAGTGCATGGCTTCCTGCATGACCAAAGTATGGCCAACCGCCCCCTGATAATAAAAATGACGCCCACCCATAAGCTGTTCTGACAGGGCAGGGTAGTCTGCTTTAGCGATCTCTTTTTCGTAGAGTGCAGGCTTGGGCTGACAACTGCCCAGCAGAAGCAAAATGAAAAAGCTAAGGAAGTAATTCGACCAGTTCACCATCTTTGAGTTTATAGGTTAAGTAAGCATAAGCATCGGCGGGCTCGCCTTTGAGCTGCCCACGCTGCCAATCGGTGAGACCAGCGGTGATTTCACCCAGATGCACAACCGTTTGTTCCGGGAATTGAGTAGGCTGGAAATCCAAATCAGCCTGCTCAAGGGTGAAGCGCCCAGTCTCCCCTTCGCAGTTGATCACAAAGCGGAACGTCAGATAACCGGAAGCATTTTCCAGCTTGCCAGGCTCGAGCTGTGGGCGTATCGCTTTCCAAAGTGCGTACTTTCCGCCCCGATAGTGAATATCCGGATCGGCGTTGTAGTAATCAATGATGGCTTCGGTAGTTGTGCAAAGCTTGAAATCAGGCCGGTAGCCGAGGGTGTGTTCAGGATCAATATAAGCTACCCGCTCAAGCCCATGTTGTTGCTGCTTCCGGAATTCAGGCATGGGCATTTGCGCGATCAGCTCAAGCGTGCCCTGAAAACGATCGGACTGGAAATGCTGATGGTAAAGGCCCAGTCCTTCCACGTAGGTTTCAGTAAAGGTGTTGGAGAAGGAGGTCGTGTCTCCCGCAGCGTAGCGGATTGCCTCGTATTGGCCGTAGAAGATCACCCCCGGCCGGTTCTCTATCAGCGTATCTTTGCGTTGGATTTGCTGTTCGGTCGATTGAATTGTCAGGTCGCCGGCTTTGTTCTCTTTTATCAGCGTAGCCGTATCGGCGAGCCAGTTGCGCATTGTGGGCTGTAGCATAGCAAACCGCGTTGTGTCCGCCCCATCGTACTGTACATCTTCCAAAACCTCCATCGCGCCATGATCAAAGACCACCCTTCGCAGCCGGTTCGGCGTAAAGTCCGCATCGTAATTGGTGATGATCAACTCCTGCTGATCGTTGATTTGGTAAGTGAGGTAGTTAATATTGGTCCATATTTCGGATTGGTCCGGGCGCTGATAGTGGAAGTAGTACTTTTGGGCGATCCCTTCCTGCAAAAAAGCCGGGTGTGGGAAGTAACCGGCTACCGGTTCCGGCAGTGGATGGTGGCGTTGGCATTGGCTCAGCAGAAAGCAAAGGGCTAAGATTGCCGGGAGCCGGAAGAAAAGGGGTTTACGCATGGGCTTGGTGCAATGGTTAGCAAAAGATACACCAATTTCCCGAATCCGTTCAATACCGGTTTTGGTTTTGTGTGTATACCAAATTGCACAAAACAGAAAGTGATCACCGGATATCAATACTAGGGGCAACCCTCTGCATTTAAGCGCGATAGCTGCTGGGGTAGAGCTTCCCGCTCTGCTCCAGCTTATTCACGAATGCTGCCAGACTATTCATTGGTGCAATTTGTTTTGCACACGTTTCGGTTATATCGGCTTAGTCCAGAATTGCAGCGTCTTCGCAGACTCCTCCGCTTCCCCTGCTTCCTGCCAACTGATGAGGCAGTGCAGGTCTTCCGGCTGAAAACCCTGCGCCCGCCAAAGTGGGTCGAGCGGCTGATAGCCTTCGGGCCGCATCGGATGGTCATCGGGGCGGACCACCGCGCAGAAGGTCAGCATGGAAAAACCCTGCAAACGGGCGAAGGCTTCCCGCAGTTCAAGGAATTGTTTGCCATAGCCTTTGCCCCGGTATTCCGGTAGCAGCACCGACTCTCCGAAATAAAAGATTTTGGTGATATCCCATCCGGCTTCCAGAAAAGGGGCTTTGATGTTGTCGGTCTCTTCCACGAGGGGCAGCCCGGTACTTGCGCCGACCACGGTATCACCGTCCTTCACGACCACCATAAAGTTCTGCTGGGCCTGCAGGAAAGTGTCCACATAAGCCACTTCATAGGCCATATCGCCATCGTATAGATAGGGGTATTCGCGGAAGACCTGAATACGCAGGCGTGCCAGGTCTTCCACATAGCCCGATGCTTCTCCACCACTAAGCTGCAGGATGTCAGGCATCGTTTACCGGCGGTTATTCAGTTCCACTTTGAAAATATGCCCGGGCAGCTGATCTGGGTTGAGCTCCACATAATTCCAGTCATTGAACCAATGGTAAATCTGGCCCGTCAGCAAGTCTGTTACCCTCAGGTTGACAGTACCGGTAAGGCCGAGCAGTTGCTTGGGGACTTCCACAAAACCAGATTGGCGGTAGTCGGTATCGAAGTTTACTACGCACCAGATGATGTTACTTTTGTCCTCGGTGAGCTTTACATAGCTCATCAGCGACTCGTTGTCGGTGCGGGTGAAGTGAATATTCCAGGTATCCTGCAGGGCCGGCTGTTCCTTGCGTATATGGTTGACCTTAGTGATCAGCTCCGTAAGGCGGTTGCGGTGGTTCCAGTCGTAGTGGCGGGTTTCGTACTTTTCGGAATTCAGGTATTCTTCCTTGCCATTGGTATTGGGGCTGTGCTCCATGAATTCGTAGGAAGGCCCGTACATACCATAGTTGGAAGACAGGGTCGCCGCCAGCATAAAGCGTTTCGCGAAGGTGGAAGGCCCGGCGTTCATCAACTCATAAGCCAGGATATCCGGCGTATTGGGCCAGAAGTTGGGGCGGAAGTACTCCCGGGACTCGGTGCGGGTCAGTTCGGTCATGTACTCTTCCAGTTCACGGCGGGTATTGCGCCAGGTGAAATAGGTGTACGAATGGTTAAAGCCTACTTTTGCCAACTCCGCCATGACCTTAGGCCGGGTAAAGGCCTCAGCCAGGAAGATGGTGTCGGGGTATTGTTTTTGTACCTCCGCTATGCACCATTCCCAAAAGCGGAACGGCTTGGTATGTGGATTGTCCACCCGGAAAATGCGGATGCCGGCTTCGCACCAGTGGAGGACCACGCTCTTGAGCTCTTCCCAGAGGTTTTTCCAGTCTTCGGTCTCAAAGTTAATCGGGACAATGTCCTGATATTTTTTGGGTGGGTTTTCCGCGTAAGCGATCGTCCCGTCCGGGCGCCAGACGAACCACTCCGGGTGTTCCTTGATATAGGGATGGTCGGGGGCGCACTGAAATGCAAGATCAAGCGCTACTTCGATGCCCATACCCCGGGCTTTCTCAATCAGCGCTTCGTAGTCCTCCTGCGTGCCCAGTTCGGGATGAATGGCCTTATGGCCGCCCTCGTCGCTACCGATGGCCCAGGGAGAGCCCGGCTCGCCGGGTTTGGCATTCGTACTGTTATTTTTGCCTTTGCGGTTGACCTTGCCAATGGGGTGTACCGGAGGCATATAGAGCACATCGAAGCCCATTTCCTGAACACGGGGCAGCAGGCGTTCCACATCCTTAAAGGTACCGTGCCGGCCAGGCTCCTGTGCAGTTGAGCGCGGAAACAGCTCGTACCAGGTGCTAAACATTTCCTTTTCCCAGCCCACCCGTACCCGGAGATTGTGGTCGTAGATGGTTTCGAACTGCTTAAAGGGTGTAGACTCAACGATCTGCTTGAAGCCCGGGCTAAGTACGAGCTGTACTGCCTCATCGTACTTTCCTTCCTCCTCCAGCTGATCCGCCACCTCCTTCAGGTCTTTGGCTTTAGGCTTCGGGTATTGAGCTGCAGCACGGCGGAGGAAGCCCGCCCCGATTTTGAGCTCTACCTTCATATCCTGGCCTGCTTCCTTTTTTTTAAGGAAGCCATCATACCAGTGCAGGAGGTGGTCGATCCATCCGGAAACTTTGTAGTGGTAGAGGCCTTTCTGCTCCACTTTGAAACTGGCGGTCCACACATCATTTATGCCTTCCTCCATAAAGACCTCGGTCCAGCGTTTCTGGCTCTCGTGGCGGTAGAGGAGCGAAGCGCGGATGTGGTCATGCCCGTCACCAAAAATATCGGCGGTGACATCCACCCGTTCACCCGGTACCCGTTTGATAAAATAATTGCCGTGGTCTATTTCCGGCTGTACATTTTCGATAACAACTCGGTTTCTCATGTTCGTTTTTTCGCTTAAGAGAGGAAGGTTTTGTATGCAAACAAAAGTAGGGAGAATAATCGTAACTGAAAATTGAAAACCCGCCTTTCCGGCAAATGCAAACAGAAGGTTAAGCCCCCTGCTGAAGGGTTAACAACCTGGCGACTGCCACATTTATGCTGTATCTTTAGAAACATGATGAACAAGCCCGATTTCAGGAACCTTTTCCCGGCAGCCCTTGTCGTTGCAGCCCTGCTTAGCCTTGGTATGGTGCAATTCCAATGGGTGAAGTCGGGCATTGTGGTGGAAAAGCAGTTGTTCGACCGGGAGCTGCGCCAATTGCTGGAAGAAACGGGGGCAGGCATTGCACAAACCCCTGATGTAGCGCAAGGTATTCTGGAGCTGCAGCGCATGAGGCGGAAAGGGCAGGCGGTTCCGGACTCACTCCGGTACGGGCTCCGGCTGAAGCTTGAAGAACGGCTGCGGGCAGGCCTGGAAGCACAACAAAAGCGAATGCCCTTTTCCATTGCCTTATCGGAATCCATCTGGCATTATCCGCTCCTCGTTGGAGACCGGTTCGATTGGTCGGAGGCAGCAGCGTACCGCACTTATGCTTACCGGATTGAGGGTACGCTTGCAGAAGCTTGTGCCTGTCAGCTTTACCTGCATTTACAACTGCGTGATTTTTTACCACATTTGTTGGAGCGCCTCTGGCTTCTACTGGCGCTGACGGTATTAGGAGTGGCGATGTTGCTCCTTGGGTTTGTATTACTGGTGCGCAAAGTGCGGCGGGAACAGCGGTTGGTAGCGGTCAAAAACGACTTCATCAACACCTTGACGCACGAGCTGAAAACACCGGTATTTTCCAGTAGCTTATTACTAAAACTGGCAGAGCGGGCCTTAAGCGATAGTCAGCCGGAGCAGGTAAAAATGTACCTCGGACGGCTGTCCGCCGAAAACCAGCAGTTGAGAACCCAGATAGAGCAGGTGCTGGAACTGGCGAGCCTGGAGCAGCCGGTATATCAGCTGGAACGTCGGGCACTTGCAGTTACTGAATGGCTGCATCAGACCTGTGCAGCCTTTGAGCCGAAAGTTAAGGCTGAAGGAGGAAGCCTGCAGTGGTCTTTTATTGGGCCCGATGGTTTTCTGACTGCTGATGCCGGCCATCTGTCTAATGCCCTGGCCAACCTTCTTGACAATGCCCTGAAATACGGTGGGCAACCGCCGGTGATTCAGGTGGAAGCCATAAGTGGGCCAAAGGGGTTGACCCTGAAAGTCAAAGACAACGGCGATGGAGTGCCTGAAGCCAGGCAGGCCGATGTTTTTCAGAAATTTGTACGCCTGCATGCCGGTGCTATACAGGGTTTTGGGCTTGGGCTGAGCTATGTACAGCAGGTAGCCAGATTGCACGATGGGCAGGCCGGGATGCACAACCATTCCGAAGGCGGGGCGGTCTTTTGGCTGTACCTGCCCGATTTCGAACCAGGAGAAACCTCTCCAAAACAACTACAGTATGGCTAAGATTTTGCTTGTCGAAGACCACGATACACTGGGTTTTGCCCTGCAGGCTTATCTGGAGATGAAAGGCTTTGAAGTCCTTTGGTCCAAAGATGGCGACAGCGGTTTGCGGGCCTTTGAAAAACACCCTGTAGACTTGTGCATCGTTGATGTGGGACTGCCCGGGCGCGATGGGTTTAGTTTGGCCAGGGAAATCCGTAGGCAGTCGGCTAAACAACCCCTGATTTTCCTGACTGCCCGCGCCCTTAAAGCAGATCGCCTCAAGGGGTTTGACCTGGGTGCCGATGACTACCTGGTCAAGCCGGTGGATGAGGAAGAGCTGGTGGCGCGTATCCGGGCTATTCTGAGGCGGGCGCAGCCGGAGGTGCCCACGGCCGAGACAATTTCCATCGGGCAATATACTTTTGATGTGCAGAATCAGGAATTGGTTTTCCCCGGGCAGCTACCCCGCCGCCTCACCGAGCGCGAAGCTCATCTGCTGTTGTTGCTTTGCCAGCAAAAAGGGCAGCTGTTGTCCCGGCAGCAGGTGTTGAAGGAAGTCTGGTCGCAGAACGACTACTTCACACGCCGCAGCATGGACGTTTTCATTTCCCGCCTGCGCAAGTATTTGTCGGCTGACCCAGCGATTGAAATCCGGAATGTGTATGGGAGTGGATTTGTGCTGGAGGTGGGGTAGTTGAGGTCTCTATTACGAAAACGGGCTTTCCTGTGTGCAGGAAAGCCCGTTTATTAGCCGTTTGTATTGGCCGGATTACATTTTCAGGTCAAAGCGGTCGAGGTTCATGACTTTAGTCCAGGCATTGATAAAGTCCTGTACAAACTTCTCTTTAGTATCTTCAGAAGCATAGACTTCAGACAAGGCACGCAGCTCAGAGTTGGAGCCGAAGATCAGGTCGGCGCGGGTAGCTTTCCATACCTTTTCGCCCGTGTTCCGGTTGATGACGTCAAAGTGTTGCTTTTTGTCATCCTGTGGTTTCCACTCGTAGTCCATGCTTAGTAAGTTGACGAAGAACTCGTTAGTCAGTTGATCTTTGCTGTTGATCATCAGACCGGTTTTTGAACCATCATAGTTAGCTCCAAGAGCCCGCATACCTCCTACGAGGACGGTCATTTCCGGCGGAGTAAGTGTAAGCAACTGTGCTTTGTCAACCATTAGCTGCTCGGTAGATAAGGTGTACTGCGTCTTTTGGTAGTTACGGAATCCGTCAGCCATTGGCTCCAGCAGGTTGATGGATTCGATGTCGGTTTGTTCCTGCAGGGCATCCATTCTACCAGGAGAGAAGGGCACTTCTACATCGAAGCCAGCGTTCTGAGCTGCTTTTTCCACGGCAGCGGTTCCCGCGAGTACAATCAGGTCTGCTATGGAGATTTGCTTAGACTTGTTCTTGCTGTTAAAATCTTCCTGAATTTCTCTCAGGGTATTCAGCACTTTTTCCAGTTGCGGGGGATTGTTGACCTCCCACTCTCTCATCGGGAGCAGTTGGATGCGTGCACCATTGGCGCCGCCTCTGCGGTCGGAGTGACGGTAAGTAGAGGCAGAAGCCCATGCCGTAGTTACCATTTCGGAAATGCTCAGCCCGGAGTTCAGCAATTGTTCCTTCAGTCTGGCAATATCTTTCTCGTCGGCCAGTTCGTGGTCTACTTCGGGGATAGGGTCTTGCCAGATGAAATTTTCCTTTGGTGCCTCAGGGCCTACATAGGTAGATTTGGACCCCATATCCCGGTGGGTGAGCTTGAACCAGGCTTTAGCGAAAGCTGCTTCCAGTTCTTCCGGGTTTTCAAGGAACCTTCTGGCAATCTTTTCGTATTCAGGATCAAAGCGGAAAGCCAGGTCTGTAGTCAGCATTGTTGGCTTATGCTTTACATTGGGGTCGAAAGGATCAGGGATGAATGCATTATCACCTTTAGCCACCCACTGATGCGCTCCGGCAGGGCTTTTTGTAAGCTCCCACTCATAGCCAAATAGAATTTTGAAGAAGCCGTGGTTCCATTGTGTAGGAGTGCCCGTCCAGGTTACTTCCAGGCCTGAAGTAATGGCATCCTTACCTTTTCCTGTGCCATAGGTGCTTTTCCAGCCGAGCCCTTGTTCTTCGATACCCGCAGCTTCAGGGTCAGCGCCTACATGAGAAGCCGGTCCCCTTCCGTGGGTTTTGCCGAACGTATGGCCACCTGCATTTAAGGCGGTGGTTTCTTCGTCGTTCATGCCCATCCTGGCGAAAGTTTCCCGGATAGCTTTGGCTGCTTCCAGAGGGTCAGGGTTGCCGCCCGGTCCTTCCGGATTGACATAAATAAGCCCCATCTGCGTAGCAGCCAGCGGGTTTTCCAGTTCGCCATTCTGATGGCGAACATCGTCCAGCCACTCCGTCTCAGCACCCCAGTACACATCACTTTCAGGTTCCCATACATCCTCGCGCCCGCCGGAGAAACCAATTGTTTCGAAGCCCATAGACTCCAGGGCTACGTTGCCGGTCAGGATCATAAGGTCTGCCCATGAGATTTTACTGCCGTACTTCTGTTTGACGGGCCAAAGGAGGCGCCGGGCTTTATCCAGGTTGGCATTGTCAGGCCAGCTATTGAGAGGCGCAAACCGCTGCTGCCCGGCACGGGAACCACCCCGGCCATCGCCAGACCGGTAAGTGCCCGCACTGTGCCATGCCATACGGATGAAGAGCGGGCCATAGTTGCCGAAGTCCGCCGGCCACCAGTCTTTGGAGTCGGTTAGTACGGCTTCGATATCTTTTTTGAGTGCTTCATAATCCAGGCTATTGAAAGCCTCAATATAATTGAAATCTTCCCCCATTGGATTGGACTTCATACTGTTTTGCCGGAGCACGTTAAGATTAAGCTGATTGGGCCACCAATCCTTGTTTGTAGAAGGAGGTGTTTTTTGCATCATCGCTTCCCTGCGCTCTGTAACGGCTGTTTTAGAGCTGCTTCCATGCCCGAAAGGGCATTCACCAGCCATATCCTGGGCGAGAGCAGGAACACTGAGTAAAAGGAGCCCAATGAAAAGTAATTGTTTCATAAATTCTAATGTTTTTTAGTGGTTTCGTTGAATGGATGATAATATGTGCTTAACTCAGAGTAGGAGCGTATTTGCATGTTTTCTAGTGTTGAGGGTGTAAAGATGACCTATGAATTTATATTGACAAAGAGAATATTTTTTATATTGTGTATTGATAAAATCAATAACAGAGATGAATTTGCAGCAACTGGAGTATATCGTCACGGTAGATAAATTAAAGAGTTTTAGCAAAGCGGCTGCGGCCTGCCACGTTACACAGGCCACTTTGAGCACGATGGTCAAAAAGTTGGAATCAGAGCTTGAGCTTGTCTTATTTGACCGCAAGACGAACCCTATTCTTACTACGGAGTGTGGGCGTGATATCATTGATGAAGCGCACAAGGTACTTAGGCATAGCAGCAGGCTTAAGGAGCTTGCCTCCGAAGCCAGAGGTGTTATTGAGGGCGAGCTCAACATAGGTATTATTCCTACAATTGCGAGTAATCTGTTGCACCGTATTTTACCTCAGTTTTTGAGCGCTTACCCTAAGCTTAAGCTGAATGTGCGGGAAATTACGACTCAGCATATCATCGACCAATTGCGAAATGGAGAATTGGATGCAGGGATCGCCTCAACGCCTCTGAGGGAAGATCAGCTGGAGGAAGACATACTGTACTACGAAAAGCTAATGGTATACGGAAATACTACCTCTTCGGAGACGAGGTTCCTTACACCTAAGGATATCGCTGATGAGCAGGTGTGGTTATTGGAAGAAGGCAACTGCCTGACTGATCAGGTGATTAATATCTGCGCCCTCAATTCAAGGCAAATGGATTCGAACCTGAGTTTCAGCCCGAATTCTTTTGATAGCTTGCTCAATATCGTGGATAACCTCAATGGCTTAACGTTGATTCCCGAACTATACTGTAAAGACCTGCCGGCTGAGCGGCAGGTAAAGGTCCGGGATTTCAATCCGCCCTATCCGGTCCGGGAAGTTAGCCTGGTGTACTTCCGCCCCTATGCTAAGTTACGGCTGATTAGCGCCCTTTCTAATGAGATCAGGCAATTGATCAAGCCAACTTTACAAACGAGTCACTTAAAGAATAGCGAAATGCAGATTGCCAAGCTGTGATGTAGCGCTTGTGGAGCCCGAAAAAGCCTATATTTGCCGCAACAGAACCGGTACAGTTATCATGGAAACAAGAGCGAAAAAAGACCAGGTGCTAAAAAATCTGGCTACTTTAATCCTAGAACAGGAAGCAGCCATTATCTCTGCCAATGAGCAGGACCTGAAGGCTTACGACGGAGCGGATGAATCCATGTATGACCGCCTGAAAGTAAGCCCCGTTAAGGTGAAAGCCATGGCTGATGCTTGTCTGGAAACAGCAGCCATGGAAGACCCTGTTGGCAAATCGCTCTATGAATTCAGTCACCCCAATGGCATGCAGGTGGTCAATCAAACGGTGCCTTTCGGCAAAATACTCATCATCTACGAGTCCCGTCCGGACGTGACCATCGAAGCAGCGGCTACAGCTTTCAAAGCTGGTAATAAAATCTGGCTGAAAGGTGGGAAGGAAGCCCTGCATACCAATACCCTATTGGCTGAACTTTGGCACAGCGCCCTGGAAACCGAGGGCGTGGATACAGGTTATGTGAACTACCTGAATCTGGATCGCGCCGCCACTCAGAAGCTTATTAAGGACAACCCCTACCGTTTCGACCTCATCATCCCACGCGGTGGGGAGCGCCTGATCGCTTTCGTGCGGGAGCACAGCAATATCCCGGTCATCGTGAGCGGCCGGGGCAATAACTTTCTTTACGTCGGCGCATCGGCAGATTACGACATGGCATTGTCTATCATTAAGAATGGCAAAAGCCGGATCAGCGTGTGCAATGCGCTGGACAAGGTCCTGATTGACCGGGGCTGGCCAGAGTTGGAAGATAAGCTTCAGCACCTCAGCAGTGCCCTTTCTGAAGCCGGTTTGGAAGTCATTGCGGATCAGGACGGTTGGGCAGGCCGCCACGATGCTTTGCAGCCGGTACCGGAAGCGATGTGGTATGAGGAGTTTTTGTCACACCGTATTGTTCTCAAAGTTGTGGACAGCATGGAACAGGGCATTACACTTACGAACCAATACAGCGGCGGGCACAGCGCCACGATTGTCACGGAAGACGCGGCTCAGGCCCGGGCATTTATGGAAGAAGTCGACTGTGCCGCCGTTTACCACAACGCCTCCACCCGCTTCACCGATGGCGGGCAGCTGGGGATGGGCGCGGAGATTGCCATCAGCACTCAGAAGCTCCACGCAAGGGGCCCGATTAGTGTGGGGCAACTGGTCTCCAACAAATGGATGGTATACGGAAATGGTCAAATACGGTAGTACGCAGCATGGAGCAAAAAAAGAAAATTGTCATCAAAGTTGGCACCTCTACACTCACGGGCGGGAGCAACCGTATTTCTTATGCCACCATTGAAAACCTGGCCCGGCAGATATTGTCCATCCGTGACCGTTACAACGTTATACTGGTCTCCTCCGGCGCCATAGCCACAGCCCGGCAGTTTGCGGAAATCCATCAGGCCGGTACGGCACAGATTGACTCCAAGCAAGCCCTGGCCGCTATTGGTCAGCCCAAGCTCATACGGATATTCGATGAAGTCTTCGGCAGTTTGGGACTGCAGGTTGCCCAATGCCTGCTCACCTACCGCGATTTTGACAATGACACCGCCCGGGAGAACGTCCGGAATACCCTGCACAAGCTGCTGGAGTTCGGTTACATCCCCATCATCAACGAAAATGACACCGTAGCCGTTGACGAGATCATTTTTGGCGATAACGACAAGCTTTCTGCCTACGTCGCCATCATTAGCGAAGCCGACCTGCTGATGCTGGTCACCGATATTGACGGCATCTACACCCAAAACCCCCACCTGCATCCCGAAGCTGAGCTCATCGAAAACGTTGCTGATACGGAAGCCGTCAAAGCATTTATTGAGGAGCGCGACAACGGGCTCGGCACCGGCGGTATGACTTCCAAGATTTATGCTGCTGAGCTATGCCTGCGCCACGGGTTGGAAATGCGGATTGTGAATGGGAGTCGCCCGGCATTTATCTCAGGGGCGCTGTCGGGGGCATTTCGGCATACGCGGTTTGGGGGGTGAGGGGTTACTTAAAGTACCATTTATACGGACGACGAATTAGTTTGGGACCAAACATGACTTCGTGTCGGCATATACTCGTGCGTCGGGTGGACACCCAAACCTCTCTGTTCCGAGTATAACCCCTTTGTGTTGGCATCCGGAATGGACGAGTAACTAAGTTGGTAACCAAGTCAGTAACTAACTTAACGACCAAGTTAACGACCAAAATAATAGCTTGCAGAAAGAAGCCATAGATGATCGGGTTTTGGAAGTTGTTCGTTTGGCAGTAACCCCCAAATCGAGTACGCAACTCCTGGAAGAACTGGGCCTAAGCGATCTACCAAAAACTACAAAAAATACATCCTTCCTGCCCTTGAAAATGGCTGGATAGAGATGACCGTGCCGGACAAGCTGCGCAGCCGTAATCAGAAGTATCGGGTGACGAAGTTGGGGCAGATGGTGCTGGAGCGCATTACTAGCAAACGCTAAAAGAGATTTATCCTTGAAAATTCGAAGTAGATATTCGAATTTTCAAGGATAATTTGTATTTTCGAGTATGGGTAAAACACTTCTCGATAGGAAACAAGATCAGGCAGCGGTAGCACAATTGATGCGCGTGTTCCCTGTGACTGCCCTCTTGGGCCCCCGTCAGGCGGGAAAAACGACACTTGCCAAGACCTTCCAACCTGACCATTACTTCGATTTGGAGAACCCACGAGACCTCGCTATGCTGCAGCAACCTCAGCTGGCATTGGAAAACCTGGAAGGCCTGATCATGATTGATGAGATACAGCGAAAGCCGGAGCTGTTTTCGTTACTGCGTTATTTGGTCGATCAGCAGAAGAACCAGAAATATCTTATCCTCGGTAGCGCTTCCTCCAGTTTGAAGCAACAAAGCGGCGAATCGCTGGCCGGGCGCATCGGTTATTATTATTTATCCGGGTTCAACTTGTCAGAGGTGGGCGCTGCACATTACCGAAAGCTGTGGTTACGAGGCGGTTTCCCCCGGTCTTATCTGGCAGAGGGGCTGGAGGAAAGCCGGCTTTGGCGGGAAAACTTCATTGCTACTTTTTTGGAGCGGGACTTGGCTGCCTTAGGGAGCTCTATACCTTCCTCTACCATGTACCGTTTCTGGGTGATGCTGAGCCATTATCATGGTCAAACGCTAAACTACAGTGAGTTGGGGCGCTCTTTTGGCATATCGGACCATACGGTGAAAAAGTATATTTCCATTCTGGAAGACACCTTTATGATCCGGATACTTTTGCCGTGGCATACGAATGTAGGAAAGCGCCTGGTCAAGAGCCCAAAGCTATATATCCGGGACGCGGGCCTCTTTCATACCTTGCAAAATATCCATCAGGAAAATGACTTGCTTACAAATCCTAAGCTGGGGGCTTCCTGGGAAGGCTTTGCGGTAGAGGAAACCATTGCTCAGCTGGGCAAGCGGGACAATGAGGTATTTTTCTACGGGACCCACGCTGGCGTCGAACTGGATTTGTACTGGCAGTCCAACGGGCGCTCCTACGGTGCCGAATTCAAATACATGGATGCCCCCAAGCGTACAAAGTCTATGCACCAGGCTATAGAAGATTTGAGCCTGTCACATCTCTACGTCATTTACCCGGGAAGCCGGAGATATGCGCTGTCTGAGCGGATAACGGTACTGCCGGTTCAACAATTAGGGGGACTGTAGCGCTGCTTCCTGGTGCGGTGGGGAAATTTCGCATACTCCTGTAAATATACAGATGAACTACCGTTCCGGCCGTCCCCGAAGGCGCTGCTTTAACGATGTCGGCTTTCGCTTGGTGTTAGCCTAATTCAGGAAAGTAGACAAGCTCCTCTAGTCAATCATTGGAAAGGGTAGCTCACTGGGTAATTGATGGCCTTATTTACTTCCCGATACAAAACCTTGATTAGATTTTTAAATAACTGATTATCAATTGGTATAAGCTAATTTTATTTTTTAGAGGTACAAGATAGGTACAAAAACCTGCAAAATCGCTTATGTCTGCCATATTAAAAATAAAAATAAAGTATTGATTTCTTTGGTATAAGCGAAAATAGATAAAAATAAGGATAGAATCCTGTTTGTTAAGGTAATAATTTTATTCTTTCCGATCTATCGGGTTGAAAATCACATTAAATAAAAAACGTATTTGTAGGCTTTTTGAACTTGCTGGTACAAAACCTTTAGGCTTTATAATAAATTGGATTTTAACGACTTATGTATAAGGAAAACCCAGGGAGGTACAAATGGCTGCAAAACGGCCGAAAATAGGGCGGAGGTACAAAAAAGTGCAAGGGGTGACAATGTGGGGGTATTAAACCCTCCTTTGTCATCAAAGCAGGGGTAAACCAGTGCAAAATTCCGATATTGTGAAAAGCCAAAGAGGCGTAGAACGAAATCCATAAGCGTATGGCATTGCCCATAAACATTAAAGAGCTACTCAACGGACAAGTGATTGAATGGGAGCGTTTGGAATTCAAACGGGACTGGAATCCGGTACCCGTACTGCGTACGCTCTGCGCTTTCGCTAACGATATCAATAACTGGGGTGGTGGATACATAATAATTGGTGTGGAGGAGCATGAGGGGCGGCCCGTATTACCACCAGAGGGTGTTGCTCCTGAACGGATGGATAGTATCCAAAAGGAACTTACGAATCTCTGTCAACGTCTTCAGCCCAATTACCTGCCTATTGCCCAGCCGTATGTTTTCCAAGATAAACACATCCTGGTCATTTGGGCTCCGGCGGGTGATATGCGGCCCTACACCGCACCGGATGGCTTGAACAAAGGTGCACAACGGTTCTCGTACATACGGAGTGCCGCTTCAACGATCAAAGCTAAAGGTGAAAACTTACGCAGATTACAGGAACTCACTGCCCGTATACCATTCGACGACCGGGTTCAGCAACAAGCTACGATTAAAGACCTTAGCCTTGGGCTCATTCGTGATTTTCTGAATGAAGTAGACAGCGAACTCTTTGACCATAGCGCCACTATGCCCTTCGCAGACCTCTGTCGGCAAATGGCGATTGCCAAAGGGCCGGATGAGCAGCTCCGGCCGGTCAATGCCGGGCTGATGTTTTTCAGTGAGGAACCAGAGCGTTTTTTCTCCCGTGCGTGGATTGAGGTCGTGATCAGGGAAGATGAAGCAGGCAAGCGGTTCAGTGAAAAGTATTTCAAAGGCCCCCTGCACATTCAGCTCCGCAATGCACTATCCTACATCCGCAACAATATCATTGAGGAGCGCGTCCAAAAGGTAAGTGGTCGTGCTGAAGCCGACCGTTATTTTAACTATCCTTATGATGCAGTAGAGGAAGCGCTGGCCAATGCCGTATACCACAAAAGCTATGAGCTGGGCAAGCCTATAGAGGTGCAAATCTGGCCGGACAAGATCGAAGTGCTTAGCTTTCCAGGGCCTGTGCCACCCGTCAATGCCCGGATACTCGCCGAAAACCGCCGCATCGTTGCCCGCGATTACCGCAACCGGCGTGTAGGGGACTTCCTGAAAGAATTGCACCTGACAGAAGGTAGAGGTACTGGCATTCCGACCATGCGCCGGGTCATGGAGCGCAATGGCTCCCCGCTTCCACAACTGGAGACGGATGAGCAGTGTACGTACTTTTTGACTACGCTGCCGGTACATCCGATATTTGAAGGTGACCAAGTTAGCGACCAAGTTAACGACCAAGTTAGCGACCAAGTTGACCCTTTAGTTTTTAAAGTAATTGGGATTTGTAAAACCCCTTCATCAAGGGCTGAAATACTGGAACAGCTTGGCTTTAAAAACCACTTTGACAACTACAAAAAATACATCCTTCCTGCCCTCGAAAGCGGCTGTATAGAGATGACCGTACCGGACAAGCCGCGCAGTAGGAATCAGAAGTACCGGGTGACGGAGTTGGGGTGGGCGATGCTGAAAAAGTAAAACCTACCCATCCTTTCGGGTGAAAGGCGAGGAGAATATCTGAACGACTTACCTTTTCTCTTCCGGGCGGTGGATGATCACGGTGAACTGTTCGGCTTCTACATCATTAATGAAGTCAATGTGCGGATGAGCTTGCAGGGCACGCAGAATTCCGCTGCCGGCACCGCGGTAATTGAGCAAAGAGGGGGCAAAGGAATCCAGTATGTTGTTTCGTTTTTTTCGGATCCCTCGTTTGATCTGCTCGGTCGTCAGGTTATTGGGCAGCTTGCCAGGGCTTTTGATTTCTATCCGGTTTTCAAACAGAAAAAGCTTGATGGTGTCTTTGATGAAGTAATCCCGGTGGATAAGGGCGTTGACTAACAATTCTTCTAAGACCACACTTGGTACTTCGGGTATGCCCAGGCTGTTGAAGGATTGCCCCGCTTGTACTTTTCTGAGCGCAGCGTATATGAAGGAATAGGCTTGTTGATACTGTTCAGCAATATTCCCTTTGAAGTTGTCACTTGATCGGTATTCGTGCTCATGGAGTTCGTTGCCCCAGAACCAAATAGCGGTGATGAAGAATCCGGTGAGTGTTTTGTCTGGTTTATCGGTAAAGAGTAATGCTGCTGCCAGATTGGGTTTACCATCTTTGCCCAGGCGGAGATTTTCAAATATTCGGTCCCGGTCTTCCCATTCACACGTTTCTTGGTAGGTTGTTTCGTAAAAACGTTTGAATTTATCCCAGTTGAGGTCTTCATAAGTGCAGTGATGCAAGATTTGTTCCTCAGCATATAGATTCCCACTACCTTGAAGCAGCCGGGATAATTCTTCATTACTGGTCACCTTACGCTTGTCGGCCCCATTCTTCACAAAGATTAATCCGCTATTATCTTTATAGGGTTTGTCAACTCCTTGTGGCACACGAACAACAATAACCTGTTTATCTTTAACCGCTACAGTTTCCGTCTCGATGATAATTGGACTTTTCACATGCTCGTTAGCAGCAGTTGTCAGTAGATTGTTGATACGTTGAATATCCTGAAAGCTGAGCCCCGTTGCTTCCCCGGTTTTATCATTAATACCAATCAGGATTTGCCCGCCTTTGCTGTTAGAAAAGGCGACCATCTCCTGAGCAATGCTTACTGCATTTGTTACATTTTCTTTGAATTGAATAAGGCTGGTCTCGCCTCCTCTTACTAAACTCAGTAGTTCCTCCGCACTCATGCCATTATTTTTAGCATTCCAAATTTAGCACTCTTTTGGCAGAATTGATAGTCATGCTTGCATAACAACACTCGACGGATTCCTTTTACCCCTTCTGCATCAGGCAGGCAATATCGGACAAGCCGCGCAGCCGTAAACAGAAGTACCGGGTGACGCTGCGTGGTATTACAAGCCGTGCCAAAAAGGAATTTATCCTTGAAAATCCGAACCTTGACTTCGAATTTTCAAGGATAATTTGCGTTTTCTGGTGTGAGCAAGGCGCTTCCCGGTAAAAAATAAGATGAGGCAGTGGCAGTACAATTAATGCGCGTGTTGCTTGAAAGAGGGCTTTGCGGTAGAGGAAACCATTGCTCAGTTGGGCAAACGGGACAATGAGGTATTTTTCTACGGGACCCACGCTGGCGTCGAACTGGATTTGTACTGGCAGTCCAACGGGCGCTCCTACGGTGCCGAATTCAAATACATGGATGCCCCCAAGCGTACAAAGTCTATGCACCAGGCTATAGAAGATTTGAACCTGTCGCATCTCTACGTCATTTACCCGGGTAGCCGGGAATATGCGCTGTCTGAGCAGATAACAGTGCTGCCGGTTCAACAATTAGGAGGGCTGTAGCGCTGTTTCCCGGGGCGGTGCAGAACTGGAACAACAGCACTGGGTAGGATGGCTTTGGCGAATGGGGGCGGGGTAAGGATAAGATACACGAAAAAAGGAGCGGTTACTAACCGCCCCTTTTTGAGAATATCTCGAATCGCGATCTTTATAAGTTGATGTCGCAATTATTCGTCACATGTGCACTCAGTGGGGTTCCAATGTAAACATTCATCGGCTGGCCAGGCAGGCGGCCTTTAAATGTTTGTTCTACCCCGTTCAGCGCGATGATTTGGCCATCAGCGGCCTGAGCATTGATCGCACTTAGGGTGATTTGTTCGGGGCCGTTGTAGGTCGTAGGGGTAATCCTGGTGACCCGGGCGTGGGCTATAGCTCCGGTGCGGATAACGACCTTTCCGTCCACTACGACATCAGTGGTGATTTTGCACTTGACGATCCGGCCTACAGTCATTTTGTTGGACTGTATTTGCTCAGTGGTCTCTAATGAAACCAGGGTGCCGTTGGGTAATTCGATTTTGTTGCAAGGGGTTACAGGCGTGTGGGCTTCCAGTTGATTGGTAAAGCTGAACAGGCCAAGGATAAGGGTAGTGATGATTAAGTTTTTCATGACGTGGTGGTTTTTTTAATTAAGCATTAATTTTGGTGTTATTAAGAATCCGGGCACTGGCTTTGGTGCCTAGGGAAATGATTGCAGGGGTGCCCCGGTAGCAGTCGCCTTTAGCTTCAAGCGGGATGCTGCGCAGGTACAAACGTTGACCGTCAACCGCCTGAACACTCTCTACGCTGATGCTAAGCGTAGCACATCCTTTGTTGCACCTTCTGCCGCAGGCTTTCTCCACTTCCATAATCCTGCCTTCGGCAATGCTGCCTGTGGCAATGACGACTTTGCCGTTTACGGTCACATCACTGCTTACAAGCAGCTCAACTGTGTGCCCAATCTCCACTTCCTGAGAGCTCACTTCATGACTCATTTCCAGATATACAGGCGTGCCTGCATAGAGCGTGATTGGAGCATTGTCGTTGCCTTTCATTACTGTAGAAAAAAAGGCGGTCAAAACCGTGAGAAAAGTAATCTTGTAAATCATGGCGTGGTTGATTTTAATGGATTCGCTTATTAGTGTGGGCATAAACAGAAAGGACCCCAGATTTTCTAAAAAAATCTGGAGCCCTAAAACTTTTTTTGGCTGGCTAATAGGTCCTGAGACCGGTCGGTTATTGCGTAATTAAAACGTGGACGGGGGTTCGGACGACCCGCTCTTCTTCAAACCGGAAGGTTAAAATACAGTGGTAATAGCCCTGAGGCACCACCTTACCATTATTCATCGACCGGCCATCCCAGGCAGCGTATTCTTTAGCTTCGTATACAATTTCTCCCCATCGGTTGACAATGACCATGCCGGCTTCCTGAGGATTCTGCAGGCAGTTGGAAGAGACATCGGCGAGTGGATCGTAGAAGTCGTTGATGCCATCACCATCTGGGGTGAAGGCATTAGGTATTTCTGCTACAATAGCTTCCTCACAATCTTCGAGGATATTGACATAAACAGCAGCAACGGAACAGCTATCAGGGCAATCTAAAGGACAAATTTCGTAACGGAAGGAATCAATGCCTGTAAATTCACTATTGGTTAGCATATAATCCCCTACTCCAAAGGAATCAACCGATATAGTACCTTGCGCTGGTAAATCGAGGAGTTCTATAACCCAGGCACCCGGACCGTTAATGGTGTCATTGGTAACCAGGTCTATGGGGATACTGGCCTCCTCCTGCGGATATAGGTAGCTATCTGGTACGGCAGAGAGCTTGGGAGCGGAAATGCCTGCCAGTACGAGCATGACCATACTGTCGCAGCCTGCTGCGGAGGTGAATACTAGGTCATAAATTCCCGGTTCAGTCAGAGTGGTATCACCTATGCTATAAGTAGCACCCTCACATAGTACAGCCTCGACCATGGTAGGCTCGGGGGGAGCAAGCAAGATGAGTTCAAGCTCAATGATACTGTCGCAACCTTCCACCGTTTGCAGGGTATCGTAGTAGATGCCTTCTGAGGAAAGAATCTGCCCATTGAAAACAAGTTCATCTCCCTCGCACAGCAGAGTGTCTACTGCTGTTTGGGGTACCGGAGCCGGTATGTATTCTGTGATGGCCAGGCTGTCGCAACCGCTTACCGTAGTTAGCGGAATAGTGTCCAGCCCCAGTAGGCTTTCATCGCAGGTTTCTACGGTAGCGAAACTGATAAGGGTAGTATCGAAGCTTTGGTTCAGCTGAACGATACTGTCACAGCCTTCCACAGAAATGAAGTTGAAATAAAAGGTGCCCGTACTTTCTGTGTCACAAGTGACCGCATCGATAACAGTTGTATCCAGTTCCTGATAGGAAATATCCCGGATGACCAGGCTGTCGCATCCAAAGATAGTTGATAAAAACAGGGTGTCTGTACCGACCAGGTCTTCATCACAAGTAGTAATGGAGATCTCTGTAGGAGACGGTGTGGGCAGCAAGATATACTGGGTAGCTACAATACTATCACAACCGCTTTCTGATATCAAATAGGTGGTATCTATACCGGCTTCATTGGGGGTACAGGTGAAAACCGGAGGGGTTTGAATGAAATAGGACGGTTGCTCCTCTACCTCAATGGCCAGCCTTTCGATACTTTCGCACCCTGTACCTTCTGCTACCGCTGATGCGTAGTAGCTACCCGTAGAGGGAGGCGTGAATACGGGGCTATCTGAAGCCAATAGGTTTCCACCGTTGGGTGCATCGTACCAGTTGATGATCAGCCCGGCTAGTGGCTGTACGGAAAGCTGCGGCAGGGGCTCGCCTTCGCAAACTACATAACTGGACAGCCCTGAAGGCGTGGGAATGGCGAGAATGACTTGCAATTGCAGGGTAGCGGTAGAGTCACAGCCATTGCTGGCGGTAAGTTCGGCGGTGTAAGTACCGCTGTTGCTGAGGCTTTGCCCGTTCCAGTTGTAGGGCAGGCTGCTTTCACAAACACTGACGGAGGATCCGCCACTTGCATTTGGGAGTACCGTCAGGTTCAGTTGCACGATAGAATCACAGCCCCCCTGCACCGAGGTCAGCGTCTCCACATAATATCCGGTCTGTGCGTAGGAATTGCCGCCTACGGTATAGCTTTCTCCCGCGCAAATTTCTTCTTCCAGTTCTGTAACGAACTCATCGTAGAAGGTTAGGTCAACCTGATAAATAGAGTCGCAGCCATTGGGCGCAGCGCCCGGTATAATCTCTGTGCCACTGGGGTTTGATTCATCGTAAACTGTGCCGTTTACCGTGATGGATGAACCGGCGCATAGGGTTGATTGCAGGTTGGCAAGCGCGGGAGGGTGAAAGTCCAGTGCCACCTGAATAATGGAGTCGCACCCATTGCTGCCTGCGCCTTCCAGTATCATGGTGCCTTCCGGTTGACTCTCATCGTAGGTAGTGCCATTGATGGTGATGGCTTCTCCCGGGCAAAGGGTTTCATTGACTACGTAGGTGGGATTTGGCCTAAAGTGGCAAATGACTTCAAAGATAGAGTCGCACCCATTGGCGGTGTAGTTGGGGAAAATATCCGAGCTGGATGGATTTGTCTCATCGTAGGTAACCCCTTCGTAGACGACGCTTTCTCCTTCGCACAGATCGAAGACGACAGAATCCCGGACAACGGGCAGCATATCCACAATAACTGTTTCTGCCTGATCGCAGCCGGTGTCATCATCTTCCACGAAGTAGGTGCCTATTTGGTTGTTTTCATTGAATAAAATGCCGCCGATAGTTACGCTGGTGCCTACGCAAAGCTGTATGGTGGTGAAGCTGGTGTCGATATCGTAAAAGGATAGCGCAATCTCGACCAGAGAGTCACAACCACTTGTGCCTATTAACTCCTGCCCCGAAGGATTGTCAATATCGTAGAGGGTGCCGTTGACTGTGATGCTGCTGTCCGGGCAGAGCGTTCCGCTGATGGTGGTGGTCACATCGGGACTAGTGCCCTGGGGAACTTCGAGGCAAGTTGTTTCAGAACAGCCCAAGTCATCCGTAACGGTCACGCAGTAGGTGCCCGCCGACAGATTGTTAATCTCGGTAGCATCATCGGGTAAACCGTTGTTCCAGTTGAGAGAATAGGGCGAGGTGCCGCCCTGTATGTTCAGGGAAAGGCTACCATCTGATAAGGCCGCGCAGGAAGGCGGCAGAGCTGAGCCATCGAGGAGGAGGGGAGATGGCGCTTCCACCTCAAAGGTAGCCGTTGTGGGTTCGCTGCCGGTCGTATTGGCCACGGTAACGGTGTAGCTGCCGGCAGTAAGGTTGGAAATATCTTCAGTCAGGGCACCATTGCTCCACAGGAATTGATAGGGCGGAATCCCCCCGGTCACCGTGATATCAATACTGCCGGTGGCATTCCCGTCACAGTCTACATCGGTTAATATGAAAGATTCAATTTCGGGTGGGGTGCAGTTGGTAATAGCAATGGGGGCATCGATAGCGTCTACCGGCAGCAGTTCTTCATTGCTGTTAGAGAATTCAATACTGGCTACATCGGAGGTAACGGCAAGATTGGTCATGCCGCAGTCTATGCCCCGGAAGCAGGCTTCGAACAGGGTGGCGCCCGATGGAAGCGTATTGGGCTGTATCGTATTGTCAATCCAGTTGACGGTAATAAAGCCACCGGGAAGCTGTCCGATATTGCCGTTACTGCTGAAACCATTCAAGGAGGTATTAACATTTTCCACAGACTCCAGCACCAGCAGTGAAGAATCGTAGTTGACTGTAAAGGACATTCCGACAATTTCTGAGAAGTTGTCTACGGTGACGGGGACGCAGAAAGGTTCCCCGGCTGAAAAACTACCGCCTCCGATCTGAAGTGCAATACCTCCGGGAGGAGGCAGGTCGTTTACCGTTATGGCACCATTGGTTACGGACAGGTCGACCAGCGATTGCAATTCGTCTTCTATAGTTGGGTTAGTTACACTTACGTCACTGCTCCCCGGTGCCACTCCGGAAAAGCATAGCCGGAAGGCGACTTCCCCATCCGTCAGGGAGGCAGATGTGAGCGGATTCCAATCCAGTTGAATACTGCCGGGCGTAGTGGCATCAAAGTCGCCCGGATTCAAGCCGGGGAGATTGAGGTCGCTCAGTCCTGTGAAGTTGACTATTTGAGAATCATAACTGAGGGCAAGACTGGCACTGCTGATTTCCTGGAAGCCACTGACTGTAGCCGCTACGCAAGTGCTTTCGCCTACAGTGACCGTAGCTGTTGATAAAGCGATGCTGGCAGAGCGGCATAAATCCTCGGTGATCACCAGGTTGGCAGGTGTGGAAACAGCAGGAATACTATTGTCATTAGAATCGTTAAATTCCAAGGTTGCTACATCTGAAGTTACTGCTATTGCTGATACTCCACAGTCCGTTGCCTCAAAGCACAGGTCCATCATGGTGCTGCCGTTTGGAAGGGTGATTGGGCTCAGGCTATTTTCAACCCAATTTACGGTAATAAATCCTGGACTGGGATTGGCGATATTTCCTGCCTCGTTAAATCCAGCAAGATCTCCGTTTAAGTTGGAAACGCCGGTATAACTCAGTTTGGAAGCATCATAGCTAACGGTAAAGGACATCCCTGTTAAATCCGTAAAATCATCCACGCGTAGGCTCACACAAAATGCGTCGCCGGGCTGCAGAGGAGTGGCAGGCGCATCAAAGTAAAGCGCTACGGTCTGCTCCTGTATCGCAATGGAGCCCGAAGTGGTGTTTACCGACATTAGCTCCTGATTACTATTGATAAACTCAATCGGTACGAAGCTATTGGAAATGCCAATGGGGCTGATGCCTAAAGCGACGGCATCGAAGCAAACCTCAAAGAGGACAGCATCATTCGGCAGGAATACGCCATTGCCGCCAACTTCCTCCCAGCTGACTGGAAGTTGCCCGTCCGTGGGGACGCCGACATCGGCTTGGGAAAAGCCGGTGAAGTTGGGGTGGATATTGGTGATGCCGGTATAGCTGAGGAGGTTTTCATTGTAATCCAGTGTGAACTGTGCCGACCGCACATCCTGGAATTGTTGGGCGGTAATGGGCACGCATACATTTTCTCCCGGGTTGCCCACCGCTTCGCCCACTGTGAGGGCAAGGGAAGCAGGGTTGGGGCAATCATCCCCCGGTAGTGTAGCGCTGAGGTTCACATCACCGATTTTGATGGCTACAAAGTCCACCCCGAAAGCACCCGTAGCCGGGAGGCTGCTGATGGTTACAGATTCCGGGAAAGGGGCAGACCAGGGATTGACCGGATCAGGAAAGGTGTAGCTGGCATCCACAAAGCGCCAGCTTGGGTTATTGGGGAAGGCGGTGTAGATGCCGAGTATGAGCTTTTGTAATTGTATGACATCCTTATTGGAAATCTCGCCATTGTTATCTATGTCGGCGGCGATCAACTGATAGGGTGAAGTGAGCGTGGATAACCCAAGGATATGGTTTTCGATCAGCTCCTTATCAAATGAAGAGATGCCGTTGAGCGGATTGGTGTTATTGTAGGGGGCAACGGTGTAGGACTGTCCTTCCGGCAGATTGGTAAAGGCATATACACCGTTGGCGTAGGCTTCAGTTGTGGCACTGGCACTGCCGGACAAGCCCACCGGAGTGCAGGCAGCGGGGGTGCCGGATTCCATGGAGATTGTCCCCGCGATGGTGGCGGAGCCAATATTGCAATTGTCAAAATTTTCCTGAACCTCAATACTGGCTTCGCAGAAGTCTCCATTCCCCGCAGCATCGTAGGCCCAGATTTCCACCGTCACGGTGCCTACATCGTTGCAGTTGAGTTCCAGGCTGCTTTGCCCGGGGGCGTTAGGCGCTCCCGACCGGTTGATGGAATAGGTGACGGGCCCGGAGCAGTCCGTAACAGGAAAAGCCACAAAATCGCCAGCAAATACCGTAGTTGAGCTCTCCCCCGGTGCATCCGGCATGATTTCTACTGCGGAAGTTGAAATGCAAACTGGTGAGGGCGCCTGATTGTCCTCCGCTATGATGGTACCTGAACAATCTGAAAAATCAATACTTGGATGGCTTACATCGGTGCTGATATTGTAGGTAAAGTTACCCGAACCATCCACTACGGGGCCATTTCCAGGATCACCATCGGCTACGGTGATGGTAAAGTCGTCGGGAGTCAGGCAGTCGAAGGTGCCGTCCAGCAGCAAATCAGCGCTAAGGGTGGACTGACAGGTGCCCGGATCAAGACTAACGGTAACTTGATTATTGCACGCCAGCACATCCTCACAGTCGCCCACCTGAAGTTCAATGGGAAAGCTTTCCAGCGTAAGGTCCGGTGCTCCGGGATTGGTGATATGCACCCAGTAAATTCCCGCATCACTAAACTGTAAGTTGGTAAATTCCAGTCTGTTATTGCCGGTGATGTTGGCATAAGGCTGCCCGTCTTTGTACCATTGATAAACATTATCGGATATACCTTCGTCTATGCCGAGGTCGATGGTTAGCGCACTGCCTAATGGACTGTTGATTAGTGTGTCAGAAAAAATGGAGTCTTGGGGGGCGTAGGTGTATTCATCATTTGCGAATTCGGCGTTTGTACTGATCAGTTGTTGATTGGCAGTGAAGTGAGGCAATATTCCTTCAAAAGTGAATCGATTCTCGTCAGTATACAAACTCGTCAATCCAGGACAATTGTCACTGTAATCGGGAATTTGCCCTGAGAGGCTATTGCTGCTGCAGTCAAAATTCTGCAAATTTGGTAGGTTACTGAAGTCCGGAATTTGCCCGGAGATATTATTCGAGCCGCAAAACAGGCTCTCTAAATTTGGTAAATTACTGAAGTCAGGTATTTGTCCTGAGATATTATTATTGGCGCAAGAGAAAGTCTGTAAATGAGGAAGGTTCAGATCGGGAAGTGATCCACTTAAGCTGTTGCCACTAAAAACAGGACTAGAATTATCACAATCTTCGATCCCATCTAAATCTAAACAAGTTACACACCCCTCTACATTCAGAAAGACACCGAACCAGCTGCTTATTGGCATAGTCAGATCCCAGCTGGTTATCCAATTCGGTCCATCGGTAGCGTTGTAGAGTTCGACGAGGGCGAGGGAGTCCTGGGTGCGGTTGCAGCCTGATACCATCTCAGTAATGGTAAAGCTTCGCTCCAAGGCACAGCCGGTAGCGTCCGTTATGGTGATAGCGTAATCACCCGCTTCCAGTTCGCTCAGCAGTTGTTCCCCGTTGCTGTTGAGGGTGGTGCTGCTGGGTGTAGGACCCAACCAGTTCAAACTATAGGGCGGAGTACCTCCCGATGCGATTACGGTGGCACTCCCGTCCGCCACACCCGGTCCGGAAGCCGGGCTTGTTTCCTGTACCTCAGCGTAAAACCGCCGGATTTCCACCAGGGTGCCATTGCGCCCTGCTGCATAGCCCAGGGTGCTGTCGGCAAATGCGACCGTCAGCAGTTCTTCGGTGATACTGGGGATAGATAGATCATTAAAGCTTTCTCCCCCATCGTAGACTTCGTAGATACGACCACCGCTGCCCACCGCGTAGGCTTGGGTTCCATTGATAGCAGCTACGCCCTGCAGCGATTGGCCCAGGGCGGTGGCTTCCCAGCTGCTGCCGCCATCGGTACTGCGGTACAGCCCGTTGCTGCCCGCTGTCCAGGCGGTACCGTCTTGCGCAGCCAGGGCATACCAGTCCCCGCTGCCTGCACCGTTTATCGTCGTCCAGCTCGCTCCGGCATCAGCAGACCGTAACAGGAGCCCGCCAGCACCAGCTGCAAGGGCGGTGTTATTGTCCAGCCAGGTGAGGGCGTAGAGGTTGTCGGTTGCCCCACTTTCTACCTGCTGCCAGCTTGTGCCGCTATCGGTAGACCGCAGGAGGAGCCCGCAGGCACCAGCGATGAGCCCGGTATTGCCGTTTTGAGCAAACGCCACGGCGTATAAATCGCTCCGCTGCGGGCTGTACTGCTGCTGCCAGGTGCTGCCGCCATCGGTAGTTTGGCGGATGATACCGTTTGTGCCTACCGCCCAGCCGGTATTGCCGTTGGTGAAATGCAGACCGTACAGGTCTTGTGCGGTGCGGGCATCTTGTTCTATCCAGTTGCTGCCTTCATCCGGGCTTTCCCGCAGGGCGCCCTGAGCACCCGCCAGCCACAGGGGCGAACCGGGCAGGGCTTGCAGGGCGGGCCAGTCCGTATTAGTGCCACTGGATAGGGGTTGGATACACTGCGCTCCCAATTGAGCGGTTGAGGCGAAAACGAGGAAACAGCAAAGAAGAAAAGCTCGCATAATTTTAAAAATTAACCGGTTCAGGCGGTACCTTATTTATAAGTAAAAAAGATAAAAAATAAGGTCTCACCCTTTGGAATAAAGCATAGGTTTAGAAAATTTCAAGTTCTCGACTCTAAATGGGTTACGGGGTCCTGGCGAGGCGGAAGCCGTAGCGGGGATCATTACGGTTATCAGGAGAGTCGTGGTTACGATCAGGGACGCGGCAGAATACAGCAATATTGTTCCACGAGCCGCCACGCTGTATCCTGTCAGAGCCGTTTGTTGGTCCAGTCGGATTATTTGTTGGACTGTCACTGTAGTAAGTCGAACTAAACCAATCCCAGCACCATTCCCATAAATTTCCTGTCATGTCAAAAGTATTTAAGGCATTTGGGGTTTTGGTAGTTACTGGATTACTTTGACCGCTACTGTTGCTATTATACCAAGCTACTGCATCAAGATCGTTGCTACCGCTAAATTCTGTTTGGGGCACCGCTCCCGCGCCCCGTGCCGCATACTCCCATTCCGCCTCGGTCGGTAGTCGGTACCCATTTGCACTTTGGTTCCAGTAGACTGGACCGTTGCCGCCATCAAGTGCATCATATACTTGTGTGTATATAGGATTCTCATAATAAGCGGGCGTCAAACCTTGTGACTGACTAAGGCGGTTGCAGTAGGTGATAGCGTCAAACCAGCTAATTCTATATGCTGGATAGTTGTTTCCCAATCCAAAGCTGGTTATAAATGGATCATACTCCGGTACTTGCGCCAGCCACTGCGCCTGGGTTACCTCCGTAGCTGAAATTTGGAAGGAGGATAGTGTGATACTATGTACAGGAAACTCATCGGGAGGACAATTACTCTGCGTTTGCTCTGCAGTACAGCCCATATCGAAGGTGCCACTAGGTACGGATATCATGGCTGGGGGCGGGGTCGTGTTTTCTACAATATCAAGACAGATTGCATCGCTAATGCCGCAAATGTTAGCAGCCTCTACACAAACCTCTCCGAAGCCGAATCCACTTCCCCAACTGACCGTTATGTTTGTACTGCCCTGCCCAGAGAGGATGATCCCATCGAATATAAACCATGTGTAGCTACTAGCGTCTGGAACCGGGCTGATCGAGTAGCTCTCCAAGTCACCTGCTGAGACGGTATTATCCCCAGAAGGAGTATTGGGTGTAGCTGGTTGTGACAAAGTATTGACAGAGGTACAAGCATTGTTACTACTTCCGCATTGATTTTCCGCATTGACACAGACTTGTCCGCCCCCGGTTGTCCAGATAACGCTGATGTTGGTTGTGCCTTGTCCTGAGAGGATATTCCCACCGTTCACGACCCAGTTGTAGGTGGTCGCTCCACTGACAGAGGGGATAGAGTAGGATTCAGTTGCCCCAGTGCAAACAGTGGTGTTGCCAGTAGGTGAGCCAGGAGCAGAAGGTATGGCGCCTTCACTTATGGAACTACAGACATCGTTACTACTTCCGCATTGGTTTTCTGCATTGACGCAGACTTGCCCGTCCCCGGTGGTCCAGATAACGCTGATGTTAGTTGTGCCCTGTCCTGAGAGGATATTCCCGCCCTCCACAGACCAGTTGTAGGTAGTTGCACCACTGACAGGTAGGATAGAGTAGTTCTCAGTATCTCCAACGCAGGCTAGACTGGGGCCAGAAGGTTCATTTGGTGCTTGTGAAATATTTGCCCCGCTTACAGAAATGCAAGAAAAATCGCTGGTCCCACATTCATTTTCAGCAAGTACACATAATTGTCCGCCCGGACCGGTCCAGTTCACGGTCGCTGTAGTGGTACCTTGCCCCGAAACCAAGGTTCCACCGGAAAGGATTGCCCATACGTAATTGTTGGCACCACTGACCGGGGGTATGGTATATAATTCGGTATCTCCTGCACAAACCTGTTCAGAGCCGGAGGGCATTGATGGAGCATTTGGCATCCCGGTACCTGTACTAAAGGTAAATGAGCCGCAGCCTGAGGCTATACCGAGGCTGCTGTAAGGGGTTATAGTGACAAAAATATCAGTATTGCCCGGCAGGCAGGAAGCGGGAGAATAAGAGGTAGTACTGCCTACATCTTCCCCGTTGAGCAGGTCAGTTCCGCCCAGGCTCGTACCCAAAGACAGGAAGTAGCCTTCTGCCTCGGCTACTGCCTCCCAGGAAATGGAAGTTTGTGCTGCAACATCGGAAGCGCCATCTACAGGCTCCACTAAATTAGCTACGCAAGATAGGGAAGGGGGCAGTAGGCTACCATTATTGCTTGCCACTCTGAACCCGGTTTGCCCACTGCTGCTCTCTGGCAGTCCACTTTCTCGGGTGGCTACCTTGAAGGTTGGTGCAGACTGAAAGCTGCCACCGCGCCGTACCCGCTCGCTACCGGTACCGGGGCCCAGGGGCTGGCAGGCGAGGCCGGAAGTGAAATCAGCCAGATAATTCCATACCCACTCACTGGCGTTGCCGCTCATATCGTATAGCCCAGCGCTATTGGGTAAGAGCTGTCCGGCGGCTTGGGTGCTGCCCACGGCTAGCCATGCCACATCGTTGAAGTTATTGCTCCCGGCATACGCAAAATCATCTGCACCGGCACTGCGGGCAGCATACTCCCATTCCGCTTCGGTAGGCAGGCGGAAGCCATTGGCC